>Ga0315279_10001146_pt1 | contig 45168 bp, 33 predicted proteins | sample YL17G06_20_MG_FD_203694 | JGI IMG/M metagenome (GOLD analysis project Ga0315279, IMG submission 203694) | Sediment microbial communities from Yellowstone Lake, YNP, Wyoming, USA - YL17G06_20 | ecosystem: Environmental > Aquatic > Freshwater > Lake > Sediment | place: USA: Wyoming | collected...
CCCTTGATCTCCTCTCCTCCTATAAACATGGAGAACTTGGAAATGGAAGCATCCTCAGGAATTGGAAATATGTAAGTCCCTTCGATATCTCGATGAAAGTTATTTATGAAAATCTGATCCACCTTAGTCTGCGCAATCTGATTGTCGATCTTGATATCCACATGATGATATTTAATGGATAGATCTGGTGGGAAAGGCTCACCTGGGCGGGGCGGCATAGGGATTATGATACCATCCGCCAGAGCATTTGATCCGAAGATCAAAATCAGAGCCAGGATTAACATACAGGTTTTTTTCATGACCGACCTCCTTTCGAGGTTAAAAGTTCAAAACTCAATGTTCAATTCTACTTTTTATACAAGTCATGAAAAGAAATATTCCTAAGATTTTCATTTTTCTTTTAAAGCTTTTAATTGCCTCAGCTTTTTGTTTAGCTCTTGTTTGGTTTTTGAGTCTGTGACCTGTTGTTCGTATTTTTCTAAAAGTTCAATCCCCCTTAAAAGAATAGATTCGTCTTGCGTAAGTTTGCTCAAGAGATAATAGCCTATAGCCACCTGCAAATAACCTTCATTCGCCAAAGAATCTTTGGGGTTTTTCTCCAAATATCTGTTCCAACTCTCTATTATTTTTCTTAACACATCTTCTTGCAGAAGTGTGTCCTCTTCTTCTACTTTTGGAACTTTTTCACCATCTAAAAGATAATAATTCTTCACCAAAAGAGTCTCGATCGCACTTTCTAAAGCTGAAGTAGGTTTTGCCTCCGTCGTCTTCGTTGCCTCCTTCTGGGGGATGCTTTCTACATTTATGCCTTTTTCCTCAGGTTGGGTTACCTTCTCCTCTCCTGCTCCAGTTGGAATAGCTCGTGCCGATGTAGTCTTATCTTTTGATTTTAACACCTCGATCTTCGGTTCCTCTTCAGGAATAATTTTAGATGCTGGCGGCTTTTCAAATAATTTAGCAGGGGGGACAGACTTTTCTTCTTTTTGGGCTTTTGCCTCTGGGGGAACTTCCATTTTTCGCAACTCACCTAGGTTTTCCAAATTCTCCCATTTTCTTTCAACTCTTGGGGCAGGAAGTTGCTGTGACTTTAATTCTTCTTTAGGCAAAACCATCGAATCCCTTTTCACTACCATTCCCTTTTGGGGAACTCTTATTCCTTTAGGTTTTGCCATCTCTTTGAGATCATTTGGTGGAGTTGGCTTTTTTGTCTCCTCCATCATTATTTTCGACGGCATAATCTCTTCGCCTCGATAGTCCATATAAAGCTTTCCCATGATAAAGACAAAAACAATAGAAACCAACCCGGCGGCAATCTTTATCTTCAGGGGAGAAAAAGTAAACAGATTCTCGAAAACTTTTTTTATTTTAAACGAAAAAGATTCTTCCTTTTGAACAACGATCCTCTCCCTTACTCTGCTTGAAAAAATATCCCAATACTCCTGGGAAGGCTCTTTTGTTTTTATTCTTTGTGCTCCTTTTTCTATGGATTCTAAAAGGGCTAATTTTTCTTTGCATCTTTTGCAAGTCGAAAGATGTTTTTCCAGCTTTTCTTTTTTTCTTTCATCTATCCTTCCATCCCAGAAAAGATAGATCAATTCATCAAAATCTTCACATCTCAATTTGATCACCTCTTGTAATTATCGTTATTCGTTTATCGGTATCGATGCTCGTATCGAAGCTCGTCCTTCGGAAATTCGATGCTCGGGTGATTTCCGGGCTTCCAACTCCGAATTTCGAATGCCGATACGAGTCGTCAAGATCCCGCTTCGCGGGACTTCGTAACCCAAAAACGAGCTTCGAAACACTTATTTTTCCAAAACCATATCCTTCAATAGCTTCTGCAATCTCTCCCTCGCTCTGAAAAGACGAGACATCACCGTCCCCAATGATATTTTTAAAGTCTGAGCAATTTCCTCATAGCTTAAATCTTCATAAACTTTTAATATAAAAACCGCTTTGTATTTTGGCGGCAAAGAATCTATGGCCTGTTCTATTTTTCTTTCCCGCTCCTTCTGAACCAGAAGGCTTAAAGGATCTTCGGTAGTAGTTTCCTTTTCTAATGGGCTGGCTTCTTCTTCAAATTGGCTTTCGGGAATCACAAATTTTTGTCGTTTCAAATGATTTATGCTCAAATTCATGCAGATTCTATACAACCAGCTATAAAAACTATATCCCGGTTTAAAAGATTTGATGGACGAATAGACATTTATAAATGTTTCCTGTGCAATATCGTCTGCGGCATCGTGATTTTTCATCATGCGATAAGCCAGAAAATATATCTTCTTCTGATACTTTTTCACCAAATGGTCGAAAGAAAATAAATCACCTTCTTGGGCTTTAGCGACTAATCTTTCATCGTCTTCGTTTTTAAAAACTGCTTTCCCCTTAGACTTCACCATCTACCCTTCCATAAAAAGAATACAAATAGGTTATCAGATTATTCCCGACTTTTTGCAAAAATTGGATGTTTTTACCTTCCCCCTGTCCTACGGATCTTCGATCTCCCCGTTTCCACATTCTAACCTCTCCCCCTTTTATTTCCCCCTCTTCACAAGTGTAGCGAGGAGGATCAAGGGGGAGAAGTATTTAAAAATTCAGCATTTATTACAAGTGACATAAATTATAAACCAAAAGCTCCATCACAATTTTGTCGGGCATCCGGCTTGACTTTAGATCGACATCGGTTTGATAGAGGAGAACCAACCCCTTTTCTAATTCCTCTTGGCTGAAATTTCCTGCTTGACTCGGATATTTTTGGGCATAATAGGGATGGACTTTGAGAATTGAGGAAAGAGATGCACCCTTCCGGGGGACAAAGTTTTTTGTCTTAATCAGCCTTTCTAAATGTTCCGCCAACCTATAAATGACCGTCCCCGGTTTTTCTCCAAGTAAGAAAAGATTTTTTAAAATCTCCAATCCCTTTTCGCAGTCCCTTTCTCCGATGGCATCGTTGAGCTGGAAGATATTATGGGTCTTGGAAAGACCCACCACTAAGTCCACATCCGAAGAATTTATCGATTCCCTATCTCCTACATACCTGACCAATTTCTCAATTTCATGGGCGAGGTCCGACAGATTATTCCCTACGTATTGGTGTAAAACCTGCACTGCTTTTCCTTCTATTTTTTTCCCGTATTCTCTGACTTTGGCTTCAATCCAGGTTGGAATTTTGTCATCGTATAAGCGTGGGAAATCAACTGTGGTGGCAAGTTTATTCAAGGTTGAATAAAATTTTGTTTTTTTTGCTTTATCGTCTAATTTTGGAGAGGTTAATATCAGACAGGTGAAATCAGGGAGCTTTGGAAGATAAGAGAGAAGAACGTCCTTGTAAAATGGGGACAGCTTGTGCAAATCAAATACCACCACCAATCTCTTTTCCGAGTTGATCGGCGCGGTGGAAACTTTGCTGATGATCTCCACCGCACTTGTTTCCGAACCATGCAAAAGATCTAAATTGAAGATTTTCAAATCTTCAGGGACCAGAACCGTTGATATTTTTCTCCAAGCTTCCTCTTTTAAAAAATCCTCCTCTCCGGTGAAATGATATAAAGGATCGATTTTACCGGATTTTATTCTATTCAACAACTCAAAATATTTCATTTTTCTCCGCTGTGGTGAAAAGCGATTTCAGATATGTTAAAAAGAATAAACTCTTTACTTTTTGGAGTTAAGGCGTAAGCCTTTTAATCCATCTCTCCTGTTAGGGCAGGTATTAAATTTCTGTCCTGAACCGATGTGAAATTTTTAACCTGCAAATTTAAAATTAGCGAAAGGTGATCTTCTTGTCAATAAAAAAAGAGCCTCCGGGGACGGTTGGAGGCTCTTTTGGGCAGAAGGGGGTGTGTATGTGTAGAAGGGTTTTCTTTATCTAAAAGTCAGCTCATTCTGAGCCGGATTCTCATTTTGGGGAATCCAATTCAAGCTGTAAGCGATCTTCTTTTTATAGACCAAAGCCATATTTCGATAAGGCTCCAGTTCTTTACCGCAAAACATCTGGAGATTCACTTGGTTCACCACCACGAAACTGTCTCCAAAGATTTCCACGGTTTTATTTCTAAAAAGATGAGGATTTATCTCGATGAACTCAAGTAATGCCAAAAGGCTGGCATATTCACATTCCTGCGCCTTTCCTTTAAATTGAGCTCTGAATACGATCCCCAAATCCGGGATAGTAAAGGAGACCACACCGTTGGGTCCTTTGTCTTTATTTTCATCTCTGATCGTTCCATAAAAGAAGCATTGCATTGGACTCTCCTTATCATTTATTCGATATTCAAACCTCCTTATTTTTCAATATCCTTAGAAAAGCAAAATATATGCCACGAGAATTTAGCCAGGCTTAAGATGACGAGAGGATAAAAAAGGAGAGGAAACGATGAATCTCTCTAAAATTCGACGGTTGTAACTATTTGCAATCCAAGGCAATACCAAAATCGGATAGACCTAATACACCTAAAACAAGTAAATTCAGAAAATTGAGATGGGTTTATGGGAGGGATAAAGAAGCAAATTTTTGTGCAAGTTTTTTCATACTTAGTGCAACGGGTTACACTACTTACCATAAAAGGCATAGAGAGGTTGGCACGGTTTTTCAAAATAAATAAAAAAATCTGGGAGGATTTGAAAATAGAGAGGAATAAAGGTTCATAAAAAAGAATAAACAACCCACCCGACCTTCATTAGATGGTAGGTCAGACATTCTTGTCTGACAATCACAACGATCATTCCGGCTTACTCATGTAACCCGCCTTGGGGAGAAATCCCTTCCCTTCATATAAGGCATCATAATCTCTTAGGCAACTTTGTTAAGCACTTCATTGAAAGGTGGGTCAGACATTCTTGTCTGACAATCACAGAACAGACAAAAATGTCTGTTCTACCGATTCCCTCGTAGTTCAGGTGCCCTACACACCTGACAAATGAATAGTGTCAGGAGCACGGAGCTGCTGACCTACTGCTGTTTGTGGATTAATCTGCACTCAATTCTTCCCGTCGTCCTTCTTGGATTTCATCTCTGTATGAGCCTGTAGGAGCCTAGTGACAGCATCGCTGAGTTCTTTTTCGTCTTTCAGAGCTTGACCGAGCTTCTCTGCAAGTTCAACGAGAACAACTCGAATACTTGTTGCCAAAGTAAGGCAATTCTCATCTGGAAGGTTGTGTACCCCTTGACTCAGTGCACTATGTAGAAGAACCAAAGGGTTGTGCCCGTTAATAAGAAGGACTGGTGGAATTGCTCCTTTGAGCTTGTCGACTGATTTACTAAATTGCTGTTCATTTCTGGCTTCTTGAAGTTTGTTCAGGGTTTCCTCTGACGCATTTATGGCTTTTGCGACCTTGATTATCTCGTCGACCAAACGTGTCCACTGATTCTCCACAACCCGTCGGTAGTATGTGAAGGCACCAATCCCAAGGCTTTGATTCTCACACCGGCGACCACGTAGGAAGAGTTCTCTGTCAGGTTGGATCAACCGAAGCGCACGCGGGGGAACCGGGGGACCGAAATATGGTAGCTCACCAAACTTGTAAGCTTCAGCAAGCTCTTCACTTTGCATCCGGACCGCAAGTGAGAATGTCTTCCTGTAAGTCCGACAATTCCGGCAGAAGTAAATCAGGTACGTGTACTTCCACTCATTCTGTTCAAGCCTTGGAGTACTGTTGTTGGTCGTGAAGAACATGTATCCGTTACACGTTTCTTGGGGGCAATACAATTGGAGTTCCGGAGTGACAAGTTCAAACGTTAGATAGTCTGCTCTGATCCGCTTAGATGCACCGTTCACCAGTACAATGTTCCCCGGAGTATGTTCTTGCAAGAATTCAACCCACGAAACCGGAGCAGTACTTTCCTCCGGTTTCTGTGAATCTCTGTCTACACTCATGTTGTTGTCCTTTGAAACGAATAATGTTTATATGGTTCGGTATAACACCTCATAGGGGGCTGGTTTGCCTGTCGAACAGACATGCGTGATAGTTTCTGTTTTAGACAGATTCGCACTTCACCGTTGTTTCTCATTGAGTATTCTGAGCTACGTTACTTTTCTCGCTCCACTTGAATCGCCCGCATCATCCACTCGCCAATCCAAGACACCCCAGCATATACAACTTGCCACCGATTTCTGGGGTAATCCGTTTTATTCACATAGGGCATTATAGTAATTTATGAAGCCTTGTCAAGTATCTTTTTGGGGAATGCTGGGAAAAGGAAGGGGGAATGTCACCAACGAGATTCGTATGAATGCATACGCATCGTCTAAAATACGATAGACGAAACCAAAGACCTCTCACGATACGTAGCCGAAACCAAAACCCACAACAAGAAACATGGAAACTCGTATGAGTGCATACGCATCTTATTTTGTAGGCAGAGCACTAGACGGGTCTTTTGTCAAACTCTCTCAAAGGGATCGAAGAGTTTTTTATACTCCTGCAGGGCAAATCTGTCGGTCATTCCCGCGACATAATCGCAGACCAACTGCATCTTGTTTTCCTCTCTTATTTTACTACTGAAGGAGGGAGGGAGTTGATCGGAATTGTTCAGGTAAACCTCGAAAAGCTGGGTGATGATCCGCCTGGCTTTGTCCGCCATTCGGATCATACGGTAATGCCGATACATCTTGTCAAACAAAAACATCTTAAGCTGGCTATTCAGTTTTTTGGTGGGATTGCAAAAGCTGATTATGTTTTCCGCGGCATTTCTGACGTCGTCAACACTTTTTATTTGATGTTTTTGTATCTTTTTGTTTGTCTCGGAGATCAGATCGGAAACTTCAAAATTGATCACCATCCTCACAATCTGATGCCTTCTTTGGCTGGGCGAGAGATGTAAGTGTTGCTTTTTCACTTCTCTGGCAATGTCATGCCAGAGCGTGACTTCGTTTAACTCCTCCTCTTTCAAAACGTCCGAAGCCAAACCATCATCCACATCGTGGCAATTATAGGCGATCTCATCTGCCAAATTCACAATCTGACACTCCAGCGTAGCTTTTTTGTGTGGATTAAACTCGGTGGGAATGGGACGATCATAGATGGTCTCGTGCTTCATGATTCCCTCTCTAACTTCATAGGTCAAATTGAGACCGGGAAAATTCGGATATTTTTCCTCTAAGAGATCGACTACTCTTAGGCTTTGTTGATTATGCTCAAAGCCCCCATGCTCTTTCATTATTTCATTCAGGGTTTCCTCCCCCGAGTGACCGAAAGGAGTGTGTCCCAAATCATGAACTAAGGCAATAGCTTCTGCCAGATCCTCGTTGAGTTTGAGTGCTCTGGCAATGGATCTGGAGATCTGGGCTACCTCGATGGTATGAGTCAAGCGAGTCCGGTAATGATCGCCTTCATGATTGACAAAGACTTGAGTCTTATATTCCAATCTCCGGAAGGCGGTGGAATGAATGATTCGATCTCGGTCTCTTTGAAAATGAGTGCGATAGGGATGATCCTCCTCCGGGTATCTTCTCCCTTTGGTCTGGCTGTTCTTGGCGGCATAGGGAGCTAATACCTTTTCCTCCTGCTCTTCCATCTCTTCCCTTAGACATTTGCAAAGTTCCATAATATCACCCCACAAAAAATGTTCAACAGATAAAAAGCCATCTTGCTAACTAAAAACTCAAAAATAAAAACTAAAAATGTAACCTGAGATTAAAGAATATTGTCTAAATAAAAACAATTCCGATTTTCTCGTCTTTTTCTATGTTATGCAGTTTTGGATTTTCAATTGAGTTTTTAGTTTTCTAAAGGCAATTATTATTATAACTCGTAAACAAAATCTTTGTCTTTTCCGCCAGAGGCGCCCGCCTGCCAATCTTTAGCGGGCAGGGATCTGCTTATGGCAGAAGAACTCACCCCCTTTGTTCCCCCTCAATTAATAAGAGAGGGAGATAGGGAGTGAGTTTTCAGCCCGCATTTTGGGTCTTGAGAGATGTCATACTACTTGAGTTAAAAAGACACTTTCTCTTATAAAAAACTACGACCCCGCCAAAGCGGGGGAAAAGAACCTGAAAAAATTACTTCTGTCTGGCTTTGAAATTCTCAATTATTCCCTTAATCTCTTCTTTATCTCTGGGGTTTTTAGTAAGCTCCATAGCCTTCTCTAAGTGGCTTATCGCTTCTGAAAAGCTACCTATATAGGAGTATATCATGCCCAGGTTCCTATGCGCTTGATAATTTTGGGGATCCAATCGGAGAGCTTCTTCAAACGCATTTATGGACAATAAGAATTCATTCTTTTCTCCATACGCAAATCCTAAATTAGTGTATGCTTCTGCGTAATTAGGATCGAGCCTTACCGCTTCTTTGATCTCCACCAAAGCAGAATCATTTTGATTCCTCACATGGTAAAGTATTCCAAGATTGTTGTGGGCTTCCGCAAAGCCTGGGTTTGCTTCTATGGCTTTTTTGAATTCTCTTTCTGCCCATCTGTATGCACCTTGCCTCATAATTATGAGCCCATAAGTAGTATGCGTCACCGCATCATAAGGTGCTCGTTTTACCATGGCTCTCCAGAAAAAGAGTTCCTTTCTAAATACTTCTGCTTGGCTTTTAATGCTAAATGCATAAAATATCAGAAGGAGCGCAAAAAATAAAGAAAGCAAATGACTTGCCCTAAGCCAGATCTTATCGGGAAGAGCCGGTATTTTAATTCCTAAGATTCTTTTTCCCTCTGGTACATCCTCGGTTTCCACCATTTGTTCGTCCCGCCTTCGCTTGGGCAACTTAATTTCAAATATTTTTTTGTCCCACTTGATCCCTTCTGCTGCCAACTTACCCAGAATAAGACAAAATCCGATAGAAGGTATATAGGACCACCACTCTTTGACCGAAGCATAAAGTGGGACTAAATTCAAAACCGGCACTAGGGTAATAAGTATCCATAATATGCCGAACCAGACCTCCTTTGAACGTTTTCGTAAGGATATTCCCAATCCTAATAACCCAACAAAAAATATTAAAGAACCTAAAAATTTTAGACTCAATATGGAGGTAACTGTCTCCAGCCGGGGAGAAAAATTAAACTGAAAAGGTAAAATCAATTTTTTGAAGTAATAAAAATATACGGGGAAGACGGTAAGAAACCTATGAAATAATCCACTGGAGGTATAAGGTTCACCGGTGCCCAGATTCCCTATCACCCTCACTCTCCACCAGAGATATAAAATCGTAATTATTACGAATGGTATGTAGGGAATTATTTTTTTCCGGATGGGCTCCTTTTGCGAAATATAATCCCAGACAAACAAAATAAGGGGTAAAGCCAAAGTTGTCTCCTTGGAAAACAAACACAAGATGTAACTAATTAGTGAGCCTGCCAAAAGAAGCTGTCGGGGTAACTTTTGGTAATCCTTTCTTTTGATAAAAAGGATCATGGTCAAAAGAAAGAAGACACAGGCGATCACATCCGTCCTCCCGGAGATCCACACCACCGAGCTGATATGAAGGGGATGGGCCGCAAAAAAGAGGCTGGTGAAAATAGATAAGGATATATTTTTGAAGAGAAGGAAAATCAAAAGATATAAGAGTATGGTATTGATAGTATGGGCTCCCAGGTTAAATAGATGTTGGTGTTGAATGGATTTGCCCAGATGATAATCAACAAAATAGGACAAACTGACTATGGGTCTATAAAAAGGAACAGGTTCATAGGTTTTCACGGGTAGGGGAGAAACAAAAGTGGTTTTAAGGTTGCCCCAATCTTCGAGAAAATCGGTATTCCCGTAAATCAGACGCCCATCATCGGCCACGTAACTGAATTTTGTGGTCTCAAAATAGATCAACACCGAAACGACTGCAAGCAAAAAGATGATTATCAGATGGGCCAATTTATTATTCACAAACATTCCTCCTTCTATTCCCCAGGGATTCGATCCCTCATACCGATGAAGTGCTATTTAGCAAAGGCAATGTAAAATCGTTTGCCATCGAGCATAAATTGTCAATCCAAAAGACATCTAAAAAACTTAAGCTCAATGCCTTAAATTCATATCATAATATCATAGACGTTAGCGTTTGTCAATAACAAAACTTCCTTTTCTTCTTGACTTCAACTTTTTAGAAACTTATTATCACTATCGGTATGGTTTAATTTTTCTTAAAAGGGAGATTGCTATGGTAGAAGGTTCAGGAAAAAACCTGGTGATTATAGGTGGCGGACCTGCAGGATATGTGGGAGCCATTCGAGCCTCACAGCTACAAGCGAGTGTGACTCTGATCGAGAAAGAGGAAGTGGGAGGAACCTGCCTGAATGTGGGCTGTATTCCCACAAAAGTTTTAACTTCCACCGCTCATCTGTTTTTGAGCATGAAGCGTTCCGATAGATGGGGGCTTAAGACCCAGGGGATAAGTTTGGATTTTCCCCAGGTGATGAAAAGGAAACAGATGGTGGCAGAGAGACTGGTGACCGGCGTAAAAAGCTTGCTCAAAGCCAATGGGGTGAATTTGATTAAAGGGACTGCCAGCTTTTTGGATGAGAGAACAATCGAGGTCAAAACCGACAAGAGTGAAATACAAAAAATTGTAGCTGACAAAATTTTAATCGCCACCGGCTCTGTTCCCATCATGCTTCCTATTCCGGGAATGGGGCTTGAAGGGGTGGTAGATAGCACGGGTGCTTTATCTTTCAGTGAAGTTCCAAAGAGCATGCTGATCATTGGGGGGGGAGCCATCGGATGCGAATTTGCTTACATATATCATTCCTTCGGCACCCAGGTTACTATCGTAGAAATGCTCTCGCAGATTTTGCCCGGAGAGGACCCAGAGATTGTAGCCAGCCTAAGAAGTTCCTTAGAAAGAGCAGGAATGAAGATTTTCACAGACTCTAAAGTCTCGAAAATTGCCCAAGCAAAGGAGGGTAAGAGAATCGTCTCCGTCTCTTCTCCACAAGGAGAGATGGATATCGAAGTGGAAAAGATTTTGGTTTCGGTGGGAAGGAAGGCAAATACCAAAGATTTGGGTTTGGAGAAGCTCGGAATTAGAATGAACAGGGCGAACGTCATAGTCGATGAGTATTTGAAGACCAACCTCCCCGATGTCTATGCGGCTGGAGATTGCATTGGCAATTGGCTTTTGGCTCATGTTGCCTCCATGGAGGCTGAGCTGGCAGTGGAAAACGCTTTGGGCGGAGAGAAAAAGATGGACTATACTGCTGTGCCCAGATGTATCTTCACTCATCCGGAAATAGGGAGCGTGGGCTTAACCGAAAAGCAAGCAACAGAACAAGGGATAAAAATTAAGACAGGCAAATTTCCATTTTTAGCCAACGGTAGAGCTCAAGCCGAAAACGAAGCTGAAGGAATGGTTAAGATCATTGCGGACGCCAATTCAAACAAAATCCTGGGTGCACATATTTTAGGACCCAGAGCAACGGATTTAATAGCCGAGTTAACTTTGGCTATCCAAATGGGAGCAAAAACTCAGGATTTGATAGATACCATTCATGCCCATCCCACTCTGGCAGAACCTGTAAGAGAAGCTGCTTTAAAATTAGAAGGTAGACCCATACATATTATATAGAACAGTCGCGTAGCCAAGCCTTCACGGCTTGGCTAGCGGAGGGATAAACCCTCGGCTACGCGTTTTGGAAGAATAGACAATTGTGCCCGTCGGGCTCGTCCCGCACTTTGCGGGACGCATCTCTCAACCCGACGGGCAATTTTCTTATCGCGGAAGAAATCAGCATCGGTCAATATTCAAAATAACCATGCTAAACTAGCGGACAAAATGCACTTTTATCAGCTCGTCTATCACCAGCTCGGCGACCGACTTCCTGAATTGATCGGGAGAACCCGGATCTACCTCCTTGCTCGTCGCCGACCACACCAGCCTCCCCTCTTCCTGCCCCAGCAAGAGATCTGTTCGAACGCTGACCACGGTTAGAGTTTCAGTATAACCTGGATGATACACGGTCAGGTAACGCGTCACATACATACCCCACCTGTAACTATAATCGGTGTACGGTTCCTCCGATACGTAGCCCGGCACATCACTCTTGACCGTACCATGCTCGACTTTGGCAACTAGCAAGACACCATCGAAACCCTCCGCTTTGGTCGTATCCCGCACCTCCAGTGTGTCGGGGACTTCGTCCGGGAAAAAGTGGTAAGACGAAACTGCAACCGTCCCGGTGCGATCCTCTTGGAGGGCTGAAACAAAAGCATCTTCCCACATGCGGCGATTTAGCTGATCCTTGCGCATGGCGATAACCAGGACCTTTTTTAACGGTGCGGCCTGATACGAGGGATCCTTCCAAAGATTGACGAGCTGAGTCGATCCACAGCCACCTATGAACATAAGTGAAACTGCGGCGGCCAAGATCAGAATCACCTCAACCGTCATTAATACTTTCGTGGACTTCATCTGTTACCTCCTTTCATTGAATTTCGGAAAACATAATCACCCTAACTTACGAAAAATATATAGAAAACCCAAGAGATTTCTCACTTCAGTACGTAGGTCAGGAGCCCCGTGCTCCTGTCTTATTTTGGCATCAGGTGCGCAGGGCATTTGCCCTACGTGAAAATCTCCGCTCTGTGTTTCGGAAGGATAAATAATTTTGCCCGTCGGGTGTTCCGATCCGACGGGCAGTTTTCTTTACATAGCGGAGATTATCTAAAAATCGAAATCCACCAGCAACGTAAAGAGATTATCTTTGAACTTGTCCGTCTTTCCAGTTTCCCTATGGGTGAATTCCGCATGCAAAGCAATATTCACGGCTGTCCAATCCCCCAGGTAGTATCTCAAGAGTGCTGAGTAGGCATTGATGGTTCTTGAATCGTCCTCACAAGGAGGCTGAACCCAGTTGTAAAGCACCGAAGCAATAAGCCGGTTGTTCCACAAGTCGGCCCAATCCAGTTCGGCGAAGCCACCGGAAAATTTGTAATCTTCAGTCGGTTCGAGCGGATTGAGCGCCTTATCATCTACTCCTTGCATATACAACGCTTGCAGGTTGAACGTTCTCCAGTTGAGACTGACGTCTCCTCCCAGTCGGTAGAATGGTTTGTTGCAGTCGCAATTGGCTTCGCCAGTGGGAGCAACCACCAGATCTTCAGGAGTAGCAGTAGGCTGCCATCCATAGTAACCAAATGCCCCGATCCTCTGTCCAGCACTTTGCCCATCACCCTTACCAAAGGTTTGAAAGAGATTCAGGTAAAAATCTTTATTCTGGTTGTTGTCTGGATTGGCTCCATTGCCGTTAACCACACCCATCCCATACTTGAATCCGTTTCTGAAATGTCCTGTTACCTCCAAGCCAATCTGATTATCATCAAACACGAAACTATTTAAAGGTTTTAAAGTCGTATCCTGAGGTGATGAAACAGTGTAAATCTCATAGGGTTGCATGATGTAAAATGAGCGTTTAGAGCTAAAGGCGTGATAGGCAGGCTCAAACCGGCCTATTCTTAGGTTTAGCGCATCTTTAACAATGTTGCTGAAAACAAGATTGGCTGATTCCAGTGATGCCAATTGAGCTGGATTGGTTCCATTGTCCGGACCTTTATAATCTGCCGCCGGCTCATCAATTCTGGGTGTATATATGAACATAAAAGATATGTTCTTGTGCAAAACCCCAGCTGCAAGAAGATCCAACCCATAGAGGTTGAAACCGTTGGTGGTCCCTTTATCTTTATTATATAAAGATAATCCTGTTGTGGTTCTAATGGATAAAGGTGGTGAAGTCTGAAACACATTCTTCTCAAAACCTTCCTGCCCAGGAAGCTGATAGCCGTTGTCCCTGACCCTTTGTCCATAGTCATTTAATTTCGTATAAGAGGTATGGCACATGTTGCAGTTAAATCCGTGCTTTCTGGCAAATGCGGGGATGGAACGGCTGGGCTGAGGCAAAAGAAATAGCAGTCCTGTGAGCGATAACGCAAGAATATAGAGTTTTTTCATTTTCCCTCCTCTATTTTGGTAGATCAGATGCTGGTATAGGCTTAACGTTGGCTACTTCTGGATTTAGGCTGGTCAAGGCATGGGTCATGAATGCCACCAAAGCTTTGACCTCTTTTTTGGAAAGCCCAAGCGGAACCATCATCGGATCAAGATTTTTCACACCCTTTCCACCCCCTTGATTGTAAAACTCTACCACGTCCTCCAGCGTTTTCTCGGAACCAGAATGCAAGTAAGGAGGACGCAATGCCGCGTCCCTTATAGTAGGCGTCTTAAACTTTCCTTTATCTTCCGGGTCTTTGGTTACATTATATCTTCCCTCATCTTCCTTGAGAGGACCGGTTTGTTTCGCACCGAGTTTATGGAATCTTCCGTCACTGAAATTTCCTCCCCAATGGCAGGCGGTGCAGTGTCCTTTCCCATTGAAGATCTCGAGCCCCTTCTTTTCAAGTGATGTTAAAGCGCTCACGTCTCCTCTTACAAATCGGTCAAACGGAGAGTCTGTAGTTACCACCGTGCGTTCAAAAGCGGCTATAGCATTAGCCACCTGGTCGATGGTTAGGGTGCTCTCGCCATATGCGTGTTTGAACTCATCCACGTATCCGGGAATGTCTTGAACTGTTCTCAGCATGACCGGATGAGTATTGCCCATTTCAATTGGATTCTCAATCGGACCTTTGGCTTGTTCTTCAAGGGATGGTGCTCTGCCATCCCAGAACTGCAAAGGATTATAGGCTGAGTTAGAGACTGGTGGTGACCTACGCCCTCCAAGTTGCTTATTAATGCCAGTGCTGGTGGGACCGGCATCAGACCAACCCATAGCAGGATTGTGACAGCTGGCACAGCTTATGGTGTTGTCCTTTGACAACCGCATATCAAAATAAAGCTGTTTACCGAGCAGAATCTTTTGGCTGGTCTGTGGATTGTTAGGTGGTACAGGCACAGGTGGGAGATTACCGATCTGCTCCGGACCAAGCAAATGAACATTCACCATGGTAACAGGCGGTGGTGCCTCAGAAGTGCTACCAGCTATCACAAGCGACGGAAAAAGTAAGATTGTAACACAGAACAAAACTTTAAGTTTGTTCATATAACCTCCTTTCTGTTTGAACCCCAAACATTAAGAATTTATTCTTCTTCAGAACTCAAATTATAAACTGTTCTCGATGAATGTCAAGAGAAATTTTAGTACCTAGGTCAGGAGCCCCGTGCTCCTGTCTTATTTTGGCATCAGATGGGCAGGGTACCTGAACTACTAACTCCTCACGGGTTTAGCCAACTTGACAAAGAAGCCACCTCTGTGGGGGATGGTAATTGATCAAATCAGGACGATGAATGAGAGCGTCGGCTTTAATTTTCAAGATCAAATTATTTTTATTCTTAGCTAATTATCCTTTGAAAAAAATTCTTAGGACCTGCTTTCATATAGAATTCTATGTTCTTAATGGTCAATGATTTTTCTAGACAAATATTAGTAGAAATGGAATACAATCCGCGAGCCTCACTGTTAATAGTTATGGAAAAGAAGCAGAAGTCCCATAACCCCTGCTCCAAGAAGAATGAATAGTAGTTGAACCAAAGATTTCTTCAGGGCTGTTTCCTTTTTTAATTCCGGAATCAAATCAGCGGTGGCAATGTAAACAAATGAGCCTATAGTGAAGGGGACTAAGAATGCTGAAACGCTTGCACTTCTCAAGCCGCTGGCAAGCGTGAGAACCGCACCTGCCACCGCAGTGAGCGCGCAAAGAAAATTGAAAAACAAAGCCTTCCGCACAGAGTAGCCTGCATGCAGCAGAATGCCGAAATCTCCTATCTCCTGAGGGATTTCATGCAGTATCACCGCAAGAGTGGTTGATACCCCTAAAGGAATGCTTACCAGATAGCTTCCCCCGATGATCATGCCATCCAAAATATTGTGAAACCCATCTCCGATCAGGTTCATCATACCAACCGGATGAGGATGCTCCTCCGATGTGGGAATATGGCAGTGCCTCCAGGAGATGATCTTTTCCAGGATGAAAAAAGCAAAGATTCCTACGAGGATAAAGACTGGTGCCTTAAGTGCCAATCCATCTTCCATGCTTTCCGGCAAAAGATGAAGAAAAGCGTCACCTAAAAGTGCACCGGCGGCAAAGCTGACCATGAAAAGAAGTATCTTGGCGAGTCTTTTCTCGTTAATCGAAATCGAAAAAACCCCGATCAGAGAGATCAAGCTGACTATGATCACACTTCCTATGGTATAAAACCAAACAGCCATCATATTTGCCGACCTCCTTCGTTACAGGTAGGGCTGGATGCCTTGTCCTATGAGTCAAAGCTATCACCTTTACATAGAGGCGGGAATTCATCCCGCCTAAACTTCTTATTTATCTATAAACCAAGATGATTATAAAAAATATGACACAAAAGTGCAAATGTTTTGTTTAACATGTCTTATTCAGATTCGATAGAAAAGCTCATTGTCAAAATTACTTTAACAAAAAAGCACTGTCTTTTTGTTTTTGAATTTGTTATTTTGATGATTGATAACTAAACGAAAGGAGTAAGCCATGAAAAGTTTTTTGGTTCTTACGTTAGTTTTGTTTACACCAGTCCTTGCCTCAGCGGATGATTTTAGCCTGTGTGACAGCGCCCTGTCACAGGTAGGTCTGACTTGTGAAGATATCAGATTTGATCAGGATGAGATGGCTAACTGGGGAGGTGACCTCTGGCGGACACATTATTTCACCATGTTTCATAAAAACCCGCTCAAACTGCCTAAGTATGGTCAGATAAACCTGAAACTGTTTTCAGATAACATCAAAAACATTACCGCACTTCTATCCTGGGCAGGAGCGCGAATTGATTGTCCCGTGCGTCGAGGGTTGATAGGAGACCAATTGGCAAAATATATTTCAACTGACTCAATCCCTAAACCATCCATCACCAAAAGCAAAAATGTGTTAGAAGGAAAAGAGTTTGCCTTGCTCAGAGATAAAATTGATTTTTTCTATCGCATAGTCGATGATAGTAACCATTTGTTCATCAGTGCTATAAATGACATAAACAAGCGGACGTCTCGTCAAAAGCTATTTGATTATTTTGTGAAGGAGAGTGAAGAGCCCAATTACCTGGTAGATGAGCTGATGCCCTTTGTTGATTTGAACCGTGTAATCGCCGGTGCTGAGGATATTGCCGAGGCGATCAAAAGAATGGCTGATTCCCTTGAGTTTGCCACATTTCCGAAGACGAGAATTGAAATGACCACCCCAAAAGGCTTGATCGTAGTTGGGACCTCTGGCAATGATATTTATGAATATCCTACTCCTCCGCTTCTGATAATCGACGGTGGTGGTGACGATACCTACCGTTTTTCCGGTTATCCCGACAAGTATCCTCTGACGGCAATCATTGATGTGTCCGGCAATGATCGCTACATATCCACTGATTCCACCAAACCGGGAATAGGTGGAGCAGTTGTGGGGATGTCGGTAGTGGTTGACAAAGCTGGTGATGACTACTACTCAGGTGTCAATATTGCTCAAGGGGCCGGGGTCTTTGGTGTGGGAATTTTGCTCGATGACCAAGGTAACGACACCTACTTGGCAAAAAATTATTCCCAGGGTGCGGGTGCTTTTGGAGTCGGCATACTTGCCGACAGCTCTGGGAATGATTCTCTTTACTGCGTGACTCTCTCTCAGGGAATGGGCTATACCAAAGGATGCGGGCTTTTGGTAAATTATGAGGGCAACGATAAATATGTTGCGGAAGATAGCATCATCACCTATCCATCACAGCAATCCGACAAACACAATACCTCTTTGGCTCAGGGATTCGGCTTCGGGAAAAGAGCCGACTTTATTGATGGTCACAGTTGGGCAGGAGGCGTAGGGGTTCTTTGTGACGTAAAAGGAAACGATTACTACTCTGCTGGTGTATTTGGACAAGGGTGCGGCTACTGGTTTGCGGTAGGGATGCTTCTGGATGGCGAAGGAGATGACAGCTATAAGGGTGCCTGGTATGTGCAAGGTTCTGGAGCCCATTTTGCGGTGGGATATCTGGATGATTTCGCTGGCGATGATACTTATAACGTCAGCATGAACATGTCTATTGGTTCAGGGCACGATTTCACCATTGGTTATTTCAATGAGCGGAGTGGTAACGACACTTATTTTGCGCCTGGTCTCTCATTGGGCGGTGGCAACGCAAATGGCATAGGATTCTTCTTCGATCATCAGGGGGACGATGTTTACAATACTAAGGGAAAAACGATTCTGGGTCAGGTGAATCCACTCCGTGTCGGGGCGCGAGAATTTCTGGATGTGTTTGGAGTATTCATAGATGGCGGTGGGAACGATAAATACGACAAGCCCTGGGCAAAAAACGGGACCCGTTGGATCAGCCCAAAGGTTGATACCACGAGCACAAGTCCGTATGAAATCGGTGTAGGAATCGATAAGTAGGGGCGATTCATGTGGAACATCCCGCCCTTCGACTGACTCAGGGTGGTGAGCAAGGTCGAACCACCAGAGGCGGGGAATTGTCCCTACGACTTCCCCCTCACTCTGTATCCCTCTCCCCACCGGGGAGAGGATTAACGTGAGGGGGTGCTTCTATTTATATGGTGTTTCTTGTTGGTAACGGACTCCTGTCCGTTTACGGTGAATCCGTTACCCAATCACGTCGCGGACGAGGGCGTCCGTGATGAACCAGCACAAGGACGCAGAATGAGGTTACTGACCTTACTGACGTTACTGACCTTTCTGAGCTTTGTTTTTAAAATTTTTCTCTTTTCTCACTATTATATTCTCACCCTTTATCCCTTCTCAGTGAAACAGAGATAGGGAGAAAGCTGGTCAGAGAGATCCGTCTGTGAGAGAAATCAATCTTGGAAATGCATCTTTCGTTCTACCATCCAGTTGCTTATACATTCATGCGAATCTCCCTCCAATAACAGGCACCCTATCCCTTTCACCCCCAAAATGATGGTAAAAATGTTTTAGCTTCCTATCTTTCCGTTGGTGTTTTTCACCAACGGGAAAGATTATGCCAGTTGGTCAAAAAGGACAACCGCAAGCGGAGAAATAATGCCACATTAATACTTGTAAACTGCGATCTTAACCCCAGGTCCTTTTTCGTACCTCCTGCAACCTAAAAGCACCAACAGATATTTACTGCCCGCAAAATCGAAAGGAGTCTGGTCACCAAACGAGGCGTTAAGGTCAAAGAACTTAGGCTCTCCACCCTCATAGATTCTCCCAGAGATTCGAGCATGCCAATACGCCGCTGTTGTGTCAACATCATCGCACTGAATGGTAACCTGCCCTCCAAACAAAGCAATCGCATCTTGCCAATAGATAATTGTGTCACTTACAACCACGTTCGACTTTAGCAAAGCTTGGAGTTTTTCATTCTCGCGGCTAGAGCTATCTAAAGTTTCCTTCAGGAACTTGATTTGGTCATTTAAATCGGTTATCTGACTGTCTTTGTGCTCTATGAGTTGGCGTAATACTTGTGTGTCACCATGGCCTTGGGCATAGCCATCATCATGTCGTCTGTTTCCATATTGTAGCCCGACCCAGATGATGCCAACTATAATACCAGCATTTTTGATAAAACCTACGATCCACTTTCCAATTGTCCTCATCGACGATTCTTTTTGAGGTTCCATAACCCCTCCATCAAAATCTTACGATTCAAAAAAGGAAAAGTCTCCTTGGCTTTCACATAATAGAAACTCGGTCTGCGTTAACCCACCGACTAAACACGAAAGGGCGGGTCGCAGTAGGGCGAACTGCAGTTCGCCCCTACAATTTTCCCACCACTGCTAAAACGTAATTGTCTGTGTTAAGATATTTTTCTGCCACTTGTTTGACCTGGTCGGCGGTTACTTTTCTTAAGGTTTCAATATATTTATCATCATAATCATAACCCACGCCTCTGAATTCGTTCATCCCCATATAATAGGCTTGATTTATGCGGGAAAGACGGTAAAACAACATACTCCCCCATATTCCATTTTTTGCCTTTTCCAATTCATCCGGAGTAATTTTTTCTTCTCTGATTTTCTTCATCTCGCCCAGAATCCCGTCCAATGCCTCTTGATAATTTTGGGGTCTGGTCCCTATTGAGGCTATAAACCAGCCGAAATCTCTGTCAAAATGAATGGATGAGCCAACTGAATAAGCCAAGCCTTTCACCTCCCTCAAATTCAAGCCCAAGCGAGAGGAAAGAATTGAATTCATCAAATCCAGGGCTGGTGCATCCGGAGATTTTATTCCTGGCATCGGCTCCCCTAAATAAATATAAACCTGTTCCTTCTCCATCATTTTTTCCACTTTTACCGGAGAAGTAAGTGGATTTGGTGCAGGGATTTGGGGTTCAGGGAAATCAACTTTTGGCAGGCTTCCATAAGCGTTCTTAATCTTGTCCATCATCTGGTTTGCGTCCAGATTTGTGACAATGGCTATAATCATATTATTGGGAGAATAAAATCTTTTGTGAAAATTGATCAAATCGTCCCGAGTTATCGAGCCTATGCTTTGCGCATCTCCCATGATCGGCTTTCCATAAGGGTGGTCCTTAAACAGCGTGGAGTAAAAAAGATTTCTACAGGTTTCAGAAGTGCTCCCCTTCCCCCTTCCCAAAATGGACATCATCTCCTGCTTGGTCTTTGTTATCTCCTCATCTGGGAAAGTTGAATTGCTAACCAAATCTGATAGAATCTCTATCCCTTTGTCCGCAAACTCATCAATGGTTTGAAATTTGATAAAAGTAAAAGAGTGAGTGGTGTAAATGTCATCATAAGGTATCCAAGGATTGTCTACTGTTGTGATCTCCGCCCCGATATTTGCCAAATCCTTTCCGATCTGTTCTGCCGAACGAGAGGTAGTCCCTTTGAGAAGCATCCTGTTAGTGAAATCAGCTATGCCGGTCTTCCCTTCTGGCTCCATGGCAGACCTGTTTTTTCCCAGGACATTTATGCCCAAAACTTTTGAATCGGGATTGCTTTTTACCACAACAATCAAACCGTGCGGTAACTCTTCCCGGATTACATCCTGTGAGCCAGCCGAAACGCATCCCGATAGAGAAATAACGGTAAACAAGATGGCTAAAAAGCCAAGATACAACTTCTTCATATCAGACCTCCATTTAATGTGGTTACCCCCTCACCCTAACCCTCTCCCCCAAGGGGAGAGGAAAAACCAGCACCTAACTTAAGTTAGGTGCTGGCTGGTTCTTCTTCCGATTCGCTCTGTTACTTTGTAGATTTTACCACGGTGGCGATATACTTTGGATCAGAAAAATATTTCTTTGCCACAGCTTGGACCTTCTGAGGAGTAACCTTCTCTAAATTATCAATATAGGTATCCCAGAATTCCCATCCAGAGGTGACTAACACCGGCGCCACCATCATCCCGTAAAAATGGAGCTTCTCCTCTTGATAATATCTATGTGTCTTGGAAGAAACCAAAACCCGATCCAATTCCTCCTCATCTGGCGGCTTTTGTCCCAGACTCATTAATACGTCCACAGTAGACTGAAGAATTTTATCCGCCTTATCTGGCGAATCGGTTATGACGGCTATATTCAAACTGGAAAATTCTTTTTGAGTTTCTAAATTGGCGGATACTTCCGTCGCTTTTGGATCTGTCCCTTCTTTAAGAACTTTATGCAAAGGTGAAGTCTCCCCTGAGTTCAAAATCTGAGTCAGTATATCAAAAGCAAAATAATCCGGGCTATCGTATCCGGGAGCGCCGAAACAGATGTTCACATAAGTATTTTGTGTCTGAACTTCCTTGTATTTGACCTCTTTTACACTCGGGGGAGCCCAACTCACCTGTTTGGCTAAGGAAACCGGATGAGCGGTCTTCCCGCCGAAATATTTCTCTAAAAGTTTCTTCATCTCCTCTGTCTGGAAATCTCCAATGACCAAGGCGATCATATTGCTCGGTTCATAATAGGTATTATAATATTTGATAATCTCTTCTTTGGAAATGGTAGAAATGGTATTTTCATTCCCTAACACCGGTCGGGCATATGAAGTCCCTTTATAGACCTCGGCATCGAAGAACTTCTCTACCTGATAATCGATGTTATCCTCATCCTTTTTTATCTCCTCGATTACAATTTTTCTTTCCTTGGCGAGCTCGGTATCGGGAAAGATGGAATTGAACAACATGTCCGACAGAACATCCAGCCCATTTTCGATAAATTCTTTGGGCATCAAAACCATGTAGCAGGTAAGCTCCTTCTGGGTGAAGGCATTGATATACCCTCCTTTGCTTTTAATCCCCTCGGTTATATCCGTTCTGGATTTGTTCTTGGTTCCATCAAACAAAAGATGCTCCAAAAAATGGGTGACCCCGTTATTGGAATCAGTCTCATATTTGCTTCCCGCATTTACATAGACCATGCAGGCGATCATCGGATTGGCGGGCTTTTCCAAAAGGATTATCCTCATCCCATTGGGAAGCGAATAGATCGTAGTGTTGCTTTTAAGATCCTGTCCTGTTACGATATGATTAAAGAACAAAAAGAAAAAGGTGAAATATAAAGGCAGCCTTTTTACCATATATCCCTCCTGCAAAGAATTATTGTTTTTTTTCGTATAAATCTAAAACCATTTTGGTTATATTAGAATTTACAAAAAAAATGTCAAGGTAATTCTTGACATTCGGGAATTATCTTATATATTTGAGATTCGTTGGTTTTGTCTTGAGCGTTTAAAACAGGAGCAAGAAAAAAATGACCAAAAAGACACGGAGTTATCTAACAGTCGTAATTGTATTCTTGATTGTAGCTTCTTTATGGTATCTTTACCCATCCATAAAGCTTTGGAGCATGTCCGAGTCAGAAAAACAAGCCTTGAGAACCACAGAACCACAAGATCTGGTAAATTTGGAGAAAAAAGCATTGAAGTTGGGGTTAGATCTAAAGGGGGGGATGCATGTGGTCCTGCAGGTGGAACAGTCCAAACTTAAAGAGGATGAAAGAAAAGATGCCGTGGATAGAGCTTTGGAGATTATTCGCAACCGGGTGGATCAATTTGGCGTGACCGAGCCCTTAATCCTAAAACAAGGAAATGATAGAGTAATTGTGGAGCTTGCCGGACTTCAAGATGTGGAGAGGGCACAAGCCTTGATTGGCCAAACCGCCCAGCTTGAATTCAAATTGTTGGAATCGGAGGAAAACACCAAAACCATTCTGAAGAAAATTGACGAGGTTTTGGCTCAAAAGAAAGAGTCTCCCAAAAAAGAAGAAGAGAAGCCTGGAACCTCAAAAGAGACTGAAGAGCAAAAGAAGACCGCAAAAGACCTTTTCGCCACGGAAAAACCAGAAAGCACCTCTGACACAACTGACACCTCTTCTTTTTTGGAGGGGGAGGAAGAGGAAGCTGATAGAGAAAAACCATTTACCTCTCTTTTGGAGAGCTTTGGGGGATATTCCCTGGGAGTGCCCATAGAGGAAAAACCCAAAGTCGAACTGATATTGAATGATCCCAAAGTAAAGGAAGTCATACCTCCAGATGATGAGTTTGCTTGGGCTACGCGGACTGAAGATATTCAAGGGGGCAAGTATCAAAGAATTTATCTGTTGAGAAAGGCGGTCGAATTTTCCGGTAAGTATCTCGTGGACGCTAAACCCCAATATGATCAATATCGAAAGCCCGAGGTAAAATTCACTTTAACCAAAGAAGGAGGGAGAAGGTTTGCGCGGTTAACTGGAGCCAACGTAGGCAAACCTTTGGCCATCCTTTTGGATGGGAGAATTGAATCAGCCCCCACTATCCAATCTAAAATCAGAGACCAAGGTGTCATAACCATGGGAGGAGCCGCCTCTTTCGAGGAAGCCGCGGATTTGGCTATCGTCTTAAGGGCTGGGGCTTTACCTGCTCCGGTGAAGATAATCGAGAACAGGGTAATCGGACCCTCTTTAGGACAAGATTCCATCCGCAGAGGGACGATCGCAGGAATTATCGGATTCTGCGCAGTGTTATTGTTTATGGCTGTATATTATAAACTATCCGGGGTAATAGCGGATTTTGCACTGTGTCTGAACTTGCTTTTTCTTATGGCGGCCATGTCCGCTTTACGTGCCACCTTGACCATGCCCGGGATAGCTGGCATCCTTCTCACCGCCGGAATGTCGGTCGATGCAAATGTTTTAATTTTTGAGCGTATCCGAGAGGAACTGCGTTCTGGAAAAACCATCCGGGCGGCCATAGATGCTGGATACAAACGGGCCATGTCGGCTATCATAGATTCCAACCTTACAACTATTCTGACCGCCGTGATCCTTTTCCAATTTGGAACGGGACCGATAAAAGGATTCGCGGTCGCTTTGAGTTTGGGAATTGCTATAAGTTTATTTACCGCGGTGGTTATAACCAGGGTAATTTTCGAGCTACGAAAAGAATATGCGACTTTGAGCATATAAAATTGAACGGAGTGAAATCCGTAGGGAAGGAGCTTTTAAAAATGTTAGAGCTACTGAAGAAGACTAATATAGATTTCATGGGGAAAAGAAAGTACGCCTTTATATTTTCTGGCATTATGGTAGCTTTGGGAATTGCCGCTTTTGTAGCTATCTTTGTGGGAAAGGCGGATTTAGGCATCGATTTTACAGGGGGCACCGTGTTACAAGGCTATTTTGAAAAAGAAGTGACAATTGGGGAGCTGAGAACGGCTATGAGCAGAAACGGTTATGATGCATCCATTCAATCGTTGCATCGAGAAGTGCCCCACTACTTTTTGATCAGAGTAAAAAGCACCACCGACGACGTGAACAAAGTGGCCGAAGACTTATTAGGAATTTTAGAAAAGGAAATCCCCGGCAATAAATTTCATAAAGACTCAATAGATGGTATCGGACCCGCTGTGGGAAAAACACTGCAAAAACAGGCTCGTATGGCAGTGCTGCTCGCAGCCGCAGGAATGTTGATTTACATCTGGATCCGATTCGATTTCAGATTTGGAGTAGCCGCCACGGTTGCCACCTTTCACGATGTATTTGTGGTTTTGGCCATATTTTTTGTGCTCCACAAGGAAATCACTCTGTTGGTCGTTAGCTCTCTCTTGACCTTGGTTGGATATTCCATTAACGATAAGGTGGTAGTGTTTGACCGAGTCAGAGACAATTTAAAGCTTTTTAGAAAAAGAGGTGATTTCACAAGCACCCTTAACATCAGCATAAACGAGGTCTTAAGCAGAACCCTCATCACCGGAATCACTGTCTTGTTCTCCCTCTTGGTCATTATTTTCATCGGAGGAGAAGTGATACATGATTTCGCTTTGGCCTTATTTCTGGGGATTATCATAGGCACTTATTCTTCTATCTATATAGGCAGTCCCATCCTTTTGGAATGGGAAAGAAGAGCACCTAAGAGATTTAAATAAGCATTTCTTTGTATTAGTCTTTTCCGCAGGATCCAAATTCGGACCAAACCGCCTTTTTCAAGGCGGTTTTTCTATATTGGCTTGTGCTTTTGAATCTGCTTAGGCAGGGGTTTCTTCCATGTCTGGAAAAGCCGGGAATGAGGGTTGAACCCCCACCCCAGCAAAAGTAAATACTACTGGACTGTAACAAAAGTTCAGGGTGTATGTAGTTGCTCAATTTATTGAGCATTGTCGCCAGTACGCCCCGCCTTTGGCGGGGCAACTACAATCATGATTTTGAAAAAGGAACTCAGAAAACCAATCCTCGCACTGTTGTTTTTATCACTGGGCGGATGGCTACTTCATTTTCGGATTCATCCTATATCAGGAAATCCACCCAATCTCATTCCCTTTGTTTTTGGTCTACTCAATATCCTTATTACACCTTTATTGTTCAATCAGAAAAAAACAGTCATCCTCGCCTATTTAATTAATGGCTGGGGTGTGATAATCGGTGCCATTAGCATGGCACATTTCAGTTTTTCCGCTTTGCCAAATCCTTTGACATTCGCAAACATAATATTCAAAACCACCTTAGCCGATATTTTTATTCTGTTCTCGAAACTCTTCATCGGGCAGATGATTTTACTCTATTTTTATCCCACGGGATTGGGTCGGATGTTTACGCCTGGATGGTGGGTAAGACATTTTTTCTATATTACCATTGTGTATTCTTTAGGACATTTTCTATGGAGATAAAGAAATGTTGAAACATTTTATTCGTGGGCGAATCGGGTGGTGGATTTTGCACGTTGTGGTAATCCTATTTATCTTATGGTTGGGTCGTTTTATCCATTTCTAAATTAAGGTTCTTCTCCAAAAGAGTTGCCAATTTTGTTTATAAGTTTATGTTTGACACAAAAGTAAAACCATTATTTTTTACCTCTCCCCCAGGTTCCCCCTCTCCACAAGTGAGAGTGTGTCATAATTGTGTTTTGAGGTTGTAGCCGCAATCTTTAGATTGCGTAAGTCATTGGAATTCAACATCTCGATTTCGCAGACTAAAGTCTGCGGCTACAAAAACCGAAATTCTGACACAGCCTCAAGTGTGGAGAGGGGGACAGGGGGTGAGGTCTTTCAAGATTGTCAAGCGTCTCAAGTCCTTAAAATTACGGTCATTATCCCAAATCCCAGTAACTAAATTGGAGAAGAACCTAAATTAAGTATTAGAGATGCATTCCTACGAATTTGCAAACAACCCATCGTTGAAAATTGTATAATAAATATGTGGTGGAAAAAAACTATTATCCTAATCGTTTTTTTGTTGATTGGCTTTTCGGCTTTTGCACAGCGAATCGAAACAGGCAAAAATCCAAACCCCTCTGCCTTCACCATAGCCCGACTTAAATATGGGGTAGGTGGTGACTGGTATTGGGGGTCATCCGCCATACCCAATATGCTCAAGTTCTTAAAAGAAAACACCAACATTCCGGTAAATGAAGAGGAGGTCCGAGTTTCCATACTGGATGATGATTTTTTCTCTTACCCATTCTTATTCATGACCGGTCATGGAAATATAAAATTTACCGATGCAGAATTAGAGAGATTAAGAAATTATCTAACTCATGGTGGTTTTCTTTTTGCCAATGATTCTTACGGCTTAAGAGAAGCCTTTTTTCGGGAGATGAAAAGGGTCTTTCCGGACAAAGACTTGGTGGAGCTTCCCTTCAGTCACGGGATCTATCATTGTTATTACGATTTTCCTAATGGTTTGCCCAAAATACACAAACACGATGGGAAACCACCGCAAGGATTTGGCATATTTTATGAAGGCAGATTAGTGGTATTCTATGATTACGAATGCGACATTGGAGACGGCTGGGAGGATCCGCAGGTATACAATGATCCCCCGGAAAAAAGGGAAGCCGCACTGAAGATGGGAGTGAATATTATTACATGGGCTTTGGAAAATTGATACAAAAGCACAAAACTTTTTTACATTCTACTTGATTTCCCCCTCACCCTTCCCTCTCCCCTCAGGGGAGAGGGTTTTAGAGAGGGAGTTGTATCAAATTACAAATAATTACGTTGTTGCTGAATTTTTAAGAAAATCAAAGATAGAAAGTTATGAACATGAATGTTAATCTGTCCAGTTACACCGCACTTACCAATAGACTCAAAGCTTTAGGATCTATTTATGCCAAGAATAAAGCAAGCTGGGGAATTTTGAGCACCCTCTCCCTTGCTTTGGGCTTTGCTTTTTTGGGGCTTTGGCTGAATTCAATTTTTGTTTTTCCGGTGGAGGCGAGGATCAGTTATATCGGCGTAGCTTCTCTGATTCTGGTGATATTCATCTCCTACCTCTGTTTGAGACCGATTCTATATAAGCCAAGTCTGGAGAGTTTAGCTCTAAAATTGGAGGAAAAATTCCCTGAGCTTAATAACCGATTAATTGCCGCCTTACAGCTATCTAAAAATTTGGAAAAGAATCCTGAAGGCTATTCCACCGAAATGATCGAGGCGGTTATCGAACAGGCAGATACGACCACCCAAAAGCTGAATCTTCAAGAGATCATCGACAAAAATCCGATCAAAAAGATGGGCAAACTGGCGGGGAGCTTAGCCATAATATCTCTCTTCTTTGCCCTGGTCTTCCCTACCGCCTTCACGAATTCACTTTTCATCTTCTCTCATCCCTTAACCGAATTTGTATCCCCTCAAAAATTTTTCTTTGTGATCTCTCCGGGTAATGCGGAAGTGGTGAAATATTCCGATGTCAAGATCAAAATAAATGTGGAGGGAGAGAAACCTAAAAAAGTTAATTTCTATTGGAGAAACGTTGAAAATCCCGCCGAAGGCGGGGAAGAGGCTAAATGGAATGAAGAAAGGTTGGTGAAAGTTAATAAACAAACAGGCATTGAGAATCCTGATTTTTCCTTTGATTTCAAAGAGGTGAAAAGGAGCTTCGATTATTATGCGGAAGCAGAAGGGGTGCAAAGTGATTTGTTTAAGATAACGGTTGTGGATAAGCCCAGAGTGATTGGTTTGAGATTAACCTTCAATTACCCCAGATACACCCAACTGAAAACCCAGGTGGTGGATGAAAACGACGGCAACATCAACGCTATCGTGGGAACGAAAGTCCAGATAGAGGCAAAGACCAACAAAGAATTGAGCCAGGCAAATATCGTCTTTTCCGATTCGACCAAATCAGAGATGAAATTAAAAAGAGAGGTGGCCACAGGAGAGATATTGGTCAGAAAAGACGACTCCTATCATATTGAGGTTTGGGACAAAATTGGCAACAAAAATCAAGACCCCATTGAATACAAGATAACCAAAATAGATGACCAATATCCGACCGTGGAGATTTTGGAGCCGGGACATGATCAGGATTTAACCGAAAACATGAGAGTTCCTCTTTTGATAAATATCTCCGATGATTACGGTTTCTCTTCATTGAGACTCTCCTATCAGATAGTCTCGGAAGGGGAGGAGAAAGAGCCAAAGGAGATAAGAATTGATATTCCCAACAACAACTTGAGTGCCATGGATGTGGAATATCTATGGAATCTTTCCAATCTTCCTTTAGTTCCCGGCGATGTGGTGAGATATAAAGCGATAATTTTCGACAATGATACTTTTTTGGGTCCCAAAAAAGGGGAAAGCAAAACTTATTCTGTAAGGCTCCCTTCTTTGGACGAAATCGTTGCGGAGGTGGAAAGAGAACAAGAGGGGCAAGTTGAGGATCTGGAAACTCTGCTTAAAGGTCAAAGGGAGCTTAAGAAAAAAGTCGAAGATTTATCCCGGGAGTTAGATAGATCTACCGGAAAACTTGATCTGGATTGGCAGAAAAGACAACAGATGGAGGATATTCTGGAGAAACAGCAAAACTTAGCTTCCGATTTGAAGAATTTAGCCAAGAGGATGGATGAAAACATTGGAAAGATCGAGGAGAATAAGCTGGCCGCCCTGGAGATGGTGGATAAACTTTTGGAAATAAGAAAATTGATGGAAGAGATCATGACTCCGGAGATGAAGGAAGCCTTACGAAAACTGGCGGAGGCTCTGAAAAATTTAGATCCAGAGCTTCTAAAGCAAGCCGTAGCGAAAATGAAAATTTCCCAGGAGGAACTTCTCAAAAGGCTGGATCGAACCATCGCCCTTTTGAAAAGGATGCAGGCGGAGCAGAAGCTGGAGAATCTGATAAAAATGGCAGAAAGGATGGCCCAAACTCAAAATGAAATTAACCAGAACGCCGAATCTTCTGAAAAAGAAAAACTCCCTGAGCTTTCGGATCAAGAAAAAGAGTTGAAACAAGATTTTAACAACTTTGAGGAGAAGCTGAAGGAATTTGCTGACCTGGCAAAGGAGCTTTCACTTTTACCTCCGCAGGACTTAGGTGAGCTTCAGAATATGCCGGAGAAATCCGGAGTGAAAAACGACATGGATCAGATGATCTCCCAGCTTTCCGAGATGAATAAATCGGGAGCCTTGAATTCTGGAGGGACCTGTTCTAAGAAATTGAAAGACATGGCAGATCGTTTAGGATCAACCAAAGAAAAAATGCAGTCAAAAATGAAAAAAGAAATAGCGGAAGCGATCAGAAAATCCCTTTATGATATTTTTAATCTTTCGGACACGCAAGAAGGTCTGTTTGAACAGGTGGAAGGATTGGAAAAAGCAGACATGGAATTGAGGACCTTAGCCCGGGATCAACAGAACCTGAAAGGGGGAGCAACCAGGGTGGCAGAAGATCTGGATACATTGGCACAGAAAACCATATTCATCGGTTCGGATGCTCGCAGATTTATGGCTCTGTCTGTGGCCAGCATGGACGAAGCTACCAAGAATTTAGAAGAAAGAAAACAGGATAAGGCGCTGGATGAACAAAACGAGGCAATCTACGATTTAAATGTCACCGCGCGAAAACTTATGCAGGCTTTAAACGACGCTCAAAAATCGTGTAGCGGATCTGGAATGGAGCAGATGTTCGAGCAAATGCAGAAGATGTGCAACAAACAATCAGGTATAAACCAAGAGACTGAGCAACTGGGCATGTGTAATAAACCGGGCGGCGCTACGCTTTCCTTATCCGAGCAGGCCGCCATGCAAAGATTGGCCGCCGAACAAGATGCAGTCAGAAAAGGCTTGGGTCAACTGGAAAAAGAGTTCGGCAATCGCTCAGAGATTTTAGGTCGAATGGACGATTTAGGTGAAGATATGAAAAAAGTGGTGGGCGATTTGGAAAGATTGCAAGTGGATCAATCTACCATAGAGAGACAGAAGAACATACTCTCCCGTCTTTTGGACGCTGAAAAATCTATGCGCGAAAGAGACTTCTCCAAGCAAAGAAGAGCCGAGGTGGGAGAGGACGTATCCAGACCAAGCCCCAAAGAACTTCCCTATGATCTTTCCCAACCAGGTCAGGTGGCAAAAGATGATCTCTCCAAATTCTTAGAGGAAGCCTATCCTAAAGAATACGAGCAGTTGATCAAAGACTATTTTAAAGCCCTTTCCGAAGAGAGAATGAAAAAATAAAAAAACAAACGTTCACCATCCAGGTGAATGCTCAACCTGGGGCAGAATTATTTTACTTGATAGCCGAGGTTTCCTTAACCTCGGTTTTTTTTTAAATCATCCGTAATCCTACCTTAAAGACAGAAACTGTAATCCCAACTCTTCACATGGATTTACTTTGAAGGAACATCTTGTCCAGCCTTCCGCGGAATTCCCCTTACCCCCTTGAGCGACAGAAATTGGTAGGTATAAGAGATTGCTTACTGACAAGAAGGATAGCTTTCTTGCCATTGTGGCATTTGATATGCCATTCATAGCACTATATGTGGTCAAATTGGCAGGCAGAAAAATTAACTGTGCAGGCACTTGTTTTCATTAATTCTTTGAACTATTTCGACTTAGATAGATAGTTCAATTTTGGCACAACTGTTGCATAAGTATTTGAACGAAGAAAGAATCAGGAGGTGAAAGAAATGACTTTAATCGAATTTTATCCTATGCTCAAAGTCGGAAGCAATGGATGGGAGCCAGATACGGACATTTTTGAGACGAAAGATGATTTTGTGATAAATGCTGAGATTCCGGGCTTGAGAAAGGAGGATATTGCTTTAACTCTGGAGGATGATCTCCTCACGTTGAAAGGAGTAAAGAAAAGAGAAACAGCAGGTGAAGACGAAAACTACCAGCTCAACGAAAGAAGGTTTGGGAAATTCTGTCAGTCCTTTATTATGCCTGACTCGATAAGACCTGAAAAGATAAAAACGAGTTACAAAGATGGGCTTCTGAGGATATCGATTCCTAAGCCCGGAATCGAAAAAGAGAGAGAAATTCAAGTGGAGTTTAAGTAGTTGAGGATTTTGCAGCCGCAGGCTTCAGCCTGCGATAAAGTCTTATAATATGAAAGGAGGGAAAAGTCATGGCTATAACCAGATGGAGACCGTTTAGGGATCTTCTCAGCATCCAGGACGAGATGGATCGTCTTTTTGACGATTTCTTTGGACATCCATTCACAAGACGTGAGTGGACTGAAGAAGCTTGGAGTCCTTCCGTTGATGTATCCGAAACCAAGGATAATGTAATTATCAACGCAGAGATTCCGGGAATGAACAAGGAAGATGTCAAGGTATCAGTCCAGGATAACGTCTTGACCCTCAGCGGTGAGAGGAAGCAGGAGAAGGAGGAGAAGAATGCCAACTATCATCGAATAGAAAGAAGCTATGGATCATTTTCCCGCTCTTTCACGCTTCCCACTCCTATTCAGGCTGACAAGGTAAAGGCAACTTACAAGGACGGCATCTTGAAGATCACCTTGCCCAAAACTGAGGAAGTCAAGCCGAAGGAGATTCCGATCAGCGTTGAATAAGTAAGTCGAGCAGTCCAAGTACATGCTTGGCTACTCGGATTTGGAGTAGCGAGACTTGTCTCGCGTCAGACATAATACGCAGAGCAAGCTCTGCTACTCCTGAGTATCTAAAGGAGGAATACAATGGGTAAAATTATTGGAATAGACTTAGGAACCACCAACTCGTGTGTGGCGGTGATGGAGGGGGGAAATCCGGTGGTCATTCAGAATGCGGAGGGATCAAGAACAACTCCCTCCGTAGTAGGTTTCATCAAGACAGGGGAAAGATTGGTTGGTCAGGTGGCTAAAAGGCAAGCTATAACCAATCCGGAGAATACCGTCTTCTCTATCAAGAGATTCATGGGACGAAAATATCGAGAGGTCGGAACTGAGATAAAAACTGTTCCTTTTAAAGTGATTGAGGGACCCAATGGTGATGCCAGAGTGAAAATACAGAGCAAGGAATATTCGCCACCTGAAATCTCAGCTATGATTTTGCAGAAGATGAAGCAGACTGCAGAGGATTATCTTGGTCACAAGGTAACCGAAGCGGTGATTACAGTCCCCGCATATTTCAACGACAGTCAGAGACAAGCGACCAAAGATGCGGGCAGAATTGCAGGCTTAGAGGTTAAAAGAATCATCAATGAGCCAACTGCCGCATCTTTAGCTTATGGATTAGACAAAAAGAAAGACGAAAAAATCGCAGTCTATGATTTGGGCGGCGGAACCTTCGACATTTCCATATTGGAATTGGGAGACGGTGTTTTTGAGGTCAAGTCAACCAATGGCGACACCCATCTCGGTGGTGACGATTTTGACAAACGGATCATCGACTGGATCGTGTCTGAATTTAAAAAGCAGGAGGGGATCGATCTGTCCAAAGACCCCATGGCTTTGCAGAGACTCAAAGAGTCTGCGGAAAAGGCAAAATGCGAGCTTTCCACAACTTTAGAGACCAACATAAATTTACCTTTTATCACCGCAGATGCAAATGGTCCTAAACATCTTAATTTAACTTTGACCAGAGCTAAACTGGAACAATTGGTAAATGATCTGATTGAAAGAACCATTGAGCCTTGCAAGAAAGCTTTGGCTGATGCGGGTCTTTCGGTGGATCAAATCAATGAAGTAGTCTTAGTTGGTGGAATGACCCGCATGCCCAAGGTTCAGGAGACGGTCAAAAGGCTTTTTGGCAAGGAGCCTCACAAGGGCGTGAATCCGGATGAAGTGGTGGCTGTGGGAGCCGCCATTCAAGGTGGAGTCTTAGCAGGTGACGTTAAAGACGTGGTGCTTTTGGATGTTACTCCATTGTCTTTAGGCATTGAAACCTTAGGCGGGGTCTTCACCAGACTGATAGAAAGAAATACCACCATACCGACCAGAAAGAGTGAGATCTTCACCACTGCGGAGAATAATCAAACCTCTGTGGAGATTCACGTGCTCCAGGGTGAAAGACCCATGGCTATTGATAATAAGACCATCGGAAGATTTCATCTGGATGGTCTTCCACCTGCTCCGAGGGGAGTGCCTCAGATAGAGGTTGCCTTTGACATCGATGCTAATGGCATTCTGAACGTCTCTGCAAAAGACAAAGCGACTGGCAGACAGCAAAGCATCAGGATCGAGGCATCCAGCGGTCTTACCGAAGCTGAAAAGCAAAAGATGGTGAAAGACGCAGAACTGCATTCCGCAGAGGATAAAAAGAAGAAAGAAGAAGCGGATATAAAGAATAAAGCCGATCAGCTGGTTTATGAAACCGAGAAAAACTTAAGAGAATACGGAGACAAGTTAGATTCAGACACCAGGGCTAAGGTCGAATCCGCAATGGGAAGGGTTAGAGAGGTTTTGAAAACAAATAACATCGATGAGATAAAATCTGCTACTGAGGCTTTGACCACCACCTGGCACGAAGCGGCAGGCAAAATGTATCAACATACAACCTCAAGCACGCAGGAACAAAGAACATCTTCACAATCAGAACCTAAAGAAGGAAAGTCTGCCAGAGGCAGATCCGCCTCTAGCGGAAAAGGTGGCGAAGGCGAACCCGTTGATGCAGATTACGAGGTGGTAAAGTAACTAATCGTTGGTTCGGGGTGCCCCCACCTCGAACCATGATGTTGCGTGTTTGCAAAAAAAACACTATGGGCGGGATGAATTCCCGCCCCTATGTGTATTGTAGGGGTCGCATTCATGCGACCCGCGATGGGGTCGATCAATTGCTCAACCAGTAAATAGGAAGGCGCATTCAGCCCCACCAGATGGCAAAAAAATGCTTGACAATGGGGAGCAAACAAATTACACTCAAAAGAAGTGGAACTATAGGAAAAGATCAGTCGCGCAATATTTGAATTCGTACGCTCCTCAAGGGAAATGCGAAAAAGAAATTATCTATTATTCGGTCAATTAGTTGCTATCAAATTGAGCCAAACGGAGAAAAGCTATGCTTCCTGACTTTCCAAGCATAAAAGAGAAACTCCTAGATTTGTTAAACGCCCGCATGAAAAGAGTGAAATCAGCCCTCTTGGTTCCCTTTTCGGAGGCTCCTGAAAGTCGAATTCTTGAGGGCGACAAAATCGTCCTAGTGCGCGAGGACGGCTCAGCTGAGCAAGTTGAAATAAGGGAGATCAAAGTGGAAAGACAAATCGATCTAACAGAGGTCGAAAGAATGACGCCCGAAACCATAAAGGAAAGAATTGACGCTGTTGCAAAAGAAATGGCTGTTCAGCAATCAAAAGTTCTTTTCGAAGACCTTGACAAGGCTATTCGGAAGTCGGGAAACGTGATAGATTTCGGAAGGAGGTCATTTTGTATAGAGGATTTCTTCAAGGCACTTGAGATGGTATGGATCGACTTCGACGAAAACGACCAGCCCATTATGCCAACAATTGTTGCGGGAGAGAAAACCTCAGATGCGATTGCTAAGGTATTGCAAGAGGCTGAGTCGAATCCAAAGTGCAGAAAGCGGTTGCAAGAGATCATAACCATAAAAAAGGCGGAGTGGCGTGATAGAGAGGCTAATAGAAAACTGGTTGGATAAAGCTACAGAGCGTTCCTTCCAAGTACCTTTTTGTCATATGTTGTGTGCCAATGGATACACAGTGGTTCATCTCTCGCGGCATTGCGGCATGGAAATGGGGAAAGATGTTCTGGCCATACACCCGGATGGAACGCCGTGCGCATATCAACTGAAAAGTACAAAGGACGGCAAAATATCTCTAAAACAATGGAGAGCAGAAATAAGCAGGCAAGTGTTGGACTTGGTTGTTGGGAAAATAATTCATCCATCAATAGATGGTTCAAAGCACGCACGTGCCTACTTGGTTACAAATGGAGAACTGGAAGAGGAGGTAATCCGAGCTATAGATGATATGAATCGTGGTTTCTTCGACAGTGGACAAACACACCTCAGACTTCGCACCATAGTTAAAGGTGAACTTTTTAAAATGGTCAAGGACTTACAAACTGACTTTTGGCCATCAGAGCTAACCGATGTAAAGACTCTTTTGCAACTATTCCTTGAGAGTGGCCGGGGAATACTTCCTAAGGAAAAGCTTGCTGCGCTATTCGAAGCAACATTCCCCCTTGCTCAGCGGAAAAGTGACAAGTTGCCTTCAAAGGCCGAGTGTGCGCGAATTCTGGCTAGCGGAGCCCTATTGTGTTCTGTGGCCATCTCAAGTTTTTCCAATCAGAACAACTATGTCGCAGAAATCGAAGGATGGACATTGTATATCGCGTATCTGCTAGCATTGGTAGAAAGATGGAATCTCCCTCTTAGGCTGTGGAGAAATGAATTTGAAATCGCAACTAAATCCATGTACAACTCCTTAAGTAACCTATGTGATGAACTCAAGGGACGGAAACATTTTGTAGAAGGAAACCCACTCGTCGACGCACCTTTGTATAGAGTTCGTCTGACTTGGTTAATAGCTCTCATGAGTGTTTATGCTCTCTGGAGGCGTAATGAGGAAAAACCTAAGAATGAAGTAGATGATTTTATTCGTAACTTTTGCTTGGAGAATAAGAGTAAACTCAATTTATGGGGAGAAGCTGCGATTCCTCAATTCCTGGCCTTCTACTGGTATTTTCAAAAGATAGATGCGACACTATCTCCTGATCGTCTTCTTAGCGGACTCATTAGTGCAATATGCCAACTAAACAAACCGAGATCTGACAAAGAGGGGGAAAAACAATTCTTAGCAAACCCATACTATGAAGCAGTTGATATTCTCCCTCATATTTTGAGAATATCTGATGAGCCTCTTCAAGATACTTTTCGTGGTTCTTCTTATGCCTTGGAAGGGCTCGTTCATTTATTCGTTCGCCGAAATTGGAAACAAACAATAAGGCTACTGTGGCCAGATATTACACGACTAAAATTTGAAATGTTTGAACCAGAAAATAACTCGGATTTTTATAGATGGAGAAATCAAAAGGGCACACATAAAACAATTCTTCCAAAGCATAGGCAAGAGTGGAAAGAGCTACGGACCTTAGCTTCTGAGTCAAATGGGAAGTGTATACCGTCGTCTATTAAAAACTACCCGGTTCTGTTACTTCTTTTTTTGTGCGTCTATCCTCATAGAATTAATTCAGAAACCCTTAGATGGCTCGATACTAAGCTTATGAAAATATAAAAGTATGATTTGTTCTTGGATAGTCTTCAAATAGTAATAAGAAAGATACGTAGAAAGAAAGTTCTGATTAAGGGTTTCGTAGCAGAGATAATGGTTGACGATCAGAGAACAAAAGCTTAAATTGCCTCCAAGATCGAAGGAGCAAAGTTATGCCAACTTATGAATATGAATGTGAAAAGTGTCATCACCTATTTGAACAGGTTCAGAAGATAACCGATGAGCCGGTTAAGGTCTGCCCTATTTGTGGGGGGAAGATCAAAAGATTGATTTCTGGCGGAGGAGGTTTTTTGTTCAAGGGAAATGGGTTTTATATCACCGATCACCGAAGCGAGTCATATAAGAAGAGAAAGAAAGAGGAAACTGGCTCAATCACCAAAGACGAGAAAAAGCCAGAGAGCCGTTTAGGAAAAGAACCGGCGGAGAAAAAATAACGAGGAATAGATTCAGACTTATTAGCTCAAAAAGTTGTTATGGCAAGAGGCGAGATTTTTCTCGCCTTTTTGCGTTTTGGTTATTGCCCTTGTGGGATTCTTCCAGATTGATCAATACTACCCTCCCCCTACCCCCTCCCATTCCGCCGGAGGCGGATCCGCCTTTGGCGGACAAGGGAGGGGGAATTCCTTAAATTCCTCTCCTCTGTGAGGGTGTGTCAGAACTTCGGTTTTTGTAGCCGCCCCGCTTAGCGGGGCGAAATCGAGATGTTGAATTCCAATGACTTACGCAATCTAAAGATTGCGGCTACAACCTCAAAAGATAATTATGACACAGTCTCTGTCGGGAGAGGGAGGTGAGGGGGAAATCAGAGTTGACAAAACAAATTCCTGAGTTTATTTTGTTTTTGTCTTTTATGAAACGGCAATGGAGGACATGATATTCTATGGCGCAGAAAGACTATTACGACATATTAGGTGTCTCAGAGAAAGCAACTGCTGAAGAGATCAAAAAGGCTTATCGCAAATTAGCCAAAAAATACCATCCGGATGCAAATCCCGGGAGTAAGGCGGCTGAAGAGAGATTCAAGGAGATCTCAGAAGCACATGAGGTATTGAGCGATCCGGAGAAAAAAAGACAATACGATCAACTCAGGCAGATGGGCAAAAGAGGATTCACCGGCTTCGAGGGCTTCGGCGAAGGTCCTTTTAGGGGAAAACCTGGAAGAGAACGAACCTTCACCTTTGAAGATTTAGGTGGATTTGGGGATTTAGGTGACCTTTTCAGCTCCGTCTTCGACTTAGGTGAAAAAACCCGACAACAAAGATGGGAACCGCAGAAAGGTGGCGACCTCTATACGGAAGTTGAGATACCCTTTGATCAAGCCATCTCCGGCGGCAAGACCATAATCGAAACCAAAAAAGAAGAGACTTGTCCGGTTTGTAGAGGGTCCGGTGCTAAACCGGGAACCAAGCTTTCCACCTGCCCTGATTGTGGGGGAACGGGAATGCTCTCCTTTTCCCAGGGTGCCTTTGCCCTAAATCGACCTTGTCCCCGATGTTATGGAAGGGGAAAGATAATAACTACTCCCTGCCCTGAATGTGGTGGAAGTGGACAGAGTTTTGTCCGAAAAAAATTCTCCATAAATATTCCTCCCGGAATAAGTGATGGGGAAAAACTAAAATTGAGGGGGCAAGGGCAACCCGGAACTGCCGGTGGTCCTCCCGGTGATCTAATCGTAAAAGTTAATATAGGCGAACACAGATTCTTTGAGCGAAAGGGAATGGATATTTACTGCAGGGTTCCCATAAACATTGCTCAAGCCATCATGGGAAGCAAAATCAGAGTTAGCACCATAGATGGGAAGGTGGATTTGAAGATTCCACCGGGCACCCAGAGCGGAACTAAGTTCAGACTGAAAGGCAAAGGGGTAAAAGTAAATGGCTCCAGAGGAGACCAGTATGTAGAAGTCATTGTCGAGGTTCCCAAAAACATAGATGCGAAACAAAAGAAACTGATGGAAGAATTTGCTAAAGAATCAGGATTGAAATATTAGGCATCCCACAACACAAGAAAATGTCATTGCGAGGAAGTGAAACGACCGAAGCAATCTCATAAAAGTATTGAAAATAAAGAGATTGTCACGACATTCAGGCTGGCGATGAGAAAGATTGATAAAGAAATTTTCGAGCGTCGAGTTTCGAAATGACGAGCTTCGTTACGAGCCTCGACAACGATGTCCGGGCATCGAGCCTTATGAAAGGGGAGTTGTTATGGATGTAATCACAAGGATAAAAGAAAAAGCCAAACTCAAGAAGAAAAGGGTGGTTCTGCCTGAAGGAACAGAGGAAAGGATGATACAGGCTGCCAAGAGGATTCTAACGGAAGGTTTAGCCGAAGTCACTTTGCTAGGTGATGAGAAAAAAATCAATGAATTATCCAAGTCATATCAACTTGACTTAAACCAAGTGAAAGTAATCAATCCATCCACATCCTCCAAATTCGATGAATATGCCCAAGAATATTACCAGCTTCGCAAGAAGAAGGAAATGACTCAACAGGAAGCAAAAAAGACTATGACCAATCCCCTGTTCTACGGAGCTATGATGGTGAGGAAAAATGAGGTGGATGGCTTTGTAGCTGGTTCCATCAATACTACCGGAGATGTGTTAAGGGCAGGAATCCAGATCATCGGATTGGCACCCGGGATTATCTCTGTGTCCAGCTCGTTTCTGATGGTTCTCCCTGAATTTTTGGGAGTCAAAAACAAGATATTTGTATTTGGCGACTGTGCCGTGATACCAGACCCTGATCCTCAAGAACTTGCCTCCATTGCCATCTCCTCTGCTAAAACCATGCGGGAGTTAGTGGGCGAAGAGCCAAAAGTGGCAATGCTCTCCTTTTCTACCAGAGGAAGCGCCGAACACGAATTGGTGGATAAAGTAAGAGAGGCGACCAAAATTGCAAAAGAATTAAAACCTGATCTTTTAATCGACGGAGAACTACAGGCTGACTCAGCCATAATTCCGGACGTGGCGAAAAAGAAATGTCCCGGTAGCATAATTCAGGGAGATGCCAATGTTTTAATCTTTCCGGATTTGAATTCAGGTAATATCGCTTACAAACTGGTTCAAAGGATGGCGAAGGCAGAAGCCATCGGTCCCATAATACAGGGATTGGCAAAGCCCGCCAACGATCTTTCCCGGGGATGCAGTGTGGACGATATTGTCAATGTGGTGGCAATTGCCATGACCCTGGCATAAAGACTGAGACTGAGATTTGAGACGGAGATGTGGAGATTCCAATTCGGAGTAGCGAGACTTGTCTCGCGTTAAAAAGACGAAAACAATTAAATGAAACAAATCAACTCTTTTTTCTTAGCGGGGATAATTCAGAGATCAAGGAAAGGGAAGATTTTACATAATCAAGATTATCGCCTGAAAATAAAAATCATTCTAAAAAAATATTTCCCCAAAAACCAGATCATAGACCCGGTCAATGTACATCCCGATTCAGCTGAGTATGATTATAAAACGGGCGAGTCGGTATTTCATGCGTCCATAAAACAAGCTACCCATGTGATTGTCTAATCGCTTATCTTCCTGAAGCCTCTATGGGAACTGCCATTGAAATGTGGGAATGCCACAAAAAGAAAATACCCGTTTGGACCATTACTCCCATGAAGGAAAACTGGTCAGTCAAATTCTTGTCGACTGAAATCTTTGAGACGCTTGAAGAATTTGAAGGTTTTTTAAAAAATAAAGATTTTCTTCGGAAAAGTTAATAATGTAAAGGAGCTTTTTTCACCGAACAGTCTGTTCTTAACCTCTCCCCTACTCCCTCTCCATCCCTCAACAGGCTCCGGACGGTGGGCGAAGTCGAACTGTAAAATGGAGAGAGGAACAAAGGGGTGAGGTCTCGAAAATTCAATTTTACCCGCAGATGATAATAAATTCCACCCTCGTTTTTTGCTTGATTCCCGAATTACAAGAAGCCTTTAAGGGAAATAAAATCATCCAAATTCTTCAATCTTCTGACAGGAAGGAACTGCTCTTTCTTACCCGAAGCAAAAAAAAGGAGATTTCGCTTTTCTTTTCTACGCATCCAGAAAATTATCGAATTGAAATTTGCGAATGCATCTTGAGACTGGATGAAAATGAGACGAAAACAAGGAAATCCGACTATCAAAAGACGAATCTCTTTTCGTATGCTGTGGGCGGATATATTTCAGAAATAAGTCAGGTTGATTTTGATAGGGTGATCAAAATCTCTTGCCTGAAAAAGTCCCAGCTTGGCAAAAGCATAGAATTCGATCTGATCTTTGAATTGACCGGAAGGAACAGCAACTTGATTTTGTTGCGAAAGGATGGTCTTATCATTGATTGTCTCAGAAAGGTCGATTTAACCCAAAACCGATTCAGACAAATTCTCCCCGGAGAAAAATATGTTCCTCCCCCTTATCCTAAAAAGAAAAATCCCTTTCAAATCGAAAAGGAAAAATTCTTAATACTACTTAAAGATCATGATCTTTTAATCCCTGAATTTCTGATCTCACATTTCGTCGGACTTGATAAACCTTTAGCAGAGAACATCCTGTTTGAAGCAAACATCCCTTTGAATGTAAAAACTGTAGATTTACAGGAAGAAGATATTGAACGTTTATGGAAAAGCTTCAAGGAAATCTTTCAGAAAATTTCCGACTACAAATTGACTTTCCAGATCATCACTGACGAAAAAGAAAAGCCCAAAGCCATCAGTTGTGTGAATCTTTCCTTCTTAAAAGACGATCAGAAGATATTTTGTGAAAATCTGAATTCCACTATCAAAAAGTTCTTCCACCAAAAACTCGAAGAACATCAAAGAAAGACAGAACTGAAAAGTCTTTCTGAAGTAACCCATAAGGCTCAGCAGAGATTGCAAAGCAAAAAAGAGAAGATCGAAGAAGATTTAAAGCAGGCAGAAAAATTTGAAGAGTACAAAAAGTTTGGCGATCTTTTGATGATGAATAAGGATTTGATAAAAAAAGGACAAGATTCAATTAAACTCGTGGACATATTTCAGCCAGAACAGAGCTTCATGGAAATTCCTCTGAATGAAAAGCTCTCCCCTATTCAAAACGCCCAAGCCTATTTTAAGAAATATAAAAAGGCAAAAGATGCTTTGGCAGTGATGAAAAAAAGAAAAGCTGAAACGGAGAAAGAGATACTTCAACTGGAAAAGATTTTGGACAAATTAGATGGAGCAACTAAAGAGCTAGAATTAGAAGAAATTGAGAGAGAGCTAATTAGTTTAGGATTTTTAAAAGGCAGAAAATTTTTTGAGCGGAAAAAAAAGATCCAAAAAGAATTTTCGCCAAAGAGATTTGTGAGCAAAGATGGCGGTGAAATTCTGGTGGGGAGAAATAACAAGGAAAACGAGTATTTGACCTTCAAAGTCGCCCGCCCGGACGATTTATGGTTCCATGCTCAAGACGTTCCCGGGTCACACGTGCTGTTAAGAAGAAAGGAAAAGAAGAAAGAGCCATCCTATAATGATATAAAGGAAGCGGCACAAGTAGCGGCTTATTTTAGCAAAGCCAGAGGAGCAAAAAGGGTTGGGGTAATTTACACGTCGGCAAAATACGTTAAAAAGCCCAAGAAAGGAAAACCAGGATTAGCTTTGGTGGAAAAAGAAAAAGCTATTTGGGTCGAGCCAAAATTGACAAATAAATAACGGAACCCCCCACCCGCATGGGCGCTCATCAGAGAAAGAAGAAAAAATTGATTAGAAACTATATTTTTGGCTCCGCCCGTGTCCCATTTTCACGGGACACAGGCAAGAGCCAAATGTATATATATTGAAGAAGGAGGAAACACGGTTATTTAATATGAAAAAACCGTGCCAGTTTTTTAATTACAAAGCGTCTTAGAACCCTTATTTTAAGTCGTTAACATACAAGAAATTAGCCTACCATTAGATCAAAACAAAAATAATCTCCACATTCACCTCTCTTATGAACGCAATAAACTGCGCCAAGACCTATCTTTAACTATCAAACTGAAACGGTTATTCTCTTGTTGTATATGATCTTAACTTTTTCGCAAAATCCTGCGATGAAATTTTCAAAACCTGCCTGACGGGGAGGTAGTGGTCGAGCTTGCTCGACTTAGTATTTAATGCAAAGCAAGCTTTGCCACTACAGCTCGTTATCCAAAAATCTTTCAAATTTCTGTTGACTTTTATTGTGCACTGCACTATATTAAATCGGTTAATGGTTCATAGTGGAAACTTTTTAGATGACTGCGTCGACGAGAATAATAAAGAGATATAAGAACAGAAGGTTGTATGACTCCGAAGAGAAAAAGACCATCAAATTAGAAGATTTAGCTGAGTTGGTTAAGAAAGGTGTAGACTTTAAGGTTGTCGACAGTGAGACTGAAAAGGATGTTACTTTATCTGTTTTAACCAAAGTTCTGTCGGACTCGATAACAGAAGACAAAAATAATTTAAAGCAGACGTCTCCGCCAGAGGCGGATCTGCCTATGGCAGAAAAGCTAATCCGTTTGCTCATAGCCAGAGGAGGTGAGATAACCGTGGATTTTTTCAAGAAATCAGTTCTGTTTGGACTGGGGGTCTTCGATTTGACCAAAGAGAAGGCTGAAAAATTGGTGGACGAAATGATCAAACGAGGGGAAATGTCTGAATCCGACAAAGCCAAAGCGGTCAAGGAGCTTTTGAAGGGACATGATGAGCGGATGAAAAAGCTCACTGCTAAAATTGACGAGACTGTGGAGAAGGTAACTACTAAGGTCAGAGGAAAAGAAAAAGACGAATTGGCAAAGCTTCACCAGAAGTTGGATAATCTGACCAAAGTGGTGGAAAAGCTGGAAAAGAAGCTTTCAGAGAAATGAGTATTGAGTTTTGAGACTTGAGATTTGAGATAAACCCCACTTGTCATGTTGAGCGAAGCACCTCTAACTGAGCCTCGTAGGTGAGGTGCTCTGCGCGCCGGACAAATGAATAGTGTCAGGAGCACGGGGATCCTGACCTACTACTAACGTCATCCGGCTGAACGACATCGAGCGAAGCGAGCCATCTGCTCCAGCCGGTGGTTAGGCTGTTGTTGATCTCGCTGCCTACTTCCCGCATACCAAAAACCTCCAGAACTTGCCCAAATCCCGCAAACGAGGTACAAAGGCAGGGACTTTCCGGCGATAGGTGGCATATCCTTCCCCAAAGCGCTCGATCAATTCCGGCTCTTCGACCAGTTTCAACCAGATTGTCATGCCGACCGGCATGAACAGTGCAAAGGCGATGGAAAACCAAGTTCCGCGCCACAAGCCGATGGCTACTCCGATGCGCAATACCGCTGAATAAGTCGGATGGCGGATCAATGCATAAATTGAAGAGTCCACAAGGCGGCCCTCCTCCGGGAAATACACATAGAGCAAAGCAAGATTGTCAGCGCCAAAAGTAAAAACGGCTCTAGCCAAAATGATGGCACCGGTCAAAAGCAAATATACTGTGATTATTGAGATGACTGTCGCGGAATATCCTGTCACCACGCGATCACCGGGCAAGTAGGCCGTGTGTAAGATCACGGCGAAGATCACCGGTGCACTGGGCAGTATATAAGCCCTGAAGGCGTATCGGTAAGCCAAATTGCCCAAACGGGTCCTGAGCCTGATTTTCTGTCGGAAAAATTGGCTTTCCAGCAAGAATGCTATGATGAGCACGCCAATCTGTCCCAAGAGAGTCCATGCCGGAAAGAAATGGTCAACCGCGATCATAGCGGCTGTAGCTGCGGTAAATGACGTAAAGCCGATCAGCGCCATGAGCAGGCTGAGCACCGGAGATTGCAGGTCGGGTAGGTGTGTCCTTAATTTATCTTGCCCAGGAAAATGCATAATATACCTTTCTTATTGATCTGAAGTTAAGCCTAACAATAATTATATGGTTTGGTTTAACACTACAAACGGGACTGATTTGCCAGGATAGTGTCAGGAGCACGGGGCACCTGACCTACTGCTATTTTATTCATATCAAAATATTATAATCATTTATGCAACCTTGTCAAGTAATTTTAGACTCACTTTCACAGTTGGTAATGATGGGCAACGGACCGACGTGCAAACTTCCCGTCTCTTCTATCCAGTCTAATCCTAATGTTCATCCTTTCAAAGCCGATAATAAAAATATGTGAAAATCTTGTCAAATAACAAAAATAATGCGTATACTAATTGTAGTATAGGTAGGAAAGCTAAGATAGGTTTTTGTTAGGTCGAAATTATTCAGCCACGAAAGCTTATTTTTTGAGACTTTCGTGGTTTTTTTATTTATAAAAAGAAAGGTGGTGATTTTGTGGCACAGGGTACGGTAAAATGGTTCAATGAGTCCAAAGGGTATGGATTCATTACTCCGGAAGACGGAGCACAGGACCTGTTTGTACACTTCTCTGAAATCCAGGGTGAAGGATACAAAACCCTTCGAGAGGGTGATAAGGTTAACTTCGACAAAGGGCAGG
>Ga0315279_10001147_pt1 | contig 45149 bp, 57 predicted proteins | sample YL17G06_20_MG_FD_203694 | JGI IMG/M metagenome (GOLD analysis project Ga0315279, IMG submission 203694) | Sediment microbial communities from Yellowstone Lake, YNP, Wyoming, USA - YL17G06_20 | ecosystem: Environmental > Aquatic > Freshwater > Lake > Sediment | place: USA: Wyoming | collected...
TCGCGGGCATTATAACCCGAAATCGCCGCTAAACGGAAAATGCGGGAGAAAATTCGTGGTTATCATGCCGAGGATTTTTTGATATGATAGCGCTCCCCAAGGAGGTCCGAAGATGATGAAAACACCGGCCATTGTCCTGCTTCTTGCCCTAATATTCGTTCCGGCTTTCGCCGCCCAAAATCCCGCCGTCCCTGACCAAGCCGCCGTGATCAACTCCGTCGAGAACATGCATAGCCGCTCGACCTCGTCATCCGACGTTGTCAGCCAAGCCATCCTCGGCACGAACGTCAAGCTCCTCAAGAAGGAAAGGAACTCGGACGGCGAGGACTGGTGCCAGGTAGAAACGCCCGACACCTACAAGGGCTGGATCATCTCCTCCGCCCTCGAATTCCTGAAGCCCGGCGCCAAGCCCTACGTCTCCTCAGGAAATATTTTCGTCGTCACCGCCCTCTTGGCCAATACCTACCGCGAGCCGGACGTCACCAAGCACAAGCCGGTCAAGGTCGCCCCGATCAGCGCAATCCTCGAGGTCGTCGAAGAACGCGACGCGCGCTGGCTGCAGGTGAACCTCCCCTGCGGCACGAAGGTCTGGATCCAGCACGGCGACGGGGAGGTCCGCGAGGCGCCCATGGTCTGGCCGCGGACGTCTCCCAAAGACATGGTCGCCCTGTCGAAGCGCTTCATCGGACTCCCCTACTGCTGGGGCGGGACGTCCCCCCTCGGCCTCGACTGCTCGGGTTTCGTACAGCTCGTCTACAAAATGGGCGGCAGGCCCATCCTGAGGGACGCGGACATCCAGTTCGAGGGCAGCGGGCTTGTCGAGGTGGCCGCGGGGGAGGAAATGGCCGGAGACCTCGTGTTTTTCGGCAAGAACATCGGTCACGTCGGCATGATGATCGACGCCGAGTATTTCATCGATGCCACGACCCATGAGAAGCCCGTCGTCCGGATCGACCGGCTCAAGGACGCCTACTGGCAGAAGATCTACCAGGGCGCGCGGCGTCCCAAGCAGTAACGCTATTTCGGTAAAAAAAAAGGGACACGTACCGGAGGTGCGGCAGCATACCTCCGGTGCATGTCCCCGGAACGGATCGATTACTTCGCGGCCGACTTCTTGGCGTCCTTGGCCTTCTTCTTAGCTTTTTTCTTGAACTCGCTGCCGACGAGCTCGAGCATGGCCATCGAGGCGCCGTCGCCCATCCGCTTGTCGAGCTTGACGATCCGGGTGAAGCCGCCCGGCCTCTCGGCGAACCGGGGCCCGAGCTCGGTGAAGAGCTTCTGCACAGCCGCTTCCTGGGTCATGTAGGCCAGGGCCTGGCGGCGAGCATGGAGGGTGCCCCGCTTGGCCAGGGTGATCATCTTTTCCGCGACGGGGCGGGCCGCCCGGGCCTTGGCCAAGGTTGTCCGTATCCGCTCGCGATCGAGGAACGACGTCACCAGGTTGCGCAAGAGCGCCCGGCGGTGGGCGGTGTTCCTCCCGAGTTTTCCCTTCTTGACCTGGTGCCTCATGCCTCTGTCTCCTTCTCGGGCATGCTTTCTTTGATGTCCGCCAAGATCCTCTCGACGATCCGGGGGTGGAGTTCGATGTTCAGCCCGAGGTTCAAATTGATCAGGGTCTCCTTGATCTCGGCCAGGGACTTGCGGCCGAAGTTCTTGGTCTTGAGGAGCTCGTCCTCGGTCTTCACCACAAGCTCATAGATCCTTTCGATGCCGGCCGAGCGGAGGCAGTTGTTGGACCGGACCGACAGCTCCAGGTGATCGATCGTCTTGGCCAGGATGTCGGCTTGGAGCAGGTAGGGGATCTCCTTCTTCGACGTGGCCGCCTCCCGTTCGAGGGGCTCGTCGACGATGTTCAGGAAGATCCCCAGGTGGTCGCGCATGATCTTGGCTGCCTGGGACAGGGCGTCCATGGGCCGCAGGGCCCCGGTCGTCCAGATCTCCAGGGTCAGGCTCTCGTAGTCGATCCTCTTGCCGACGCGGGCCGGCTCGACCTTGTAGTTGACCTTGAGGACGGGTGAATGGGAGGAGTCGAGCGGGATGTAGTCGAGGCTCTGCTCCTCGTCGAAATTCTGGTCGGCCGGGATGTAGCCGCGGCCGTTCTTGACGATCATCTCGACCTCGAGCGTCCCGTCGATGTCGAGGGAGGCGATGGGGACGGTCTCGTCGAGGATCTCGATGTCGGTGTCGCGGACGATGTCGGACGACTTGGCCAGGACGGGGCCGGTCTTCTTGAGGGTCATCCGCTTCGGCTCGTTCCCCTTGAGCTTCAGGGGGATGCTCTTGAGGTTGAGGATGATGTCGGTGACGTCTTCCACGACCCCGGGAATGGTCGAGAACTCGTGGAGAACACCTTGGAGGCGGACGGCCGTGATGGCGGCTCCGGTGATCGACGAAAGGAGGATCCGCCGCAGGGCGTTGCCCACGGTCACCCCGTATCCCCGCTCGAACGGCTGGGCCTGGAAGCGCCCGAACTGCCCGGTCAGCGTGTCGAAATCGCACTCCAAGTTCTTGGGTCTCTGGAAATTCATTTCTGTCATGTGACCTCCTTTGGGAGATGTCCTCCAATCGGTCCGAAGACCTTACTTGGAGTACAGCTCGACGACCAGGTGTTCCTCGACCGGAAGGGTGACGTCCTGGCGCGTGGGAAGCGCGCGGACCCTCCCCTTCAAGTTCTCCCAATCCACCTCGAGCCAGCCGGGAACGGTCTTCGACCGATTTGAGGCGACGACGGCCTGGACGTCTTCGCTCTTGGCCGACCGCAGCCTGAAGGCGACGACGTCCCCCGTCTTGACCAGGGCGGACGCGATGTCGGCCTTGTGGTTATTGAGCCGGAAGTGCCCGTGGCCGATGAGCTGGCGGGCGTGCCCCCGGGACAGGGAAAATCCCATCAGGTAAACGACGTTGTCCAGCCTCCGTTCGAGCATGGACAGGAGGTTCTCGCCGGTGATCCCCTTCTGGCGCTCGGCCCGTTCGAAGAAGAACCGGAACTGCTCCTCGGACATGCCATAGAACCTTTTGAGCTTCTGCTTCTCGCGTAGCTGGATGGCGTAGCCCAGAACCCTCTTCCTCGAACGCCCGTGCTGTCCCGGGGGGTAGGGCCTCCGTTCGAGGGGGCACTTCTCCGTCAGGCACTTGTGGCCCTTGAAAAACAGCTTGTTCTTCTCGACGCGGCAGAGCCGGCAATCGGCTCCTTCGTATTTCGCCATTGTGCTCTCCTTCCGGGCCTCAGACCCGCCGCCGGCGGCGGACCCGGCAGCCATTGTGCGGGATGGGCGTTACGTCCTTGATGGACTTGATCTCGAGGCCGGCCGCCTGCATGGCGCGAATGCTGGACTCCCGTCCCGCGCCCGGTCCCTTGAGACGGACGTCGACGAAGCGGAGGCCGAACTCACGGGCCTTGGTGGCCGCGTCCTTGGCCGCAAGCTGGGCAGCGAAGGGCGTCCCTTTGCGGGCCCCCTTGAAACCGGAGGTGCCGGCGCTGGCCCAGACGACGGTCTCGCCCACGTGGTCGGTGATGGTGATGATCGTATTGTTGAAGGTGGACTGGATGTGCGCCACCCCAAATCCGATTTCCTTCCGGATCTTCTTCTTGACGCTGGATTTAGGCATGTCCGCGGGCCCTCCTTACACTTTCTTATCTTTGAGTTTCTTGATCCGCTGACCGCGGGCGCCCTTGCGAGTTCGGGCGTTGGTCTTCGTTCGCTGGCCCCGGACGGGGAGTTTCTTCTTGTGCCGGAGGCCCCGGTAGCAGCCGATGTCCACGAGCCGCTTGATGTTCATGGCGACTTCCTGGCGGAGGTCGCCTTCGATCTTCTCCCGCTTTTCGATGATCTGGCGGATCTTGTTGACCTCGTCCTCGGATAGGGCCTTGACCTTCTTGTTCCGGTCGATCTTGGCTTCGTCCAGGATCTTGAGGGATTTGGAGCGGCCGATCCCGTGGATGTAGGTCAGCCCGACCTCGATCCGCTTGTCGGGGGGGAGCGTGATGCCTGCGATTCTTGCCATGTTGACCTCGTTTATCCCTGTTTTTGTTTATGCCTCGGGTTGGAGCAGATGACCCGCACCACGCCCTTGCGCCGGACGATCTTGCAATTCCGGCAGATTTTCTTCACGGAAGCTTTGACTTTCATCGTCCCGTCCTTTTAACTGGATTATTCACGAGCCGAGTTTTTCTTGGTTGATGGAGAAATACGGCGTTTTCATGAATAGTCCAGTTTATTTGAATCGATAGGTGATGCGTCCCTTGGTCAGGTCGTAGGGCGTCAGCTCGAGAAGGACACGGTCGCCGGGCAGGATGCGAATGAAATGCTTGCGCATCTTCCCGGAGATGTGGGCCAGGATGACGTGCTTGTTGGAGAGCTCCACCCGGAACATGGCGTTCGGGAGGGTTTCCCGGACCACGCCTTCGGCTTCGAACATGTCCTGTCTAGGCATCGGGGCTCTCCTTGAGGAGGGATGTCCGCGGCCGGGCGGCATCCGGCGTCCTCGCGCTCAGGATCTCCGGCCCGTTCTCGGTCAAGGCCACCGTGTGCTCGAAATGGGCCGAGAGGCTCCGGTCCCGGGTCACGGCCGTCCAGCCGTCCTCCAGAATCTCGACCTCGTGGCCGCCAGCGGCGATCATGGGCTCGATGGCCAGGGTCATCCCCGGCCGGAGCTTCGGCCCGCGCCCCGGCCCCCCGAAATTCGGCACCTGAGGCTCCTCGTGGAGGGCCCGGCCGATGCCGTGGCCGATGAACTGGCGGATGACGGAAAAGCCCTCGCTCTCGACCGCCTGCTGGATGGCGGCCGAGATGTCGGACAGGCGGTTCCCCTCTTTCATCTGCTCGAGGCCCTTGAAGAACGACCGTTCGGCCGCGGCGATAAGCCTCATGGCCTCCGGGTTCGTCCGGCCGACCGGGGCGGTCAGGGCCGAGTCGCTGAAGAAACCTTCGTAGAGGACGCCGAAATCGAGGCTGACGATGTCGCCCTCCTGGAGGATCCGGCCCGAAGGGATGCCGTGGATGATCTCCTCGTTGACCGAGATGCAGACCGAGGCCGGGTAGCCCCGGTAGCCCTTGAACGCCGGGACGGCCCCGAGTTCGCGGGTCCTCTTCTCGGCATAGATCTCGAGGTCGCGCGTCCGGATCCCAGGCCGGATGAGCGGCTCGAGCTCCCCGAGGACCGCGGCCACGATGCGGCTGCTCTGGCGCATGGCCTCGAGTTCGGCGACCGACTTGTAGATGATCATCTGCGATCCCGTGACGGCCCGGTCTCGCCCATGACGGCGTCCAGGACCTTCCGGACCTCGGCGATCGTCGCCTCGGCCGTCCGGCCGGCGTCGATCCTGTGGAGAGTCCCCTTGGCCGCGTAACGGGCGATCAGGGGCTCGGTTTTCGCATGATGGGTCTTGAGCCGCTCCGCGATGACCTCGGGCCTGTCGTCGCCCCTCTGGACGAGCGCGGTCCCGCAGACGTCGCAGGTCCCCTTTTTTTTCGGCGGCTTATTGATGATGTGGTAGATCGCCTCGCACGCGGGGCAGGTCCGCCGGTTTGTCAGGCGGCGAAAGATGACGTCCTCGCCGACTTGGAGGTCGAAGACGACCTCCGGCCCGGACGCGCCGAGCGCCTCCAGGCTCTCGGCCTGGGCGATGTTGCGCGGAAACCCGTCGAGGGTGTACCCGCCGCGGCAATCCTCGCGGGCCAACCGCTCGCCGAGGAGGGCCAGAACGGTCGCGTCGTCGACGAGGCCGCCCTTGCCCATCTGGGCTTCGGCCTTCAGGCCGAGGGGGGTCCGCTCCCGGACGGCCGCGCGAAGCAGGTCTCCCGTCGAGATCTTGGGGAAGCCGTAGGCCGAACGAAGGCCTTCGGCCACGGTCCCCTTCCCGCTTCCGGGCGCGCCCAGGAGGATGACCCTCATCCCCTTCTCCCCTTGATCCGGCTCCGGCGCATGAAACCGTCGTAGTGGCGCATGACGAGCTGAGCTTCGATCTGCTGCATGGTGTCCATGGCCACACCCACGACGATGAGGATGGACGTGCCGCCGAACATGAAGTTGACCCCGAGGCCCTGGGTGATGAACTTGGGCAGGTTGGCTTCGAGGAAGGGGCCGATCCAGGGCAGGGCCTGGGCCTTGAAGCCCGTGATCATGAACTCGGGCAGGATGGCCACGGCGGCGAGGTAGATCGCGCCGGCGAGGGTGATCCGGCTGAGGACGTCGTCGATGTAGTCCGAGGTGGTCTTTCCCGGCCGGATGCCCGGGATGAAGCCGCCGTACTTGCGGAGGTTGTCGGCGACGTCGACCGGGTTGAAGATGATCGAGATGTAGAAATAGGTGAAGAAGATGATAGCCGCGATGTAGACCAGGTTGTAGAGGGGCATGCCCAGCCCGAACTGGGCGGCGGCCGCCTGGATGACAGGGACCTTGATGAGGTTGGCCGCCGTGGCCGGGATGGTGATGACCGAGGCGGCGAAGATGATCGGGATGACGCCGCCCGTGTTGACCCGGAGCGGCAGGTGGGTGCTCTGACCGCCGTAGACCTTCCGGCCGACGACCCGTTTCGCGTAGGAAACGGGGATGCGGCGCTGACCCCGTTCGACAAAGACGATGAAAGCGATGACCGCGACCATGATGGCGCCCAGGAAGATCATCTTGAGGGGGTCCATGGCGCCGGTCCGCAGGCCGGAGAGCATTTGATTTAATCCGGCCGGGAAGTTAACGACGATGCCGGCGAAGATGATGAGCGAGATACCGTTGCCGATGCCGCGCTCCGAGATCTGCTCGCCGAGCCACATGACGAAAACGGTCCCCGTCGTCAGGGTCAGGACGGTCAACATCTTGAAGCCCCAACCCGGGTTGAGGACGATGGGCGCCCCGGCGGGGGTCCTCAGGGCTTCGAGGAAGATGGAGATGCCGATGGCCTGGATGAGGCAGATGATGATCGTGCCGTAGCGCGTGTACTGGGTGATCTTCTTCCGGCCGAGCTCCCCTTCCTTGGACAGGCGCTCGAGGTAGGGCCAGACGACCGTCAGCAGCTGCAGGATGATGGACGCGCTGATGTAGGGCATGATGCCCAGGGCGAAGATCGTCATGCGGGACATGTTCCGGCCGGAGAACAGGTCAATGAAGCCGAGCAGGGACCCCCTCTGCGACTGCCAGAACTCCTGGAGGGCCGTCGCGTTGAGGCCCGGGTTCGGGAGCTGCCCGCCGATCCGGTAGACCGCGAGGAGGAGGAGGGTGAAGATGACCCTCTTCCGCAGCTCGGGAATGCTGAAGATATTGCGGATGCTGTCTAACATGGGTCTTTCCCGATAACGACGGCCTGGCCGCCCATGGCCTCGATCTTCTTCACGGCCGACTCGGAGAATTGGTGGGCGTGGATGGTCTTGGCCGAGGTGAGATCGCCCCGCCCGAGGATCTTCACCCGCTCGGATTCCTTCTTTATCAGGCCATGGTCGGCCATGTCCTTGGGCCGGATCTCTACTTTCCGGAGCTTGGCCAGGCGGTCCAGGTTGACGATCGTCAACTCGATCCGGAAGATGTTGGTGAAGCCGCGCTTGGGGATGCGCCGGGTGAGCGGCATCTGGCCGCCCTCGAACCCGCGTTTGCGGGAATAGCCGGCGCCGGATTTCTGGCCCTTGCTGCCCCGCCCGGAGGTCTTTCCCGTGCCGGAGCCGGGGCCCCGCCCCACTCTCTTTCGGTCCTTCCTCGATCCTTGGGCCGGTTTCAGGTTGCTGAGGTTCATGGCTTCTCCACCGTTTCCACCTTGAGCGCGTGGATGATCTTGCGGACCATCCCAAGCGTCTCGGGAGTCTCCCTGAGCACCGCGTGGGAGTGGAGCTTACGCAGGCCGAGGCCCTTGGCCGTCTCCCGCTGGATGCGGGGGTAGCCGATAAGGCTCCGGACGAGAGTGACCTTCACGTACTTCGCGGCGGCCACCGCCTTTTCCGCGCGATTCGGCGTCTTCTTGGGCTTGGTTTCTTTGTCCGTCATAGCGCACCTTTCGCTTTTCCGCGCATCTTGGCCACGTCCTCGGGGTTCCGGATCTGCAGCAGGGCGTCCAGAGTCGCGTTGGCGACGCTGAGGGGGTTGCTGCTGCGGATGGACTTGGTCAGGATGTCCCGGATCCCGGCGAGCTGCATGATGACGCGGACCGCGCCGCCGGCGATGACGCCCGTGCCCTTCGAAGCCGGACGCAGAACGACCAGCCCGGCCCCGTCCACCCCCTTGACGAGATGGGGGATGGTCGTGCCGTCCAGGGGCACCCGGATCATGCTCTTCCGCGCCGCTTCGACGCCCTTGGCGATGGCCTGGGGGACTTCGCGGGCCTTGCCCTTGCCGATGCCGACCCGGCCCCGTTCATCGCCGACGGCAACGAGGGCCGAAAAGCTCATGTTCTTGCCGCCCTTGACGACCTTGGTGACCCGGCGAATGGAAATGACCTGGTCCTTGAGCTCCATGCCGTCTTCATCGAGAACTCCGACTTTCCTGTGTTTACGATCGTCCACGCTTATCTCTCCTTATTCGGCCGGCCGCTCAGAACTGGATGCCTTCTTTCCGAATGGCGTCCGCCAGGGTCTTGATGCGTCCGTGGTAGGGGTGGACCCCCCGGTCGAAAACGACCCGCTCGATCTTGGCCGCCTTGAGCCGCTTGCCCAGGAGTTCGCCGAGAAGGCCGCAGGCGTCCTTGTTCTTGGTGCTCTTGGCTTTCTCGCGGAACTCCTTCTCCAGGGTCGAAGCGGTCAGGAGGACCGAGCCCTCCCGGTCGTCGATCACCTGGGTATAGATATAGGCGTTGCTCTTGAACACGTGGACCCGGGGGCGCTCGGGCGTCCCCTTAACCTTCTCCCGGATCCGTTTCCGTAGACGGCCGTCCCGCACCCTTTTTTCGATTGTCTTGTCTTTAAGCACCGGTCACCCCCACCTTTCGTTCTTTTTTGATGAGCTTCTCGCCGAGATAGCGGACGCCCTTCTGCTTGTAGGGGTCCGGGATGCGGAATCTCTTGATGTCGTCGGCGACCTGGCCCACCTTCTGCCGGTCGATGCCCCGGACGGTGAGCAACGTAGGCTTCTCGGCGACGACCTCGACGCCCTCGGGGATGGCGTAGATGATCGGCCGGGAATAGCCCAGGCTGATCTCGAGCTTGCTCTTGTCGACCTTGGCCTTGTAGCCGACGCCGACGATTTCCAGCTTCTTGGAGAATCCTTCGGACACCCCGGCGACGGCGTTCCGGGCCAGGGCCCGGCAGAGGCCGTGATTGGCCCGGGCGGTCTGGGTCTCTTCGGCCCGGGTCAGGACGAGGTTCGCCCCCTCCAGGACGGCGGAGATGCCCGGCTGGAGAGGAGTGGAGAGCTTCCCCTTCTTCCCCTCGAAATCGATCCGGTCCGGATGGGGCGTGACGGTCACGCCCGCCGGTATCGTGATGGGCTTTTTCCCGACTCTTGACATGGTACCCTCTCCTCGCGTCTACCAGATGCTGCAGAGGACTTCGCCGCCCGCCCCCAGCTCCTGGCACGACCGCCCCGTCAGCACGCCTCGGGAGGTGGAGACGATGACGAGGCCCAGGCCGTCCAGGACCTTGGGAACGGAATCCTTGGTGCAGTAGATCCGGCAGCCCGGCTTGCTGACCCGCTTGATGCCGCTGATGACGCTCTTGTTGTCCTCGGTGTACTTGAGCGTCACGTTGAGGATCCCCTGCTTGCTGTCGTCGATGACCTTGTAGTTCTTGACGTACCCCTCCTCCCTAAGGATCTTGACGACCTCGATCCCCAGCCGGAAGGAAGGAATGTTGACTTCCCTCTTCTTGGACTTCGCGCCGTTACGAATCCGGGTGAGCAGATCTGAAATGGAATCCATGGTTTGATCCTTTCTCCGATGTCACCAGGACGACTTCGTGACGCCCGGGATCTCCCCCCTGAGAGCGAGGTCGCGGAAGCACAGCCGGCAGAGGTCGAACTTCCGGTAGTAGGCCCGGGAGCGGCCGCAGAGCCGGCAGCGGTTGCGAATCCGTATCGCGTATTTCGGTTTCCTGACCATTTTGGCCATGCGCGCTGAAGTTGCCACGTTTACCTCGCTTCTCAGGATTCCCGGAAAGGCATGCCCAGCTTCTTGAGGAGAGCCAAGGCTTCCTTGTCCGTCCGGGCCGTCGTGACGATGGTGATGTTCATCCCCCGCGGCCGCTCGACCTTGGTGTAATCGATCTCGGGGAACACGAGCTGGTCGCGCATCCCCAGGGTATAGTTGCCCCGGCTATCGAAGGACGTGGCCGGGAGGCCGCGGAAGTCCCGGACCCGCGGCAGGACGATGTTGACCAGCCGGTCGAAGAACTCGTACATCCTCCGGTTCCGGAGGGTGACGTAGCAGGCAATGGGCTGGCCCTTCCTCAGCTTGAAGGAAGAAATCGATTTCTTGGCCCGCCCGACGCCGGGGAGCTGGCCGGTGATCAGGGCCAACTCGGCCTTGGCCGTGTCCAGGAGCTTGCTGTTCTGGATGGCGTCGCCGACGCCGACGTTGACGATGATCTTGCCCAGGCGGGGCACGGCCATGATATTCGTGATGCCAAGCTCCTTCTGGAGCTCGGGGACCATGTCTTTCCGGTACCTGTCATATAAGCGGCTCATTGGGGCATCCTCACTTCTGCTTCTCGATCATCGTCTCGCACCGGTGGCAGAGCCGGATCTTGCTGCCGTCCTCGAGCCTCCGGCTCCGGGCGCGCACGCCCTGCCCGCACTCCGGGCAGTAGAACATGACGTTGGCCACGGCGATCGGGGCCTCCTTCTCCATGACCCCGCCCTGGACGTTCCGGCTGCGGTCGGCCTTGACGAAGTGCTTGCTGAAATTGATCCTCTCGACGATGACCCGGTTGGTTTCGGGGAAGAGCTTCAGGACCTTACCCGTCTTCCCCTTGTCCTTGCCGCGGATGACGACGACGACGTCGTTCTTCTTAAGCTGGATCTTGTGCATCACAGGACCTCCGGGGCGAGGGAGATGATCTTCATGAACTTCCGTTCCCGGAGTTCGCGCCCCACGGGGCCGAACACGCGAGTCCCCACCGGCTCTCCCGTCTTTTCGATGATCACCGCGGCGTTGTCTTCGAACCGGATGTAGGACCCGTCCTTGCGGCGCAGTTCCTTGCGGGTGCGGACGACGACCGCCCGGATGACCGTGCCCTTCCGGACCTTGCTCTCCGGGGCGGCTTCCTTTACGGTCGCGGAGATGACGTCCCCGATCCGGGCGATCCGGCCGACGCTGCCGCCGAGCGGCGTGATGGCCATGATCCGCCGGGCGCCGGAGTTGTCGGCAACCTTGAGCATCGTGTTCATCTGGATCATTTCAACTCTCCGCCATCGATCTCGGACGCCGTCGCGGCCGGTGTCAGGCCGACGATCTTGATAACGCGCCAGCGCTTCATCTTGCTGATCGGCCGCGTCTCGATGATCCGGACGACGTCGCCGAGCTTGCACTTCTCGGTCTCATCGTGGACGAGGAACGTCTGCTTCTTCCGGATGGTCTTCCGGTAGAGAGGGTGACGGATCTGCCGTTCCACCTCCACCGTTACCGTCTTTTTCATCTTTTTGGCGACGACCTTCCCGACCTTGGTCGTCTTCCGTTTCTGTCCCATGGTGTCCATGCGCTACTCCGTTGCCTTCGGCGTTTGGTTCAAGAGCGTCTTGATGCGGGCGATGTCCCTCTTGATGTTCTTGACCTTCATCGGGCTCTCCAGCTGCCCCAGGGACTTCTGGAACCTGAGCTTGAAGAACTGGTCGACGAGCTCCGCCTCCCTGTGCTTCAGCTCGTCCGCCGACATCTCTTTTAGTTCTTTGTTCTTCATCTGAGTTCTCTCGTTTCCCGGGAGATGAAACGCGTCTTGATGGGCAGCTTGTGGCTGGCCAGACGCATGGCCTCCCGGGCTTCCTCGAGATCGACTCCTTCGAGCTCGAAGAGGATCTTGCCCGGGCGGATGACGTCGACCCAGAACGCGGGGTCGCCCTTGCCCTTGCCCATGCGGACCTCGGTCGGCTTCTTGGTGACCGACTTCCAAGGGAAGGTCCGTATCCACAGCTTGCCCTTTCTCTTCATGTGCCGGCTGATGGTGATGCGGCCGGCCTCGATCTGACGCGAGGACAGCCAGCCGGGTTCGAGGGCCTGCAGACCGAACTCCCCGAACGTCAGCGTGCCGCCCCGCAGGGCCTTGCCCCGCATGCGGCCGCGCTGCTGCTTGCGGTACTTGACTTTCGCGGGCATCAACATGGCTAGATCTCCTCGACTTCGGCCACCTGGGAGGTCATCTTGGGCTTCTCGACGTCGCCCCGGTAGACCCAGACCTTGATGCCGATCTGGCCGTAAGTCGTGAAGGCCTCGGTCCGGGCGAAGTCGATGTCCGCCCGCAGCGTCTGCAAGGGGAGCCGCCCCCTCAGGTACCACTCCGAGCGGGCGATCTCCACGCCGCCGAGACGGCCGGCGCACATGACCTTGATGCCCTTGGCCCCCATCTTGAGGGCGAATTCCACGGCCTTCCGCATGGCCCGGCGGTAGGCGATGCGCTTCTCGAGCTGGACGGCAATGCTCTCGCCGACGAGGAGGGCGTTGAGCTCGGGCCTGTCGACTTCGCGGATGTCGACGTAGACATCCCTCTTGGCGATCGTCTCCAGAAAGGCCTTGAGGCTCTCGATCTCCTTGCCGCCGCGGCCGATGATGATCCCCGGCCGGGCCGTGTGGATGATGACCCGGATCTTCGGGCCGATGCGCTCGACGTCGACCTCGGCAATGCCGGCGTGGAAATACTTCTCCTTGATGGCCTTTTTCATCCGTAGGTCCTCATGGATGAGCCGGGGGTAGTCCGGGCCCTTGGCGAACCAGCGGGACGTCCACTGCTTGTTGAAGCCGAGCCGAAACCCGTATGGATGCGTTTTCTGTCCCACGTCTTATCTCCCTTTTTCGTCGAGAAAGATATGCACATGGCTCGTCCGCTTCTGAATGCGGTAGGCCCGACCCATGGGCGCCGGGCGGATCCGCTTGGCCACGGGGCCTCCGTTGATCTGGATCCGCGAGATATAGAGCTTGTCGACGTCGACGTTCGGCGACTTCTGCTGGGCATTGGCGATGGCCGAGCGGAGGACCTTCTGCAGGATGGCGGCGATCTTTTTCTTGTCGCTGAAGCGCAGGATCGTCAGGGCCTCCCCGGCCAGCCGGTCCCGGATGAGATCGGCCACGAGGCGGCCCTTCTGGGGGCTCATCCGGATGTACCGGGCGACGGCATGGGACAGGGGTTCTGGCGCGGTCATGTCTTCCCAACCTTGAGCTGCTTGGCGGTCTTGGACGTGTGCCCCTTGAAATACCGGGTCGGAGAGAACTCCCCGAGCTTGTGCCCGACCATGTTCTCGGTGACGAAGACCGGGATGAACTTCCGGCCGTTGTGGACGCCGATGGTCATGCCGACCATTTCGGGGATGATCGTGGACCGGCGGGACCAGGTCTTGATGACCTGGCGCTTGCCCGCAGGCGTCGCCAGGGCCTGGACCTTCTCCAGCAGGTGGCCGTCGATGAACGGGCCCTTCTTCAATGATCTGCTCATAGTTACTTGCTCCTCCGCCGGATGATGAAGGACTGCGTCCGCTTATTCTGCCGCGTCTTGAAACCCTTGGTCGGGATGCCTTCCGGGCTCACCGGATGGCGGCCGCCCTTGGAGCGGCCTTCTCCGCCGCCGTGCGGATGGTCGACCGGGTTCATGGCCGTGCCGCGGACATGGGGCCGGATGCCCTTCCAACGGCTCCGACCGGCCTTGCCGACGCTGATGTTGGAGTGGTCGATGTTGCCGATCTGGCCGATCGTCGCCCGACAGTCGAGGTGGACCTTCCGGATCTCGGACGACGGCATCCGGACCTGGGCATAGTCCCCTTCCTTGGCCAGGATCTGGGCGCCGGCCCCGGCGGACTTGGCGACCTGGCCGCCCTTGTCCTTCCGGAGCTCGACGTTGTGGATGACCGTTCCGAGCGGGATGAATCGCAGGGGCATGGCGTTGCCCGGCAGGATGTCGGCCTGGCGGTCGGTCGAAACGACCGCCTGCCCGACCTGCAGCCCGACGGGGTAGATGATGTAGCGCCTCTCGCCGTCCCGGTACTTCACGAGGGAGATGAGGGACGAGCGATTGGGGTCGTATTCGACGGTCTCCACGGTGCCCGGGATGTCGATCTTGTCCCGCTTGAAATCGATGACCCGGTAGAGCCTCTTGTGACCGCCTCCCCTGTTCCGCATGGACAGGTGCCCGCGGCTGTCGCGCCCGCCGGACTTGGGCAGGAACACGAGCAGGGGCTTGTAGGGGCCGTCTCCGCTCAGTTCTTCGAACTTATTGCCCGTCCTGTGGCGCAAGCCGGGTGTTATTGGCCTGTATGTTTTGATACCCATGTTATACCGCCTCGAAGTATTCGATCGGTTTCTCGCCTTCCCGGAGCCGGACGTAGGCCTTCTTCCAGTCCTTCGTCTTTCCCATATTCCGGCCGACGCGGCGGACCTTGCCCGTCTTCATCTGGGTCCGGACTTCGGCGACCTTGGTCTTGAACAACAACTCGATGGCGTTCTTGATCTCGATCTTGTTGGCGCGCCGGGCGACCTCGAAGCAGATGACCCCGCTCGTTCCCCTGAGCATGGTCGTCTTTTCGGTGATGACCGGACGGATGATGATTTTATGGGGGTCTTTGATCACTTCAATTTCTCCAGGACGGCCTCGAACGCCCTGCGGCTGAAGACCAGCCGCTTGTGGGCGAGGACGTCGTAGATGTTGAGGCCGGAGACGTCGACCGCTTTGACCCGGGGCAGGTTCCGGACCGCGAGGAACAGGTTCGCGTTGTCGTGAAGGTCGACGAGCAGGGCCGAGCCGAGCTTGAACGCCTTGAGCAGGGCGACGGCTTCCCGGGTCTTGGGTTCCTTGACCTCGAACTCGCTGACGACGACGAGCTCCCCGGACGCGTGCTTCCCGGCTAGGGCCGCGCGGAGGGCGCTCCGCTTGGCCTTTTTCGGCAGCTCGTAGGAATAATCGCGGGGCTGGGGGCCGAAGACCGTGCCGCCTTTTCTCCAGAGAGGTGAGCGCGAGCTGCCGACACGGGCCCGGCCTGTCCCCTTCTGCCGCCAGGGCTTCTTGCCGCCGCCGCGGACGAACGCCCGGGTTTTCGTCGCCGCCGTCCCCTGGCGCTGGTTGGCCCGGAAGTTGACGACGGCCTCGTAGATCAGGTGGTCGTTCGCGGCTTTGGAGAAGACGTTCTCCGGCAGGTCCACCTGGGCGGCCGCCTGGCCGCTTCTGTCGATGATGTCGAGTTTCTCCATAGTGCCCTCTTCTCCGTTCACTTCGCCCGCGGGGAAACGAACGTCCCTTTCTTGATCAGGACGTATCCCCCCTTGGCTCCGGGCACCGCGCCCTTGACCAGGAGGATGTTGTTGTCCTTGTCCGTGGCCACGACCTTGAGCTTCCGGACGGTGACCCTGTCCTGGCCCATATGGCCGCCCATGCGCATGCCCTTGACGACGCGCGAGGGGTAGGACGAAGCGCCGATCGAACCGGGCGCCCGGTGGAACATGGAGCCGTGGGAGGCGCCGCCTCCGGCGAAATGGTGCCTCTTGACGACGCCGGCGAAGCCCTTGCCCTTGCTCGTCCCGACGACGTGGATCGTCTCGCCAACCTCGAAGATGTCAACGAGGACCTGGTCGCCTTCCTTGACCGCGGCGGGGTCGCTGCAGCCGAATTCCTGTAGCTTCTTGACAACGGGGACGCCGGATCTCTTGAAATGGCCGATCTGGGGCTTCCTCGGTTTGCGAACGCCTCGCTCCTCGACGAACCCGAGTTGGACCGCGACGTAGCCGTCCTTCTCGACGGTCTTCTTCTGGATGACCGTGCACGGCCCGGCCTTGAGGATGGTGACGGGGATAACGTTGCCGGCGTCGTCGAACTGCTGGGTCATGCCGATCTTCTTGCCGATCAATCCTTCGACCATGATCACTCCCCCGCTCCGTAGGCTTGGATCTCGACGTCGATCCCAGCCGGCAGGTCCAGCTTCTGGAGCTCCTCGATCGTCTCGTTGTTGTATTCGCTGATGTCGATGAGCCGCTTGTGGATCCGCATCTCGAAATGCTCACGCGACTTCTTGTCGACGTGCGGAGAGCGGAGGACGCAGAACTTATGGATGCGCGTCGGCAGGGGGATGGGGCCCGCGACACTGGCGCCCGAGCGTTTCGCCTTTACGACGATATCCTTCACGGATTGATCCAGCAGGCGGTGGTCGAAGGACTTTAAGCGGATTCTGATTTTTTCCATCGTTCGTTCCTCTGTTCTCCGAATTCCTCTCCCGGGCCGTCGGGCCCGGCGGGCCCCCGGCGGCGGCCGCCGCTACTCGATGATCTCGGTGACCGTTCCGGCGCCGACCGTCCGGCCGCCCTCGCGGATGGCGAAGCGCAGGGCCTTCTCCATGGCGACGTCGGTGATCAGCTCGATCTCGAGGTTGATGCTGTCGCCGGGCATGACCATCTCGACGTTTTCGGGGAGCTTCACGGAGCCCGTCACGTCGGTCGTCCGGAAGTAGAACTGGGGCCGGTAGCCCTTGAAGAACGGCGTGTGCCGGCCGCCCTCTTCCTTGGTCAGAGCGACGATCTGGGCCCGGAACTTCCGGTGCGGGGTGATCGACCCCGGCTTGGCCAGGACCTGGCCGCGTTCGACCTCGTCCTTGCCGATGCCGCGGAGCAGGGCCCCGATGTTGTCGCCGGCCTGGGCTCGGTCGAGGAGCTTGCGGAACATCTCGACACCCGTGACGACGGTCTTGCGCGTCTCGCGCAGCCCGACGATCTCGCACTCGTCGCCGACCTTGACGACGCCGCGCTCGACCCGGCCCGTTACGACCGTGCCGCGGCCGGTGATCGAGAAGACGTCCTCGATGGCCATCTGGAAGGGCTTGTCGATCTCGCGCATGGGCTCGGGGATGAAATCGTCCATGGCCTTGACCAGGTCCCAAAGGGGTTTGGCGCTTTCGCCGTTGATGTCGGCCGCGGCCTTCGTGGCGCTGCCGCGGATGACCGGCAGCTTGTCCCCGGGAAACTCGTACTTCGAGAGGAGCTCGCGGACTTCGAGCTCGACGAGGTCCAAAATCTCGGGGTCGTCGACGAGGTCGCACTTGTTCATGAAGACGACGATCGCCGGAACGCCAACCTGGCGGGCCAGCAGGATGTGCTCCCGCGTCTGGGGCATCGGGCCGTCGGCCGCGGAGACGACGAGCACGGCGCCGTCCATCTGGGCCGCGCCCGAGATCATGTTCTTGATGTAGTCGGCATGACCGGGGCAGTCGATGTGGGCGTAGTGCCGTTTTTCACTCTCGTACTCCACATGGCTCAAAGCGACCGTCAAGATCTTCGTCGCGTCCCGGCGGAACATCTTGGCGTCGGCCTTGGCCACGTCGTCATAGCTCATCGCTTTGGCCAGGCTTTTGGTCGCCAGAACCTTGGTTATGGCGGCCGTCAGCGTCGTCTTGCCGTGATCGATGTGTCCGATCGTGCCGACGTTGACATGGGGTTTCGTCCTCGCAAACTTTTCTTTCGCCATCGCGCACCTCCTGTATGGCTTACGTTGCTAAAAGATTCGCTTTATGCGTTGGCCCGGAACGGGGTCCTGCCCTCGATCCGGGCGATGATCTCTTCCTGGACGCCGGCCGACGCCCGGTCGTACTGGGAAAACTCCATGGCGAACACGCCCCGGCCCTGGGTCAGGGTCCTGAGCGTCGTCGCGTAACCGAACATCTCGGCCAGGGGGACGTGGATCTTGATGACCCGGGTGCCGCTATGGATCTCCATGCCCTCGATCTTCCCCCGGCGGGCGTTGATGTCGCCGACGATGTCGCCCAGGTAATCGTCCGGAGCGACGATCTCGAGGTCCATGATCGGCTCGAGGATGACCGGGCCGGCCTTTCGGGCGGCCTCCCGGAAGGCCAGGGTCCCCGCGATCTTGTAGGCGACGGGCGTCGAATCGACCTCGTGATACGACCCGCCGACGAGCGCCGCCCGGAGGTCCGTGACCGGGTATCCCGCCACGATGCCCCCCTCCATGGCCTCCCGCACACCGTTCTCGACATCGGTGATGAACTCCCGGGGGATGACGCCCCGGGTCTTATCGACGAACTCAAAGCCGCGGCCGCGTCCCAGGGGCTCGAGGTGAAGCACGCAATGCCCGTAAAGGCCCTTGCCCCCGGCCTGGCGGACGTACTTGCCCTCGCCCTCGGCGACGGTCTGGATGGTCTCCCTGTAGGCGACCTGGGGCTTTCCCAAGTTGGCCCGGACGCCGAACTCCCGCTCCATCCTGTCCATGACGATCTCGAGATGGAGCTCGCCCATCCCTTGGAGCAGGGTCTGCCCGGTCATCGGATCCTGGGTGACCTTGAGGGTGGGGTCCTCTCGGGTCAGCTTGGCTAGGGCAGTGGCGAGCTTAGGGTGGTCGGCCTTGGTCTTGGGCTCGATCGTCGCCGCGATGACCGGCTCGGGGAAGCGGATGGACTCGAGGACGATGGGGTGGCTCTTGAGGCAGAGGGTATCGCCCGTCGAAATGGCCTTCGTTGACCCCATCGCGGCGATGTCCCCGGCGTAGACCTCCTTGATCTCCTTCCGCTTGTTGGCGTGCATCTCGAGGAGCCGGGAGAGCTTCTCCTCCTCGCCCTTGGTCGAATTGTAGACGGCCTGGCCAACCTTGGCCTTCCCGGAATAGACCCGGAAGTAGGCCAGGTTGCCGAGGAAGGGGTCGCTCGCGATCTTGAACACCAGCCCGGAAAACGGAGCCTCGTCCGAAGCAGGCCGGATTTCCTCGGCCTGGGTGCGCGGGTGGTGGCCGACGATAGGCCGGGTGTCGGCCGGGGACGGCAGGTAGTCGACGATGGCGTCAAGGAGCGGGTGGACGCCCTTGTTCCGGAAGGAGGCGCCGTAGAGGACCGGAACGACATCCAGGGCGAGGGTCGCCCGGCGGACGGCGTTCCGCAGCTCCGGCGCAGAGACCTCGACCCCGTCGAGATACTTCTGCATCAGGCAGTCGTCGGTCTCACTTAGCATTTCGATCATGTGCTGTCGCATCTTTTCTACGTCCTGGCGGTTTTCCGCCGCGACCTCGCGGACGACGTAATCCGTCCCGAGGATGTCCTGACCCCAGTCGTACACCTTGCGTTCGATGAGGTCGATCACTCCGCGGAATCCGTCTTCCCGTCCCAGGGGAAGCTGGATCGGCAGGGGCTTGGCCGCAACCCGGGTCCTCAACTGCAGGACGGCCCGTTCCGGGTCGGCCCCGATCCGGTCCATCTTGTTGATGAACACGATCCGGGGGACCCGATATTTGTCGGCCTGGCGCCACACTGTCTCGGACTGCGGTTCGACGCCGCCAACTCCACACAGTATGGCTATTGCGCCGTCGAGCACTCGCAGGGAGCGCTCGACCTCCGCGGTAAAATCCACGTGACCGGGCGTATCGATGATATTGATACGGTGGTCACGCCAGGAGGACGTCGTCGCGGCCGAGGTGATGGTGATCCCGCGCTCCTGCTCCTGGACCATCCAATCCATCACCGCTGTCCCATCGTCCACCTCGCCCATCTTGTAGGTCATACCCGTGTAAAAGAGGATCCTCTCGGTCGTGGTCGTCTTCCCGGCGTCGATATGGGCCATGATACCGATATTCCTTACTCTCTCGATCGGGTATGACCGCATATTTCCGTCTCTCCATATCGACCCGGTGCACTCTCTGAGCTCTTTCTATTGAGACTACCATTTATAATGCGCGAAAGCCCGGTTGGCCTCCGCCATCTTGTGCGTGTCCTCGCGTTTCTTGACCGCGCCGCCGCGGTTGTTGATGGCGTCGATGATCTCGGCGGAGAGCTTTTCCTGCATGCTCTTGCCGCCGCGCTCCTTGGCGTACTTGATCAGCCAGCGGAACCCCAGCGAGTAGGACCGGCCGGACGAGACCTCGATGGGGACCTGGTAGTTCGCGCCGCCGACCCGCCGCGATTTCGTTTCGAGGAAGGGCCGGATGTTCTCCAGGGCCTTCTCGAGGATCTTGAGGGGGTCCTCCTTGGTCTTGGCCTTGAGGATGTCCATCGTCCCATAGACGACCTTCTGGGCGGTCGTCTTTTTCCCCTGGCGGAGGAAGAGGTTGATGAACCGGGCGACGACCGTGCTTCCGTAGAACGAGTCGGCCGGGGTTTTGCGCTTTTTGATGATTCCGCGTCTGGGCATGGGGATACTCCTGTCTAGGCGGCCGCCCGTTTTTCTTTCGGCCTCTTCGCCCCGTACCGGGAACGCGCCTTGAAGCGGTTCTGCACCCCCTCGGCGTCGAGCTTGCCGCGGATGATGTGGTAGCGGACGCCGGGCAAATCCTTGATGCGGCCTCCCCGGATCATGACGATCGAGTGCTCCTGGAGGTTGTGGCCGACGCCGGGGATGTATCCCGTGACCTCGATGTTGTTGGTCAGCCTGACCCGGGCCACCTTCCGCATGGCCGAATTCGGCTTCTTGGGCGTCGTCGTGAAGACCCGGGTGCAAACCCCCCTCTTCTGAGGACAGGCGTCTAGGGCCGGGGATTTGCTCTTATATTTTTTGGGCGATCTGCCTTTTCTGACGAGTTGATTAACGGTCGGCAATGAAAAATACTCCTCTACATGAAATTCAAACGTGAGTTTTATTCAGCCCCAGGAAGATAGTCCCGAGACGAATGGACGAATAATAACAAAATTCGGCCTCCCTGTCAAGAAATTTTCGGGGATTCCCGCCTCGAGAACGGCCTCATAGGCCGGGCAGGAACTCCTTCTCCTTTTCAGCGAGGACCGGCGGCTTGTCCTCCTTGAGTTCCACGTTCCGGTAATATTTGTAGCCCGTGCCGGCCGGGATGAGCCGTCCCATGATGATATTTTCCTTCAGCCGCCTGAGGTAATCCACCTTTCCGTAAAGGCTGGCCTCCGTCAGGACCCGGGTCGTCTCCTGGAAGGAGGCGGCCGAGATGAAGCTGTCGGTGCTCAGGGCGCTCTTGGTGATCCCCAGGAGGAGCGACCGGGCCTTGGCCGGTTTGCCGCCCTTCTTCATGATCTTCTCGTTCTCCGCCTGGAAGATGAACTTGTCGACCTGCTCGTCGATAAGGAACTCGGTGTCCCCCACCTCTTCCACCTTGACCCAGCGCAGCATCATCCGGATGATCGTCTCGATGTGCTTGTCGTTGATGGACACGCCCTGGAGGCGGTAAACGGACTGGACCTCCTTCAGGAGGTATTCCGCCAGCTCCTTCTCGCCGAGGACCCTGAGGATGTCGTGGGGGTTGACCGGACCGTCCATCAAGGCGTCGCCGGCCCGGATCCTCTCCCCATCGGAGACGCTGAGGTGGGCGCCCTTGGGGACGAGATATTCCTTCTCGCCGCCGCGCTCGTTACGGACGGAGATCTTGCGGGAGCTGCGGACGAGGCCGCCGATCTGGACGATCCCGTCGATCTCGGAGATAGCCGCCGGGAACTTGGGCCGCCGGGCCTCGAAGAGTTCCTCGGCCCGGGGCAGGCCGCCCGTGATGTCCTTCGTGCGGGCCGCCTCGCGCGGGATCTTGGCCAGGACGTCGCCGGCGAAGACCCTCTCCTCGTCCTTGATAACGAGGTTCGCCCCCGAAGGGAGGAAGTACTTCCGCAGGACGACCGGCCGGCCCTTGTCGTCGGTCTTCTTGAGGTCGAGGATCTCGATCTGGGGCTGGAGTTTCTCGTCCTTGGGGTCGATGATGACCTTCTTTCGGAGCCCGGTGAACTCGTCCTGGACCTCCTCCATGCTGACCTCCAGGACGACGTCGTGGTAGCGCACGATCCCCGTCTCCTCGGTCAGGATGAAGGTGTTGAAGGCGTCCCATTCGGCGAAGGCCTGACGGGCCTTGATCTCCCCGCGATCGGGGACGAGGATCTTGGCGCCGTAGGGGACTTGGTAATGTTCCACCTCGCGGCCCCGGTGGTCGAGGATGGCGATGTTGGCGTTACGGTTGACGACGATCGACGTCCCGTCCTTGTTGACGACGGCCTTGAGGTTGGTGAACTTGAGCACACCCTCGTTTTTGGCCTCCAGCTTGGATTTTTCGGCGCCGCCCATGGCGATGCCGCCGACATGGAACGTCCGCATCGTGAGCTGGGTGCCGGGCTCGCCGATGGATTGGGCGGCGACGATGCCGGCGGCTTCGCCGAGCTCGACCATCTTGCCGGAGGCCGGGCTCCGCCCGTAGCAGAGCTGGCAGATGCCGTGCTTGGCTTCGCAGGCCAGGACCGAGCGGATCTTGACCCGCTCGATGCCCAGGATCTGGAATTCCTGGGCGACCTTCTCGGTGATCTCCTGGTTCGTGTCGACGATGGTGGCGCCGGTATCCGGGTTGACGACGCGCCCGATGGCGATACGGCCGACGACGCGGTCGATGAAGGGCTCGATGATCTCGCCGTTCTCGACGATGGCGGAGACGTTGATCCCCTTGAGGGTGCCGCAGTCGAGCTCGTCGACGATGACTTCCTGGCAGACATCGACGAGTTTCCGCGTCAGGTAGCCGGAATTGGCCGTCTTGAGGGCCGTATCGGCCAGGCCCTTGCGGGCGCCGTGGGTCGAGATGAAGTACTGGAGGACGTTCAGTCCCTCCCGGAGGTTGGAGACGATGGGCGTCTCCAGGATCTCGCCCGAGGGCTTGGACATGAGGCCGCGCATCCCGGAGAGCTGGCGGATCTGCTGCTTGTTTCCCCGGGACCCGGAGTCGGCCATGACGTAGAGCGGGTTGAGCTCTTTGCCTTCGAGGCTGATCCTTTTCATTTCCTTGAGCATGGCCTTCGAGACGTCTTCCGTGACCGTGCCCCAAGTCTCGATGACCCGGTTGAACCGCTCGCCCGAGGAGATCGTGCCGGCCCGGTAGAGTTTCTCGATGTCCTGGACGTCCTTTTCCGCCTTTTCGACGAGCCCCTTCTTTTCCCCGGGGATGACGAAGTCGTCGATGCTCAGGGAGAATCCGGCCCGCGTCGCATAGGTGAAGCCGAGATCCTTCAAGGCGTCGAGGATCAGGACGGTCGGCTGGAGCCCCGCCTTGAGATAGGCGTAGAAGACGAGGTTTTCCATGCCCTTTTTTCTGAGCATCCCGTTGACGTAGGGTAAGCTCTTGGGCAGGACACTGTTGAAGATGATCCGGCCCGGCGTCGTCTCGACGAGCTCGTTCTTGAAATCCTGGACGGGACAGTTCATGACGCCCTGGTCGTCGTCATAAGTGTCCAGGTTCATGAAAGGACCGCTGAACCTCAGCTTGATGATGCTCTGGAGCGAGATCTCCTTGTTCTCTTCGGCCAGGAGGACTTCGTCACGCGAGCCGAAGATCCGGCCCTCCCCTTTCTGGCCCGCCTTGGCCAGGGTCAGGTAGTAGCACCCGAGGACCATGTCCTGGCTGGGAATTGTCAGCGGCCGGCCGTGCGCGGGAGAGAGGATGTTGTTCGTCGAGAGCATCAAAGTCCGGGCCTCGATCTGGGCTTCGACCGAGAGCGGGATGTGGACGGCCATCTGGTCGCCGTCGAAGTCGGCGTTGAAGGCAGCGCAGACGAGCGGGTGGATCTGGATGGCCTTGCCCTCGATGAGGATGGGCTCGAAGGCCTGAATGCCCAGGCGGTGCAGGGTGGGCGCCCGGTTGAGGAAGATCGGGTGCTCGCGGACGACCTCTTCGAGGTAGTCCCAGACCTCGGGCCTCTCCTGCTCGTGCCATTCCCGGGCGACCTTGACGCTCGGGACGAGGCCTTCCTTTTCCAGCTTGTTGAAAATGAAGGGCTTGAACAGTTCGAGGGCCATCTTCTTGGGCAGGCCGCACTGGTTCAGCTTGAGCTCGGGGCCGACGACGATGACGGAACGGCCCGAATAGTCGACGCGCTTGCCGAGGAGGTTCTGGCGGAACCTCCCCTGCTTGCCGCGAAGGGCTTCGCTGAGGGACTTGAGGGGCCGGCGGTTGGCGCCGAGGTGAACGCGGCCGCGCTTGCCGTTGTCGAAGAGGGCGTCGACGGCCTCCTGGAGCATCCGTTTCTCATTGCGGATGATGAGCTCGGGAGCCTTGAGCTCGATGAGCTTCTTGAGCCGGTTGTTGCGGTTGATGACCCGGCGGTAGAGGTCGTTGAGGTCGGAGGTGGCGAAGCGTCCGCCGTCGAGACGGACGAGGGGACGGAGGTCGGGAGGGATGACCGGGACGACGTCGAGGACCATCCACTCCGGCCGGTTTCCGGACCGCTTGAGGGCCTTGAAGACGCGCAGCCGCTTGGCGTAGCGGAGCTTGCGCTGCTGGGAGGCATCCTTCTTCATCAGCTTGCGGAGCCGATCGGTCTCCTTCTGGATGTTGATCTTCAAGAGAAGGATCTTGATCGCCTCGGCCCCGATCGAGGTCTCAAACTTGTCGCCGTACTTCTCTTGGGCGTCCTTGAACTCCTCCTCGTTGAGGAGCTGCCTTTCTTTGAGCGGCGTGTCGGCGGGGTCGATGACGATGTAGGACTCGAAATAGAGGACCTTCTCCAGGTCCTTGATGGACAGGTCGAGGACGAGCCCGATGCGGCTCGGCGGGCTCTTGAAGAACCAGATGTGGGCGACGGGGGATGCCAGCTGGATGTGGCCCATCCGTTCCCGGCGGACCTTGGACTTGGTGACCTCGACGCCGCAGCGCTCGCAGATGATGCCCCGGTACTTCATCCGCTTGTACTTGCCGCAGAGGCACTCGTAGTCGTTGATGGGGCCGAAGATCTTGGCGCAGAATAGGCCGTCCTTCTCGGGCTTGAACGTCCTGTAGTTGATAGTCTCGGGCTTGGTCACCTCGCCCCAGGACCAGCTCTTGATCTTGTCCGGGGAGGCGAGGCTGATCCGGACCCGGTCGAATTCAAGCCGCGGCCGCGGAGCAGTCGTAATCGGTGGCCTGATGTCCATTAGGCTTCTCCTTTGCCCGCCTGAGGGGGTATGGCGATGCCCCAAGGCAGCACTTCTTCCTTGTCCCCCTTCTCCAGCTCCACGTTCAGGCAGAGGCTCTGGAGCTCTCGGATGAGGACGTTGACGGATTCGGGGAGACCGGGCGTGAATTCCAGGTCGCCTTTGACGATGGCCTCGTAGATCTTGGCCCGTCCTTCGACGTCGTCGGACTTGACCGTCAGGAGCTCCTGGAGGCAGTAGGCCGCGCCGTAGGCTTCGAGGGCCCAAACCTCCATCTCGCCGAACCGCTGGCCGCCGAACTGGGCCTTGCCGCCGAGCGGCTGCTGGGTAATGAGAGAGTACGGCCCGGTCGAGCGGGCGTGGATCTTGTCATCGACGAGGTGGTAGAGCTTCATCATGTAGATGTAACCCACGGTGACTTCCTGGTCGATGAGTTCGCCGCCCATGCCGTCGAAGAGAGGGGTCTTGCCGCTCTCCGGCAGTCCGGCGCTCTTGAGCAGTTGCTTGATCTCGATCTCGCTCGCGCCGTCGAAGACGGGCGTGGCCATCCAGATGTCGAGGGTCCGGGCGGCCCACCCGGCGTGGGTCTCCAGGATCTGGCCGACGTTCATGCGGGAGGGGACGCCGAGCGGGTTGAGGACGATCTCGACGGGCGTCCCGTCGGGCAGCCGGGGCATGTCCTCCATGGGCACGATCTTGGCGATGATGCCCTTGTTGCCGTGCCGGCCGGAGACCTTGTCGCCCACGGACAGCTTCCGCTTCATGGCGATGAAGACCTTGATCGACTGGATGACACCCGGAGCGAGCTCGTCGCCCTTCTTGAGGTTGTCGACCTTATCCTTGAAGACGGCCCGGAGGGCCTCGATCTGGCGCTTGACTTTCTTGTCGAGGTCCTTGATCTCGCGGTCGCGGTCCGCATCGTCGTTGAGCTTGAGCTTCGCCGCGTCGTCGAAGTCCATGGTTTCCAGGACCTTCTCGGTCAGCTTGGTCCCTTTTTCGAGGGTCAGGCCGTTGCACTTCTGGGTCTTCTCGACGACGGAGCCCTTGAGGAGGCCCCGGACCTTCTCCCATTTCTCGTTTTCCATGATGACGATCTCGTCGTCGAGGTTCCGCTTCAGAGCGACGATCTCGTCCTTCTCGATGGCCTTGGCCCGGGGCCCCTTCTCGATGCCCCGGCGCGAGAAGATGCGGACGTCGATGATGGTCCCCTCGACGCCGGGCGAGCAGGAGAGGGAAGCGTCCTTGACGTCGAGGGCCTTCTCGCCGAAGATCGCCTTGAGGAGCTTCTCCTCGGGCGACAGTTGGGTCTCCCCTTTCGGGGCCACCTTCCCGACGAGGATGTCGCCCGACTTGACGTGGGCGCCGATGCGGACGATGCCGTTCTCGTCGAGGTTGCGGAGCAGGTTCTCGGGGACGTTGGGGATGTCGCGAGTGATCTCCTCGGGGCCGAGCTTGGTATCGCGGGCCTCGATCGTCTCCTCGACGATGTGAAGGGAAGTGAAAATATCTTCCTTGATCAGTTTCTCGCTGACGATGATGGCGTCTTCGAAGTTGTATCCCCGCCAGGGCATGAAGGCGCAGAGGACGTTGCGGCCGAGGGCGAGCTCGCCGCCGTCCGTGCAGGAACTGTCGGCCAGAACCTGTCCCCGGACGACCGTATCCCCCTTCCGGACGATGGGCCGGTGGTTGGTGGAGGTGTTCTGGTTGGTCCGGAGGAATTTGATCAGGGTGTAGAGGTCCGCGCCGACGTCGTAGCTCCGACTGGCCTTCTTTTCGTCCACCCGGACGATGATCCGTTCGGCGTCCACGAACTCGACGATCCCGTCCCGGCGGCAGACGATAACGTCGCCCGAGCCGACGGCGACCAGGGCCTCGATCCCGGTCCCTATGAGCGGGGCCTCCGGGCGGAGGAGCGGGACGGCCTGGCGCTGCATGTTTGAGCCCATCAGGGCGCGGTTCGCATCATCGTGCTCGAGGAACGGGATGAGCGCGGCCGACAGGGAGACGAGCTGCTTCGGAGAGACGTCGATGTAGTGGATCTGCTCGCGGGGGATGAACTTGAAGTTGCCCCGTTCCCGGGCGCTGACGAGGTCGTTCGTGAAACGGCCTTTCTCGTCGACGGGGGCAGTGGCCTGGGCGATGTTGTGCTTCTCCTCCTCCCAAGCGGTGAGGTAGAAGCAGTAGGGCTGGACGACCGGGAGCTGGCGGGTCTTCTTCTCTGTGAGCCGTTCGACGGCCTTGAGCATCTGGTCTTTCTCGACGATCTCGCCGATCGTGTAGTCGCTCGTCCCGGGATGGAGGACCTTGACATAGTCGATGATCCGGGCGTTTTCGACCTTCCGGTAAGGGGTCTCGATGAAACCGTACTCGTTGACCCGGGCGAAACAGCTGAGGGAGGAGATCAGGCCGATGTTCGGGCCTTCCGGGGTCTCGACCGGGCAGATCCGGCCGTAGTGGGAGGCCTGGATGTCACGGACCTCGAAGCCGGCCCGTTCTCGGCTGAGGCCGCCGGGGCCGAGGGCGGAGAGGCGCCGCTTGTGGGTGATCTCAGCCAGGCTGTTGATCTGGTCCATGAACTGCGAGAGCTGGGAACTGCCGAAGAACTCCTTTAGGGCGGCGATGACCGGCTTGGAGTTGATGAGGTCCTGAGGCATGGCCGCCGCCAGGTCGGCGGTGATGGTCATCTTTTCCTTGATCGTCCGCTCCATCCGGGTCAGGCCGATACGGAAGGCGTTCTCGACCAGTTCGCCGACGGAACGGACCCGCCGGTTGCCCAAGTGGTCGATGTCGTCGACAAGGCCCACGCCGAAGCGGAGGTTGAGCAGGTACTTGAGGACTTCCACGTAGTCGAGCGGCGTCAGCGTCTTGTCGTCGAGAGAGGTCTCGAGCTCGAGCTTGATGTTGAACTTGAGCCGGCCGATCCGGGAGAAGTTGTACTTCTGGGGGTTGAAGAACATGCTGCGGAAGAGGTTGTTGGCGCTCTCCTGGGTGTGGGGCTCGCCCGGGCGCAGCTTGCGGTAGATATCGCCGAGCGCGGACGGCTGGTCCTTGCGGAGGTCCTTCTTCAGGGTCGTGCTCAGGATCAGCCCGGCCCGGTCCTCCTCGGGGAAGAAGACCTCGAACGGCTCTCCCCGCCCGACGAGGAGGTCGAGCTGGGCGTCGCCAATATCCTCGTTGACCCTGACCTTGCCCTTGATCCCGACGAGGGAGTAAGCCCCCTGGAGCTCCTTCTTGAGAAGCGGGATCCGGGTGACGCCGGCGTTTTTCAGTGCGGCCAGGACATCCGGAACGATCTTCTTCTTGCCGGGGGCGAGGACCTTGCGGCTCTTGGCGTCGGTGACATCGTCCGCCGGGGACTTCCCGACGAGGCTGTCCGTGACTTCCCAGTAAAGCTTACCGTCTTCGGGGATGACCTTGTAGGTCTTGTGGAAGAGCTTGAGGATCTCCTCGTCCGTGCCGAAGCCGAGGGCCCGCAGGAAGACCGTGGCCAGGAACTTTTTCTTCCTATCCAGCCGGACCCAGATGAGGCTTTTCGAATCGTGTTCGAACTCGACCCAGGCGCCGCGGTACGGGATGATCTTGGCGATGAAGAAGCCCTTGTTCTCCGCCTGTCGGAAGAACACGCCCGGCGAGCGTTGGAGCTGGCTGACGACGACCCGCTCGATGCCGTTGAAGATGAAGGCCCCCTTCTCGGTCATGAGCGGGATGTCGCCGAAATAGACTTCCTGCTGCTTGATGTGCTTGAGGCGCTTGGCCTTGGTCACGGCGTCCTTTTCCCAGGACACGAGCTGGATCTTGAGCTTGAGCGGGATGGAGTAGCTGTAGCCTTTCTGGATGCACTCCATCGGCGTGTACTTGATCTTGATGCCGACGCGGTCGCCGCAGTGCTCGCACAGGGGAAGCTCGATCTTCCTGGCCGCGCCGCAGAAGGGGCAGACCTCTTTCTCGGCGAACTCCATGTCCGCCGGGAGGAGGGTCTGGCAGGCGTTGCACCGGGCCCGGGAGTTCTCGACCCCCTTGAGCCGCCCGCACTTGCATTCCCAGGTCCCGATCGAATAGCTGAGGAACTCCAGCTCCGTCGTTTCCTTGAAGTCGGAGATGGGGAAGACATCCTTCAAAGCGGCCTGGAGGCCGGTGTCCTTGCGCTCTTCGGGCAGGAGCTCCATCTGGAGGAATTCGGCGTAGGACTTCGTTTGGATGTCCAGAAGGTCGGGCATGGGGAAGACCGCCTTGATCTTCGAGAAATCGACCCTCTCGCGGTACGGTTTTTTAGGTTCTTTGAGCATGCTGTCTCACTCTCAAGCAGAGATGGAGTGTCCTCGTTTCCGAGACCGGACAAACGGACGCTTAGCCAACCGGGTCACTTACTGAAGCTCGATGACGGCTCCGACTTCGGCGAACTTGGCCTTGATGGCTTCGGCCTCTTCCTTGGTCACTCCCTCTTTGACCAGCTTGGGGGCGCCGTCGACAAGGTCCTTCGCCTCTTTGAGGCCGAGGCTGGTGACTTCCCGGACGACCTTGATGACGTTGATCTTCTTGTCGCCCACGGTTTTCAGGATGACGCTGAATTCGGTCTTCTCCTCTGCAGGCTTGGCGTCCGCCTGGGGAGCGGCGCCGGCCACCATGACGGGAGCGGCCGCGGCGGCGCTGATGCCGTACCGGGTCTCGAACTCCTTGATGTAGTCCGAGAGTTCCAGGATGGTCAGGGTGTCGAGGTGCTTGAAAAACTGTTCCTTGGTGAGTTTTTCCATGTCACGAGTCTCCTTTTATGAGTTTTAGGTGTTTTTCGTCTTCTTGAGTTCGCTGAGAAGGATCCCGACGTTGGCCAGCGGCGCCTGGAGGGTCCGCATGAGCCGGTGGAGCGGGTTGGCCATGATATAGGCGATCTTGCTGACCAGGTCCTCGCGGGAGGTGAGTTTGCTGACCTCGTCGAAACGGCCGGGGGCAAGGTACTGGCCCTCGACCTGGCCGCCCTTGACCGCAAGGATCTTCCCCTGGTTGGAGAAATCCTTAAGGATCTTGGCCAACTGGATCGGGTCCTTGCCGGCGAAGGCGATGGCCGTGGGCTTCTGGAAGAAGGGACGGAGGGGCTCCGGGCAGCGCTCGCCCAGGGCCCGCAGGGCCAGCCGGTTCTTGATGACCTTATAGGTGAAGGCATTCTTCCGCAGGATCTTCCGCAGTTCGACCGACTGGGAGACTTTCATCTTTTTGAAGTCCACCAGGTAGTAGGTACTGTTCGCCTCGAAGAGACGCTCGAGCGTCTGGATGACGGGTTGCTTGGCTTCCTTTTTCACTTCGCTCGCTCCTAGCTCTCTAAGATGTCCTCGGAAATCTTGAAGGATGGCCCCATGGTCGAAGACACGAACATCGTCCGGATGTACTTGCCCTTGACGGCCGGCGGCTTGGCGTGGACGATGGCCTGGACGAAGGTCCGCAGGTTCTCGACAAGCTTGGCCTCCGGGAAGGAGACCTTCCCGACGGTGGAATGGACGATGCTCGTCTTGTCGACGCGGAATTCGACCTTGCCCGCCTTGGTCTCCTCGACGGCCTTCTTGATATCGAAGGTGACCGTCCCCGACTTGGGGTTGGGCATGAGGCCCTTGGTGCCCAGGATGCGGCCGAGCTTGCCGACGCCGCGCATGACGTCGGGCGTGGCGATGACGATGTCGAAGTCGATCCAGCCGCCGGCGATCTTCTCGATGATCTCGTCCCCGCCGAAATAGTCGGCGCCGGCCATCTCGGCCTCCTTGAGCTTCTCCCCGGCGGCGATGACGCAGATCTTCTTCGTCTTGCCGGTGCCGTGGGGCAGGACGACGGTGGCGCGGACCATCTGGTCCGAATGTTTGGGGTTGACGCCCAGCCGGATGTCCATGTCGACGGACTCGTCGAACTTGGCGAAGTGGGCTTTCTTGAGGAGGCTGACGGCCTCCTCCAGGGAGTAATCCCGGGGCTCCGACCCCTTGACCTCCCGGGCCTTGATGGTGTTCTTGCCGTGTTTACTCACTGATGATCTCCAATCCCATGTTTTTCGCGGTCCCCTCGATGATCTTCTTCGCGGCCTCGATATCGTAGGCGTTGAGGTCGGGGAGCTTCGTCCGGGCGATGTCCTCGATCTGTTTTTGGGTGACCGTGCCGACCTTGTCCTTGTTCGGCGCCCCGGACCCCTTGGCGATCCCGGCCGCCTTTTTCAGGAGATAGGACGCCGGCGGGGTCTTGACCACGAAATTGAACGACTTGTCCTTGAACACGGTGATCAGGACGGGGACGACGGTGCCCTCGTCCATCTTCTTCGTCCGGTCGTTGAACTCCCGGACGAAGCCCATGATGTTGACGCCGTGCTGGCCCAGGGCGGGGCCGACCGGAGGGGCGGGGCTCGCCTGTCCCGCGATAATCTCCAGCTTGATCTTGGAAATGACTTCTTTCGACATCTCGTCCTCCTAAAGCTTTTCCACCTGCAGGAACTCGAGCTCCACGGGGGTGGACCGGCCGAAGATGGTGACCAGGACCTTGAGCGTGCTCCGCTCGGCGTTGACCTCTTCGACGATCCCGCTGAAGTTGAAGAAGGGGCCATCGATGATCCGGACGGCCTCGCCCTTCTCGAAGGAGTGCTTGGGCTTAGGCTTTTCCGAGGTCGTCTGCATGTGTTCGACGATCTGGTCGACCTCTTTCTTGCTCAGAGGAGTGGGGGTCCGGCCGGAGCCGACGAAGCCCGTCACCTTGGGGACCTGGCGGATCATCAGCCAGTTCTCGTCGCTCATCTCCATTTCGACGAGGATGTACCCCGGGTACGACCTCTTCGTGGAGACGACCTTCTTCCCGCCCCGGATCTCGACGACGTCCTCGGTTGGGATGATGATCTGCCCGACCTGGTCCTCGAGATGGAGCTCGATCGCCTTCTGTTTGATCGATTCGGCGACGAACTTCTCGAAGCCCGAGTAGGTATGAACGACAAACCAGTTTATTGCCATCGTCCGATTCCTTGCGTTTATCCGAATAGGGACTTGATCCGGCTGATAACCCAGGAAAAGATCACGTCCATGAAGAACAGGTAGAAGCCCAAGAAGATCGTGGCGGCGATGACGACGATCGTCGTGCTGGTGACTTCGTTCTTGGAGGGCCAAGTGACCTTCTTGAGTTCCGACTTGACGTCCTTGAGAAAATTCCAGAACCGTTTGTACCACCGAATCTTGTCGTTCATGGCATGTCCTTTGTCCGACTTGCGCGGCCTGACCGTCCCGGTCCCGTCGCCGCCCGCCTTGCGGGCAGAAGATGGCAGGTGAGGCAGGGCTCGAACCCGCAACCTGCGGTTTTGGAGACCGCTGCTCTACCAATTGAGCTACTCACCTGTCGTCCCGTCATGGCCGTTCGCCTATTTGCCTTCCTTGTGGGCCGTGTGCTTCCGGCAAGAGGGGCAGAACTTGCGCGTCTCGAGCTTCTCCGTCTGCTTCTTCTTGTTCCGCGTCGAGGAATAGTTCCGCCGCTTGCATTCGCCGCACTGGAGCGTGATGATCTCTCGCATGTTCAACCTTTCCTTCCGTCGGACGTCCTCTCGGACGTCTTATCTTTGTCGTCTCGAACCCGGTCCTCGCGGACCTGACGTTGACTGCGCGAAAAAGCCCAAGACCAGAATTGAACTGGTGACCCCGTCCTTACCAAGGACGTGCTCTACCAACTGAGCTACTTGGGCCCGACGACTTCGAAGAAGAGCGGGAAGCGGGATTCGAACCCGCGACGTTCAGCTTGGAAGGCTGACGCTCTACCAACTGAGCTATTCCCGCGGAAGTGGGCAGGGAAGGATTCGAACCTCCGAAGCGTTTCCGCAACGGGTTTACAGCCCGTCCCATTTGACCACTCTGGAACCTGCCCAATTTAAGATGCATTTTCGTCGCCCTCAATCGGCCGGCCGGCGATCCCTCCTCTTCGGGGATATCCGCAGCCCGCGAACGCGCTCAAGCCTCGCTTCTAAGCCAGCGAAGGGACTCGAACCCCTGACCCGCTGATTACAAATCAGCCGCTCTACCTACTGAGCTACGCTGGCGTGCCCTCAACCTGACTGTCCGAATGCCTTACTTAATATGGGGGAATACGGAAAAATGGATGAAAAAAAACGAAAAGCCTCTCTCCTCGAACTCGAATGTGTTCTTTTTTTCAGAGATTTAGTCTGAAATATACAGAACGGCCACGAATATCCTAGAGGAAATTGAAATTCTTGTCAAGGGGTTCTTTTTATCGGCCCCTTCAGGCCCCTGGCCCTCTCCAGGTTCTCCCCGATACTCCGGAGGAAATCCACCGTGAAAATAAGGTATCGGGCTTTCTGGACGGGGGTCAGGACACCGTCCAGGATGTCCTCGACCTCACCGTCCTTGTCTCTGATCGCCCGGCGGGCCTCCCGGATCCGGGCGACCAGGCCGAGGATCCTCTCCTCCCCCGCCGGAGTCGCGGCCAGCTCCGCCCGAAGGTCCCGCAGGTCCAGGCCCATCTGGCGCGCCATGACGGCCTTTTCCTTCTCGACCCGGGTCAGGAAGGGATAGAGCTTGGCCGTCTGCTCCTCGGTGAGTTCGAGGGCGCGGGTCAGCCTGAGCAGATAAAGATCGCTGATATTCTCCCTCAACCTCATCCGGGCCTGCGGGTCACCCTGAAGGGATCCCTGGGCCGGAGCCCAAGTTCCCAGAGCCAGGACAAGAACGAGGCCGGCGGCGGGCGCGTATTTTTTCATTTCGGACCTCCACGACCTGTTGCTCTCTCCAATTCCGAAGCGATGCATCGGAGTTCGTCCTCGCTCAAGCCCTCCCAGAAAAAAGGGTCGTCGGCGGGGGGAGCCATGAGTTCTTTTTCCGGGACCAGGGTCAGCTCCTCGATCGAAGCCAGGATTTCCCGGTTGACGAGGCTCCCGAACTCCGGGTTCGCTTCCGCCTCCTGGAGCAGCGGGGCCAGCGAATCCTCGTACGGGACCCAGGCCATCTCCACGGTCCCGGCGGCGCGGCTGACCGCGAGATATGTCCCGGCCGCGGCGATGGCCAGGAAAGCGGCGGCCGCCCAGGCCCATTTCCGGCGGGCGGAAAAGGGGACGCAGACGGTTCGGCGACCCAGCTCGATTCCCGCGAGCTTCGACCCAAGTCTCTCCTCGAACCCGGTCCAGTATTCCGGAGACCGGTCCGCCGCCGGCGCGGCGCCGGACTGAAGACGGGCCAGGCCGGCCCGATAGGCCCGGCAACCGGGGCATCCCCGGAGATGGGCTTCGAGACGGGCCTTCTTTGCCGGCGCGAGAGCCCCGTCGAGGTCGTCGGAAAGCCAATTTTTCATCGTCTCACATCTCATGACCGAACCTCCCCGAGGTAGGGTTTGAGCCGGGCCTGGAGGAGCTTGCGCGCTTTGTGCATCCTCCAGGAGACTGTGTTTTCCGAACAACCGAGAACCCTGGCCGCCTCGGCATGGCTCAGGCCCTGGCTCACGACCAAGACGAAAGACGCCCGGAAGTGGCCCGGCAGGGACTCGATGGCCTCGTCCATCCGGCCCTTGAGCTCGTTCAAGGCAGAGCTCCCTTCAGGGGACCTGAAAGCTCCGCCGGCCGCGTCGGCGCCGGCCAGATTCTCATTGAATTCCGTCCTGTCCTTCTCGCGGCTTCTCTTCCGCAGGAACGTCGACGAAGTATTGACGGCGATCCTGTAGAGCCAGGTGTAGAAACGCGAGCCCCGTCTGAACGAGGCGATCGACCTCCAAGCCGTCAAGAAAACCTCCTGGGCCAGGTCGTCGGCGTCGGAATGATTCCCGGCCATCCGGAAGACGAGACCGTAGACCCTCCGCTCGTGGTGCCGGACGAGCTCGGCGAAGGCCTCCCGGCTGCCCCGCCGCGCGTCCTCCACAAGATCGTCTTCGGGGCTTTCATCCATCACGTTCTCATCCGATTAGACGGCCATTATACAAAATCCTTTGAACGGGGGCGAGGTTCGTTGACAAGCCCTTCGTCCTACTGCTATGATTTCATCTTCTACGCGAAAGGCTGAAACGCCATGATCGAACGCTACACCCGCCCCGGGATGGGGGCGATCTGGACCGACGAGAACAGGTACCGCAAGTGGCTCGAGGTCGAATTGGCCGTCTGCGAGGCCTGGGCGAAGCTCGGCAAGATCCCCCGGCCCGCCCTCAGGGCCATAAAGGAAAAGGCCGAATTCTCCGTTGAGCGGATCGACGCCATCGAGAAGGTCGTCAAGCACGACATCATCGCCTTCCTGACCTCGGTCGCAGAGAAGGTCGGGGCCGACTCCCGCTACATCCACCTCGGCCTGACCTCCTACGACGTAGTCGACACGGCCCTGTCCCTGCTCATCAAGGAGTCGCTGGAGAAGGTCCTCGGCGACCTCCGCGCCTTCCGGCGGCTCTTGAAAAAGCAGGCGCTCAAACACCGCAATACCGTCTGCATCGGCCGGACGCACGGCGTCCACGCCGAGCCCGTGACCTTCGGCTTCAAGCTCCTCGTCTGGTACGAGGAGGTCGGGCGCCACATCGGCCGCCTCGAAAACGCCTTGCGGACGATCTCCGTCGGACGGATCTCGGGTTCGGTGGGGACGTACATCCACCTCGACCCGAGGGTCGAGGTCATGGCCCTGAAGAAGCTCAGGCTCGAGCCGGCCGAGGTTTCGACCCAGGTTCTCCAGCGTGACCGCCACGCCGAAGTCCTCTCGGACCTGGCTCTCCTCGCCTCCTCCATCGAAAAGTTCGCCGTCGAGATCCGCCACCTCCAACGGACCGAGATCCTCGAAGTCGAAGAGCCCTTCACCGAGGGGCAGAAGGGGTCTTCGTCCATGCCCCACAAGAAGAACCCCGTTCGCTCCGAGAGGATCTCGGGCCTGGCCCGCCTCGTCCGCTCCAACGCCCAGGTCGGCCTGGAGAACATCGTCCTCTGGCACGAGCGGGACATCTCCCACTCCTCGGCCGAGCGGGTCGTTTTCCCGGACTCGTTCATCCTGACCGATTTCCTTCTGGCCGACGCCGCCGACATCATCGGGAACTGGGTCGTCCATCCCGACCGCATGAAGGCCAACATCGACGCGACCCGGGGCCTCATCTTCTCCCAGAGCGTCCTCCTGGCCCTGACCAAGAAGGGACTGACCCGCGAGGAGGCTTACCAGGTCGTCCAGAGGAACAGCCTCAAGGCCTGGAAGGACGGCCTCGATTTCCGCGAGCTCGTCGCCGCCGACCCCGACGTCGCGCGCGTCCTCCGGCCGAAGGACATCGAGCGCTGCTTCTCCCTGGCCCCGTACCTCGACAAGATCGACTACATTTTCGAAAGGGTTTTCCGCGATGAGAGTTAGAATCCTCGTGTCATTCAAGGACAGCGTCCTCGACCCGCAGGGGCAGACCGTGAAGAACGCGCTCCACACCATGGGCTACGCCGCCGTCAAGGACGTCCGTCAGGGCAAGGTCTTCGAGCTCGATCTCGAAGGGGCGACGAAGAAAGAGGCCGTGGCCCTCGTCCCCGAGATCGCCCGACGGGTCCTGGCCAACCCCATCATCGAGAAGTTCGACTGGCAGATCATCAAGGGCCGGTAAGGGCCGACGCCATGAAATTCGGAGTCGTCCAATTCCCCGGTTCCAACTGTGACTTCGACACGTTCCACGTCCTGCGGAACGTCATGAAGAGGCCGACCGTCCTGCTCTGGCACAAGGACCACGACCTCCAGGGCGTCGACTGCGTCGTCCTGCCGGGAGGCTTCTCCTACGGCGACTACCTCCGCTCGGGGGCCATCGCCCGCTTCTCCCCTCTCATGCAGGAAGTCAAGGCCTTCGCCCGCAAGGGCGGCCATGTCCTGGGCATTTGCAACGGTTTCCAGATCCTCCTCGAGCTCGGCCTCCTGCCCGGGGCCATGATCCGGAACAAGAACCTCAAGTTCCTCTGCCAGCACGTCCACGTCCGGATCGAGAACGAGAAGACGGATTTCACCCGGGCCGGCCGCAAGGGCCGGGTCCTCCGGATCCCCATCGCCCACTTTGACGGCAACTATTACGCCCCGGCCCGCGTCCTGAAGGACATCGAGAGACACCGGCAGGTCGTCTTCCGCTATTGCGACGCCAAGGGGAACATCACCGAGGAGGCCAACGTCAACGGCTCCCTCGGGAATATCGCCGGCATCCGGAACCGGACAGGCAACGTCCTCGGCCTGATGCCCCACCCGGAGCGGGCCTCGGAGGTTCTCCTCGGGAGCGAGGACGGCCGGACGATCTTCGAATCCCTCATCCTCAGCCTCGAACGGAATAAACCGGCCCGCCGCCCCCGCCAGCCGGGAAAGGGCCGGCCATGATTGACAAGAAGACCCTCGACCAGCACGGCCTGACCGAAGACGAATACGGGCTCATCGTCGGCCTGCTCGGCCGGGAGCCGAACCTGACCGAGCTCGGCATCTTCTCGGTCATGTGGTCGGAGCACTGCGGCTACAAGAGCTCCCGCGTCCACCTCAAGAAGCTGCCGATCGAGGGGAAGCACGTCGTCCAGGGGCCGGGGGAGAACGCCGGCATCCTCGACATCGGCGGCGGCCAGGTCATAGTTTTCAAGATCGAATCCCACAACCACCCCTCCTTCATCGAGCCCTACCAAGGGGCGGCCACGGGCGTCGGCGGCATCCTGCGCGACATCTTCACGATGGGCGCCCGGCCCATCGCCGTCCTCGACTCCCTGCGCTTCGGCCCTCCCGACGACCCTAAGAACAGGTCGGTCATGGAGGGTGTCGTGTCCGGGATCTCCGGCTACGGGAATTCCATCGGCGTCCCGACCGTCGGGGGCGAGGTCTATTTCAACGCGTGCTACAACCTCAACCCCCTGGTCAACGTCTTCTGCCTGGGCCTGGCCGACAAGGACAAGATCTTCTACGCCAAGGCCGAGGGGGCCGGCAACAAGGTCCTCTACGTCGGAGCCAAGACGGGCCGGGACGGCATCCACGGCGCGACCATGGCCTCCGCCGAATTCGGCAAAGAGACCGAGCACAAGAGGCCGAACGTCCAGGTCGGCGACCCGTTTAAGGAAAAGCTCCTCCTCGAAGCCTGTCTCGAAGTCATGGACCGCGGCCTCATCGTCGGCATCCAGGACATGGGCGCCGCCGGCCTGACCTGCTCGACGACCGAGATGGCGGCCAAGGGCGGCATGGGCATCGTCGTCGACCTCGACAAGGTCCCCCAGCGGGAAGCCGGGATGACCCCCTACGAGATTCTGCTCTCGGAATCCCAGGAACGGATGCTCATCGTGGCGGCCCCGGAGAAGGTCGCGGCGGTCCAAGATGTCTTCGCGAAATGGGATCTGGACGCGCCCGTCATCGGCGAGGTCGTCGAAGGCGGACGGGCCCGGATCAGCTTCAAAGGCGAGGTCGTCGTCGACATCCCGGTCGACGCCGTCGTCAACCTCTGTCCCGCCTACACGCGGCCGAGCCGGGCCCCCGCCGTCTCCTCTGAAACGACCGCCCTCCCCCCTCTGCTTCTGCCGCTCGACTACAACGAAACCTTCCTGCAACTCCTTTCCTCCCCCACGATCGCCGACAAGGAGTGGGTTTTCCGGCAGTACGACCACATGGTCCAGGTGAATACGGTTTTCCTGCCCGGGGCCGACGCGACCCTTCTCCGGATCAAGGGCTCCCGGAAAGCCGTGGCCGTGAGCCTCGACGGCAACTCCCTCTACACGCGGCTCGACCCCAAGACAGGAGCCAAGATCGCCGTCGCCGAAGCCTGCCGAAACCTCGCTTGCATCGGGGCCCGGCCGATCGGCGTCACCAACTGCCTGAATTTCGGCAACCCCGAAAAGCCCGAAGTCATGTGGCAGTTCGAGCAGGTGGTCGACGGCATGGCCGAGGCCTGCCGGACCTTCGGCATTCCGGTCACGGGCGGCAACGTCAGTTTCTACAACGATACGGAGGGCCTGTCCATCCATCCTACCCCCGTGCTGGGAATCGTCGGCATCCTCGACGACATCCGCAAGGCCGTCAGCCCCGGCTTCAAGGCCGCCGGGGATGTCGTCGTCCTCATCGGCGAGAACCGTGAGGAACTGGGCGGGTCGGAATACCTCAGGGTCGTCCACAACCTCGAGGCCGGGGCCCCGCCGTCGATCGACCTGGAGCGCGAAAAGCGCCATCAGGAATTCTGCCTGGACGCCATCGAAGCCGGGCTTGTCCGTTCAGCCCACGACCTTTCCGAGGGCGGCCTGGCGGTGGCCCTGGCGGAATGCGTTTTCCACGGCCGGAGAAAACTCGGCTGTTCCGTCGCCCTCGAGGACTCCATCCGGCCGGACACCCTTCTTTTCGGCGAGGCCCAGTCCCGGATACTCGTGACTTGCCGGAGGAAGGACCTCGACAGGCTGCGGGAACTGGCCCGGGAGACGGGAGTTCCGGCCAGGTCCATCGGCGAGACCGGCGGGACCGAGATTGCGGTCGGACACCGCGGCCGGGAGCTCCTTCGCCTTCCCGTCGAAAAGGCTTTCCGGGCCTGGAAAGACGCCCTGCCGAATCTTTTCAAGGTCCGGACTTAGGGAGGCATCATGGACGACGTCATCTTCCGGAGTCCCCGCAAAAGGGGGCGTGTCGCCGTCTTCCTTTCCGGCCGCGGCTCGAACTTCATGGCCATCCGCGAGGCCGTCCGGAGGGGCGACATCAACGTGGACATCGCCCTCGTCTTCAGCAACAGGGTGGACGCCCCCGGCCTCGCCAAGGCCCGCGAATGGGGTCTCAAGACTCTCTTCCTCAACCCCAAGCTCTTCGCGTCCCGCGAAGAGTACGACCGGGCCGTCATTCAAGAGCTCGAACAACGGCAAATCGACCTCGTCTGTCTGGCCGGGTACATGAAGGTCCTGACACCGGAGCTCTGCGACGCCTTCCAGCACAGGATCGTCAACATCCACCCCGCCCTCCTGCCGTCATTCCCGGGCCTCCACGTCCAACAGAAAGCCATCGACTGGGGCGTCCGCTTTTCGGGGTGCACGGTCCACTTCGTGGCCGCTGAGGTCGACTTGGGCCCGATCATCCTCCAGGCCGTCGTGCCCGTCCTCCAGGACGACACGGAGGAGACCCTGGCCGCCCGCATCCTCGTCGAAGAGCACCGGATCTATCCGGAAGCCGTCCGGCTTTACTTCGAGGGCCGCATCGAAGTCCGGGGGCGGCGCGTCTTCATCCTCGAGCCCGAGGCCTGAGCCGGCCGCCATGGCGCGAAGACCGGCATGGAGAAGGAGCTGACACAAAAAACACGGCGCGCGGGGATCGCTGCCGCCCTCGTCCCCGTCTTCGCCGCCTATCTTTCGGCGTCGTTCATCAGCGTGCTGTCTTTCCACGCCATCGATGTCGTCAGGGGCATGACTTGGCACGGCCTGTCCCCCGTCGATGTGGCCCGAGGGGCGGGCGCGCTCGTCTCGCTCTTCGCGACGGTCTTCGCCCTCAGGCGGAAGAACGGAACGCGGCCCGGATAACCACCACGGCCCTTTTCCCCCTCTTACTGAAAGATCTTGGGAGGAATCGTCTTGGGCGGACGGCCGAAGACTTTGGCGTAGATCCCGGGATAGGCGTCTTTTCCCCCGAGCATAAGGCAGGTGAGAGGCATGGCCCTCCCGGCGAGACGGGACATCTCGGCCGCCGCCCGCCGGATCTCCCACTGGGCCGTGGCGTCCTCCCGGAGCCGGGAAATGTGGTAAAGCTCGCGGACGTTGACCTTGAGCAGGGCCCGGCGCCTGTGGGCGTTGGTCAGGACATAATCCGCCGCCGGGCCGATCTCCTTTTCAAGCACGGCGTGGGTCTCGTTCGTCCGGTCGATGACGGCTCGAAATTCCTTCTCGGCACCGATCTCAAGGACCGACGGCGGGACGGTCACGCCCAGGCGGGGGTCGGTGCGCTGCCACGTCAAGGTGGCCATCCGGTGCCGCTTGAGCTGGGCGAAGCACGAAGCGGAGACGACGAGATCGTAAACGAGCTCGGCGTGCTCGAATTCGCGCGGCGGGAAATCGTAGAATTCCATCCTCTTGAAAACCGGGCGGACGATGTCTTTCCGGACCGACGGCCCGGCGTTCTTCACCCGCTCCAGGCATTCCTTATAAGAGAGGCGGGTGACGGTGTGCAGCAGGGCGGCGATGACGGCCGCGTCACCGTCGGCCGGGAACCCGGCCAAGACGACCTCTTTCGCCGCGCCGGCGCGCCGCGGATGGCCCGCCGGCGGCGTCTCCCGTCCCCGGGCGGCCTCGGCCAGGCCGGTGTAGGTTTCCTCGTCATAGGCACTCGGGTCGGTGAACAGGACGATAGAAGGGGCGACGCCCTTGGCCAGGGCAAGGATCTTGGAGTTGAACGCCCGGAGCTCCGCGAGGCCCTTGGCCGCGAAACGACGAACAAGGAGCTCGAGGTTGCGGGCGTTCAGGGTCAGGCCGAGCTGGCCTTCCGTGGCCAGGCTGACGATGTAGCGGGCGTCTTCCTTGGCCCAGCCGTCGAGGATGGAGTGGTTTTTGGGGTTGGCGGCTGCGTCCGCGTATTTCTCGAAGACGAACGGCTTGAGGCGCTCGTAAAGGCAATGATAGAAGGCATTCTGGGCCTTGACCGTCCCGACGAAGAGGTCCTCCCTCCCCGCCCGGCGGACTTCTTCGGGGATGACGAAGTCCGCGCCGAGAGTGATGTACCGCTGCGACTTTTCGGTGAAGGAACAGAGCCGGAAGCGCTCGATCTCCTCGATGGCCAGCCGGCTGATCCCGATGACGTCGAAATTGAAGACGGCGTGCTCGGCCACGGAGTGATGCCCCATCTTGAAGATGATGGACTGGTTGGAGCGCCGGGCCCGGTCGACTTCGGCCCTGGCCGCGGCCCTGAGCTCGTCAACCGGGCGCGGGTCGCGGGAGATCCGGGCGTAGGCCGCGGACAGCGTCTCGGGCGTGACGTCCTCGCGCGGCGGAGAATTCTTCTTGAGCTCCTCGAGGACGGCGCTGTCGACGTTGTAACCGGCCAGGACGACTTTCATCGTTCCTTTAACTTAGAAGGAGGAGGAGGAATTGTCAACCTGCCTCGGCCCCATCTTCCTCGGCCTCATCCCGGCATTGCCATGACACCGGCAGGGAGAGGCGCGGAGAAGAGGGAGGCTTCCAAGTCGCGTTCGTTTGGGGTAACTTAGAGGGCAGGGGGACAGGACGAGGAAGGATCATCGGAAGGAGATCGAGCATGAAGATGAACGCGGGGATGATAGGCATGATGGCGGCCGGCTTTTTTCTCGCGGCCGGGTCGAACGCGGAGACCGGTCAATCCGACCGCGAAAAGGCCCTCGCCTCTCTCATCGGAGCCGAACGATCTTTTTCCGGGACTTCGGAGCAAAAGGGCATCCGCGAGGCGTTCCTGGCGTTCCTCGCCGAAAAGGCGATCGTCTTCCGGCCGGGGCCTGTCGAAGGGCGACCGATCTACGAAAAGATGGACCCGGCGAACCCGACTGTGCTGGCTTGGGCGCCGGAGATCGCGGAGGTCTCGGCTTCGGGTGAGCTCGGCTACACCTCGGGCCCATATCAAGTCAGGCCTGATCGCGGAAGCGAGCCAACAGGCTTCGGCCACTATGTTTCCATATGGAAAAAGCAGGCGGATGGGGGGTGGAGAGTCCTTCTGGACATCGGCGTCCAGCACGACCGGCCTCAGTCCGCCGGGCCCGTTTCCGCCGTCGCCACACCGCAGGTTTCGAAGACTTTCGAAGCGCTGTCCCCTGAAGCTCTTCGGGATGAAGAGGGGGCTTTCGGAGAGCGGGCGGGATCATTCGAAAAAGAAACGGCCTCCCGCGGCTCACGCAAGGCCCTTTCGGCATTCGCCGCGGACGACATCCGGGTCTATCGCCCTGGACGTTTCCCTTCCGTCGGCAAACGCGCCTTCGATGCCATCATCCCTTCGGGAGCCGGCCGGATCGCCCCCGGATCTGGGCGGCGCAAGGCGGCCTATCACGTTGGGCTCGCCTGGTCCGGAGATCTCGCCTACAGCTACGGGACCTTCGAGATCTCGAGGGACCGTGCGGTCGTCGAAACCACCGCCTATCTCAGGATCTGGCGGAAGGACCCATCAGGGATCTGGAGAATTTGCCTGGACATCGAGCTCGACGCCGAATAGAGGACTTCCCCGAAATCGAGGGAAGAGCCATAAGATTAGCCCTTCATGACGCCGATGGGGACGACCTTGGCGACGATGCGGCCGAGCCCGACTTCGTGGGAGACGCGGACGACCTCGTCCACGTCCTTGTAGGCCTCGGCGGCCTCCTCGGCGACACCTTTCCAATTCGTCGCTTTGAGCTCGATCCCCTTGCGGGCCAGGTCGTCCCGTATCCTCTCGCCGCGAAAACGGCGGACGGCCTCGTGCCGGGACATGACCCGGCCGGCGCCGTGGGCCGTAGAGCTGAAGCTCAGCCCCTCGGCCTCCTCGGTCCCGGCCAGGATGAAAGATGCCGTCCCCATGCTGCCGGGGATGATGACCGGCTGGCCGACGGAACGGTAGCATTCGGGGATCTCGGGCCGGCCGGGGCCGAAGCTCCGCGTCGCCCCCTTGCGGTGGACGACGAGTTTTCTCGAGCGACCGCCCGCCTCGTGCGTTTCGACCTTGGCCACGTTGTGGCAGACGTCGTAGACCTGGTCCATCCCTTTGGAGCTGCCGAGAACGCGGGCAAAGACGTCGCGGACCCAGTGGGCGATCATCTGGCGGTTGGCGAAGGCGTAGTTGACCGCCGCGCACATCGACCGGTAGTACTGCTGCCCCTGACTGGATTTGAAGGGAGCGTGGACGAGTTCGCGGTCGGGCAGCCCTTTCACCCCGAAGGCGTTTTCCATGGCTTCGATATAATCGGTGGCCACCTGGTGGCCGAACCCCCGGCTGCCGCAGTGGATCATGACCAGGACCTGGCCGGCGGCGCGGATGCCGAAGGCCCGGGCCGCGGCCTCGTCGTAGATCTCGTGGACTTTCTGGATCTCGAGGAAGTGGTTGCCGGAACCCAATGTCCCGAGCTGAGGCAGGCCTCTCTCCATGGCCCTGTCCGAAATGGCGTCGGCGGCGGCGTCCTTCATCCGGCCGTACTCCTCGGTCCGCTCGAGGTCCTCTTTCCGTCCGTAGCCGTTCTCGACGGCCCACTCGGCGCCTTTGACCAGGATCTCCTTGAGGACGCCCCGGCTGAGCTTGGTGACGCCCCCCTTCCCCACCCCGGCCGGGACCTCCTTGAAGATCTCGGCCAGGAGCTCCTTGCGCTTGCCGGCGACGTCCGTCTCCATGTAATCGGTCTTGAGCAGGCGGACGCCGCAGTTGATGTCGTAGCCGACGCCTCCCGGCGAGATGATGCCCGAATCGAGGTCGAATGCGGCGACGCCCCCGATCGGAAACCCGTAGCCCTGGTGGGCGTCGGGCATGACGTAGGACATCCGCTCGATGCCCGGCAGGCAGGCCACGTTCCGGGCCTGGGTCAGGGTCATGTCGCGGCGGATGTCGTCGAGGAGCCGGGCCGACGAGTAGATGACGGCCGGGACCCTCATCTCGCCCTGCTTCGGGATCTCCCAGACGTTGTCGCTGATCTTCCGGAGTTCCATGTTTTTTCTCACAAGTCCACGACGACCTGGACGGTAAATCCGCCGCACTCTTCGATCTTCAACTCGTGATAGGTCACGGCCTTGACGTCGCCGAAGAGCTCGTAGCGGTCGGACAGGGTGTCGCCGCCGAGGAGGGCCTCGAGGCTGAAGCCCTCGAATTCCTGACGGATCCTGAGCCCGTCGACTTTGCCAAGGAGGAACCGCTTGGTCTCGAAGAGGTAGATTGTCTCGCCGAGGAACTTGACCAGGAGCTGTTCCCTGTCGATGGCCCTGACATGGACGAAATGACGGACCCTCGGTTCAACCTTCGACCAATCCCACATGAAGGATGACATGGCCAGGGCGGCGTTCCCCAAGGCCTCCTCGAGCGTCGTCCCATAGGCCTGGAACTTGCCGTCGGCCGGGTGGGGGAGAATTCGATATTTTTCCATGAAGGTCCAAACGGCTCCTCTGGAAATCTTACCCCAACTGCCCGGAAAAGTCAGCCCGGCCGGTTCGACGGCTAGTTGAAAAAACCGAGCAAAAACCCTATCCTCTATTCGTGAGTTCATATCAATTCGACTCCATGGCCAATTAGGATGGGCATCATGAACACCGGCCTCAAAAAAGTCCTGACCTTCGTCCTCCTCACCTTCGCGCTGAGCGCGGCCCCCTTGGCCGTCATCATCTCCGCGGGCTCCATGAAAGCCGCGG
>Ga0315279_10001148_pt1 | contig 45145 bp, 42 predicted proteins | sample YL17G06_20_MG_FD_203694 | JGI IMG/M metagenome (GOLD analysis project Ga0315279, IMG submission 203694) | Sediment microbial communities from Yellowstone Lake, YNP, Wyoming, USA - YL17G06_20 | ecosystem: Environmental > Aquatic > Freshwater > Lake > Sediment | place: USA: Wyoming | collected...
CCCAGCTTTCATCCCTCACCGTCGAGCGCGTTCTAGCCGACAGCCTTCGCCACTGGTGGTCCTCCCGGGATTATAGGATTTCACCCCTACCCCGGGAATACCGACGGCCTCTCTCGCCCCCTAGCCATGCAGTATCCCCCGCGAGCCAACGATTGAATCGTTGGGTTTAACAGGGGACTTGCACAGCCGGCTACGGATGCTTTAGGCCCAATAATCGTCCACACCACTCGGAGAGCTGGTATTACCGCGGCGGCTGACACCAGACTTGCCCTCTCCTTATTCCCCCAGCTATCTATACTAGAGAAAAGCCATCCTCAGCGGATGGCACTCGGGATAGCCCCGTCAAGCTTTCGCTTATTGCGAAGTTTGCGCGACTGCTGCGCCCCGTAGGGCCTGGGCCCTTGTCTCAGTGCCCATCTCCGGGCTCCCGCTCCCACGGCCCGCACCGGTAAAAGGCTTGGTGAGCCATTACCTCACCAACAACCTGATCGGCCGCGGCCCCATCCTTGGGCAACGCCTAGAAGCATGATCTAAGCGCCCTTTAGGCGAAAGTCCATTCCAGGAGTCTTCACCTATCGGAAATTAGCCCCAGTTTCCCGGGGGTGCCCCCGTCCCAAGGTTAGGTTAGCCACGTGCTACTGAGCTGTGCGCCGCGTCTCCATCATGGCTAGGAGACGCACGACTAACATGTCTTAGTCCCATCCCGATAGCAGTGTGGTCCGGCAGGATCAACCGGAGTTACACACTCCATTCTGACCACAACCAGACCTGATTAAAATGGCTGTACGTCCACAAAGTCGACTGGATTTGGAGGGAAACAACCACTATACGCCAAAGCCCAATTCAGACCTAACGCAAATGAGCATGTCAGGTCCACATACCTGTTCCCGCAACTGGAGGCCAACCGTTCTCATCCTGTAGGGCGACTGTGCGCCTTTGTAGTCAAGGTTGAGCCGCCGCCGTAAAATTGCGGGGCTTGGCCATTCATTGCCAAAACGAATCAAAAGGCATCTTAGCCGATATAAACGTTTCTTTCGAATCTAATATACGTTATTATTCAACAATCAGCAATTGTCAAGTACGGTTATCAGTTCAGAGAGATTCTTGATAACTCTGTCAGGTTTGGTGCTGACGTCTTTGTTCATGGGTTTTCGTTCAATGAGAATGGTCTTCATTCCAACTGTTTTTGGACCCATAATGTCCAAATCTAGCATATCGCCAACGAAAACTGCTCTTGAAGCATTCACATCTAAGGCCTTCAAGGCTCTCTCAAAAATCTTTGGACTGGGTTTACGCTGGTTGACTTCGCCGCTGATCACGATAAAATCAAAGAATTTCTCTAAAGCATAGATCTTCAGCAATTTCCGACCACATTCTGGGATGCCGAAGTTTGAGACTAGACCTATTTTGTATCTTTCATGCAGTTTTCGCAAGACATCGATAGCATCTTTGTCTAGACTTACATATCGCATAAACTCATCGGCAAAAGCCATGGTTGCGCCAACCACAATTGGGTTAGAAGCATCAAAATCGTAGCCTAGGCTTTGCAGTGTTTGCGAAACTCGAACGTTGAAATGAGGTTCTTCTAGACTCTCACGTGACTCAGAGTAGAACCTATCACGAACGTCGAAATAGACACGATTGAAATCATCGAAAGAAACACTGACTCCATTCTTGGTAAGGAATTGATGCATTTTACTCAAACAAGGTTGATAATAAACTTCGTCACTTTCAAGCAACAGTAAGGTATCGAATAGATCGAAAAGCACTGCTTCAACATTCATGTTTGATCCTTAAAGTGAATGCCCAAATGAAACATAAAACCGTTTTCTGATCGAAGAACCAAAATTTACGCGTAACTTCTGCATAGGGCCAAGAACACTAGAGGGTGAAATTGAAATGAAAGTGGACAAGCATAAGTTGTTCCTGTCTTTTGTGGAGGGTTTGATGGTTTAGGGGCTTACCATCTTCTTGTATGGAGCGATCGTCATCCATGTGACTCAAACATGCTCTGGAGATTGGACCGTTGGCAGGAATCTTACTGACTCTCGACGCTTTCATAGTAATTAGTTTTGCCGCTTCTTTCTTTGGGTTCGTGGCTTGGATATCTGAAGCACACTGAGGAAAAATATAGAATCTGATTACTTCGCATGATGCCAGTTACCATTGTCGCCTAGTAAGAATTTGACGGAACTGGTCAAGCGTGCGAGTATGTTGATGAGCCTTAGTATGGCATAGAATGGGGTGTAGAAGAGTAATGTTCTGTAATTGTGCTCGTTATAGGCATACTTCAAGGCTATGGCTTGGTTTATTACGCCTATCAGCAGGCTGTATGGCACGAAGACAAACAAGCTGGTAACAAAGAACAGGTGATTTGGGGAAAACCAGAACAGGAATGGAGCTGCAAACAGGGCTATTAAGTCGATGAGAGCTCCGCCGTACTCGAAAATATAGCAGTACCACAGAAGTAGGGTCAGCCAAGATTTTTTCAGAAGCAAGTCTCTGTGAATGTGCAGAGTGTTGTGAAGCCATCCTGTGAACCATCTTAGACGCTGGTTCCAAAGAACGTTAAACGAATGTGGGACGATTGATGAGCTTGCGGCGATGCTGATGTAGCCGACTCCAGCGCCTTTTTTGTGCATTTCCAAAGTTATTTCCAAATCCTCAGTTACAGAGCGAACGCTCTTATCGGTTAGGATTCCGCGCAGAACTTCAGCGTCATACAGTCCGATGGCTCCGGAGACAACCAGCACGTTATTGCCTAGGGATTGAGCGTGACGAGTTATTCCCAAGCCTTGGCTGTACTCAAGCTGCTGCAGAACCACGTATGGATTAAGCTCAGAGTCTCCATCTGAGGGATGAACGTAGCCAGTTACAGCCTTCTTGCCGTTCGAAAGCAGGTAATCAGCAAGTTGAACAAGCGTGTCAGGCATCCACCATGAATCAGCATCAACAACCGCTATGAAACCTCCCCGAGCGCTACTGACACCAGTCTTTATGGCTTCAATCTTACCCAGATTAACCGAATGCCTAATTACTCTACCGCGAACTTGCGGATAGCGCTTGCGACTGGATTCTATGGTTGCCCAAGCCATCTCGTAAGTATAATCACTGCTCCCATCATCAACGACAATGAGCTCACAGGCTCCAGCATATTTTCCTGTACACCTGTATAGACTCTCTATACAGCGAGCAACATTCTTGTCTTCGTTGAAGGCTGGAACAACAAAGGAGACCATGGGATAGTATGTTTGCTTGACTTTGTAGCCTTGTCTTCTGGCGAATGCTGCAGCTACAGCCCAGATTCCGGCAGCGCCTATGGCTAGAAAGGTGTACCAAGTATAGAAAAAGTTGGCACCCCAGTACCATAACCAATTAGTAGGTTTAGGCGAAAAATCATAGCGAAAAAGGTTGATTGCGAGCCACTCTGCGAAGATGGGAAAGAATTGCCAAGAGACGTATGCCAGAACAATGGGAACAAGGAATGCTAGGTAAGCTAGCTTAGAACGTTTCGACAACTCAGATTTCATTAACTAACCTGTCCTCTTGGCACCTAGTCTAATGAGCCCTCTCCTTTCTTCCAACAGAAAAAGTGGTTTCAGAAGATAAAGCAAGTATTCCCGTAAAGATAATATTCTCAAACTCAAAAACAGAACCAATATGGAAGACTTGCCGCGATACTGCACCTTGGTTGAGGATGCAATTCGCAGGGTAGACAATGAGAGTACCGGCTTAACAAACGTGAACAATCATTCTGCAACGCTCTAAAGGAAGAAGATGCTCCGATGATGTTGGAAAAAGCGAAACTTGCAGGAAAGTGGCGGTTTCTTTCGCCAGTCTCCGCCAAAACAGTCAACAAGATAGCCTTCAATAATCCTTTTTATGCCTTGTGAAACACATATCGTTGTTCGAAACAAAAGCTTATATTGTGTATTGCTATACACTACTCGGTGCTGGTGAGATCCCGTGAACATTGACAAGAGAAGTGAGGAAATTCGCATGCAAGTTATAATAGCAATGTTAGAAGAATTCCCCATATTGAGAGAAAGGATCAAAAGCTACCTAGAAAATCAAAAGCCGAAACGACAGAAATCTGACTAATTCTATTTTATCTTAATTTTTGATTGATGTTTCTTCGTTACGATTGTTCAAGTTTTCCGCGAGAAAAGGGAGACTAGTTTCTCTTGAGCAGGTGTGCTGGGGGTATTTTGACGTGGTTTTTGCAGTGGTTGTAGTCTTCTGATCTAAGGAGCTCGGTTATTTCGCGATAGCGTTGCAGAAAGTCTAAGCCTTTGGAGGTTGCTCTGTACACGTCTTTGCCGTTTATCTCCACTTTTTCTAGTAGTTCTATTTTGAGCATGAAGTTGAGGTATTCGTTTAGTTGTGTGAAGCTGAGGTTTGCTCTGTACATGATTTGAGTCTTCAGAGTTCCATCTTTTGCTATTTCGAGAATTTCGGCAACTATGTGGAGTTTGTCTCTTCTTTTGGCGGTTGGATCTGAACCCCATTGAGTCATATTCTATATTCCTCTTGTAGAACTGTTTTCTATAATTGAAAAGCCCCAAGGAACGTTTTAAGCCGTGTTTCGCACATCTATGTATTCCCAGAATAGGAATATTCTCTAGAACAAGACTCTAGATGCCAGAAAGGCTTTATTTGCGCACCTATGGAATACGATAGAACGGTGAAAGCATTGCTGATAGGCTTGATGGCAGATACGCATGATTACTTGCCAATGGTCGATAAAGCGGTAAAAAGGTTGAACGAGGAGAGCATTGAACTTGTGCTTCATGCCGGAGATTACGTGTCACCCTTCGTAATTCCAAAATTCAAGGAACTAAGGCCTAAATTGATAGGAGTTTTCGGCAACAACGATGGCGACCATGACCTCTTGGGGAAGAGGTTCAGCGAGAATGAGAGGCTGGAATTGCGTGGAACCTTTGCAGAACTAACATTTGATAACGTCAAGATTGCGTTGTTGCATGGGAGCGATAAGGAGCTTTTGAAATCGCTCATTGATTGTGAGAGTTTTGATGTTGTGGTCCATGGACACACACATAACGCTGAGGTTTACAGAAAAGGCGAAACGTTGATCGTGAACCCAGGCGAAGTCTGTGGCTATCTGAGCGGAAAATCAACCATCGCATTACTCGAAACCACTAAGCGAGAAGCAACACTAATCGAACTATAAACCCGCAAAATGACTTCTAGAAACCGCGCTCACGAACACCCTACCAACTTTTATATAGGTTCAACTGAAACTTCCGTTTTCAGCAACGAGCTTGCTTCGGCTTTCTGCTGAGACCAGACCTTCTCATATAGGCAAATTTTTCTTTATTGTAGTGTGGGTAATATGGTAAGACCTAACTGGGATAGATAGTTCTTAGATCTGTGTGAAGCTGTTTCCAAACGTGCTACTTGCGATCGTGGAAGGAGCGGTTGTGTAATTGTCAAAGATAAACGAATCATGACTACCGGTTATGTTGGAGCTCCTTCTGGTTTGCCACATTGTGATGACGTAGGGCATGATATGCGCAAAGTATCTGATTACGATGGTAAAGTAACTCAGCACTGCGTGCGCACCCTTCACGCTGAACAAAATGCAATTATCCAAGCCGCTAGGTTCGGCATACCTCTTGAGGGTGTAACACTCTTCTGTAAGATGACGCCATGTAGAACTTGTGCGATGATGATAATAAATGCTGGCATCAAGCGAGTAGTTTGTGAAAAGCGTTACCATGCCGATAAAGATACAATAGAAATGTTCAAGCAAGCTAGTGTCGAACTGGTTGTAGTGAATGATGAAGTTGAAAAATACAATAAGCAGTAGAAAGAAACCTTAGATTCTGTTATTCCATACCTCTAAGCCAGAAAGACCAGCCTTCTATCTTTTTAAGCCGATTTCACCGTGCCATTCTTGTGAACCTCATGAAGACTCCTAAATCGGAAAAAGAAAACGATTCTAAATATAGATTGAACCCCCAAACCCAATGTCATCTTTAAAAGAGCATAGACACAAATACCAAAAAGGGAAAGCAATGAAAAAACGAAAGCAATGAGTGATAGGAAAATAAGATATGAAATACTCATCGAAGCGGTCTTGATCGTCGTGGCAATCGCTTCAATCGCTTGGGCACAAACAAAATTCTTTGGAGATATTGCTCTGCTTGATTTATCCCGCCTTGACGTAAAGGCAAGCATGCAAAATCTAGCAACTTTACTCTCACTGTTAAGTCTCGCCATGTTATTCAGTGGGGCAATAGCGGGCTATCTCATTGGAAAATACTCACATATCAAATAAACCGCGAGTGCCAAACCTAAACTATACTTCGTACTCAAGCTTGATCGATGAGAAGAAATCAGTTAGGAATTGCGAGTTTCGGAACCTTGATTCTCTTTCATTCATGACAAGAAATGTCTCATATTTGTTAGAAGAAGTCTAGTCCTGTCATGTAGAGTTTGCTGCCGTAGGTTTGGTTGAACGATGCGCCGGTGGCTAGGGGTTTGGCCATCATTACTGAGTGGCTTCTTTCTTGAATCATGTAGCCGCGAGATCTGTAAACCTCGAGCAATTCCTTGTCCATGACGGCTCGGTCGTAGATCATTTCTTTGGCTTTCTTTTCTGCAAGTTCCAACAGTTTGTTCATTGTTTTTGGATTCTGTGCGACAAGTTCCCTAATCCATACTCCGTTTACCCACATGCCCTTAATCTCTTTGAACAGGACATATCCATCTTCTTCAATTATGCACTCTTTAGGCGTGAACCCTTCCCCCTTCTTGAGCATCTCTAGGTAAGATTTGTCACGGATCGTCAGACCATTGCAGTCTTTCACTCGTCTGTTATAGATTTTCAAAAGTCGGTCAAAATCGATTTTTTCAGGTTTTTCTTTTGTCCGGGGTTTGGTCGTTTTTGTTCTTGTGACTTTGTAGGCGCTTGGACATTCGAATAGGTCGCTGTAGCCTAGTTTCTGGTAGAATGCGTGAGCTATAATCGTGTGGCTTGTGCCCAAAAGGGAGAAGCGGTAACCTCTGTCTCTGAAATACTCATGCGTCTGGTTCATCAGAGTAGTCGAAACACCCCTTTTTGTGTGACTTGGGAGGGTAGCCACACCATATATTCCGCCAACGTACTCGATGGTACCGTTCAATGTTTTGGTGGCTATGTCCATCACGCCAACGTTTCCTACTATGTGGCCGTTTTCGAGTGCGCAGAAACTCACGGGACTGTTCTTCAATCTAGGGTCAATCTTGACCAGCTTGTCGAATGTTCTCTGGTTGAATGTCCAGCGGAAAGCATGATCCAGTAGCGGAAGAAGCTCGTCTGTGGATTCTAATTTCCTGTAAGTCAGGATCTTCATTTCAGCTTGCTCCTTTGTTTCAAAGATTTTGTTAGTGTTCGTGGTTCTTTCCATTCTTGTCCGTAGAGCTTCTGTTCAGTTATCTGCTTTTCAAGCTGACCCTCAGAGAGATCTGTACTGGAAAATGCTGGTAATCTCCAGCAAACTCCACGTCATTGAAACATTGCACCAACAGAGGCACATCTTCTTTTTCAGTCACTCTCAAATGAGCCCTCTTTCCTTCGAGCATGGAACATCAAGCCAAAAGCTTTAGAGAGATGAAGAATAAAGAGTTTTTCGTGAACCCTAGTGGGTAAATCCGACCATCCTGAAAGACCAGAATCAGGTTTGAAAGGGCTGCTCAGAAAAGACCTGATAGAGTGGCTACTCAATGGTGAGCCTTGGATAATCTATCGGACATTAACAGATCTTCTGGAGAAGGATAAGAAGAATGAGGCAGTCTTGGCAGCGAGAACGGCAATCCCGAGACACCCACTTGTGAAGAAGATCTTTGAAGACTTAAACGAAGATGGCTACTGGGGAACACCCAAAGACATTCATACATGGTGGCCGAAGAAAAACACTACGTTCTGGCTGCTTCCAGTCTTGGCCGATTTCGGTTTCACGGTGGAAGACAAGAGGATTGCCAGAGCTTGTGAGTACATGTTCAGCACTCAACTCGAATCAGGTGGATTCGGATGGGACCCACCAACGAAGACGGGCGATTGCCACAGTGCTATAATAATCGAATCGCTCGCAAAACTTGGTCTTCTGCAAGACTCTAGGTTGCAAAGAGCTTACCAATGGCTTATCAAAAGACAACGTCTAGACGGCGGATTCTGGTGCAAGGATACTGGACAGATAGGTGGATCGAGAGAGAAAGAACCCAATTGTGCTATGGCAACGATGTTCGTGCTCGGAGCATTGGCGCAAAATCCAGAACTCCGAAATACTGAAACGGCAAGAAAAGGAACTGACTTTCTTTTTGAATGTTGGCAGAACAGGGGGAAGATAAAGTATGCTGGTCACGACAGCCAAGTTGGAACTGGCTGGGAAAAACTGAAGTACCCATTCACTGACTACAAGATCCTGAATTTTCTAGACGTCTTATCTCAGTTCGAGTGTGTCAAAGAAAGGCTTCAAAGATCAGAAATGATCAATCTGCTCCTGTCAAAGCAGGACAAGGAAGGAAAGTTTACGCCTGAGTCTATCATCGAGGTTTGGTCCGGTTTTGACTTTGGACAGAAGGAGAAAACTTCGAGATGGATGACGTTTCTGGCATTGCGTGTGTTGAAGAGGGTTTATGGCTAGTTCTTGTTGTATGGTTGTCTCATCTGGTTTGCCAGTTTGAACAGTTCTGTTAGTTGGTGGTCGTTGGCTCCGTTTCTCATCGGTGATAGGATGTCCAGAAGGTTATCGTTTTTCATGAGGCATGTTTTGAGTTTTCCGTCGCTTGTCACACGGAGGCGTGTGCAGTGCATGCAGAATTCCGCGTTTTCGGTTGGGTGTATGACTTCGACTTTCACGTCTGGCAGATAATAAATACGGCGGTTCTGCATGAATTGTCTCGTTTCGACTTTCACGGCTTTCTGTTTCAAAATGCTCTCATACTCGTCCAGTGCCTTATGGTTGGTTACATAGTATGTGTCGCTAATGTTTACTGGTTCCAATTCGATCAACTGCAGAATTGTTCCGGTTTTTCTGGCAAAGTCCAGCATCTGGAGGAAATCATATTCATTGACACATTTCAATATGAGCACATTGAGTTTGACGGGATTGAATCCAGCTTCAACAGCGGCCTTTATACCTTTGAGAACATCTTCTACTTTGCCACCTGTAAGCTCTTCATATTTTTCGGGGTTCAACGTTGGAAGGCTGATGTTCACACGTTTCAGACCGTTTGCACGCAATTCGTTGGCTAAGGGAGCGAGTAGTGCTCCGTTCGTTGTCATGGAAATGTCAGCTAAGCCAGGAACAGATGCGATTCCTTCGATGATGTCTAGAATGTCCTTGCGAATTAGAGGTTCGCCACCAGTCAGCTTAACCTTGGTAATTTCCAAGCCTACGGCGATTCGCACGATGCGGACAATTTCTTCTGCAGTCATTTCTCTTGAAGTGATTCCGCTGGGTTTTTGCTCGCCTTCCATGTGGCAGTATTCGCATCGCAGATTGCAGTGTTTAGTGACGGCTATTCGTAGGTTGAGAAGAGGACGCCCGCAGTTGTCTAATAGCACCATCGTTATTCCCGTGCATGCTTAACGACGTGACCTGCTTCGGGCAATATAAGCTTTTCAAAACAAAGCCTAACCGCATCAGACGAGCCAGGCAAACAGAAAAACGCTTTACCTTTTGCCACGCCAGCCACGGCACGAGACATTAATGCCGCTGAACCAATTTCGTCATAGCTTAAGCGTCTGAAGATTTCGCCGAAACCAGGCAGAACCTTCTCCAAGAAGGGTGAAACGGCCTCAATCGTTATGTCAGATGTAGCTATACCTGTGCCACCGCAGAAAGCGACAGCGTCAACATCTGCAGAAGCGAGGACATCACGCATGCTTTTTTCGATCATGACTCTATCATCAGAAATCAACTTACGAAATGACACTGTATGTCCAGCGTCTTTCAGCAATGACTCAATCAGATCGCCTGAAACATCTTTCACGGTTTCGCCTTTTTTCTGCTGTTGGTAGCGGGATGTGCTAACTGTGAAGACGGCGAACCGGAGCTTCTTAGGTGCTTCTGCCTTGTGCTCTTTTGTGCTTTCGCTCATTCTGTCAGCGCCTTTCCTTGATTTTCTTCACGACGTGGATGTTGTCAATAGCAGTGGTTGGGTATTGTCCTTCTTTGTCTTTTTCATACTGCTTGACCATATCCCAGATTGTTAATAGGCCGACTGTTGTTGCTGCAAGAGCCTCCATTTCGACGCCTGTTTGAGCCTTTGTTTTGACGGTTGCAGTGACCTGTACGGTAGTTCTGTCTTGGATTTCTGCTTTGATTTCTACCTTTGTAAGCGGTAGTGGGTGACAGAGCGGGATTAAAGTGCTTGTTTGTTTGGCGGCTAGGATGCCTGCAAGTTTTGCTGCTTCTAGTGGGTCGCCTTTCTCGATCTTTCCTTCTTTGATCAGTTGTATGGTTTCTGGTTTGAGTTTGATCGTGCCTTGCGCGGTTGCTTCGCGGAAGATTTCAGGTTTTTCTGAAATGTCAACCATTTTCATGCTGTCACATCTCCATGCTTGTTGGGGTGAGCTGCTTATTTTCCGTTTTGTTCCCAGATTTCGATGAGGTTTTGGATGGCTTTGGCTTTTGGTGAGTGCTCGTTTAGTCTGAATATGCGGATTCTGCCGAACATTTTGTGTTGGATGATGCCCTCGTCTTCGAGGATTTTGAGGTGCTGGCTTGTGGTTTCGTAGTTTATTCCGAGTCTTCTGGCGATGTCTGAAACGTTGAGTTCGCCCATTCGGTTCAGGGTTTTGAGGATTTTTATTCTAAGTCTTGAGGAGAAGACTTCTTCGATGTTCAATTTATCATGCATCTCCTTTCTCTAGGATTGCTGCTAGTTCTTTTTCGAGTTCGTGGGCGGGAATTGTTGGCAGTTGGATGTGTGTAGTTCTTCCGCGTGAGTTCGTGGTGGTTGTGACGTCGGTTTTTATTATTCCCGTGTTTGTGAGGTTCCGCAGGTATTTCCATAGTTGTGTGTGGGTGTTTGGTTTTGTGTTGCGTTCTTCGCATACTATGGTGTAGGCTTGTTCGGCTTCGGTGAGGGTTACGCTGGCTTTCTGGGTCTGTTTGAATAGTCGTGCTGTACCGAGCAGGAACAGCTTCTCATGCAAGCCCAGCATGGTTAGGTCAGTTTTTCTTATGGTTGGGATTATGCTTGAGACCGCTTTTCGGGCACAGTCAGGTGTGACTGTTTCTTGGTTTTCAGCATTAGCGTATTTCCCAGCTCGCCAGAGCAGTTCAATTCCGAAGCGGGCGTTTCCGTTTTCGGAGTGAGCCAGTTCTGCGATTAGGTTTATGGTTTCTTCAGGCACCATGGAGGGCTTGAAGGCTAGTGCTACGCGGTCGTTGAGGATGTCGGTGAGTTGGGGTTTTGAGTATTTTTCGAGGTTAATGATGTTGGATTGTAGCGTGCTTCTCGTGCTTGGGTCAAGCTTGGCGATAGCGCTCAGGTTTCGGAGGATGCAGATTAGAGAGAGTCTTTGGGGTTTGTTTTGTCTTGTTTCTTGCAGTCGTGTAAGTTGGTAAACGGCTTCTGAGCCTTCGCGTTCGACTAGACTGTCGAACTCGTCTAGGGTGAGGATTACGTGGGCGCTTTCTTCATCTAGGATCTGCATCAGGGTGCGGAGTAGTTCTTCGGCGGAGTAACCTCGTTTGGGAAAATTTGGATGGAAAGTGGAGACAACGTGCTGGAGGATGAGGAAGAGACTTCCGCGGTACTCACGGCAATTAACATGAACATAACGAAGATGGACAGCACGCTTGACGGCCTCACGGGTGATGTCGGTTCCAAAGCGCTGAGAAAGCGCGGTCTTACCTGTACCAACATCACCAGTTATGAGAACACGCTGAGCCATTCTGTCAGGTGTTTGCAAGGCAAAACTGAAAAACTCCATGAGTAAATGCAGTTCCCTATCTCGATGGGGAAGTCTGTGAGGAACGTAGTTTATGTCAAGTTTTGTCTCATCTCTGAACACGCTTTGATATTGTGACACTTGTTGAACCCAAAAGAGAGATTATGCACAAAGCGTTGTTATCCTTTTCCCCAAGCATCAACAAGAAGACATCATGCGTTAGCCCGAATGTCCCCATTTGAGTGACTTTCGCTTCTATAGACACGTTGAAGTCTTCTGTTGGCTTGAATTCCTTGTAGAGAGTCATTCCGCCTCCATTGCTCCAGAATCTTATGGTTTCATTTGCTTCAAAAGAGTAGAACCCACCGAAATCTTCTACTTTCCAGTCTCGCTCGCTTGAACCCACCACCACTGGGCGAATTCGAACACAACAATGAGTATATTGAACATGAGTAGCACAAGCGCTGTCCCACAATGCAGTCTTTTCATCGACTTGACATCTCCCAAATCAACATGAATGTAACTGTAAGATAGCTTTCTTGGAACAAGCTTCTAGGGGAATAGCTTCTAGTCAGTATGAAACGCAATGTGCACTAGATAATCGTGCGCGCACATGGTTGAATCAACGGCTTCTTGTTTTAGTAGTATTCTGTTTGCCGAAACAGTGCTTATGTATCCACGATACTCGTTTGGTTGTTGGAGGGAGGAGAATGACAAAAAAGATTCTATGTGGAATACTGATAGCCCTTAGTCTAGGCTTGACGATGCTTGCACTGAGCGTTTCTGGAGCCAACGCATGCAGACGGTTGACAGGAGACGTGAACAAGGATGGCAAGGTGAACATCAAAGATTTGTATGCGGCCGGCTTGGCATTCGGTTCCTCAATCGGCGATCCGCTATGGAATCCAAACGCAGACATTAACTGCGATGGCAAAATAGACTGCAACGACTTGTATCTGATAACCATACATTTCGGGCAATCTTTCAGATGTAACTGAAGACAATAGCTCGGTGAGAAACACATACGCGCGCCTTGCCTCCCCCTTATCTTTCCAGAAAGAATGCTTACACCCACCAGCAAAAATCTAGTAGAAAGAGAATATTGTCTCGATTTTACCCATTATTAGTTTGAACTGCAGAAGATGTTTTGAGCGGTGTTTTACTGAGAAGCTTACAGTTTTACTTCTCCCATAACCAACTATGCTTAATACCAGAACTATGCCGAAAGGATTGCAGATACACTGCGGACGCAATGGATGTTCAAAAACCCTGTTAGCCTCAGCAAAGGTTGAGCCTATGTATAGGGAAATCTGAGCTTTGAGGTTGCGAAACACTCTTAACCATTTCACGATAGGCTCTGCCAAGCCTTAAGTCAGTCGTTCAAGACAAACACTACTAGCAAACGAAACCAACATTTGCTGGAGCAACAGATTTTCCATGAGAAAGGACGTTGACAATATTCTTACTGAAAACGATATAGGCTCTATGCTTCTATACGTGGATAAGCCACCAGACCTGAACCTCTACTATCTCACTCGTTTTTTTGCCTCTAGGTCCAGCGGTCTATCTTAAGAAAGTAAACCAAGACCCACTGATGATAGTCATTCCATCCGAAGTGCAGAGGGCACAAAACGAATCGCTCGTCAGGAACGTTCACTCCTTCTTTGATTATGAATATATAAGCATAGTTAAGTCTGCGTCTGACCAGCGAATAGGTTTAATAAAGTTCGTTGCCGCAGTCGCCAAAAAAGAACTGGACATCAAGGAGTTCATCTACGTTCCCCCAAATCTTCCCGTCATAGTTGCGGACATCCTGAGACACGAAGGCCTGAAGGTAACACCACAGTTCGACGTGCTGGAAAAGGCCAGAGAAACCAAAGAACAAGACGAAACAGAAACCATCCAAACCGTGCAAAAAACCGCGGAAAAAGCCATGACAAAAGCCATCGAAACCATCAAAAACTCAGAAACAGGTCCAACCAAGACACTCCAACACTTGGAAGACGGAAAAAAGAAGACGCTGACAGTTGGCAAAATACGCTCAGTAATCAATCAAGTCTTCGGCGAAGAAAACGTCGTTGCCGAAGAAGGCGAAACCCAAATCGCCGCTGGACTGAAAAGCGCTGACTCAGACTACGCTGGTGAACCTCAAGACATTCTAAAAGCAAACCAACCCATCGTTCTTGACTTCTTCCCGAAAAGCGCTAAAAGACTCTATCATACAGACACCGCGCGAACAATACTCAAGGGCAAAGCCTCAAAACAGATCAAAGATATGTTCGAGACAGTCGTCCAAACCAAAGACGCAATGATTGACGCCATGAAAGCAAGAGCATCAACAGCAGACATTGAAAACCTGTGCTTCAACTTGTTAGAAAAGGCAGGATACGAAACCATGAGAAACGGTAAACAAATCACAAAAGGCCTACTGCATGCAGTCGGACACGGTGTAGGCTTGGACTCAAACGAAAGACCAGCAATAAGCAGCTTCAACAAATACCAACTGAAAGAACACAACGTCGTCACCGCAGAGCTTGGATTATATGACCCGGACATAGGTGGTGTGCGAATAGAGGACATCCTAGAAATCACCAAGACAGACTGCAGAAACATGACAAGCATTGGGACTTTTCTCGAAATCTAGCCACAACTCTGGCTTGTAGCTGAAAAACATAAGATTAATAAACGCATCCTGTTTACTGTATTGCAAAATGATTCCCAAATATTTCTTCCTAACCAAAGGCGTCGGCAAACACAAAGAACAACTCCAATCCTTCGAATTAGCACTCAGAGACGCAAAAATACAGCACCTTAACCTCGTCAACGTATCCAGCATAATCCCATCAGGATGCAAGACCATCACCCTAGAACGAGGAGTAAAAATGCTCAAACCCGGACAAATCACCTTCCTCGTCCTCGCACGAAACGCCACCAACGAACCGCACAGACTCATAGCCTCATCAATAGGCGTAGCCATACCCTCAGGCAAAAACAACTATGGCTACCTGTCTGAACACCATTCATTCGGACAGCCAGACGACAAGGCAGGAGACTACGCAGAAGATCTAGCCGCCTCAATGTTGGCCACCACCATGGGAATATCGTTTGACCCAGAAAGCGCTTGGCGCGAAAAAGAACAACAGTTCAAAGCCAGCGGTATGATCATCACGACTAGAAACGCCACGCAATCAGCCACAGGCGACAAAGATGGACTCTGGACAACAACCATCGCAGCAGCTGTCTTCGTCCCCGGAAAAAACGGACTAAGCCGCAGATAACGGTCAACAGCCCTTACTATCATCACGCAACTAATTTCTATTCCAAAACAATATTAACAAACACAACAAACCATAAACCTAGGAGAAAACACCCTTGCCCCAGAAGCTCCAAACACCCATTATAATAATCAACTTCAAAACCTACACAGAATCCACAGGACAAAAAGCCATCGAACTAGCCAGAAGCGCAGAAAAAGTAACCCGCGAAACAGGAATACAGACAGCAGTCGCTCCACAACTTGCAGAACTCGCAACCGTAACAAAAGCCGTCAAAATCCCAGTTTTCGCCCAGCACATAGACTCAATCAAGCCAGGAGGCTACACCGGACATGTGCTAGCTGACTCCGTGAAAGAAGCCGGAGCAGTCGGAACACTCATCAACCACTCCGAAAGACAACTCAAACTATCAGACATAGATGAAATAGTCAAGATCACAAAAGAAAAAGACCTCATATCTTGCGTGTGCGCTAACAACCCCACTATAAGCGCCGCAGTCGCCACACTTGAACCAGACATAATAGCCATCGAACCTCCCGAACTCATAGGCACAGGCATTCCAGTCTCAAAGGCCAAACCCGAAGTCATCACAGACACAGTTAAGCTTGTCAGAAAGGTGAATTCTAAAGTCACGATACTTTGTGGCGCAGGAATAGGCCACGGCGAAGACGTTGCCGCAGCCTTAAAGCTTGGAACTCAGGGAGTCCTAGTTGCAAGCGGCATCGTCAAAGCGAAAGATCCGTACACTGTTATTCGTGAGTTTGCTGATGCTTCAAAACGTTAAGGGCTGGTTGGATAAGATTTGAAAGTTGAAGCTGAATGCGCCGCGTGCATTCTGAGCAGAGCTGCAGCTGAAACCGCAGAAGCCACCACAAACCCTGCATTCCGCTTCAGAGCCATGAACGAAGTAGTGCGACTGTTGTATAAGGAGTTTAAACCCACAGCCGTTCCAGCAGACCTAGGCACAAAAAGAGACAGAATAATAAAACGAATCTCAGGCAACAACGACCCGTACAAGAGGAATAAGAGAATAAGTAACGAGAAAGCCCTCAAGCTGTTGCCATACGCAAGAAAGCTTGTTGAAGAAGGCTATGCACAACAAGATCGGTTCAAGAGGGCTTGCTTGGTGGCCATAGTGGGCAACATCATGGAGTTCGACATTCCGGGCCACAAGTTCACCTCCAGCACTCTGAGGGAGAGCTTTAGAGACGCCGCCAAAGATCTGATCATAGACGACACAGCTAAAATCTACGAACTAGCGACGAAGGCACAAACTGTCCTGTACCTAGCTGATAATGCTGGAGAAATTGTCTTCGACACGTTGCTCCTGGAGCAGCTGAAGAACATGGGCTTGACTGTGATCGTTGCTGTTAAAGGCGGACCAGTGATTAATGATGCCACAATGGAAGATGCAGAAGTCTCTGGAATGAACAAGATCGCGGATAAGATAATAACCACGGGAACAGATGCTGTTGGATTGGCAGTAAGAGAGGTTTCTAAGGAGTTTCTTGATGTCTACAAGTCTGTTGACTTGATCATCGCGAAGGGTATGGGTTACGCTGAAACCTTGACAGAATACAAGCTCACAAAGCCTCACGCCCTACTTTTCAGAACTAAATGCAATCCTGTAGCAAACTATTTTGCCGCGCCACGAGAGAAGAACATTGCAAAGCTGATGCCCTAAATGAAGATGCCAGCCATAAGCCTCAACCGAGAAATGCTCTCTCGTTTTGATGATATGCTTCAGAAGGAGTGGATAGTAACCAACGGTCTAGGCGGCTACGCGTCTTCAACAGCCTTAGGAATAAACACGAGAAAATACCATGGACTGCTCGTAGCGGCGTTTCATCCACCAGGTGATCGCCGAGTCTGCCTAGAAAAATTGGATGAAGAAATAACGATCGGAAACAACATCTTCCCGATCAGCGCAAACGAGTTCAAAAGTGCTGTCTTTCCGCAAGGACATGGCTTTCTGAGAGAATTCACAGTTTCGCCCTTTCCAAAATATGTCTATGCCGTACAAAATGTTGAAGTTCAAAAAACCGTCTTCATGCCATACGAAAGGAACGTCACTGTAGTTCTTTACAAGATTTTGAACAAGAGCAGCTTGGATGTCAAGTTTCGTGCTTTTCCTTTGACTAATTGGCGACATTTCCACTCAGTGACGGATAAGCAGAAAATCTCAGAGCCAGCGCAGAAGCAAGGAGAAAAAGGAGTAGTCATAGCCTCGACGACTCCGAAATCCACATTGGCACTAGAAGCGATAGGCGGGCGATATCAGCCTCAAACAAAATGGGTTGAGAAAATCTATTATCGTGAAGAGGCCAAGCGTGTGGAAAGCTGTCTGGATGATTGCTATCAAACGGGGTTTTTCGAGTTTGATGTGAAAACAGGCAGAAACGAGAGTTACGCGATAACTGCTGTCGCAGATGAAAACGAGGACTCTGTGCGAAAGATCATGACAGAAATCCCTGTCACTCTCTATGACATGGCAAATCTCTATGAAAAAGAAATAGCACGGCATGAAAACTATCTGACGAAATTCTACGGAACGCATGCAGGAATTCCAACGAGCGACTGGCTGAGCCTAATTGTTCAAGCCACAAGCCCGTTCACAGTCAAGGGCGCAGATATGGAATCAAAATCTGTGATCGCAGGTTACCACTGGTTTGAGGCTTGGGGCAGAGACGCGTTTGTTTCGTTATCTGGACTCATGCTCATAACGGGAAGGTTTGAAGACGCAAGAAAAGTCTTCTTGAACTTCAAGAATCACTTTAGGAAAGGTTTAATCCCGAACTTTATTCCCGACTCAGCAGGGCAGCCAGCCTATAACTCTGTTGATGCAACGCTGTGGTTTCTGAATGCTGTGCTGCAGTATCTGAAGTACACGGGTGATTTCAAGTTCGTTCAGGAACGACTGTGGGAAAACTTGAAGAGCATTATTGACAACCATTTGAAGGGGACGCTATTCAAAATACGTGTGGATGCGGATGGTTTGCTTTCTCATGGTCCACAGTTGACTTGGATGGATACGTCTGCGGACGGTCAGCCCGTAACTCCAAGGGCGGGAAAGGCTGTTGAGGTTCAAGCTTTGTGGTACAATGCGTTAAAGATTATGGAGTTGCTGGCGAACAGGTTCGATGAAAAGAGTGAAACAGAAAGATGTGGAAAGATTGCTGAAAATGCAAAGAAGAGTTTTGTTGAGAAATTCTGGAATGCTGAAAGGAATTGCCTGTTCGATGTGGTTAGTGAAAATGAGAAGGATGGCTCGTTGAGGCCTAACCAAGTTGTTGCGGCCAGTTTGGATTTTACCATACTTGATAAGGCTATGGGTGAGAAGGTTGTCGATGTGGTGCAGCGCGAGCTTCTGACGCCGTGTGGTTTGAGAACTCTTGCAAGAAACGATCCAAGGTACAAGAGGACATACGATGGAGATAGGAACATCAGAGACAGAGCCTACCACAACGGTACAGTCTGGCCTTGGTTGCTAGGCCCGTTCACAGCAGCATACCTGAAAACCAAGGACACGGCTGAATTTAGACGAGACTACGCACTGAAAAGTTTCCTCTTGCCATTGTTCACAAAACAAGTTTTTGAGGCTGGACTTGGAACTGTAAACGAGATCTTTGACGGCGATTCGCCGCATGTGCCCAGAGGATGTATTGCACAGGCGTGGAGCATAGCGGAACCATTGAGAGCCTACGTGGAAGACGTTATGCAAATCAGACCGAAATATGAACGTGAAGTTCTACAAGGCTTAAGATGAGACTGTGTTTCGCATGCTTTCTGCAGCCGTTTCTGGGGTGACTGTGTTAATGTACATACCTGTGCTCTTTTCGAATCCTGCCCAGATCGCCAGCTTGGGATAGACTTCCAAGTGCCAGTGATAATAGTCATTTGCCTCTTTGTCTATGGCTAGGTGAATGCCATAGTTGTAGGGTGGATCATTCACCAGTTGTTTCAACCCGTTTAGGCATGCTTTCAGCGTCTGAGCAAGGACCTTAACTTCGTCTTGTGACAGGTTAAGCATGGTGGACTCGTGTTTCTCAGGGATTATCCAGAATTCCATGGGGTGAACGCTTGCGTATGGAGCCAAGGCCACGAACTTCGAGTTTTCAAGGATGAATCTTGGTCCGTCGCGTTCTCTGTCTATGATGTTGCAGAATGCGCATTCCTTGGTCTGTTTCCAGATTTTCTTGCTGGCTTCCATTTCCTCTTTGATGGTTCGGGGTATGGAGGGTGTGGCGATTATCTGGCTGTGCGCGTGGGAAAGCGAGGCTCCAGCTTCTAGACCGTGGTTTCGGAAGATGGAAACATACTTCACGTAGGGTTTCTTTGACAGCTCGCGGAGTCTGTCGATGTAGGCGTTGATGACGAGTTCGAGTTGCGGGATGCGTGCATCTGCAGGATGCTCATCGTGGTTTGGCGATTCAATTATTACTTCGTGATGTCCGACTGCCAGCGCCAAGCAGTCGTTTTTGATGATTTGCTTTTGGGTGATTTTCTGTTTTGGTGGGGCGAATGCGGGATAGAGGTTTGGGACGCAGCGAATTAGCCAGTTCTTTACCCTAGAGTCGCCGTTGTCCTTGGTTTTCTTTACTATTTTATCTGATTTTAGATAGACTAGAACAGCTGGCGGTGTCATGTGCTCATTGCCTGGACACATAGGGCAGACGGCGCTTTTGCTTTGTTCGCGTGCGTTTTTTGCGAAGTCTGTGGGTCGGCGTCCGCGCTCGGTGGCGATTACGACCCAGCGGTCAAGCAGATAATCTTTACGAACTTCGTTGAAGCCCATGACGAAACTTCCAACAAGCAAGAGAATTAGCGTCTAGGGCATTTAGCGTTTTCCGATGATGCTGCTCTTCTTTAGACCTCAAGGGACTCTATCCCTCACATACATAGATAGAGCTTTGCAGTGAACGCGAAGATTGAAGGCTGCACATTCAGGCTAGAAATGCAAAAAAGAGCGGTGGGTCACGGTGGTTCGACGTTCAGAATTCGCCGAATCCTCAAAGCCCTACACTCGTACCCGCACCCCCTTGAGCGCTGAACGCCCAGACTTAGGTTGCTCCCTCCCGGGCCTAGCCGAGTTCACCTGGTAAACACCGAAACAGGCTTCCCTACGGAAACCGCTCAATGATCGCCAACCCCAAGGGACGGATAGTCAATGTTTCGGAAATAGAGGCTTCGACGGCCTTAAACGCCTCAGCCTCCGCTGTCAGCCCGTCCTATAGAGGGTTTACGGTACAAGGGACCCCTACCCCCCCGCCTAAGACCCACCGCAAACAAAGCATTAAACAATAAGATTATAAAACTTTACCCCAAACCAAATGCTACATTTCAGAACATGTTCCGAGTCCCAAACTCAGCGCTTCATCAGAAATCGCTGTAGTTCATTTTTTTCAGTCAATCCGTGATTTTGAATCTGTAAGAGGTTTTTTCCTTTTTTTAATACGTAAATAACCCAAGGCGCAATCCTTGTTTCGTTGACCCATTTATATGGTTCATTCTCTTTTGCCAACGGTTTGTAGGTTTTGACTAATTCTAATCCAGCCCTCTTAAAGACCTCTTGATAATACTCATCAGTCCAGATAACATCCTCTACCGGTCTTTTATCTTCTACTTCTGTTATGATTATTCTTACTTTGTCTCCGCTTTTTGCATATTTGTTCTCCGGAAAATCCTTAGTAGAAAATGATGCCCATTCATGAGTATATATTTCAGGCGATGAGACCAGGTTGACTATCTTTCCTTCACTTTTCAGTAGGCTTCCAATTTCTCTGAAATTTTTAACCTTCTTGTCCATTGTGGGTATATTATCGAATGTAAATACAGACAGTGCAAGATCGCAGGCATTATTTTCAAACTGGCTGAGGTCACAATCTTCAACGAGACGATAGTCCCCCTTAGGATCTATTTCTCTTGCTTTCTTTATCATATCCTCTGCTATGTCAACTCCGATAGCATTGAACCCAAGTTTCTGCAGAAATCTTGTAGAACGCCCCGTACCACATCCAAAATCTACCGCTTTTCTTCCTTTGACATGCTCAAATATGATTTCAGGTAAATCTCTATATGCTAAATAATACGTGGCAGGAAACTCTAGTTTAGCGTAGGCTTCCGCGCGCTTAGCATCCTCGTAACAATTGGAAAACTCCATGGTTAACCTCCTTTTTTGCCCGCATATCTCTTTGTGCCCAAACGTCACCACTTCGGGAATCCAAAATTCGCTTATAAACTTTAATCTAACCAAACCGACAAAGTTGAAAACACGTTCAGAATCTCCAAAAAATCAATTTCGCACATGTAATACAGTCTTCTATCAGCGCTTCTAATCAGCTTCTAGTCTTGCGGAAAAGTTATAGCTGAACCGACTTAAACACTTGGATTGGTGGTTAGATTTGCTTGAAGGCAAAACTGTGAATTTGAGGGTTATGGATAAAGAGGATTTGCCGTTGTTTACGGAGTGGTTCAATAATTCGAATCCTGAATTCCTGGGTGAATATTTCTCTCCCTTTCAGAGGTCTAGGACTGAGCTGGAGAAGATGTTTGAAAGTAGTCCTTTTGAAGAGAAGGTGTTTTTCATTGAGAAAAAAGATGGAACTAAAATCGGTTACATAGTGCAATTCAACGTGCTTGCACCATATACGAAGATGCAGGAAATAGGCTATTTTCTCATTCCCAATGAAAGAGGCAAAGGCTATTGTACTGAAGCCACTCAGCTAGTGGTGGACTATCTATTTCTCTCAAAGAATGTTAGTCGAATACAAGCAACAACTCACACTAGAAATGCAGCTTCTCAAAAAGTTTTGGAAAAAGCTGGATTCAAGAAAGAAGGTATTTTGAGAAAATCCAATTTAGTTAGAGGAGAATTGACAGACATGTTCATCCTCAGCATCCTGAGAGAGGAGTGGAAAGAACCAAAAATACTAACAAGAACAGCTTGAGAAATCGGGATAAAACTTCCCACAACGAATAGCAACCTCTTTTAACTATAATCGAAGACAAAGTAGCAGATCAAGGAGCGCCACCTCAATGAAAAAAATAGCCATAGTCACAAGCGGCGGAGATGCCCCAGGCATGAACGCCGCTATCCGAGCAGTAACACGCATTGCCTACTCTAAAAACATGGAAGTCTACGGTTTCGAAAGAGGCTGGGATGGACTCATAACAAACACTTTCAGATTACTAACCCCACGCTCTGTAGGAGGAATAATTCATCTAGGTGGCACAATCCTTCATACTTCAAGAAGCCCTCAGTTCAGAGAGAAGAAAGGAGTTAGAAAAGCAGCAAAAAATCTCATCCAAAATGACATTGAAGGATTAGTGATAGTTGGTGGGAATGGTTCTTTCGCAGCAGCATTAGAGCTAGGCAAGGAAACGGACACGTTGTTGGTAGGGCTTCCTGCAACCATCGATAATGATGTCTTCGGAACAGATGAAACAGTCGGTTTCGATACTGCCGTGAACACTGCTGTCACCGAAATCGACAAGATCCGAGACACAGCCATCAGTCACGAACGCGTCTTCATAGTCGAAGTCATGGGACGCACGAGAGGCTTCCTCGCAACAACCGTAGGCCTAACAGTTGGAGCAGAAGTAATTCTAGTTCCAGAAGTCAAGCTTGAAAAGGAGAAAATCATCAAAAAACTCGAAGAGAATAGTGCCAAGGGAAAGAAGTCAGGCATAATCGTTGCAGCGGAAGGCATCGGAGACACACGTAAACTTGCAGCCGAGATTGAGAAGGACACGGGAACGGAAGTCAGGCTCAGCATCCTTGGCTATGCTCAGAGAGGCGGAAGCCCAACAGCCAGAAGCCGACTTCTGGCTAATCTATTCGCCAATGAAGCGGTGGAACTACTGTCAAAACAGCAGGGAAACCGAATAGTAGGGCTGCAAAAAGGCAGAGTCACCAGCATAGAACTTGAAAAATCATGCAAGAACGAGAAGCCTTTGGACTTGGGCTTGCTCAAGCTGGCAAACGTGCTAGCAACATAAAAAAGGTGTTTCAGCCGAAGAACACGTTTGCGATTTTGTAGAGTTCAAAATCCACGGTTTTTCGTTTGCCGATGACATCCTTCAGCGGTACTGAGATGATCTTGTTTCCTTTGAGCGCAACCATGTGGTCAAACTTCTTCTTGTGAACAAGATCTATGGCCGCTATTCCGAACCTCGTGGCCAATACTCTGTCGAAGGCTGTCGGGGAGCCTCCGCGTTGAAGATGCCCCAGAACCACAACACGCGTCTCTATGCCCATGCACTTCTCAATTTCCTTTCCAAGATAGTAGCCCACACCGCCCAAGCGAATGTGTCCGAACTCGTCCACGCTTTCGCTGTAGACTATCTCTTTTCCACCTTTTGGTTTGGCTCCTTCTGCCACAACGATTATGCTGAAGTTTCTGCCGCGTTTCTGTCTGTGCCTGATATACTTGCATACCTCATTTATGTCAAAAGGCTTTTCAGGAATCAGAATAACGTCCGCGCCTCCAGCGATTCCAGCTTCTAAAGCAATCCAGCCTGTGTATCTTCCCATAACTTCAAGAATCATAACCCGATGATGTGTCTCAGCTGTGGTATGAAGCCTATCAAGAGCTTCTGTGGCAATCGTCACGGCTGTGTTGAAGCCAAATGTGTAATCAGTCCCAGACAAGTCGTTGTCAATCGTCTTCGGCACTCCCACGCACTTGAGTCCAAGTTCACTCATTCTGTGAGCTACACTTAAGGTGTCATCACCACCGACAGCAACAACCGCGCCGATTCCAGCCTTCTTCGCATTCTTCAAAATCTTCTCAGGACTTTTCTCGCTCTTGAACGGGTTCGTTCTTGATGTTCCCAGAATCGAACCACCACGAGGCAGAATGCCAGACGCTGACGACAAGTCCAAGGGCACAAACTCGTTTTCAAGCAGTCCGTGCCAACCATCTCTTATGCCTACGATCTCATACTTGTAGTTCTGGATTCCTTTCCTAACAACCGCCCTAATGACTGCGTTAATTCCAGGCGCGTCTCCGCCTCCGCTCAGAATCCCGACTTTCAAGCCAAATTCCTCATCTAAGCCTTTCCTGAACTGCCGAAAAGACGCATTTTGCCCTTGACAACTTGCTTCATAGCTTCTTTGGCTGATCCCAAGATTTTCCTTGGATCAAACTCTTTTGGAGAGTTGGCCAGAACCTCTCGCACGGCAGCCGTGAAAGCAAGTCGCAAGTCCGTGTCAATGTTTATTTTCGCAATGCCCATTGAAATGGCTTTTTGGATGTGTTCTTCCGGAATGCCCCTTGCTCCTTCAAGTTGGGCACCATATTTGGCTGCTTTCTCGATGATCCATGCGGGCACGCTTGAAGCTCCATGCAATACAAGCGGCAAGCTGACCTTCTTGCTGATAAGCTTCAGTCTTTCGAAATCAAGCTTCGGATCAGCCTTAAACTTGTAAGCACCGTGAGACGTGCCGATCGCAACAGCAAGCGCATCCACACCTGTCCGCTCAACAAACTTCTCAGCAGCATCAGGATCAGTCAAGATCGCGTCCTTCTCCGCGACTGTGGACTCTTCCACGCCTGCAAGCCTGCCAAGCTCGGCTTCAACAGAAACTCCCTTCGGATGTGCCACGTTAACCACGCGCTTGGTCAAGGCAATGTTGTCCTCAAACTTTAGGTGTGAGCCATCAATCATGACCGAAGTGAAGCCAGCGTCTACACACTTCGACGCTGTTTCGAAGTCTTCGCCATGGTCAAGGTGCAAAGACACGGGCACAGGAGCAAGTTCTGCGGCAGTTCGAACGATCTTCGAGAGATATGGCAAACCACCATACTTGATCGCACTGGGCGTCACAGCAACGATGGCCGGAGACTTCTCCTCAGCCGCAGCCTCAGCAACAGCCAAGACAACTTCCAAGTTGTTCACGTTGAAAGCACCAATTCCATAGCCGTTCTGCCTAGCAGGAACCATCAAATCCTTATTCGTAACTAGCATTGGTTTTCACCGTGGACGAATATTTACTGTCAATCAGTATAAATGATTTACATTTTAATGAAGAAGACTTTGAAACGCGGGGTTTACAAGTTGGCTTCTGATCATTCTTGGTTCGGATTAAACTTTACCCCAAACCCTATCATAATGCATGCACACGCTAAGTATCTCAAGCTTCAGGTTCTTTAGAGTAGTTTTTCACGTCAAATGTTAAAATCACGTTTCTTCCAGTTTTGTCAGGAGGTTTTGAATGCAGCCCCCTCTTCAACAAGTGTTCTAACTCTTCTTTCAATTTCGTCTCTAATCTCTCTGACTTTCTCTGTTGGCTTTCCTTTCGGGTCTTCAATGTTCCAGTCTGTCACTTTGCCGAGTAACGGCGCTGGACAGAACCCTTCTGCACTGCATCCCATGACAATAATAGTATCTGCTTCTTGAACCATCTGCGTGGTGATTTGCTTGGGCTTGTTCAGCGAAATGTCTATTCCTTTTTCCAGCATGACTTGAATCACGATAGAATTGATCTCATTTGATGGCATGGTTCCAGCGCTTACAGCTTGAACCTTGTTGCTGCCATAGTGTTTTGCGAAGGCTTCTGCCATCTGACTCCTGCCTGCATTCTCGACACAGACAAAAAGAATTCTCTTCATGTCTTGACCACGCATTCAACGGAATGATGGAACAACGTATTTAAATATGTTGCTTGCTCTTAGTCGTTTGAGCATAATATGCTTACGTCAAAAACCAGTAAGAGACTAAAGAGGTTAGCAGAATCGGGAATTTGCTCTTCTGAGAATGCTTCAGAATATGCAGATGAGTTGAAAAAACTAGCCGATAAAATCATGAGTGCTGAAAGTGTAGAGAAGAAAAGCAAGGTCTTCAAGGCTCTTGCTGACGAGAATAGACTAAGAATTCTTAGTCTTCTAGCGACTCGTGAAATGTGCGTTTGCGAAGTTATGGTTGCCTTGGATTTGACACAACCGACAGCATCCCATCATTTGAGAATCTTGGAAAATGTTGGACTAGTAAAGGACAGAAAAGAGGGAAAGTGGGTCTTTTACAGTTTGTCCGACCCATCGCTGATCGAAAACTGGCTTACGAACATCCCGTAGCCGCTTGTTGAAACCACATATTTAAATACTTGAATATGTTCTTATCTGTTCTTCGTTAGCATTGAGTGAATCAAAAATGACAGATTCACCGAAATCAGAGAAAACTGAAACCCTTGGAATTTTTGAGAAATATCTAACCCTATGGATAGCCATATGCATAGTTGTCGGCTTGCTGGTCGGAAAATTTCTGCCAGAATTTGGGGAGTTTGTTGATTCGCTCAAGTTTAGACAATTATCAATTCCAATTGGTATTCTCTTGTTCTTTATGATGTATCCGACAGTAGTAGGAATACAATTCTCTGACATAAGAAAAGCGGCAGCTAGACCCAAGCCCTTGCTTGTTACGATAATTGCCAATTGGGTGATTGCTCCACCATTGATGACACTTTATGCAAACACCGTTTTGGCTGGAAACCCGCAATATATTGCTGGCGTTATTCTTCTCGGTCTATCTCCATGCACAGCAATGGTCATGTGGTGGATGTTTCTTGCAAAGGGTGACATGGCACAAGGATTGATAAATACTGCCGTTAACGCTCTGTTGATGCTCATTCTTTACGCTCCTTTAGCAGCCTTGTATCTAGGAGTAAGTAGCATTCCTGTCCCATGGGATTTAATTGCCATAAGTGTTTTGGTCTTCATTGCTCTGCCAGTAGCTTCTGGGGCAATTTCAAGGAAGCTGATAATGGAAAGAAAAGGAGAAGAATGGTTCGAAAGCAAATACATTCCAGCAGTCGGAAAATTATCCATCGTTGCCTTGCTGACCACCTTAATAGTCCTATTCTCGTTTCAAGGAAAAATCATACTTGAAAACCCCGCATTAGTTGCTTACCTTGCCGCCCCAAATCTAATGCATTACGCAACCATGATTACATGGACCTACCTTCTCGGGTATTTTGCGGGATGGACATATGAAACTGCTATTGACACTACTCTAATAGGGTCAAGCAGTCACTTTGAAGTCGCCATAGCAGTTGCCACGACTCTCTATGGAATAGGATCTGGTGCGGCATTAGCAACAGTAATAGGACCACTTATGGAAGTCCCATTAATGCTCTCGCTTGTCAAACTGGGACTCTACACAAGAAAGCATTTTCCAAGAAAGAAGAAAAACAACAGAATCGAACACTAGAACTTTCTCCTTTGAATTCTCATGAGCCAGTTAGGGATTTTGCGGAGAAGACATAGCTGAACCACATGAATCAAACGTTACATAAGGCATTTATAGTGAGCGGAATGGGTGATCTCTGAGAAATCTGCCAACGACATAAGCTATGATGGGCGCAACTATTACAAGAGAAATGCTTCGCAAAGCACCAAGTGACCACAACCATATTAGTGCGCTACTATTCACCGATGTCATCTCTCCAAAAGAATGCATAACAGAGACTGAGGAAATCGATACTAATGCTGAAGCCACGGCAAAGATCGTTGTGTGGATGGCATTTCTTCTCAGACTCCTTGAAAAATAGTGTCTATCGTATAAAACAAACATTAAGACCCCAACAACCATTCCCAACAGACCTACAAAATACATCAAGAACACCTGTTCTATCGAAAGACTTGGTTGATAGATAACTTGCAACGACAAATAAATGTCAACACTCAATGGAGCCATCATCGTGATTACACCAACACAGAAAAGAAGGACGGTTTCTCCGATTAGCTTCTCAAATTCCTTGTGAACAGCTCTACTTGTTTTGTTCTTTTCCATCTCAACTTTGCGAAAAAGTGTTATGCTTGCTTGTCCCACTTCAGAAAGACAGTATTTCCCCCTTGTTGACTGTTCCACCAGGGGTGCGAGTTCTTTTAAATGATAGCTTACCAGACCAGTATCACTCAGTCCCAAAGCATTTTGAATCTCCGTAAATGACGCTTCGCCTTTGTCTTCGAGAAGAAGCAGAATCTGTCGGCGTACAGGATGCCTTAACGCCGCAAATATCTCATTGTAATCATCCGTTTCTGCCAAAGGAACACCACTGTTCTTCTATGTCAAATCACGGCAAAAATGTTTTCGTGAAGAAAAGTTGGAGAGCCTGTCTGAAAACCAACTGCGAAGATAAATGTTCATGCGAGAGAACCCCTCTATCAGTCCTAAGTGGCTGTTTGACCCATTGATTCTTAGGAAAAGTGGATAACCGAGGTAAAAGTTCTGGTTGTGGGAAATCTCCATTCAGATTTGGCATCAATCCACCATCTCTATTCTTGAGTTTCTCCGCAAGTCTTAAGTAAGTTTTCGGGAAAGAGGAATGAAAAGCATATGGGGAGAGTTGCCTTCCATGTTTTCGGTCAGAAAAAGATTGCTTGGCAATGGGAAAGCTACTTCGATATCAATGTTTGTCTTACTGTTGATGAGTACGTTGGCGTTTGCGTTTAATACTCGACTTGTCAATGCGAACGAAATTGTCGTTCCAGACAACTATCCTTCTATTCAAGCGGCCATAAACGCAGCTGACCCTGGAGACACAATACTCGTTAAAGTTGGCACATATTATGAACAGGTGGTTCTGAACAAGACCATTCTTCTCATCGGAGAAAACAAAGAGAACACAATCATAAACGGATACAATGCGGAAGATAAGGGCAGTGTCATTACCGTAGAAGCAAATGGGGTTTTAATTGAAAACTTCTCCATAATGAACAGTGGCATCTACGGTGGCGATGCCGGCATTTCAGTCGGTGGGTGCAATGACACTATCGTTCGAAATAACAAGATTACGAACTGCATGTGGGGAATCTACATATGGTCCTCTTGGCTAGGAGATAATTCCTTCAACACCACGTTGCTCGGAAACGAGGTGTATGGTAGCAACGTATGGGGTGGAGGCATCCAACTGTCCTATTGTTTCAACTGTACGCTCAGGAATAATCGTATGGCTGGAAACGCGGATGACTTTGTGGTCAATGGAGACGAGGTATCCCACTTTGTCCATGATATTGATCCGTCAAACATTGTGGAAGGCAGCAGAGTCACGTACTATCTCATAAACCAGCATGATATAACCATAAACCCCTCGGCCTATCCCAACGCCGGCTTTCTCGCACTTGTAAACTCGACCAACATAAGAGTCGAAAGCATGGAGCTCGGAAACTGCGAGCCTGGATTGCTGTTTGCATTTACGAATAACTCGCTGATAACAGGCAACAACGTGTCGTCCTGTCGCAGCGCTATCGATCTTCTACATTCGTCAAATAATACTGTTGTTGGAAACTACTTGGGGCCAGACAACCAGGACAGCATCGTACTCGAGAAAACGTCCAACGATAACACGATTGACGGAAATACAATTCTGGAAAACCAGGGTGACGGAATCCAGATTAGTGAGTCGGATGGCAACAAGGTTACCAGAAACACCATATCAAACACCACGGAAGGCAATGGTATCAATATCAGAGACTCTTTTGGGGAGACACTCATCGGAAACAACATAAGCGCTGCGCGCTACGGTAACGGCATCCTGCTGGACTACTCTTCTGGCTGCAAGCTCAGAAACAATCGCATGAATCTCAACGGATACGACTTCGGCGTAACCGGAGATAATGCCTCTCACTTTGATCACGACATCGACCAATCAAACCTGGTGGAAGACAAGATCCTGTATTATCTTTCAGACCAGCATAACGTCATCTTGGATCCTTCAACTCTTCCACAGGTCGGCTTTCTTGGACTTATGGACTCAACCAACGTGACCGTTCAGAACATGGACATTTTTGGATTGGTTCTGGCTTTCACTGAAGACTCAGTGATAACGGGCAACACCATTTCATACTGCCAAGAAGGCATGCTGCTGGTCCATTCTTCCAATAACACTATTACCGGCAACACCGCCTCATACAACGGGAAAAACGTCCACCTCTCATTCTCTTCGGGCAACACAATTTCCGAGAACACGTTTACAGACAGCAACATCTACGAAGCCATCTTACTCGACACCTTGTCTGACAACAACAAGCTCACCGGAAACATCCTAACCAACAACAGTAACGGCATCAAACTCTCCAATTCCTCAAACAACATCATAATCGGGAACACAATATGGAACACTTCATGGCATAGCTATGGAAACGGTATCGAAACCTGGGATGAATCCAACAACAACACAATCAGCAGAAACATAATATCAGATAACGCAGATACTGGCATCCGCATCCTTTCCTCATCCAACACTGTTACCGAAAACGTCTTAATAGGCAACGGGTGGGGCGGTTATTCCTTTGATCCAATATATGCAGGAGATGGAATATCACTGGATGGCACCTACGACTACGAAACTGCGTGTCAAAACAACACAGTAAGCGGAAACACGATAGCGAACACCTATGGTAACGGCATCTCTCTTTGGGCTCCTTCACACAACACCATTACCAGAAACACCATAACTAACAGCACGGGGGAAGATGGAGGAATCTGGGGCATCGTGGTGAACAACACTGAAATCATCGGAAACAGCATAACAAACAACAAGAACGACGGCATCTCCCTCTATTACTGTTTTTACAACAACATTTCTGAAAACTACATAGCGAACAACGGCAATTACGGTATATCCTTTGACGATAACTCGTCCAATTTCATCTACCACAACAACTTCATCAACAACACATTGCATGTTCTATCAACAGGTGATTCAAACAACACGTGGGACGATGGCTATCCATCTGGCGGCAACTACTGGAGCGGCTACAACGATACAGACCTGCAAAGCGGGCCTTATCAGAACCAACCAGGAAACGACAGCATATGGGATCATCCGTACGTCATAAGCTCACTGGAGTCCGATCGGTATCCTTTGGTGAATCCTTGGCCAAACTCAAGATGCATGATCCACTTCTACACCAACCCAGCTAGCCCAAGCTCCAACATCGATTTCGAGGGCCAAACATACGGCAACGGCGACACCAGAACTTGCATTTACGGCACTTCTGGCTTGGTCACAGCTAACCCTCCAGAGGGCTACGTCTTTGATCACTGGGAGGCGGAGGGCAACGTTAGAGTTTCAAATGACAGAGACAATCCCGCATACATAGCCATCAACTGTGGCGGAAACCTTACGGCGGTCTTCAGTCAGACTCCCCTGCCGGTGCAGATAACATTCCAAGCGAGCGGAATTAGTGACGATGCTTCCGGAACGGCACTCACTATCGATGGAACTAACTACACCTACTCTCAACTGCCTCAGACCTACACCTGGAACGTCGGTTCAAAGCATACGATAATAGCCTCGAACTCCATTTCTGCAGGCTCGGACAAACGATACCTCTGGACAGGCTGGACTAACGGGGACGGCTTGATCAGCCGATCTGGCACATACTCAGTGCCCTCATCAAACCAGACAGTGACTGCAAACTATAATGCCCAATACTACCTAACGGTGCAAACTTATCCCTCTGAGGGTGGCTATGTCTCACCAATTAGTGGTTGGAGGAACGCAGGGAGTACCATCGAGATCGAGGCAACGACCAACAGCGGATACGCCTTTGACTCATGGTCAGGAAGCGGTTTAGGTAGCTACACAGGACCAAACAACCCTATACCGGTGACAATTGATGGTCCCATAACAGAGATAGCCAACTTCAAGGCTGTCGAGATTGGCGAGTTCTCAGGCGCTCCCTACCTAGCGCTATCTGTTTTGGCAGTTGTCGGAACAGCTGTAATCCTCAACGCGCAAACAAAGCGTCAACGACTACGTAAGAAAGATTGAGCAGCGCTGCCTAGAATTACCACACGCTAGCCGAGACAGCCTGAGTCTCTCTTAGGATAGAAAAGAGGAGGAGGGTGAGGGAGATATTGTCACAGACACTTAGAATATTAAGGGAATCCGTTGCACACATCGTCTTCCAGAGCAGAAATCGGGAGAGTACAGATGATTTACATTTTTTCGAAGAGCACAAAAAGGCTTTATCCAGTATTGACAGCTTAGGTTGGTTTGGTGAATCGTGTTGGATGAGCTTGAAGAGTTTAGGCGTTATCGTGAGCGTATGAACGCGCGTATTCTTTCTGCTGGCAATCTGGGGATTAGGCGTTTTTTCGCGTTGGACACGCGTGCATATGAGAAGGAGGCTTTGGATGTCAAAACGAAGGAGTTGTTAGGCTTGGTCGCTTCCACAGTGCTGCGTTGCAACGATTGCATAACTTATCATGTTATCCGTTGTGTTCAGGAAGATGTTTCTGACGAGGAGCTTTTCGAAGCTTTGGATGTTGCGTTGGTGGTCGGTGGTTCGATTACGATTCCGCACATACGTCATGCAGTGGACATACTCGACCAGTGCAAGAAAAAACAGAAAGAAAACAAACCTATCAAGCTCTAGCGCCCTAATGTTGCTTCCCCATGAAAATAAAAACGGCAACAGCCGCAACACAAACTAGCACGATTATTACTGTCAAAAAAAGCATCTGTGGCACACCAAAAACATAATGCTGAACCTCATAATCCAAGCTCACAAGCTTGTCCTCAGATGAACCTAAATTTGAGAAATGCAAAACGTACTCGCCTTCTTCGTCGCAGATAAAATTGTAGCTAACACTTCCAACTCCGGCATAGGTTATTTTAGAGGTGCCGTTAGGGCAAGTTAAGTAAAAATCCAAGGTGTTTCCACTTTGTCCGCCAATTACGTTGAACTTGATCAAAACATGGTCTTCAACTGCGAGGTTCAGAGACTGAGTCACCTCTTCGCCCCCATGTACACTGAGATTCATCACAGTTGCATAGGAAAGCTGAACGAGAACAAGGGATAGCAAAACGCTAACCAATAGTAAGAGCTTACTCTTCTTTAGGCGAATCATCAAACAATCTTTCTACGTCATCGCCAATAGTATTTATGAATCGCAGGTACAGAAGATCAGTTAGAATTCTGAATCTGAAGCCAACGACTGTGTTCAACATTCGCCTTTAATGATCCGTTCGAAGAACAGATTGCCTAGAGATTTATAACTCTGAAAAGTCACGGTATCCTGAGGGATTCGGTTGACTTGCTACTTTAGGCATCTTCAAGAAATCTTTAGGAAAGCAGGAGTCGCAGTCACAAAGGAGAACAAGCAAGAACTTGACAAGATCATCCACAAGATCGTAGCCACGAAGTACAAGGATTGTCCCGCAACGGGGAAAGAAGTGAAAAAGAGAATCGCTGAAGATGAGGAAAGCTTTGTCTCAGCGCTCAGAGCCGAATGGGAAAGGGCGAATGTTAAGAAAAGCTAGGAACTACTTCTTGGACTTAGGCTTCGCTTTCTCTTCCATTGAGACTCTTAGAGAGATCGTGCGAAAGATCGAAACGCACATTCATTGACTAGCGCGCCAAAACAGTAAAAGTCGACGCTAACACCAGCGAGCGATCGATTGACGCAATTAGGTGATTTTGTCGGTCTTGCGAAATCCACGCTGGCAGACAGTTCGCACTGATTTGTTCGTTGCAGATCTAGACTGTTATGATGCGTCTGTTCCTGTTTCTTCTCTGAATTGCAGTCTGTAGAATGAGCTGTACAATCCTTTCTTGCGCATAAGTTGTTCATGCGTGCCTCTTTCCACTATTGACCCATGATCGATGGTTAAGATTTCATCGCAAAGCCTGATGGTTGAAAGCCGGTGAGCGATTATTATCGTCATTCTGTTGCGCATCAATTTCTTCAGGGCTCTCTGTATTACGAGTTCGGTGTAGGCGTCAACTGACGATGTTGCCTCGTCCAGCACTAGGATTTCCGGATTTGCAATCAGGGTTCTGGCGAAGCTTATGAGTTGTCTTTGGCCTATGGATATGTTTGAAGATCCTTCCTGTATCACGTAGTTGTAGTCGTTGGGAAGCTTCATTATGAAATCGTGAGCACCGATGGATTTTGCCGCGTCTACGACTTCCTGGTCTGATGCTTCAAGTTTGCCGAACCTTATGTTTTCCTTTATGGAAACTGAAAATAGAAACGAGTCCTGTAGAACTGTGCTCATGTGACCTCTCAAAGTGGCAAGCGGGATGTCTTTTATGTCATGTCCGTTGATGAGTATTCTGCCTTCGTCTGAATCATAAAATCTGGCGAGAAGGTTGATTATTGTGCTCTTGCCAGCGCCTGTCTGGCCGACAATCGCGAGTTTCATATTGCGTTTCAGGGTGAAGCTGATGTTCTTTAATACTGGGACGTCTATGTCATACGCGAAATTGACGTTTTCAAATCTGACTTCTTCTATCATTGTAGTGCGACGCTCCTTTCAGGCGGTGCGTCCAAGACCTCGACTTTTGTGTCTATTACGTCGAACATTCTTTCAATTGCAGACATGGCTGACTGGTACTGGTCATACATGGTTACAAGGTCGACGAGCGGCATGAAATATGCAAACTGGTACTCGGTGAAGGCTACCAGAACTCCTAACGTGATTGTTCCCGTCAACACGGCATTGACCCCATAGAACAGGATTATCATCGTTCCAATCAGTCTTAATCCCATTACGAACGGCGTGTAAGACGAGCCTATGAGGATGGCTTTGATCGTTGCCTTAACATTTTCGTTTTGGCTTCTTATGAACTTCTTTTCTGTTTCTTTCTCCTGTGCGTAGGCTTGGGTGACTTTTATGCCTGTCAAGTCTTCCTGCATCCTTGCCGTCAACCCTGAAGTCGTGATTAATGTTCTCCTGTAAGCAGATCTTGAGTATTTTCCAAGGAACCATACTAGCACTATGGCTACAGGAAGAACTGTGATAGCAAGGAGGGACAGTCGAAGGTCAAGATAGAACATTATGGCGAAGGCACCTAGGATTGAGGAGATGTCTACGAGAATGCTTGTGAGTCCCAATCTGAGGAATATTCTGACGGTGTTGGCGTCGTTCGTTGGGCGAGAGATAATTCTTCCGGCTTCGCCTTCTGAAAAATACCTGAGGGAGATGACTTGCAGTTTTTCCATCATGTCATCTCTCATTTTTGCAACCACGTTTTCTCCGACTACTCGCATTTGATAGGTTTGGATGTACTGAAACACGTAGTTGCCTAGAATGATAGCAGCGAACAAGGGGATCCACCATATGAAGCCTGAGAGGTTCTTGGGCGCTATTATCTGGTCGATGGCTATAGCGTGCATGTAGGGTGAAGCCAGTCCAGTCAGTGCGCCAGTTATGGTGGCCGATATGCCGATTATGAGGTTTGTTCTGTGAGCTTGAGCGTACTTGTAGACTCTTCTGATTAGCAGCCTGTCAGGAACGGTTCTTTTTCTTCTCTCTTCCTGTTTTGTGGAAAACGTTCCGTATGAGCCTGACACTAGGCACCACCTGCTTCTCCTAAAATAGGTGAAGCTTTTTGGACAAACTGTGTTTCATAGACCTTCTTGTAGACGCCGTTTTTTGCTATGAGCTCGTCATGCGTGCCGAATTCAGCTACTGAACCGTTTTCAAGGACCAGTATCTTCTCAGCGGTTTTTATCGTTGAGAATCTCTGCGCGATTATGAGGGTTGTCCTTGTCTTTGTTGCTTCTTCTATTGCAGATTGAATTTCTTGTTCAGTTTTTGCATCCACGAAAGACAGGGAATCGTCCATTATTAGTATTCTTGGATTGGTTAAAAGCGCTCTGGCTATGGTTATTCTTTGTTTTTGACCGCCGGACAGCGTGACCCCTCTTTCTCCCACGGGCGTGTCATAGCCAGTTGGCAGGGATTCAATGAATTCGTGTATTCTGGCTGACTTGGCAGCTTGAACTATTTCATCCATTGAAGCGTCAGGCTTGCTGAAAGCAATGTTCTCCCTAATCGTTCCGGAAAACAGGAAAACATCTTGCAAAACCACGCCTATCTGCTGCCTGAGGAAGTCAAGCTTGAATTCGCGTATGTCTGTGCCATCTATCCTTATGCTGCCCGTTTGGATGTCATAAAACCTTGGAATTAGGTATATCAGAGAGCTTTTTCCGGATCCTGTTGCGCCGAGTATTGCGATTTTTTCGCCTGGCTGCACCGTGAAAGTGACGTTATTTAGCACACGCCTGTTCTTGACGTACCCAAACGTCACGTTTTCCAGTTCAAGCTTTCCTTTTTCTATTTTTATGTCTTTGGCGTTAGGCAGATCTTCAACGTTTCTCGGCGCATCTGTCATTTCAAGGACTCTTTCCAGCCCTGCGTAGGCGGCGATCCATGTTCCCAAAGTCTGACTTACGTCCCTTATAGGAAAGGTTAGTCTCATCATGTATCTGGCAAAGAGTATGATGTTGCCAACTTGAGCAACTGCCAATGCTGAGCCCGGAATGCCCAGCGTATATCCTGCGTACACGTAGACCAAGGCTATTCCAAGTGTAAGTATCGCGGGGCCGAGTGGCATGTAGATTGATTGTATCTTGCCCGCGCTAATCGCCGTGTTCACGTATATGTTTTCTACCTCTTTGAAGCCGTCAACAATGTCTTTTTCTCTACGGAATATTCTGACCGTTTTCATTCCAACGATGTTTTGTTGTATGTATGAGGTCAATCTTCCCATTATTAGCTGCATGTTTCTGAAGAGGGGCATAGTGTCTACCCAGAGGCGTGCTGTGAAATAGAAGATGAACGGCATTGTGGCCATCGAAATCAACGTCATGATTGGACTTATGGGAAGAATTATCACGATAATGGTGATTGTTGTGAAGACGGCGTTGAGAACAGTGCCGAGCCATGTTCTCAGAAACATGTCAACTAATTGAAGATCCACCGTGGCTCTTGACGTGAGATCACCCACGGCTACAGAATCGTAAAAACTGAAGGATTTGCCCTGGAGCGAACGGTAATATTCTGTTCTTATGTCTCGCACAATGTACTGAGACAATACCCCATGCACGAAAGTCAAAACAAAGTTTGAAATGGCAAAGCCAATTCCGGCCAGTATGATGACCGACAGATAGCCCCATAGAAGACTGAGGTTGGATGGGGGTCCGATAACGTTGATTATGATGAAGGTGGTGTACAATGGTTCCACGGAGAACAGAATAGACCTTATCAATGCGAGAATGACTATTGCCACGATGAACCAGTAGTATCTCCTGTGATACTTCATCAGTCTCTTGAACGCCGAAAAGGACTGAGTGAAGCCCTTTTGCGGTTTAAGCGACTTAGCATAATCCAGCAGTGGTTTGGCTATACTCATTATGATCTTGGCATAGTCGATACATTCTGAAGCAATATAAACATTTGCGAATGATACTATATTGTTTGATCAATCAAAAAGAATGTCGAACAATGGGTTTGCATTCATTTCTTCGCTAGCCAAGTGCGTTCCAGCTGACGATGAGCCACTCATCTTCTAGAGCGTGCTTTCTATTAGACAGAATATTTCTGTGCGCGTACAAGCCAGAAACACGGCTATTCCCTGAACAAAGAGTATGGCGCGGGGTGTGGGATTGAAACACGATGAAAATCAGCGGGTTATCAATGCATCATTCCAGCGCGCGCTTGTTATCTGTTTCCACAAGTAATATCTCTAGCCTAATTGATTTAGAGTTAAGCATTAGGTGATAGGAATGTCTGAAGGAAAGACGGGAATATCAAGGAGAATGTTCATTGTCGGACTTGTAGTTGCAATTCTGGTTTCAAGCTTTATCTCGGTCATGGCGGCTATGCAATTGGCAAAGGGACCAAAAGGAGACAGAGGAGATATGGGCGCAACAGGTCTCCAAGGAGCACAGGGATCACAAGGAATACAAGGAGCAACTGGTTCGCAAGGGCCACAAGGATTACAGGGACCCATGGGTCCGCCAGGGAATTACGAGAACATTACTATCTATCTAAACGTCACGTCTTTGGTAGAGCTATACGATAATGTGAAAGAATCAGTCGTCTTCATTCGCGGAACAACAAGCAGCGGCACCATTCAGGGCTCTGGGTTCGTCTACAACGCCAGCGGAACGATGGTAGTGATCACAAACTATCACGTCGTTCAGGGAACAACGAGCCGAAGCGTGACTTTTTCAGATAGCAACGGGTACGCAGCCACGATAAACGGAACAGATCCATACTCAGACCTGGCCGTTCTCACAGTCAACGCCCCCCAGAGCGAATTCAAACCCCTCGAAATCGTCAGCTCCTCAACGCTGAAAGTCGGTGAACCCGTGATAGCCATAGGAAACCCATACGGCCTAGTCGGCTCACTAACCACAGGCGTGGTAAGCGCGCTCGGAAGAACCATCACCGAAAGCCAGTACACAGGGGGCTACGCCATAGCCAACATAATACAAACGAGCGCACCGATAAACCCCGGAAACTCGGGCGGACCACTATTGAACTATCTGGGCAATGTTGTGGGAATAACGACCGCCATAGTTCAAGACTCGCAGGGTTTAGGTTTTGCCATTCCTTCAAACACCATACGCAGAGAAATACAGTCGCTGATCGTGAACGGCGCTTACGACGGACACTCTTATCTGGGCGTGGCAGGAAGCGACATGGATTACGACGCAGCTCAGACCTACGGCGTTAACGTGACCTACGGCTGGAGAATAGCTCAAGTCACCGCAGGAGGACCGGCTTCCAACGCGGGAATTCAGGTCGGCGACATAATAGTAGGAATCAACGGAACGACAATCAGAAACATGGACGAAATGTCAAGCTATCTTGAAGAATATACACTACCTGCGGAGACGGTGATCTTGGACATATCAAGAAACAATGAAACGACTGAATTGGCAGTGGTATTGGGAACACGACCTCCACCAACTGGTTAACCCTCTTTTTTTCTATATCGCAAAGAAGAACTCGTTAGTGTCCGTCATTAGCGCGCGCTAGAGTCCTTAAAAAGAAATCTTCACAAATCAAGAAATAGTAGATCTACGAACAACTAAGATTAGCTTTTGTGAATAAGACAAAGTTATAGCTAAAAATGAACAAAGCTCCTGCCTGCTTTTTCCATCTTCGATCATAGGAGCATTTATTGGACGCTTGGAAGGGTTGATGAATGCATAAAGCTAGTCCATGTTTTGTTTTCACTATTCAGTCTAGACTTGACGGGGAAAAAAACTAGTGATAGGATTCGATTATGAAGTCAATGACGTTATCATTAATGTACCATGTTTCTACCAAGTACCATCCTTTTCCGTGGGGCATGTAATGAATACCACTTACACTAAGGTTTCCTCGTTGAAGCAGCGATATGTCAACATAGTCCAGTATATGACCGTCTCCATCCCAGACATAGAAGTTTGAACCTGACCAGGCAGTTTCCAGTTTCCATTTTATTCGCCACACTTCTCCTTGGATGAAAAATGGAGACGAGTTGCTAAATGGAGAAAGAGTAAAGTTCGCAACGTAATTCCATGTTTTGTTTTCTAGGAACAAAGCTGTTTTGTTTATTGGTGTCCCTGATGTTCCGTATTTCAGTGAAACTTTGTAAACGTCTTTCACATCTATTTTTCCATCATCATTTATGTCATACCAAGGATCATAGTCTCTGGGTCCAAGAGAGCTGTTAGTAGGTATTATCATGAACAAAGTAGCTGTCAAACAGAAAGTGATTACAACAGCAATCATAACATCTTTTCTTATCATCATATCACCTCCTTTCTTAACAATAGTACAATATTTGACTATACTGGAATGTGTTATTAGACTTGTGAAGAAAGATTCCATAAGAAACACTAACTGGATTGAGCTGCAGCAGTATCTGAGATGTTCTTGATCAAGAAATGCTTAGCTCACTATCTGAAACGTTTTCTCTTGTCGAACAAAATTGCTAATAGTGTTGTTGTCATGAATAGTGGCAGGATTAGGAATGATGGAAACTCTGGAATGACAGGTGGGATTGAGAGAGCGGCAACTGCGTTTAAGACAAAATGGCCAACCAGTACATCCTCGCCAGAGACTCGGCTCGTACGGAACTCATATTTCACCTCAAGAAGCATTCCGCTCTGTCTATGCCAGTAGAAGTCCTGAGATACTGAAGCGCATAAATAGTAGGCGAGGCCTATGAAGGAGATGTCTGAATGGTTGACGAAGCTTGAAAGATGATTGGTTTCCAATTGCTGGCCAAGATAGCTGGCTAGTGCAGTTTCGTTTATCCATGTGTTGTTGTCTCTTGTATAGATAATATCACTAGCAGTCAGGTTGGCAGCAATGAAGAGATATTCATAGGAGTAGGAGCCAGTTTCAACGTCAACGTCTTGCGTGGAATCGTGAACGATTCCTGTGGAATTGTATGTGACCTCTTGGTAAGTTACGGTTGTGTTTACGACAGACAGCACCGTTACATTAATCCCAGACATGGGCTGATTGCGTGCCCAACTCTCTAGGTCTGTGTCATTGCCCTCGTTCCAAACAGAATAAACCTCGTAATGCATAAACTGTCCTGGAGCTACACCTGGAAGCCTGGTATTCGCAGCGCTCTCTCTCTCAATAAGCAGAACATGAGCATAATAGCTACCATAATCGGTTGATTCAAATTCGCACAGAATCCCCGTATCTTTGGCAAAGTATAGGACTACCTCAGAACTTGGGCTGGAGACATTGAGGAAATTCGTTTCAATGTTTGTTCCTGCATAGGTTCTTGATATAGTTGCGTTAATGTCCCACTGATTGTACGGGTACACTTCCGTGAACATAGGTTCTCCAATAGTAAGATTCGCAGAAATAACCATGTATGGACATATCATGTAGGAACTGGAAGCATTTGATTGCCCAGTAGTTATGTCAATTAAACCACTTACGGCTCTTTCCGTTCCGTTCGTGAGATGATAAAGCTGTTGGAACGTTACATTTGTTCCTAAAACGTCAAGGACAGTGCAGTTCATCCAATCTGTGTTGTTAGCCAGGTCATACCAATCGTTCGGATATGGTGTTGTCAGCCACGTGAAATCCACTTCAAAACTCCACCAATCACCAACCGCCACTCCCACATACCTGGTCACATCAGCTTCGGCCCTTTGAACTACAAATACTCCAGACATAGTGCTCCCAAGAAAAAGCATGAAACCCAATAATAATGCAAATCTAGATGAAAACCTACTCATGGTGCATCACTTACTAAATGCTCTTCCTCGGTTTTATGACTTGTGGCAATTCTACTTTCCATACAAGAAAAGGGAGAGTATTGAGTAGGGTCGGTCTAACCCTATACTAAGTGGCGATGTCTCCCGAACAACGAAATTGGATTGCCGAGTTCTCTTCAACCTTCTCCAAACTAGATGCTCTATGTCCTTCCAAATAAGGATTAATGGAACATTCTTCTATTCTGCCCAGTCTGTTTGGCAACGTTTTCTTCTGTAGACAATGACTGCAAGTAATGTTGCTGTCATAAATAGCAGCAGAATTAGGATTGATGAAAATTCTTGGACTATGACTATTTCATGTTTTGAGTGCTGGTATGTGAAGTGCACGTACGTGCATGCAGAATCCGTCCAATTGTCAAGTGTTAAAGGTGGTTCTCCATCAACAGTGATCGAATAGTTATTTTGCCAAAGGTTCTGAAGCAGAGTGTTTGGAATTGTGATATTGCAGAATCCTATTGTGCCTTCTACGCCAGTTGCATTGAAGCTCATCGTCCTTTGCCAAACGTCCAACCTGAATCCTGAGACTGTTGAGTTGCTCTTCAACCGTATGGGATAAATCAATCCTTCCCACACAACGGGAATCGGCTCGCGTGGAGTGGTCAGCGGGTATTGATCCTGATTGTACGCGTCAATAATATAGACGGAATCTCCGATGCTGTCGCCATTAACGTCTTCTTTGTCGTAATCGTCCCAGTAGTTTCCGCCAGATGGATACCCGTTGTCCCACAATGCATTCGTCAATGAATATTCGCAGACATGCTTGAGGTTGTTGATAAAACTGTTATGATAGATCTTGAAACCATCGCCCATTGGATCTCCCGGCATTTTGGAAATTCCATTTTGAAGGTTGGCAATTATGTTCCCTTCAATTACGTCGTTTGTGTTTGATCTGGAAAGGTATATGCCTGTATCTCCCTGAATGAGAGTATTGTTCGCTAAGGTATTTCCGGCGCAACCAGAGAGCCAGATACTGTATGAATGGTTCAGTACTATGTTGTCTATGATGGTTGTGGAATAGCAATCGTATGGAAACACGCCCACTCCGGCTCCATTGCCAGAAATGAAGTTACAACGTATGGTGTTCGAGCCTGATGATGTCAGGTAAATGCCTGAGCCCGTATTCATGATTGTGTTGTTTCCTATCTCGTTGTTGCTGCTTGAGCTGAAGAGATAGATACCGATTTGGCTGTTCAATACGCTATTGGCAACTATGGTATTGCTGGATCCCCTGCCCAGAACTCCATTCTCGTTGCTTAAAAGGGTGTTATTGCAGATCGTGCAGTAGTTTGCAGACGATAGATATACTCCGGCGCGAGCAGGCTCCCACGTGGCTGATGTGCCTGAATTTTTTATTGTAAATCCGCAAATTGTGACGTTGCTCGCCGCAACGTTTACAACCGTTCCAGCTTCACCTCCATCAATAATCGTTGTGTTTTTGTCTTTTCCCGAGAGTACGATAGACTTGTCTATTGTGAGCCGTTCGTAGTATGTTCCGGGTTCTGCCTCAATCGTGTGGCCTTCGACAGTTTCTTCTGCATCTATGGCATCTTGAATAGTTGGGTAGCTGAACCCCGTGTTGATATTATGGGCTGGCCCTCCGACGATCAGCCAAACAGTTGCTACGTTGTCCTCAATGAATTTTTCTCCAGAAAGAACGGGTGTATGCGCTGTTATGTTGAAGGTTCCCTCTTTAGGAAACCATGAATAACTGAGCTCGTAGCTCTCACCTCCTCTCAGAAGAGTCACATTTATGGAAAAAGCGACAGTTTCATTGATTAGGATCAGCACCTGTACGCCAGTTTCGCTGTTCAGCCCGATATTTTCTACTGTTACGTTCAAGTAGTAGAGATAGCCGGGCTGGGGAAAGGAGGGACTTCCTCTCAACCGTAGCTGAAGGTCACGATACTCGACCGAAGTCTTAGGTGACATGAGTGGGTAATTGTCTCGATTGTTCTCATTGATCACGTATGCGGTGTCACCTATTCCATCGGTTCCCGTTTCGTTTTGGAAGGGGCCACAAAACGAATCATTGCCACCGTAGTCGCTCCAGTAGCTGCCGCCTGATGGGTAGCCATTGTCCCAAGTGTTCGTCGCATCGGGGGAATCAATAGACTGCAGCTGAATTGTGTTGTTAATAAAACTATTGTGATATATGGTATTGTTGTATGAAAGACATTTGAGGCCGTACTCATTGTTGAAGATAGTATTGTTGGAGAGCACGTTGTCAGTGCTTGAGCCCATGGAAGTAACATCTAGCCATATTCCCTCCTCGTTTTTGTTTATCACGTTGTTGCAAATTGTGTTGTTGCTGGAATCGGAAAGTTCTATTCCTGAAGAAGAGGCTTTGATGGAATTTGCTGACAGATAGTTGAAGTTGCTTGCGTAGAGATAAATGCCCCAGACTCCGTTGTTCAGCAAGGAATTATTGGAGAGAATGTTGTAATGGGAATTCTGAAGATAGATTCCAAGAAGAAAACCGGCAATTATCGTGTTCCTGACTGTTACGTTGGTTCTGCTTGACAAGTCGATTCCAATAGTGTAAGAGGACGGGTCGTAGTATCCCTGAATCTTGTATCCCAATCCTTCAATTATGACATCGTCTTTTTGGATCATGATCATCTCATCATAAATATTGTTGGTAAAAATGTAAGTAATATTGTCACTACTGAAAATTGGTGCTGTTGGTGGGTCTATGCTTCCATCCGCCCTAATGTATATGGTTCCCGACTGCACACTTGCCACTGAAACATTCAACACCACACCAAACACTGCCACAAACAACAGTAAAACCCAAACACCAGAAACCAAACCAGCCCTAATCCTACCCAAACCTTCAGCCTTCCCAACAATAATATAACATGCAAGCAATTCATAATTCTTGTGGAAGAATCTTTGATTGGATTGACTGACCATGAGATCTCTGACGGTAGTGGGGGGGAGACAAGGTTCAAGGAATCGTAAGCAGTTTCGAAAAGCCTGAATGTGGTTGGATTGCATGAAGCATGCTTTGTGGTTGAAGTGTCCAGAAGTGTCAAAATCGCTCACAAGAACCAGAAAAGCATGGCAGTTTTGGGATTTGAACAAGGGGAAAATTAGCGAGTTATTTGCCATCTTTTTGGCTGATACGGATGTCCAAAATAATACTGATTTCGGAGGGTTTTGGACATTGGAAGTTTGGGTTTTACCAACCATATTCCATTGGATATGTAAGATTAGGCCATTCACAAAGTAAGCGCGTGGCAGGTAATAGTCATGCTCCCAAAGGAGAAATTGATGCAAATAACTGAAGAAGCAATAGACAATTTGATGTTGACTTACAAAACGAACCCGTACTACTTCCATGCAGAGAATGACTCACATTCTTTCTTGTATCGCGAACTCCCTTAGTAGGTTGCCCCTTGAAGAGTGGCGGTGTACTACAAAAGACTGCAAGTCAAGCATTCTCTTACACGAGGAATACCCAACAAAGGAAAGGTACAACGCAAAAAGCTTGAAGGAAAATGTTCCCAGAGGTTCACGCGGGCATTTTGACATCTGCATTTGGAACCCTGAAAAGAAAACTTTGCCCATTCTCATCGTTTAGCTCTTCGATGGAGCGGTCGGCATCTTCAAATGGCTGGACTCTTGTAGAAGGCTTTGTGAAACGCTATCTTGTGGGTGCATTCATTTTTGCGGATGTGCTTTCCGTAGATTCCACGCCAAGATCTCTGTTCCTATTGCCGCAAAAAGCCTAAAAGTGTTCCATAACCTCTTGATGCTCAAATCATGCGAAAACAGAAAAACGAGTCTCTCTACCAGATTCGAATGGTCTGGTTCGCTTAACCACTTCAGATCCACTTCGAGGTTCATCGTCGAATCATCCTGTCTTCCACGTATGACTCGTATGTACTCAACAGTCTTCTTAGTTGTCTTGAACACGAAA
>Ga0315279_10001149_pt1 | contig 45134 bp, 42 predicted proteins | sample YL17G06_20_MG_FD_203694 | JGI IMG/M metagenome (GOLD analysis project Ga0315279, IMG submission 203694) | Sediment microbial communities from Yellowstone Lake, YNP, Wyoming, USA - YL17G06_20 | ecosystem: Environmental > Aquatic > Freshwater > Lake > Sediment | place: USA: Wyoming | collected...
ATTTTTTCCTTGTATCCATCCGTATACCAGTTTGTATTGCCGGAGGATATCAAGATCGACGCCGGCATGGCGGGCGTTGATCTTGTTGATTTTAGCGCGCGACCGGCCGGTCTGCCAGATCTGCAGCGTTTCGGGGGGAACGTAAATGGCCAGCGGGTCCTGCGTTTTGATGGTGATGTCCGGCGGCCCGAACGTCCCTTCGCGCATCTCCATGACCAGCGCGAACTCCTCCCATGGGCTGTTGAATTCGGCATTGACAAATTGCTCAAGCGTATGGGTGTCGAGGGGCACGTCCTCGCCTACGCGGCAATTTTTTACCACCAGGTCCAGCTGGCGGCCGTTGACAGATTTGGTGGGCACGCGGAACACGGCGCTCGTGCCTTCCAGGCGGATGCGGTGCGCCTGGAACCAGGCCGGCTCATACCAGTTGCCGATGTCGAGCACGTCGGCCCACGGCAGGCCGAACTGCGTGAGATACAGGTCGCCGCCGTCGTTGGTCTTGACATGCGCATAAACGACGCCCAGAATGTTGATGAGCGAATGGGGAACGGGCGCGGCTGCGGGTGCGGATATCGGTTCGGTCATACGGTCTACTGAAGAAAATAGCACTTTCGGAAGGCGGCTGCAATGCAGCGGGCTTGCGGAATGCGGTTGAATATGATATCTTGGATATCAAGCGCCCGCGAAATGCGCCGGAAAGGGCCTGTATGTTTTCCAGAATTCCTGCGCTGGCCATCATGATCTCCTGCGGCATCGCTCCCTGCCAGATGCTGATCATCCGCTCGGACGCGCTCATCGTCTGGCGGCCGGGGTCCGATCAGGTCATCGTGCAATGCGATTCCCTGCGACAGTATGCGCTGCTCGTTGAGCCCGACGGCATCTGTGATGATTGCACGCTGTACCGCCTTGTGGCTGAAAAACAGAATAAAGCAATCGCGGAAATGGTGCCTTCGCTTGCGCTCCATGATGCGCGAGGCATCGTCTGTGAAACGGTAAGCACGCGTCAGCAGGTGACCGCCGAAGGGAGCGATCTTTTTGCCGTGTGGCCCGAACGCAGGCGCGTGGTGCTGGCCAACGGCGATGCGGGGTTTTTAATGCAATCGGTTGTCAATGCCTGCGGCCGCTGCGACATCGCTTCGGCGGGCAACCGGCTCGAAATCACGCAGCGCTGGCAGGAAGAGGGCGTCGACAGCCTTGGGGTCCGGCGAACGGTGGAACGGCACGGCACGGCGCTCCGCTTTACTCAATGGAAAATATTCGCCGTGAGCTATGGCGATCGCGAGCGCTTCCTGTCCGGCGAAGGATGGACATTGCGGCCCGGGACGTACGGCTTTTTCTGGTATGTCGATGCGGCGAAGCCAAAAGCCGGAAGTCCGCGCTGACGGCCGTCGCCCTGCCGGTGCGGCGTTCCATCGCTATGTCCCGAATCCCCCGATACCCGTGCGCAATTCCCCGGCAGCCATCATTCCTGAATGCAGGCGCCTGAACTTATTTTCAAATGTTCATCAATCTTCCGGAAAGGGATACGGACGATGCACAAATCCGTCATGCAGATACTCGCCGATTTTTTCAATCATGGCGGCCCTTTCATGTGGGTCATCCTGATTGTTTTTGCCGTGGCATGCGCGGTAGCGCTCGAGCGTCTGATTTTCTACTTTGTCATGTGTCGCAACGATACCGCCCGCCTGGTGGCCGATCTGGCCAGGGCGCTCAACGAGGACCGCATTGACGAAGCGCATCGGATCGCCCTGCGGAAAAAAGCGCCGGTGAATATGCTGCTGGCCGCGGCAATCGATTGCTTCAAGGCCGGCATGCCGCTTCCGGACATCCAGGAAGGCGTTGACGAAGCGGCCATCAAGGAGCTGCCCCGCATGACGCAGCGGCTCAACTATCTTTCGCTTTTTGCCAATATAGGCACGCTGCTGGGTCTGCTTGGAACCATTGCCGGGCTGCAGCAGATGTTTTCGTCGCTGGCCGCCGTGGAGGCCGAAAAGAAGGCGGCCATGCTGGCCTCGGGTATTTCGCAGGCCATGAACGCCACCGCTTTCGGGCTTATTGTCGCCATCCCGTGCATGGTGCTCTACACCGCGTTTTTCAACAAACAGGCGCACTTGATGCGCGACCTGGACGAAGCGGTCGTCCGCTTCATGAATTATCTGCGCAAAAAGCTTGCCTCTTCCCATGCCGGCGAGAACCGGTGACCCCATGAAATCGCCGGTGTTCATGAAAAACCGGCCGCCGTCGGCGGCGCAGGAGATCGAGCTTGACGTATCCCCCATCATGAGCATGTTTCTGATTCTGCTGCCCTTTCTGGTATCCATGGCAGTTCTCACCCATCTGTCGGTGCTGCAATTCGCCGTGCCGCCCAATGTGGGCGCCGGGCTCGCGGGCTCGGGTGAAAAGCCGAAAGTCAAGCTGACGGTGGTTGTTGCGCCCGGGTATCTGGCCGTCACCGAAGGCGCCGAAATGCTCGATTCGCTCCCTGTGGTCGACGGGCGGTATGATTTTGAGGCCCTCAGGCAGCGGCTGGCGGAACGGATTCGGTCCGCGCAGGTCAAGGACGAAATCATCGTGGCGGTGCGCAATGTCATCCCCATGAAAACCGTCGTGACGGTCATGGACAGGTGCCGCGATGCGGGATTCGCTAAAATCGGCCTTTCCAGCGCGGCCGGCGATACCGCGGAGGCGCGGTAATCATGTTCGGCGCCGCGCGGTATTCCGCCATGAGCGATATGCCGATCGAAGCGACCGTTTTCCGGCCGCAGCTGACGTCGCTCATTGATGTCATGACATTCCTGCTGGTCTTTCTCATCAAATCGTTTTCGGTCGAAGGCAACATCATCACGCCGTCGTCCAATCTGGAATTGCCGCTTTCAACGTCGATGCAGCGGCCGTCGGTCATTCCGTCAATAGAGATATCCACGCAGGCCGTCATGTCGGAAGGCATCGTGATCGCGCCGCTTGGCGACATTGCGCGCAGCGAGGGGCTGTTGATAGCGCCGCTGCACCGGTGGATGATATTGCAGAGAAGCAAGGCCGCCGATGCCGCGGCCGCGCACCAGGTGATGATCCAGTCGGACCGCGAGATCCCTTTTTCCATTGTCAAAAAGGTCCTCTATACCTGCAGCAAAGCGGGATTTTCCGATTATTCGATTCTGGTGATCCAGAAGGAATAGCCCGGACACGGTATGACGCGCGAAACGATTCTTGCGGCGTATGAACGGTATGAAGCCGATGCCACACCCGGGGTGGAGCGGCTTTTTCATATCGTGCTGGGAATCTCGCTCTGCGGGTTTGTCGCGCTGGGTTTTTTCCTGCGCACCATGCCGTCGGCGGCGACAGACATCGCGGAAAGGATCACCGCCGTGCGCGCGCAGTTCGTGATGCCGGAGGAAAAAAGGCCGGAGGCGCCGCGCAAAGCCGCGCCAAAACCGGCCGCGCGCGCCGAGCCTGTCGACTTGACGAACAATCCCCTGCTCAACCAGAAGCAGGACCGGATCGCGCCGCCGTCGGCCGCTCCCAGAGTGCGGGCGGTCTACGGCCTCAAGCGCGTGTACTCCTACGGCATCGGCGCCGGCGGGTCGCTTGCCGACGCCGTCATCGGCAAGCTGGGCAATACGATCAATAAAGACGTCGACACCTTTACCGTTACGAAAGAGGAGATCAAAGGCCGGATCGTCTCCACCACCACCGTCACCGCGGCGCCGAAATTCAAAAAGAGCGTGAAGCCGGTCATCACGCCGGAGATGGAGGCCAACAAGGTTGAAGGAGTCATCAAGGTGCGCGTGCTGGTTGACATAGACGGAAGAGTCAAAAAGGCGGTCGTCATGAATGATCTGGGGTTCGGGACCCGGGAGGCGGCGCTTGCGGCCTGCCTGCAGATGGAATTCGAGCCCGCGTATCGCGGCGCGGAACCCGTGGCCGTGTGGATCGTGATCCCCATCCGCTTCGTGCTGCTGGGGAGCGACGAGTAAAGGCCGGAAAGTATATTTTTCTGAACATTATGAAAAAGAAATCCCGCGGTCATATACGCAAGCGCCATGTACTATCGATCTTGCGGGCGCATCGCCGTCGTATCAGATCGTTTGGCGTTAAAAAGATCGGTTTATTCGGGTCATATGCACGCAACGAACAAAAGCCGGAAAGCGATATCGATGTAATCGTTGAATTCAACCGCCGCTCAAAGTCATTTGATCGTTTCATGGGACTATCATTTTTTCTGGAAGATATCCTTAAGCATCGCGTTGATCTGGTAACTTCCGAATCGCTTAGTCCCTATATTGGCCCCCACATTTTGCGCGAGACGGAGTATGTCTAAATCGTCTTTGGAATTCCTCCGTCATATCGTGATTGAAGCGGATTTTATCCAAACGCGGCTGCGCCGGGTCACGAAGGCGGCTTTTATGCACGACGAGACCCTCAAGCGCGCGGTGGTGCGCAGCATCGAGATCATTGGTGAAGCATCGAAAAATGTTGACGTCGGGCTCAAGACCGCTCATCCGGAAATTGAATGGAAGTCCGTAGCCGGCATGAGAGACCGGTTGATTCATGCGTATTTCGGGATTGATTATGATATTGTCTGGGACGTTGCGAAAAACAAAGTACCTGATCTCCATGCGAAAATCCGGCGAATGCTTGTCGATCTCGAAGATTTCTGAATTGCTCCAACCACCCCAGGCATCCCAACATTCGGCAATTATCGCTGGTGCATGCAGTATGATGAAATATTCGGCATTCGCTAGTATTGCGGTTATTCTCAGCCTTTGTCCGTTGGATAGCGCCGCGGCCGGCGCCGCCCCCGCCGACACCGACATCATCCTCGACGATGCGGCCATGGCGCCGGACAGCGCGTCCGACTCACTGCCTCCCATTGAAAAAATGCCGGAGCTGAAATCATTTGTCAAGGCCGAATATCCGCCGGAACATCTGCGGCGCGGCGACGAAGCCACGGTGGGCATGGACCTTCTTGTTTCCGATTCCGGCACGGTCGACAGCGCGGCCGTGGTGCAGGGCGCCACGCCGGCGTTCGATTCGGCGGCCATCGCGGCGGCGCGCCGGTTCCGATTCACTCCCGCGCGGGCGCAGGGCGCGCCCGTGGCCGTGCTGCTGCGGTACGAATACCGGTTTACCGTGCAGGACGCCGTCGACTCGCTGGCGTTCTCCGATTCCATCAATTTCAGCGGACGGATCATCGAGATGGGCACCCGCGCACCCGTGGCCGACGCCATGGTGGTGCTGATGTTTTCCGACACCGCGCGCGATTCGCTGCTGCCCGTTCCCTTTTCGCGCTATATCCGGAAAATCGGTTCGCTGGCCGGCCAGTACCTGGAGGAAAACCGGCTAGTGACGGTTTCCGACTCCAGCGGTCGCTTTACCTTTCGGGGATTGCCGTCCTGCACCGTGGGCGTGTCCGTCGTGCTTACCGGCTCTATGCCGTTCGAAGAGAAGGAGAGCATCCGGCGTAACGAACGGACCGACGTGACGTACCGTCTGGAGCGCCAATCCTACAACGACTATGAAGTCGTCGTGTATGTCAAGCAACCGAAAAAAGAGGTGGCCAAGCGCTCGCTTACGCTTTCGGAGGTGCGCAAGGTGCCGGGGTTCGGCGGCGACGCGGTCAAGGTGATCCAGGCCATGCCGGGCGTGGCGCGGCCGATGTTCGGCGGCGGCGAAATCATCGTGCGCGGCGCGGGTTCGGGCGACAACATGTATTTCCTCGACGGCATACAAATCCCCTATGTCTACCACTTTGGCGGCCTTAAATCCAACTACAACTCCGCGGCGCTGTCCGCGGTCGATTTCTATCCCGGCGGCTTCGGCGTGCGCTACGGCGGCGCCGTGGGCGCGGTGATCGAAATCAAGGGACGCCGCGCCAGGACCGACCGGTGGCACGGGTTTGTGGATGTCAACCTGTTCGACGCCTCCTTTCTGTACGAAATGCCGCTTACGCCCAAACTTTCGTTTCTGCTCGCGGCGCGACGTTCGTACATCGCCAACGTGGTGGAATACTTCGTCAATGATATCCTGAAGCAGAACCTGCCGTTCACGGTCGTGCCGTTTTACTGGGACTATGTGCTGCGCTGCGATTACCAGCCGCTTAAAAACCAGCATTTTTACGCCACGCTCTTTGGCACGAAAGACAAGCTCGAGCTCATTTCTTCGCAGGTGCGCGGCGGCAGCGCAAGCATTTCGTCCAATCTTGGCAAGCTGTCCAACGAAAACAAATTCTATTTCCAGTCGCTCGGATGGGACTGGGACATCGCCCCCGCGTGGCGCAACGAATTCCGCTACGGGCTGGTCCGCTACTCCCAGAACACCGAGGCCTTCGGCGTGTTCACCTTCGACGGTTCCACCTGGGCGCACGCAGTGCGCGACCAGGCGACCTGGTCCGCCGACAGCTCTTTCACGGCCGCGGTCGGCGTCGACGTGACCATCGTCCCCTACCATCTGGAGATGTCGACCCTCAATCCGGTTGACCAATCGGTTATCAAGGACACGACCGACTTTCTGTTCGGCCCGTATGGGGCGTATGCCTATCTCGAGTGGCGCCCCGTCCGGCGCCTGCTGATCATCCCGGGCCTGCGGTACGATTATTATCCGGAGCTCCATTACGCGGGATCGATGGTCCCCGAATTCTGGGATTACCATTTCCAGAACACGACGCGCTTTTCCGGGGAGCCGGCGCTGCGCACCACGGTCCGGTATCAGTTGACGGACGATCATACGCTGAAAGGATCGGCCGGCGCCTACAGTCAGACGCCGCAACCGATCGGCCAGGCCATCCACAAAAAATTCGGCAATCCCGATCTTCCCGCCACCAAAGGGTCGCAGTTCGTAGCCGGCTGGGAATGGGCCATTACCGATCTCATCAATCTCGATGTGCAGGGATATTACAACCGGCAATGGGACCGGCCGCGGACGCCGGTCAACCGGGAGCTGAGTTCCGAGATTCTCGTGGGCAACGGCAAAGCGCGCATGGAAGGGCTCGAGTTTTTCCTGCGCCACAGCCAGAGCGACCGCTTTTTCGGCTGGATCGCCTATTCGCTGGCCCGCAGCGAACGGTACAGCTATGAGGAACGGAAGTGGGTGCTGTACGACCGCGATATACTTAACAATCTGCAAATCATCGCGTCGTGGCGGCTGCCGCACAACATGGAACTCGGGTTCCGCGCCCGCTATACCGACGGCTACCCCATGACCCCGGTCAAGGGCATTGATTTTTATGATGCGACCAATTTTGCCTATCATCCGCTGTATGGCGAGGCGCAGTCGGCGCGCATGGCGCCCTATGTGGGCCTGGACCTGCGGTTCGAAAAAAAGCTCATTTACAAATCGGTCATCAGCACCTGGTATTTCGAGGCCATCAACCTTGCCCATATTCTGCGGTTCGTCAAAAAGGCCAATGGCGAACCGTTGTATGAGCCGCCCGAGACCGATTCGTATTTCTACAGCTATAATTACGAATTCAAGAACGCCATTTCCGACATCCCGCGCGCGACCGTGGGATGGATGGTGGATTTCTGATGTGGAAAGGGACATCCATGCGCGCATTCATGGGTCAACGGCTGCGGCTGATGGCAGGAGCGGCGTTCCTCTGTTCCTGCATCGGCTTTCCGGTCCGCTTCGAGCGCATTGAGGACAACGCGCTGCGTGCGGTTGCCGCGGTCTTTACGCCGCGGCCCGATGTGGCGCCGGGCGATACGGTGACCGAACATCTCTCGTTCGCCGGCAATCCCGTGGTGGCGATTGATTCGATAGAGGCCACGTTCAGTGTGCTGGCGAACCTGTATGGTTCCACGGATACCTTTCTGGATATCGCACCGCTCGTGTGTGTCGATTCCGCGGCGTATCTGCCCGATTCCCTGGCATTTTCATTCCAGGTGCCCGACAGCGTTTTCAACCGCAGCATCCGGCAACTGGGTCTGCCTGATTCTCTTGTCAATCAGCTCCATGCGATGGTCGCCCTGGTCAAAAGCGGCGACGCGGCGTTTTTTGATTCCCTGCCGCCGCCGCTGCTCATGCAAATCGCCCAGATGCTCACAGCGCTCTCGCAGAAGGTCTATGTGTTCGTTATCGCGCATTCCGAAAACGGGGACGAACTCAGGATCCGCGCCGAATTCACGGTTCGCTATAACAGCCTGCTGCAAAGGATCCCCCGGTTTGCCGCGATCATGCCGGTCAATGAGAACCCGCGCATTCACTGGATGGGGGTATACAAGGTGCGAGGCCGCAATGTCGCGAATTTCAATCCGCAGAAGCCGGGATCCGGCGACACCCTGCGGTATCTCTATAATGATCTGCATCCCGACAGCGTGGCGGACACCCTTATGATCGATTCGGGCTATACCTATTTCGCGGCCGCGGATTCGGGCATGGTGACCTGGTACGACAGCGGCGCCGGCACTTGGGTGACCGATACTTCACGGCAGGCGGTATTGGTGAAAAACACCAGGGGCATCGACACGCTGGTACTGGAGGATTTTGTTTACCGATGGTTTTATAAAAGCATTGACGGATCGGATCTTCCGCTCGATTCTCTGCTGATGGTTTCGTCGTTTGGCGGGGGCCTTGCAAATCTGCTGCCGCCTCTGGACACGGCCATGCACCGTTTCCGGCTGTGGGTGGATGTGTATGATCAGCTGTTCGGCGAAGAGGGGTCCTTCAACCGGCCCCGGGGTATGGCCTCGGCCTCGGGCGCCGGCTATTTTCGATATTCCGACGCGTATGCAAGGGTTATGGGTCGAAGGCTGAAATAGCGGGCTTTGGGGCTTTCCGGTATGCGGGATAAAAACAAAGGGACATCGTGCGATGTCCCTTTGTCATTTCAGAAGCACTGCTGCCGTATCGGCGCTATCGAAATTTATCTGGCCTGCACGGTCCATTCGGCGCGGCGGTTCTGCTGATGGCAGCTTTCGTCCTGGCAATTCGGCACCGCCGGACGCTCTTTGCCGTATGAGGTGGTTTCCAAGCGTGAGGCGTCCACACCGTACGAAACGAGGTAATCCTTCACCGTCTTGGCGCGGTTTTCACCAAGCGCCATATTGTATTCGCTCGAACCGCGTTCGTCGCAATGCCCTTCGATCATCACCTTGATGGTGGTGCGTTCCTTGAGGAACCGGGCCGCGGTTTCGAGCGCCGAGATCGCGTCTGAGCGGAGGTTGTATTTATCGTAATCGAAATAGACCTTCTGCAGGTTGGCGCGGATAAGCGCGTCAATTTCTTCCGCCGGCGGTGCGGGCGGAGGCGGCGGAGGCGGCGGTTCTTCCTGTTGTACCTGGGGCGGCGGCGTGGGCGGTTCGACCTTGGTGACTTTTTTAGCGCAGCCCGCCATGATAAGCGCCGTTGCCACGGTCCCGATGGTGATCAGCCGGAAAAAAAGCTTCATAGCATCTCCTTTCGTTCGTCTATGGATATTCGGCAAGTCTGCTAAATATACGTTTGTAACAGCGCTAAAGTCATCTTTTTTCTTCGCTATCTGCCGCATGGCCGATGCCGCCCCGATCACGATGCCGGCCCGCCCAGCTCCAGCATGCGGCGCAATGCCCGTTCCGCCGGTGCGGCAATTTCGGGGCGTACTTCGATCACGCGTCCGCCCGCGCCCGAAAGAGCGGCAAGCGCGCTGTCAATCGATCCCTTGCGCATGTTGGGGCAGGTGATCAGCGGCGACAGGGGGAAGAACCGCTTGCCGGGGTTCTGCCGGACCAGCGCATGGATGAGCCCGATTTCGGTGGCCACGATATATTCGGCGTGACCGTCGGTCTTGACGAATGAGCACATTTGCCCGGTGGAGAGCAGCTGGTCGGCCAGCGCGCGCGATTCGCGCGGCGCCTCGGGGTGCATCATGAGGCAGGCGCCGGGGTGCGCGGCGCGCGCCGCCTGAGCCATTGCGGGCGTGATGCGGGCGTGGGTGGGGCAGAAGCCGTTCCACAGCACCAGGGGCCTGCCGGTGCGCTCTTCTACGAACGATCCCAGGTGTTTGTCGGGCACGAAGATGATGCCCCCGTCCCGCGGCAATTGCGTCACAATGCGCACGGCATTGGAGCTGGTGACGCACACATCCGACATCGCCTTGACTTCGGCCGGCGAATTGACATAACAGACAATCCGGTGGTCCGGGTGCCGGGCGGCAAGCGCGGCCAGGTCCGGCGCCGTGATCATGTCGGCCATGGGGCAGCCGGCGTCCGGTTCGGCCAGCACCACTTTTTTGTGCGGATTGAGGATGGCCGCGGTCTCGGCCATGAAGAGCACGCCGCAGAAGATGATGAGATCGGCGTCGGTCGCGGCGGCCTTGACGCTCAGGCCGTATGAGTCGCCAACGTAGTCGGCGATGTCCTGCACCTCGGCCGGCTGATAGGTATGCGCCAGAATGACGGCGTTCTTTTCGTGCGCAAGCGACCGGATGGTATCGGCAATGCTGTTCATGACGGCGCGGCGGTTCAGCTATTGACAAATGGCGACAAGCTCCGCAGCCGGTCCACAATGGGCGGGAGCGCCTCGATCACGGCGTCGATGTCCCGGTCTGCCGTAGAGCGGCTCAGGCTGAACCGAATGGAGCTGTGGGCAAGGGTGTAGGGCACGCCCATGGCTTTCATCACATGCGACGGCTCCAGCGAGCCGGTGGTGCAGGCGGAGCCGGACGACGCGGCGATACCCTTTTCGTCAAGTAGGAGCAGGACGCCTTCACCCTCGATGAATTCGAAGCTGATGTTGGTGGTATTGGGCAGGCGCGCTTCTTTATGGCCATTGAGTCGGGCGCCGGTGCAGCTTTTAAGCAGTGCGTTTTCCAGCCGGTCCCGCATGCGCCTGGTGCGCGCCGACTCTTCGTCCATGCCGCGCATTGCCAGTTCGCATGCTATCCCCAATCCCACGATATACGGCACGTTTTCGGTGCCCGCGCGCAGGCCGCGCTCCTGGTGCCCGCCGAAAAGCAGCGGCGCAACGGGCGTGCCTTCACGGATGAACATGATGCCCACGCCCTTGGGCGCGTGGATCTTATGGCCCGAAATGGCCAGCATGTCCACCGGTACCCGGGTGACGTCGATGGCCACTTTTCCGGCCGCCTGCACGGCGTCGGTGTGAAAGACGCCGCCGCGGGCCTTGACAAGCTCCGCCGCTTCCTTGATGGGAAAAAGCACGCCGGTTTCATTGTTGGCCCACATCAACGAGACGATGGTGTTCTCGTCGATGGACGCCGCCGCAAGCTGGTCCATCAGCAGCATTCCGTCGGCGTCAACGCCGATTTCAAATTCTTCCGCGCCCTCTTTCTTGAGTTGACGGCAGGTGTTGAGCACCGCGGGATGCTCCACGGCCGAGGTGATGACGCGGCAGTTCCTGCCGTGCGCGCGCACAAAGCCCTGCAATGCCATATTGTCGCTTTCGGTGCCGCAGGAGGTGAAGTAGATCTCCTGCGGCCTGGCATTGAGCAGCGCCGCCGCCTGCTCGCGCGCCTTTTCCACATTCCTGCGAATGAGCCCGCCAAAGCGGTGAATACTCGACGGATTGCCGTATTTTTCCGTAAAAAACGGCAGCATGGCATCCCGCACTTCGGGCGCCGTTTGGGTGGTGGCGTTGTTGTCGAGATAGATCGTCTTCGTGGCAACCTCCGCGAATTACCGCGTTTTCCGTTTCGGCTTTGCCGCCGGCGCTTTCTTGTGCGCAAAGGATGCACGAAGGCCGGCATCCAGGTCCTCTTCGGGCATGAAGATCTGCCGGGGCGATTCAAACAGGATCCTGCGCGCCAGGTCGATTGCGCTCCCTTCGGTCAGAAACCCGCGCTCGATTTTTTCCGCCAGCACATTCGCAAGGGTCCGCTGGACCAGCCGCAAACGGCCGTAGGTCCATTCGATGCACCAGCCATCCGAGAAAAAGCCGCAGAGCCGGCCGTTGGGCGTCTTGTCCAGCCGCCGGCGCCAGCCGTCATGCATGACCGAAGGATAAAACGCCTGCCACCAGAACCCGGCGAGCGACACGTTGTTGTACGCCGTGCACAGCGACGTGAGCACCGGCTCATCGGCTTCGCATCCGTTAAGGATGTTGAAATGGACATCCGGATATTCGCCCAGCAGATACCCCAGGGTGCCGGCGAACGATGGGAGCGATTTCTCCACGTGGTGTCCGGCGCCGGGGGTCTGCACCTGAATGCCGTACACCAGCTGGAACATGCGGGGATGTTCGCGCGCAGCCTCGGCCAGGCCGCGGATATAGAGCGCTTCGAGCGCGCAGTGCTCGGCCAGGCTTACGGTTTCCCCTTTGTGAATGCTCGCGATGATCTGGTTGATGGAGGTGTCGGTCACGGGTGTAAAGTCCGCGGACGAGCCGACCCAGGCGACCAGCGCCGATTTGCCGGACCAGTCGTGTTTTGTATAGAATGTATGCATGCAGGCGCGGAAGTCCTGCGCGGAATGGATGGTCATGCCGCCGTCTTTGCCGATGCCGGCAAGCCGCTCCTGCCAGGTGCGGAATTCCTGATTGCCCGAAAACGGCGTGTCTTCGATGGTAAATCTGATGTTGGCGTCCCACTGGCCGGCGGCAAGCGGCTTGACCTTGATCTGGCTTGAGAGTATCCGTTTGACGTTCATCCGCTCCATGATGGTTTTGCCCCACCCGGGGTCGGCGTTCTTCTTTGCAAAGTTATCGCGCAATTTCGGCAGCGTCTTCAGACCGATAGGGCCGTCGAAATCATACAGGTCCCGCAGAATCAGTTTGAGCATCCATGCAAAGCCCGTATTCTCCATTTTCGGCCAGCACTTTTCAGCCTGGCCGAACAACTCTTCCGCGGCAGCGGGCTTATTGTAGGAAAAAAGGAGCTGTTCGGACATTCCCGCGGCGCGATAGTGATAGCGCAACATATGGTACAGGGCGATTTCTTCGACGGCCGGCGCGCAGATCCGGTCACGATGAAGGTGGCTGTGAACATCGATAACAGGCAAACGGATAATCTCCTTGAAAAGCTGGTCGCGAAGCATGATGGCTTCCTTTGGGTTTGGGGAAAATCGCTGCAAATAAAAGAACCCATAAAATACATGGAAATAACAGGAATGTAAATGCTATATCAAAATTCGTGCCATGGCCGGCGCGGGCTTCAACAGCCTCCGTCGGTTAATTATATTTAATGGGCGATATTTATATGATGTAAATGGCTGATTTCAGAGAATGCGGGTCGCATGGCTCTCGGGGAGCTTAAGCAACGACATAACGATATCAGGGACCGAATGGCCGCTGCGTGCCTGCGGTCCGGCCGGCCGGCCGACAGCGTCCGGCTCATTGCAGTGACGAAGACGCATCCGGTGGAGGCGATACAGGCCGCCATCGATTTGGGCATACGCGACATCGGCGAAAACCGGGTGCAGGAGATAGAGGAAAAGGCGCCGCGCCTGCGGGGGGATTTTGCGCTCCATCTCGTGGGACATTTGCAAACGAACAAAGTGGCGCGCGTGTTGCCGCATGTGCAGTGGATCCAATCCATAGACAACGAGCGCCTGGTCCGGTGTATCAATGAAAAAGGGAAATCGCTTTCCCGCACCTGGAACGCGCTCGTGGAAGCGAACACGTCGGGCGAAGCATCTAAATCCGGATGCGGCCCGGATGCGTGCATCGCGCTCTGTGATATGGTGGCGCAGAGCCCGGTCATGCGGTTCTGCGGGCTGATGACGATCGGGCCGCTGGAAGGCAATGAGGCGGCGGTGCGGCGGTCCTTTGCGCAGTTGCGTGAATTGGGCGAAAAGGTCCGCCCGTTGTGCGCCGATCAAATGGAGCTTTCCATGGGCATGAGCGCGGATTTCGAATGGGCGATCGCGGAAGGCGCCACCATGGTCCGCATCGGGACCGTACTGTTTGGAAAGCGGAGCTGATCGTGGAACCCGCGGCAGTAGTGCTGTATCTGCTCCGGACGTATGAAATGGTGCTGATGGTGCGTATTCTCATGTCGTGGATCAATCCGGACCCGCACCATACGCTTATGCGCATTCTGTGGGCCCTGACTGAACCGGTGCTGGCGCCGGTGCGCAAAGTGCTGCCCCTGGGCGGCATGGGAATCGATTTTTCGCCCATAGTGGTATTTCTGGTCCTGGGCGGATTAGAACGCGTGCTCAGCCAGTATTTATACTAACCTGTCCTTCACACGGAAGGAGTCGCCGTATGCATCTGACGCCGCTCGAAATCAGAAAACAGCCGTTCCGCAAAATGCTGCGCGGGTTCGATCCGGACGCGGTCAACAGCTTTTTAAACCAGGTCGCCGGCGAAGTGGAAACGCTGCTCAAGCAGAACGACGAACTCGCCACGCAGCTCAAACTGACTAGCGAGAAACTCGACCAGTATGTCAAGATAGAAAAGACCCTGAACCAGACGCTTCTTACCGCGCAGAAAGCCACGGATGAGGCGCGCGTAAACGCCCAGAAGGAGTCCGAACTCATTATCAAGGATGCGGAGTTCCGCGCCCGCGAACTGGAACACGAAGCGCGTCAGCGCGTTTACAAGCTGGAGAACGACCTGATCGCGCTGCGCAATCAGCGCGACGCGTTTCTGTCGCGCTTCAAGGCCGTGCTCTCCACGCAGCAGGAGCTGCTCAGCACCTTCGGCAGCGATTTGAGAAGCGCCCATGAAACGGATGAAACGCTGGAAGAAGTGTCCGAGCAGCCGGAGCTGGCCGGCGAGTCCGAGGACGCGGTGGTGGTATGATCAGGATCAAGAGTGCGGGATGACCGCCGCGAGTTCCTGCACCATTACCGTCCGCCTCAAGCCGCGGGCACGCCGCGGCCGGCTGGTGTCGGCCGATGGGCTGAGCGTAGCGCTTGCGGTCACCGCGCCGCCGGTTGACGGCAGGGCCAACGAGGCAATGATCCGCGCGCTTTCGGACCTGCTTGACGTGCCGAAATCGGCCTGCGCGGTCATCAAGGGCCAGACCTCGCGGAACAAGGCGGTGCGGGTGATCGGATTGGATTCCGAAGTCGCGGTAAGAAAGTTGAAGGAGGCATTATCAGCCGACTGATTTCCATCGCCCGACACACAACCAAAGAGAGGAATTTCCCATGCAGCGCGCCTACGACATGATCCAGGAAGCCAAACGCAGAATCGAGGGCAAATGCAAGCTCCGGCCGGCCCACGGCATTATCCTGGGCACCGGACTCGGCAAGCTGGCCGATTCCATCAAAGTCGATACGGTCATTAAATATGAAGATATCCCGAATTTCCCTTTGGCAACAGCCGAGGCGCATACGGGCAACCTGATCATGGGAACGCTGTCCGGCAAACCGGTGATGGCCATGCAGGGCCGGTTTCATTATTACGAGGGCTACACCATGGAGCAGATCGTGTTCCCCGTGCGCGTGATGAAATCCATGGGCGTGCATACGCTGATCGTTTCCAATGCCTGCGGCGGCATCAACCCGCATTTCCCGCCGGGCACGATCATGGTGATCACCGACCATATTAACCTTCTGGGCGATAACCCGCTCATCGGGCCCAACGACAACCGTATCGGGCCGCGCTATCCCGACATGTCGGAACCGTACGATCGCGAGCTGATCGAATGCACCATGAAGATCGCGCAGGAGAATGTCATACGCGTTGAGCGCGGCGTGTATGCTGCCATGAGCGGTCCGTCGCTTGAAACGCGCGCCGAATACCGCATGCTCAAGACGCTGGGCGCGGACGTGATCGGCATGAGCACCGTGCCCGAAGTGATCGCCGCGGTGCATTGCGGAATCAAGGTGCTGGGCCTTTCGGTGGTGACCGATTCCTGCCTGCCCGATGCGCTCGAGCCGGCGGACATTAAAAAGATCATCGCCGTCGCGAACAAGGCGGAACCCAGGCTGGTCACCATCATCGAAAAGGTGCTGGCGGCGATCTGAACCACCCATGTACTCTTGACGAAAGCAATAGCCATGTCAGGCACAACGCCGTATTTTGAACCGGTTTCAGGACAGGTTGAATTTCCCGGCCTTGAGGAGAAAGTACTTTCCTTCTGGGAAAAAAGCCGCGTTTTTGAAAAAAGCCTTGAGCAGACGAAAAAGGGAAATGCCTATGTCTTTTACGACGGCCCGCCGTTTGCAACCGGCCTGCCGCATTACGGACATCTGCTGGCCGGGACCATCAAGGACATCATTCCCCGCTACTGGACCATGCGCGGCAGGCACGTTGAACGCAGGTTCGGCTGGGACTGCCACGGCCTGCCCGTGGAGAACGAGATGGAGAAAGAGCTCAAAGTCTCGGGCAAGCGCGAGATCGAAAAGATGGGGCTGCACATTTTCAACGAAGCATGCCGCTCCATCGTATTGCGCTATACCGGCCAGTGGGAGACCATTGTCCGGCGTATGGGCCGATGGGTTGACTTTGTGCACCAGTATCGCACCATGGACCCGACCTTCATGGAGAGCATCTGGTGGGTGTTCCGGCAGGTATGGGACAAAGGGTTGATCTACCAGGGCTACCGCGTGCAGCCCTATTGTCCGCGCTGCACCACGCCGCTGTCCAATTTTGAAGTCAATGAAGGCTATAAAGACGTCAAGAGCCCGTCGATCACCGTTGCCTTCCCGCTGGCCGACGATCCCGCGACCCGGGTCCTGGTGTGGACGACCACGCCCTGGACGCTGCCGTCCAACGTCGTGCTGGCCGTGGGCCCGAAAATTCGCTATGTCAAGGTCCGCGACGGCGATGTGGCATACATTCTGGCAAAGGACCGGCTTGCCGCGTATTATAAAAAGCCGGAACAGTACACGGTGCTTTCGGAAATGGACGGCGCGGACCTTGCCGGCCTGCGTTATACGCCGATGTATGAGTATTTTGCCGGCAAATCGCCGGATTTTTTCCGGATCGTGACCGCCGATTTCGTCTCCACCGAAGACGGCACGGGCGTGGTGCACATCGCGCCCGCGTTCGGCGAAGACGATTTCGGGGTGGGCGCGCGGCTGGGGCTGCCCATCGTATGCCCGGTTGACGAAGAAGGAAAGTTCACCGCCGAAGTGCCGGCGTGGAAAGGCAAGCTCGTTTTTGACGCCGACGAACCGATTGTCGCGGATATCAAACAGCGCGGCCGCCTGGTGCACAAGGGCGTCATCGAGCATCGCTATCCATTCTGCTATCGTTGCGATACGGCGCTCATCCAGAAGGCCATCACCACCTGGTTCCTCAAGGTGGACCCGATCAAGGACGCCATGATCGCCAACAATCAGACGATCCACTGGGTGCCCGATCATCTGCGCGACGGCCGCTTCGGCAACTGGCTTGCGGGCGCGCGCGACTGGAACATCGCCCGCAACCGCTACTGGGGCACGCCCATTCCCATCTGGAAATGCCCGTCGTGCGGCCGGACCGAGGTGGTGGGCGGGCTTTCGCGTCTGCACGAATTGGCAGGAGGCGGCAATGAGAAAAAAGGCCGCGAGCAGCATGCGAAGGTCGCCGCGGCTGTGCGCAAGGCGCTGGCCGACCCGTCGGTCGCCCGCACGCTTTCGGCCGCGGGCGTCACGGACCCGTCATGGGCCGAAAAACTCAAAAACGCGCCCATCAGCGATACGGACCTGCACCGCCATGTGGTTGACGAACTGAAACTGGCATGCCCGAAATGTAAAACCGAAATGAAGCGCACGCCCGAAGTGCTCGACTGCTGGTTCGAATCGGGTTCCATGCCCTATGCACAGTCGCATTATCCGTTTGAAAACCGCGAAGCGTTCGAAGCCGGCTTTCCGGCCGATTTCATCGCCGAAGGACTCGACCAGACGCGCGGGTGGTTTTATACGCTCATCGTATTATCGGCGGCGCTCTTCAGCAAGCCGGCGTTCAAGAATGTGGTGGTCAACGGCATCATCCTGTCGGAAGACGGGAAAAAGCTCTCAAAGCGCCTTCGTAACTACGAGCCGCCCGAAGAGGTGCTGAACAAGCTGGGCGCCGATGCGCTGCGCCTTTTTCTGATCAATTCGCCTGCCGTGCGCGCCGAGGACCTGAGGTTTTCGGAGAAGGGGATCCTGGAGATGTCCAAGGCCGTGCTCCTGCCGTTCTGGAACGCCTATTCCTTTTTTGTCACCTATGCCAATGTGGACGGCTGGAAGCCGTCACCGGACCTGCGGCCGAAAAGCGACAACGAACTCGACCGGTGGATCGTGTCGCTCCTCAATAACGTGATCCGGGCGGTCAACCGCGAAATGGAGCAGTATAACCTGTATCGCGTGGTGCCCAATCTGGTCGACTTCATCGATAATTTGACAAACTGGTATATCCGGCGCAGCCGGCGCAGGTTCTGGAAGAGTGAAAACGACGGCGACAAGCAGGCCGCCTACGCGACGCTCTATTATGTGCTCGTCAATTTTTCGCGGGCCATGGCGCCATTCCTGCCGTTTCTCACCGAAACGATCTGGCGCAACCTGGTGGCCGGCAAGGTTCCCGGACAGGCGGACAGCGTGCACCTGGCCGCCTATCCGCGGGAAGACGTGTCGTACGCGGACCCGGACCTGGAGATGAAGATGGCGCTGGTGCGCCGCACCGTGGTGATGGGACGCACGCTGCGCAGCCGCTTTACCATCAAGAACCGGCAGCCCCTGCGGGAACTGACCGTGATAGTGAAGGACGCGCATTGCCGCGAGCTGCTGTCGCGCATGGGGCCGCTCATCAAGGACGAGCTTAACGTCAAGCAGGTGCGTTTCGATGAAAACGAGGATTCGGTGGTGACGGTTTCGGCAAAGGCCAATTTCCGGAAGCTTGGCAGGCTGTTCGGCCCGCGGATGAAGGAGGCGGCCGCGCTCATCGAAAAGCTGTCCCCGGCGGAGATCCACGCGCTTTCGCTGGGCGGCGCCGCGGATGTTTTAGACCGGGCGGTGCGCATGGACGACATCGAGCTGCGCCGCGCCAAGCACGCGGGCATCGAGGTGGAAACCGACAACGAGGTGACGGTGGCGCTTGACACCGAGATAACCCCCGAACTGGCGAGCGAGGGCCTTGCGCGCGAATTCGTCAACCGGGTGCAGGTGATGCGCAAGGCCCGCAACCTTGCTGTGACCGACCGGATCGCCGTGACGTGCGCGTGTCCGGCGCCGCTTGCGGCCGCGGTCGAGCAGCACGCCGGCTACGTGCGCGCCGAGGTCCTGGCGGTGTCGCTTTCGCTTGGCGCGGCCGATCCCGGATCCGGTGCTGAATCGTTTGAGATCGATGACATTGCCGGAAAGCTTGCCATTGCAATCGCCAGATAGGACGGGTCACGGACCATGCGGGCGCCCCGGAAACTGAAGAACGATTTCTATTACCTGCTGGCCCGCGTGGTGTATTGGCTGGGAAACCGCCTGCCCCGGGGCATCGGGCTTTCGCTCTTTGGCATTTTCGGCTTTGTCGGCTGGCTGGTCCCCAGCCGCGAGAAGCGGCGGGCGATCGAGCATCTGACGTTGATTCTCGGAGCTAGATTGACTGCGCGAGAGATACGGCGCACGGCGCGGGCCGTGTTCGTGAACCTGGGCAAAAACCTGTTCGACGCCCTGCATCTGCTCGGCGCGTCGGACGCCGAATTCGACCGGCTGGTGAGTCACACCGACCTTTCGGCGGTTCGCGCGGCGTATTCACTGGGGCACGGGGTCGTGCTGATTACCGGGCATATCGGCTGTTTCGAAATGCTGCTGCCGTTTTTCGCGCGCAAGGGAATCAGGCATTTCGCCGTGGGCCGCCGCGTGTATGACAGCCGCATTGACGAGATGATCATATCGGCCCGCAACGGCGCGGATTTCGAGTATCTGCACCGGACCGACAATCCGCGTGCGATCATCCGGCGGCTTATCGACGAAGGAAAGGCCTTTGGCGTGCTGGTGGACCAGGACACCAGCGTCGACGGCGTGTTCGCGGATTTTCTGGGCCGTCCGGCATACAGCCCCAGCGGCCCGCTGCGCATTGCCCTGCGCTATGATATTCCGACGTTCGTCATGTTTACAGCACGGCAGCCGGACAATACGCACCGGGTCTTCATCAGCGACCGTCTGGTATTCGAAAAAAGCGGCGACCCCGGCGCCGATCTTGTGCGTGCGGTTGAACAGGCGAATGCCATCCTGAGCGATGCGATCCTTGCGTATCCGGAGCAATGGGTATGGATGCACCGGCGATGGCGGCGTCGACCTGAACAAGCAGGTGATCGGTAAACGGTAAAATGCAGGTAATCGGTTATTTAATGCAGGGGGGAGATGGCGTCTCGCCCCCGGGGACATTATGACAACACGGCGCGGAACAGCAGGCCCGGAAGCATCGGCAATCACGGTCCTGCGCGGAATCATGGTTCCCGCGCTGTTGCTTTGCTGTCTGTGCGGCCAGAAGCGGCCGGAAGCGCCGGTGACGAACGACAGCGGCTCGGCCTATCAGGAGATCGAGAACGCCGAACTTTTTCTCTACGACGGCGCGAAAAAGGTCTGGATGCTGCGCTCCGATTATTTGCGCAAAAATCCGGGAGATACGGGAAGGATCCTGGTCTATCCGGTGCGCCTTTATCTGTTCGATTCGCTGGGGCGGCCCGCCACCCGCGTTCTGGCCGACTCGGGCACCACCAACAACGCCAAGGACCGTTTTTCCGTATGGGGGAATGTGTTTGTCAAGAACCAGGACTCCACAATCGTGCGCGCGGAACAACTCGATTGGGACAAGAACCGGCGCAAAATCACATCCACGAAATTCGTGCAGATCCAGACGCGCAACGGTGATGTGATGCGCGGGAAGGGGCTGGACGCGACAGAGAGCTTTTCGTCGTGGTCGCTGCGGTCGAGCGTGAGCGGACAGTTCCCCAATTTCCGGGAACGCATGGAAAAAGACGAACCGGTCGGGCCGGGTTCATGAAATCGGAATATCAGACATCGAAGGGACTGCCGCGGCGCGCGTGGCTGCTGTTCGCCGCGGCGTGGTGCCTGCTTCCGCTCTGCGCGCAGGCGGCATCGCCCACGCTTGTTTTGAAAAGCGCCGGCTCCAATGAAAACTCCATGATCAACGGCGAACTGGTCAGCGTGCTGACGGGCAATGTCGTCTGGCTGTATGACGATGTGACCATCCGGTCCGAATCCGCCAAGTGGTGGCGCACGCAGGGCATGGTGGAATTTTCCCGGAATGTCGATATACACCGGGCAAAGCAGCGGCTTACCTGCGACCGCATGAACTACACCAAGAAGAACAGCATGCTCCTCGCCGCAGGCAATGTTCGGTTCGTGGATTCGCTTGAAAAGGTGATCATCACCGGCAACCAGGCGCAGTATAATCTGCAAACGCGAAAATGCGTGCTTGACGACGCGCCCAAAGTCGTGCGCTACGATACGTCGGCGGTCGAAACGCTGACCATTGTCGGACGGCAAATGACCTGGGAGGATTCGCAGAAGGTGGTGTGGGCAAAAGACAGCGTGCGGATCCACAAGGGAGACCTTGTATCGCTCTCGCAATATGCGTACTATCTGACCGACAAAGAGCTGGTGCGTTTGCGCGTGAACCCGCGGATCACCTACGACCGCCAGAAACTCAACGGCGATTCGATCAACCTTGCCTTTCGCGACGACACGCTGCGGTCCATGGTCGTGATGGGCAAAGGCAGGGGGGTGTACACCGAATACGGCCGCAGCGACACCACGCGCACCACCGTTGCCGGCGACAGCATCTATATGGATTTCACCGACACCGGCACGCTCGATTCGGCCTGGGTGGTGGGCAATGTGGTCAGCCGGTACAGCCTGATGTCCGATTCGCTGACGCCGAACCAGGTATCGGGCAAGCAGATGGTCCTGGCCTTTGGCGATCAGAGCCAGGTCCGTCATGCCCGGCTGTGGGGCAATGCCATGTCGACCTATTACATGGAAGATAAAAACAGCAAAAACCGCAATGATGCCAGCGGCGATACGCTGTCGGTATGGTTTGAAGAGGGCCAGGCCGTGCGATTGCGGCTTTCCGGGAGTGTGCGGGGAAAATATTTTCCCCAATAGCGGCGCTTTCGCGCTCGATGCGCGGCACGAAAGGAACAGCATGGAATACCAAACGCAGCAGACCGTGGAAGCAGGCGACCTGCCGGCCGCGACGGCGCCCGCCCCTGCGCGTCCGCCCCGGCTTCTGCGCACCGAAAACCTGGTGAAGCTTTACAGCAAGCGCATGGTGGTCGACGCGGTGTCCATTGAGGTGCGCCAGGGCGAAATCGTGGGCCTTTTGGGCCCCAATGGAGCGGGTAAAACCACAACCTTCTATATGATCGTGGGCATGATCCGCGCCAATCAGGGCCATATTTATCTTGACAATATAGATATTTCCCGCAAACCCATGTACCGACGCGCGCGCATGGGCATCGGGTACCTGCCCCAGGAGGCGTCGATTTTCCGGAAGCTTACGGTGGGCGACAACATCATGGCGATCCTGGAGACCCGGAAGCTCGGCATAAAAGAGCGCAAGTCGCGGATGCGCGCGCTGCTTGAGGAATTGAAAATAGCGCATCTTGAAAAGAGCCAGGGGGATCAGCTTTCGGGCGGCGAGCGGCGCCGCACCGAAATCGCGCGTGCGCTGGCGATCCAGCCCGATTTTATTTTGCTCGATGAGCCGTTCGCGGGTGTTGATCCCATTGCCGTGGAGGACATCCAGAGCATTGTGCATGAATTGAAGTACAAGGGCTACGGCGTGCTGATCACGGACCACAACGTGCGCGAAACGCTGCGCATCACCGACCGGGCATATATCATGAATGAAGGAAAAATCCTTATTTCCGGCACGTCGCGCGAACTGGCCGACAATCCCGAAGCGCGGCGGATTTACCTGGGGCAGAGCTTTAAGCTGGATTAAGGCGGATGAATGTCCAATGTCCAGCAGCGAATGTCCAATGACCAGGGAAATACCATCAGCGTTCAACCATCATGCTTTCCGTTGGACGTTCTGAGTTCCTTGATGGACATTGGACATTGAGTTCGCCATGGAAATAAAGAGGAGATGACTTGAATCTCGGCCTTGACATGTCAATGAAACTGCAGCAGAAGCTGTCGTTTCAGATGATTCAGTCGCTCAAGCTTTTGCAGGTCAACACCCTGCAGCTGGAGCAGATGCTCAAGACCGAAATGGAGCTCAATCCGGTTTTAGAGCTGACCGAAGACCAGGAACCGGAGCTCGACGAGGCCGAAAAGCCCGAGACGGAGCCCGAGAAAGAAAAAGACGGAGACGAAGAGCTTGATGTCAACGAGGAGTCCATTGACTGGGAAGAATACCTCGACGAGGGTTTCGACCTCGGCAGCCGCAGGAGCGAAGAGGAAGACCCGGGCGAAAAGCGTTACGAGCCTACGCCGGTGTATCAACTGACGCTTGCCGAGCATCTGGAGACGCAGCTGACTGAAAAAACGCTCGATGAAGAGCGGCGGCTTTTATGCCAATTCCTGATCGGTTCCATCGATCCCGACGGCTATATGCGCCTGCCGGTTGAAAGCATCGCGGAGGCGACGCAGAAAAACGCGTACGATGTGGAAGAGGCGCTGCATGTAATCCAATCCATGGACCCGTCGGGCGTGGGCGCGCGCACGCTCCAGGAGTGCCTGCTCTTGCAGCTCAAGGCCCGGCATGAGCAAGATTCGCTGGCCTTTACAATCCTGTCGCAGGCGTGGGACCTGTTCGAAAAGATGAAAATCCCGGAGATCTCGCGCACGCTGGGCGTGGAGCAGTTGCAGGTGCAGCAGGCGTTCGACTTCATTAAAACCCTGAATCCCAAACCCGGCTATTCGATAACGGCGGAACATTCCGCGACCATCATACCCGATCTGATCGTGGAGAAGGTTGATGACGATTTCGTGGTGATGCTCAACGACCGGTCCGTGCCGTCGCTGCATATCAGCGGGGCGTATGCGCGCATGATCCGGCGCGGCAGCACGGCCAAACCCGAGATCAAAAATTTCGTCCGCGAAAAACTTAACAGCGCCACATGGCTCATCCGCTCCATTGAACAGCGCAAAACCACCATGCTCAAGGTGATGAACGCCATTGTCGATAAGCAGCGCGAATTTTTCGAAAAAGGCCCGCCCAACCTCGATCCGCTCAAGCTTCAGGACATCGCCGACATGATCGGCATGCATATTTCAACCGTCAGCCGCGTCACAAGCAACAAATACGTGCAGACACCGTATGGGATTTACGAGTTGAAATATTTCTTTTCCGAAGCCATGGGCCAGGACGGCGACGGCGGCGATGTGTCATCGGAAAAAATCCGCAACCGCATCCGCGATCTCGTGGAGAACGAAAACCCACTGCACCCGCTGTCGGACCAGAAGATCGCCGACACGCTCCGGCAGGAGAGCTATAACGCTGCGCGGCGCACCGTGGCAAAATACCGCGAACAGCTCAAAATCCTGCCCGCAAGGCTGCGGCAGAAATATGAATGAGCCCGCCGTTTCCTTCATAGCCATCACGCCGGCGCCTGTCGCTTCGTGCGGGCGAATGCCGGTATGGCTGCGCCGTCCCGTGGAGAACGCCGGCCGCAAAGATGCCGTGGAGAGGACGCTTGCCGATGCCGGCCTGTCTACCGTGTGCCATGAGGCGCGCTGCCCCAATCGCGGCGAGTGCTTTGGCCGCGGAACCGCCGCGTTTCTCATCATGGGCAATGCCTGCACGCGCGCGTGCGGATTCTGCCATGTCAACCATGCGGCGCCGCGGCAGCTTGACGATAGCGAACCCGCCCGCATCGCGGACGCGGTGCGCCGGCTGGGGCTGCGCCATGCGGTCATCACCTCCGTCACGCGCGACGATCTGCCCGACGGCGGGGCGGCCCATCATGCCGAAACAATACGCCGCCTCAAACGTGATGTACCGGGTATCAGCGTGGAAGTGCTGATACCGGATTTGCAGGGCGATCGAAACGCATTGCATACCGTGCTCGATGCCGGGCCCGATGTGCTGAACCATAATCTGGAGACGGTCGCACGCCTCTATCCAATCGTGCGGCCGCAGGCGGACTACCGGCGTTCACTGCTTGTTCTTTCAGAAACGGCACGGTATAATCGTACTATCCGCCGAAAATCCGGGATCATGGTCGGGCTGGGAGAAACAGCGGAGGAAGTGCGTCTGTTGATGCGTGACCTGCAAGACGCCCATTGCCAGATCCTGACCATCGGGCAATACCTGCGCCCGTCTCCTGCACAGCTCCCGGTGGCGGAATATATCAACCCGGAGCAGTTTCATGAATATCGGTCATTCGGGCGTCGCACGGGATTCCTGGAGGTCATGGCTGGTCCGTATGTGCGCAGCTCGTACCGCGCGGAAGAACAATCGCCGAAACCAGATAAACCTGATTCGCGCACCACATTCCCAAAGGAGTTCGCATGGAATCTCAGATAACCTTCCGGCATTCCAAAGCATCGGATAGCTTGAGACAGGTAATCCAGGACGACCTCGATAAACTCCAGCGATTTTATGACAGCATCACGTCCGCGCGTGTAGTTCTGGACACCGATTCCATCAATAAAAAAGCGGAAATCGTGCTGAATCTGTACAGCCATACCGTCACCGCGACGTCCAAAGCCGAAAATATCGGCAAAGCATGGGCCGAAACCATGGGCAAGGCCGAACGGCAATTGAAGAAGATCAATGAAAAACTGAAAAATCACAAGCATAAGAAGCAGGAGTCCGATGAGGGGTGATCCCCGGCCGGCAATTCCGATGTATTCCGCAATGGCCGTAAAGTAATTTTATAGGCTTTGGGGCATCCGCATGGATGTTGATCCGGCCGCATACCCGTCGCGCTGAAAGGCTCCTTCGATGAAAAAGACAAATACGGACCTGATTGTCGGCGGGACAATCTTCGCGGCCCTTTTCATCATGATCGCCAGCGTGCTCTGGCTCAAAGAGCTGAGTGTGGCCAGCCGGCGCGTCCACTATTCGGTGCTTTTTTCCAACATCGGGCTTTTGCAATTGGGCGATCCGGTGACCGTAAGCGGCCTGAAATCGGGCCGGGTGCTGGATGTCAAGATGCTGCAGGACAGCGTGGCCGTCACCATGGAGCTTGACAAAAACATCATGCTCACCGATTCCGCCAGGATAACGGTGCAGAACATCGGATTGATGGGTGAACGGTGCGTGGGCATCCAGCTTTCGAAAAAAGGCGCCCGGTGCCGGCCCGACGCCAACGGCAGGCCGCCTGCCTATATTCACGGCTATTTCGACAGCGGGATCGGCGAAGCCATGGGCATGATCGGGACCGTGCTCGCTGATGTCCGGGTACTTCTTACAAACGTGCAGGGCATTATCAACAAAACCGTCGGCGATACGGTGTTTATCGATGTGTTTCAGAAAGTGGTATGCCGTCTGGACACGCTCAGCGGCATGGCGCAGACGCTGGTGAAGAGGGACGCGCCCAAGGTCGACCGGGCGGTTTCCGATCTTTCGGCGCTGGCCGGCCAGATGCAGCAATTGGTCGACGCGAACAAGAAGGACCTTGACCGGCTTATTAAAAACGGCGCTCAACTGTCCGACCAGGCGCTGGTCATCACCGGGAACCTGGACACGCTGACGACATCGCTCAACGGCATGATCGCGGATATCAAGTCGGGCAAAGGATCGATCGGCAAATTAATGCAGGACGAAAATCTGTATTCAAGCCTCAAGGGATCCATCCAGGCGCTGGACACCCTTGTCAAGGACGTCCAGGATGAGGGCTTGAAGCTGCGCATTAAACTGGGATTTAAAAAGGGCAAAAGATAGCCGAGTATGATCCAACGTGAAATGCCCATAACCAACGAACTCGGCATTCATGCGCGTCCGGCATCGCTTATCGTGCAGACGGCAAAACGCTTTAAATCCGATATCTGGATTGAAAAAGACGGCGTCACCGCCGATGCAAAAAGCATCATGAATATCATGATGCTTGCCGCATCGAAAAAATCAATGGTTACAATTCGCGCAAAGGGTCCCGACGAACAGCAGGCCCTGGAGACGATCGCCAGATTGTTCGAGAACCAGTTCAACGAAATGTAGTCCCCCGCGGGCCATGCTCCCCGCAGGCGCATTGGGGCGCGGCTGCAAAAACACCCGGAACATCAGCATGCACCAGAAACGAAGCACCATCAATATCGGCCTTATCGGCGCCGGCGTCATCGGCGGCGGCGTTATCAAGCTGTTCGACCTGCAGGGACAATTCTTCAGTGAAAAGCAGGGGCTGCCGCTTGTCCTTAAGCGCATCGTCGATACCCGCACCGAGCGGTTCGCGGAGCTTCCGGTGGGAAAAGCGATCTGCACCGCGCACGCCGAAGACATCCTCAGCGATCCGGAAATCCAGATCGTCATCGAGCTGGTGGGCGGCACCACGTTCGCCCGCACGTTCATCCTTTCGGCCCTGGCGAAAAAAAAACATGTGGTGACCGCGAATAAGGCCCTTCTGGCCGAACGCGGCCCCGAAATTTTCGGCGCGGCCGAGAAGGCGGGCGTATCGGTCTATTTTGAGGCGGCGGTGGGCGGCGGCATGCCGGTGATCAAAACCATCCGCGAAGCGCTGGTGGGCAATGATGTCCGTTGCGTCAAGACCATCATCAACGGCACCTGCAATTATATTCTCACGCAGATGACGGAAAAGGAACTGCCTTTCGCCAAGGTCCTTGCCATGGCGCAGAAGCGGGGGTATGCCGAGGCGGACCCTACGCTGGATGTTGAAGGCGGCGACGCAGGCCATAAAGTGGCCATCATGGCCTCGCTCCTGTACGACGGGTATATGCCCTATGACAAGGTCAGCCGGGAGGGCATCACCAATATCACCCCCGAAGACATCTCCTTTGCCCGCGACCTGGGATACAAGATCAAGCTTCTCGGCGTGATCCAGCGCGACAGCGACGGCGCGCCGGTGGAAGCGCGCGTGCATCCCGCGCTGCTGCACAACAGCCACATCCTGGCCTCCGTGTCCGATGTGTATAATGCCGTCTGGCTTTCGGGCGACGCCGTGGGCGACATGCTGCTGTACGGCCGCGGCGCCGGCGAATTGCCCACGGCCTCGGCCGTGATCGGCGACGTGGTGGACGTGGCCCGCAATATTGCCGCCGGCACCCCCGACCGCGTGCCCATGTCGTTTTACAGCGAAGACAATATGCTTCCAGTCAAGCCGCTCGACGACATCATGTCGCGCTATTACCTGCGCTTTACCGTACTCGACCGGCCCGGCGTGCTGGCCTCCATCAGTTCGGTGTTCGCCAAATACGGCATATCCATCGCCGCGGTCATCCAGCGCGAGCACCTCTCGGGTCAAACGTTGCCGGTGGTCTTTTCAACCCGCGAAGTCCAGGAAAAGCAGGTGCGTGAAGCGATTTCCGAGATCGAAAAAATGGATTTTATCAAGAATGCGACCCAGCTTATCAGGATTGAGGATTAGCGCGAATGATGGAGAAAGCCTGCCTGCGCACCTGCGGCGGAACGCCCGTGCTCACCTACCCATTGGACCAGGTCCGCTATAAAAGCGACGACGGCCGCCTTTTGGAAGTATTCAACCCCCTGCCTTCGTTTACTCCCGAACAGGTAACCGCCCTGCGGGAGGTTTTCGACATGCGGCTCTTTTCCCGCAACCCCGTTGACAAGAGCGGCGTATGGCGTTACCGCGAATTCCTGTCGGCCTTCAGGCCCTACGACAATGTGGTGACGCTGTTTGAAGGCACTACGCCCATTTACAGTATGCCGGTGTGCGCCGCGTACGCGGGCATGAAAGAGCTTTTTGTCAAACACCAGGGCGAAAACCCCACGGGGTCGTTCAAAGACAACGGCATGACCACTGCCGTGACCATGGCCAAAAAACTGGGCGCCCACCTGGTGGCCTGCGCCAGTACCGGCAATACGTCGGCCTCCATGGCGGCGTATGCCGCGCGGGCGCGCATGAAGAGCGTCGTCTTCATACCCCAGGGCCAGATCGCCTACGGCAAATTATCGCAGGCGCTCGATTACGGCGCCATCACCATTCAGATCGACGGCGATTTCGACGCGGCCATGAGCATCGTGCAGGACGTGTGCGCGCAGGGCAACATCTACCTGCTAAATTCAATCAACCCGTTCCGCATCGAGGGCCAGAAAACCATCATGATCGAGCTGCTTCACCAGCTCGAATGGCAGGCGCCCGACTGGGTGGTGGTGCCGGGCGGCAACCTGGGCAACTGCTCCAGTTTCGGCAAGGCCTTCGACGAACTCCTGGCCTCGGGTTTCATCGATCGCGTGCCGCGGATCGCCGTGATCCAGGCCGAGGGCGCCAACCCGCTGTTCCAGAGCTTTGCAAGCGGCAATCGCACGCTTGTACCCGTGCACGCGGCCACGCGCGCCACGGCCATCAAGATCGGCAACCCGGTGAGCTTCGTCAAGGCGTGGCACGCCGTGGACGTCAGCCGCGGCGTGGTGGAACAGGTGACCGAAGAGGAAATCGCCATCGCCAAGAGCCGCATCGGCGCCGACGGCGTGGGCGCCGAGCCCGCCTCGGCAACCACGGTTGCCGGGTGCAAAAAGCTCGTTGAAAAAGGCGTCATCCGGCCGGATGAAAAAGCGGTGTGCATCCTCACCGGCCATCTGCTCAAAGACCCCGACTATACGGTGGAATTCCATCGCGACGAACTGTATCTCGACGCGCAGCATGAATCATCGGTAACCGGCACGAGAAAGATCGACACCCGGGGCTTTGCCAACACGCCCGTGCGCCTGCCCGCCGATGTGAAAACGATCCTGGAGTATATTGATAAAAGGAAATAGCGGCGGCGCCGCGTTGACGGAACACCATCATGAAATACGCGATCCTGGTGGGTGACGGGATGGCCGATTTTCCCGCACCCGAACTTGACAACAGAACACCCCTGGAACACGCGACAACGCCCAACATGGACCGCGTGGCGGCCCGGGGACGCGTGGGCCTGGTGCGCACCATACCCGACGGCCTTCCGGCCGGCAGCGACGTGGCCAACCTCTCGCTTTTAGGATATGATCCGGCCGCGCATTACCAGGGCCGTGCGCCCATTGAGGCGGCCAGCATGGGCGTTGCGCTGGGGCCGTCCGATACGGCCTTCCGCTGCAACCTGGTGACCATCCAGGACGGCATCATGGCCGATTATTCCGCCGGCCATATCGATACGGCTGCGGCGCAGGCGATCGTGGCCGACCTTCAGAAAGAATTGTCATCCGACAGCGTTCGCTTCCATCCGGGCGTGAGCTACCGGCACCTGGCGGTGATTGCCGATCTGCCGCAGGGGACCTGCACCTGCACGCCGCCGCATGCCATCAGCGGCAAACAGGTGCGGCCGTACATGCCCGCGGGCGCGGGCGATCGCGTTATCCTTGACCTTATGCAACGGGCCAAAGCCGTGCTGGCCCGCAGCGCCGCCAACCTGGAGCGCGCGGCCGCGGGAAAACCGCCGGTGACCGACATCTGGCTGTGGGGCCAGGGCCGCGCCGTGCGCCTGCCGTCCCTGCGCGAACGGTATGGGCTTACGGGCTCCGTGATTTCGGCGGTAGACCTCGTGCGCGGCCTGGGCGTGCTTGCCGGCATGACGGTCCGCATCGTGCCGGGCGCCACCGGTTATTTGGGCACCAATTACGCGGGCAAGGTCGCCGCGGCGCGCGAAGCTTTGCAATCGGAAGACCTGGTGTACCTCCACGTGGAGGCGCCCGATGAAACATCGCACGAAGGATCGCTTGATAAAAAGATACAGGCCATCGAGGAGTTCGACCGGCACATCGTGGGCGGCGTTCTCGGGCTTTTCGGCGAACACCCGGACCTGCGCCTTTTAGTGCTTCCCGACCACGCCACGCCCGTATCGCTCAAAGACCATCATGCGATGCCCGTTCCCTTCGCCGTATGCGGTGCCGGCATCGTTGCCGATGCGTCAACTGCCTACAGCGAAAAGGCCGCCGCGGGCCGCAGAACGCTCACCGGCGTATCGCTCTTTGCGGAATTCGTTCGCGGGACCTTCGCCTGAACGCCATCATTCCCGCGGACATGTAGGGGACCGCGCCGTATGGGATTGAAAATTCTCGAAAAGCCGTTGACCCTGCTGTTCGACACCATCGCCCTGTTTATCGCGCTGGCGGCGACGTTCTGGCTGCGCTTTAAGAGCGGTATTTTTCCCGAAACCTTCAATCCCGATATCGCCTTCGCGGACTATTTCATCCCCTGCCTCATCCTGACCTGCTGCTGGCTTCTGCTGTTCTTTTTTTCCGGCCTGTACCGCACGTGGTACAAGGAATCGCGTCTCGATGAATTTTTCGTGGTAACGCGCACGGCGCTGGTGGGGATCTTTTTCCTCTTTCTGCTCATCAGCGCCGACGAGCTGATGATCTTTGCGCGCACGGGCAAGCCGCCGTCCCTTTTCAGCCGCACCCAGTTCGCCATGCTGATCACCTATGCCGGGTGCATGTTGTTTTTCGCAACGGTCAACCGGTTCGCCATGCATACGCTGCTGTCGTCCCTCTTTACGCGCGGCGTGGGCCGCAGCAGGCTGCTCATCGTGGGCGCCAACGAATCGGGCTCGGCGATCGTCGACGATATCGGACGCTATCCGCACCTGGGCTATGCCGCGGTGGGTTTCATCGACGACGACGGCCGCAAGAAAGGCGGCGCGGTGCGGGCACTCCCGGTGTACGGCACCTATGCCGATATCCCGGCGGTGGTGCGGCGGGAGCTGATAAGCGGCCTGATAGTATCGCATGTGTCAACATCCGCCAACGAGATCATGCGTATCATAGAAAAATGCGCCGACCTGCCGGTGACGGTATACATGGTCCCGACGCTTCTGGACGTGATCGCGGGGCACCTTAAAACCCACCAGATTTTCGGCGTGCCTCTCCTGGTGTTGCTGTCGGACCATCTTCCCGGCTGGCAGGCGCAGATCAAACGGCTTATGGATATCGCGGTATCCTGCATCGTGCTGTGCCTGGGCGCTCCGGTCCTGCTGGCGGTCGCGGCGCTCATCCGGCTGACCACCCCGGGACCGGCCATTTACAAACAGATTCGCGCCGGGCAGTATAACCATCCGTTTACGCTGTATAAATTCCGCTCCATGTATGCCGACGCGGAAAAGCGCGCGGGCCCCCAATGGGCCCTGAAAAACGACCCGCGCATAACACCCATAGGCCGGCTCATCCGCAAAACCCGGCTCGATGAAATCCCTCAGTTCATCAATGTGCTCAAGGGAGAGATGTCACTGGTGGGCCCGCGTCCGGAGCGGCCGTTTTTTATCGAGCAACTTAAAAAAGAGATCCCCTGGTATGTGCGCAGGCTCAAGATGAAACCCGGCATAACCGGCTGGGCGCAGGTGAAGCACAAATACGATTCCACCATCGAGGACGTAAAACAGAAGGTGATGTACGATCTTTACTATTTCGAAAACATTTCGCTGTTGCTGGACATCAAGATAATGATCCTCACGATCTGGGTGGTGATCACCGGCAAGGGCGCGCATTGAGATTCCGCGCGACATTCGGGACGGTGATGGAGCTGATTCGGAATTTGCGGTCCATTCCGCCGGAGCCGGCACGCGCGGCGAGGACACATAAGAAGGGCCGGCACTTGCGCAACCGGCAGGGCCGCTTTTATTTTGGCACCGGCGAGTGCAGCCGGGAAAGCAAGATCCCACAGCAAGGAAATCATCCCGCACGTTGGCTCTTCGATCCGTAGCTCACAGCCTTAACGCATCTAGTATTGCGCCGGCATGCGATACAATCCAGTGCCGGTCCTTTCCCGGGAGTTGGATGGAAGCGCACCATATCCGGAACATCGCCATCATCGCCCATGTTGACCATGGGAAAACCACGCTCGTAGACCAGCTCTTCAAGCAGAGCGGCATGTTCCGCGACAACCAGGTGGTCGCCGAACGGCTCATGGATTCCATCGACCTCGAGCGCGAGCGCGGCATTACCATCGCCTCGAAAAACGGTTCCTTCAAGTATCGCGGCTACTGGATCAACATCATCGATACGCCGGGCCACGCGGACTTCGGCGGCCAGGTGGAACGCGTGCTGCGCATGGCCGACGGCGCCCTGCTGCTGGTTGACGCTCAGGAAGGCCCCATGCCGCAGACCTATTTCGTGCTTAAAAAGGCATTGGCCCTCGGCCTGCGCATCATCGTGGTCATCAACAAGATCGACAAGCCCGCGGCGCGGCCCGACTGGACGCTGAACCAGGTCTTTGATTTGTTCATCAAACTCGGCGCGCCCGACCACATCCTCGATTTCCCGGTTGTCTATGCATCGGCGAAGGACGGCTACGCGCTGGACGACCCGGCCGAAGATCCCCGGGACCTGGGGCCGCTGTACGACAAGATCATCAAATGCATTCCAATGCCCCCGGGCGATCCCGGCGCTCCGCTGCAGATGCTGGTCAGTTCCATCGATTATTCGCCCTATCTTGGGCGGCTGGGCATCGGCAAGATCACCGACGGCACGCTGAATGTCAACAAAGACATCGTGGTGGCGCTGCGCGACGGCTCGATCGTGCCGGCGCGCATCACCAAGGTCTACCGGTTCGAATCCAACCAGAAAGTGGCCATCGATATCGCCGCGGCCGGGGAAATCGTCGCCGTGGCGGGAATGGAGGAAGTGACCGTGGGCGTGACCTATACCGATCCCGTCAATCCACGGCCCCTGCCGCCCATGCAGATCGATCCGCCCACGCTTTCCATGAATTTCATTCCCAACGATTCGCCGTTTTCCGGCAGGGACGGCGCGTTCGTGACCTCGCGCCACGTGCAGGAGCGGCTTTTCCGCGAAACACTCTCCGATGTCGCATTGACTGTTGAAAATCTTACGTCCATCGTGGGCTGCAAGGTGTCGGGCCGCGGCGAACTGCACATCTCCATGCTCATCGAGCGCATGCGGCGCGAAGGCTACGAGTTCCAGGTCACCCGGCCGCAGGTGATCATGAAGCGCGAAGGCGACATTCTTCTGGAACCATACGAAGAGCTCATGATCGACGTTGACGAACAGTATATGGGCCTGGTCATCGAAAACCTGGGCCGTCGCAAGGCGCAACTCCTTGAGATGCACCAGCAGGCCGGGCTCAACCGGCTGCTCTATAAAGTCCCTACGCGCGGCTTGCTGGGTTTCCGCTCTGAATTCCTTACGGACACGCGCGGCATGGGCACCATGAACTACGTCTTTTCCGGCTACGGTCCGTTTGCCGGCGAAATGCGCAACCGCACGACGGGCGTCATGGTCACCAAGGAGACCTGCGTCATCGCCGGTTTCGCGCTGTTTCACCTGCAGGAGCGCGGCCGCATGTTTTTCGGCCCCGGCATTCCGGTATACAAAGGGCAGATCGTGGGCGAGAGCGCGCGCGAAGAGGACATGGTTGTCAATCCGGGAAAAGAGAAGAAGCTTACCAACATGCGCGCCGCCGGCTCGGACGAGAACATCATCCTCACGCCGCCGGTGATCATGAGCCTGGAAGAATGCCTCACCTTCATCAACGACGACGAACTGGTGGAAATCACCCCCAAGGCGATGCGGCTGAGGAAAAACCCGCATGTGAAGAGAAAAAAGGCCGTGGCAGAGGATTGAGGGCCTGCTTCGCGACCACAATTTGCAGCGATAGACGCAGCGCGTCAACCCGATTCAAAATCCTCCAGCTTTCCCATCACATGCGCCCTAAGGCGCGGGTCGGGGATCCTTTTCGCCCATTGCCGCGCTTTTTTAAAATCGAAATCCTTCGGGACCTGCAATTCAGGGAAAAACCCGAAATTGCGGCCCTTGCGGCCGGACAGATACCAGCAATCGAGCAGGGCCTTTTCCGGTGATGCAATCAGGAATGATCCGGTTGACTTATACCAGTCAAAGCCCATGAAAAACTCCGGCGCGATGCGATGGAGCGAAAAAGCGGCAATGGATGTGCGGATGGTCCGCGTATGGGCTGTCGTGGCAAGTGAAATACTCTGAGGGATCTGTTCGATCATACCATGCAGGTGCAGCGCGGAGACAAAGGAGACATAGGCCTGCCGGTCCGGCATGAGAAAAGGGACCAGATCAAAGGCCGAAAGCAACTGCGCGCTCCGTTCCGCCCATATTCCCCGGCTGATTTTAATGATGGCATCATGGTAACAAAGGGAATTCAACCCCTGCGTCACCGTGGAAAGGGATTTTCCCGAAATACGCGCCAGGTCCCGGGTTGCAAAATACGGCCCGGGAAGTCGCTTGATGAATTTGATAATCGGCCCTTTGTTCACAACAGTTCCTCAAGCCTTCGCGAAACCGTCAATCGGATTTCATCCCATACGCCCGGGTCCTCATAGGTCCGGCGATTTTCATGGTCGAGAAATTCCAGAACCGTGTCCCTGAACTGCCGATATTCCACGGAAAAAAGATTATCCAGGGCCTTGCGGACCACCCGGGGGGCCGGCCGAATTGACTTGTCGGCAACAGGCCCGAGCTGGGTGTGAAGGAGATGCAGGTCAAAGACGTCGCGGGCCTGCGGCAATGCGCGATCGGCAAGCGCGCCGACCTTCTGCGCAAAAGCCGCCGCGGCGCCATAGTGCGGTACAATCACCGGCGGAACGCGATAGGCCTTCGTCACCATGGCCGGTATCGATTCAACGACGATCCCCTCCTGCATGCCTCTGCGCGAGAATTCTACTTTGGTAAACAGATCAAGGTCACCCGCAACCCGCAGATGGATCTTGAAACGCTGGGTGGTTTCGGTCTGCTTGGCTTTGGCGATGTCCGGCGGCACAATCGCGCGGATCCCGAACGACAGGAGCGTTTCCGACAACGACGGTATGGCGAGGACCATGGTGACGGTATCACGCAGCTTGTCAATAGACAGCCCTTCCGCGTCGATGTCCAAGTCTTCGGAATAGCGGGGGCTGCGGAAAAAAAACCGCATATTCACCCCGCCTTTAAGGGAAAACTGGTCCGGCTTGAGCTTGCGCGAAAGCCGGCGGAGGAATTCCAGGTGGAAAAGCTCCCGCATCTGGAGCGGGGTATAGGATTGGTCGATCATATATTATGTAATATAATTTAGTTATAACGAAATTTTAATACATAGTTAATCCCATATAACCATCCCGTATGCGCGATCTGCGGCGCCGCGATTTGCATTTGCCGGTATGTTTCCGCGCGCCGCCACTTCGGCGCTGAGCGATGATTCGGAATTCACGCGTCGTATTTAAAATATGCGTCTCGTTCGGTCTTGTACCTCACGGCTTCCGCAGCGCATCCCGTATCACCCGCGATATCCGGCGGATTTCATAGGGCTTCTGAATAAACCCCAGTGCCCCCTCTTTGAGAATGCGACGCGCTTCGCCGTCGACCGAAAAGCCCGAGGCCACGATCGCCTTGACTGAAGGATTGATCTCCTTGAGGCCTTTGAAACAGGCGAACCCGCCCATGGCGGGCATGATGATGTCGATGATCGCAAGGTCGATTTCCCGCCAGTGATCGCGGTAATAGTCGACGCCCTCTTTTCCATCTTTACAAATTCGGACATGGTAGCCGAGTTCGGTGAGCATCTCTTCGGCCACGGCCTGTATGGCCTCTTCATCGTCGATCACCAGGATGGTCCCGGACCCTTTGACCGGCTCCACGTTTTCGGCGGGCGCGGCCTGGTCCTCATGCGCAGGCTGCACCGCGGGAAGATAGATGCTGAAGATAGTCCCGGCCCCCGGGGTCGTGCCGACGGTAATGCAACCGCCATGATTTTCAACCGCGCCCAGCACGCTGGCCAGCCCGATGCCCGTGCCGCGACCGATCTCCTTGGTTGTGAAGAAGGGCTCGAAAATGCGGGCCCTGGTTTGCTCGTTCATCCCCGTCCCGGTATCAGAAACGGAAAGCTTAAGGTAGGTTCCCGGCGTCACCTTGAGCGTCTGCCCGGCGATGAATGCTTCGTCCAATTCCGCGATTGCCGTGGCAAAGGTAAGGGCGCCTCCCTCGGGCATGGCGTCGCGGGCGTTCACCGCCAGGTTGAGCAGCGCATTATGCAACTGCGTGGCGTCGCCCATGATGCACGGGGGATCGGCCTCCATCCTTTTCGTGATGGTAATCCGCTTGTCAAGCGTATGTTCCAGCAGCTGGATCACATCGTCGATCACCTGATGGATATCGAGTATCACGACGTCGTACTTGCCTTTGCGGGCAAAGGCCAGAAGCTCCGAAGCCAGGTCGGACATGCGCCGGGCCGTTGCCAGGATGGAATCGGTGTATTTCTTGAGGGCCGGGTTGTCGGTCGCGAATTTCATCTGGATCAACTCGGCAAAACCGAGCACCGCGCCCAGCATATTATTGAAATCGTGCGCCACGCCCCCGGCAAGCAGGCCGATGGCCTGCATCTTCTGGGCCTGCATGAGCTGCGACTGCATCTGCTCGCGTTCTTTTGTGTTGTTTTCGAGGGCGACAAGCATGCTGTTGATCATGTTAGCGAGCTTGCCCAGCTCATCGGCGCCCATTTCGGGCAGGCGCATTGCGGCATCCGCGCTGGAACGTATCGCATCAAGCCTGGCGCTCAAATGGCCCAGCCGCGCCGTTACCATCCAATGCAGCAGAAGCATGGTCAATGCCGCGAAAATAAGGGTGATGCCGATTACCCATAGCATGGCGTATGAAATAGTCCTCTGGCCCTGACGGTAGATGTCGCGGGCAAAGCGCGCCTTGATTAAAAGCGCCGGATCGCCGGCGATATCAGCGAGGACGGTGTAGCCCATGATGTTCTTTGTGTCAACAGGCTTGATGGTGACCTGCTGGTCCTGCGACAGGGACATGCCGATGGCCTGCAAATACTGCTCGGGGATTTTCCGGTTGAGCGCATACGCATCGAACGAAAGATGCGTGGTCGCATTGAGGCGCATGATTTCCGCGGTATCCAGATTCCGGCCGATAAGCAGGCATCCCCGGCACGGGCCCTGGCCGTCGTTGCGCAGAATGGGCCTGATGGCAATGGCCAGAGCGCTGTTCTGAAGCATGATAATGCCGCGCCTGCCGGTTTTTTCCGCGGTATCGGCCATCAAGGTGCGGTGCTGCGCAAGAAAGGAAAGCAGGTCCGCGGGGACCGGAAGTTCGCTTGCGGCGGACACATCATAATTGCGGCCGTACGCGAGCGTCCCGTCGCGCCGGAAGAAAATCATCATATTGATATTGAGATTCGCAAAAGCGCTCGCGCTCAGATTATCGTCGATATAGTTCTGATTTTTATCTTCAACGAACCGCCAGGTATCGTCCCATCCGGACCAGTCGCCCGCGGTTGAAAAAATCTTTTGCAGATAATCGTCGAACGTGCTGCGGATCTGCAGCATGTTTCGCGTAACATGCTCGTTCTCAAGTTTGCTGAAGGCATTAACGATGAGGAATTGCGACAGGACCAGCAGCACGGCGATAAGCACGGCAAAGACGCCGGCTATGGCCAACAGCGTTTTGGTCTGGATTGAAAAGCCGGGTTTCATGGCGTATCGATTATCGCAGGGTTCAGGATTTGATTTACGCCGATTCTATATAATACAAGAATGGGTGCGGATATGCAATAGCGATCAAGCGCCAACTATTTTCTGAAGGTCCGATCATACCTCGAAAGGCACAAGCATGAATATCCGGCGCGGAAGATTGACTAGTGCGTGTATGGTCGCGATGATCGCCTGCCTTCTGGCCGCCTGCAAACAGAACCCGCGCGCGCTGGAAATGGTATTGAATCTGGGCAATTACGCCGAGCCGCAGGACCTTGACCCGCACATCATCACCGGCGTCACGGAACTCAACATCATCTCCGCACTGCTCGAAGGCCTGGTGGATGACGATCCCCGCGATCTGCATCCTGTTCCCGGTGTTGCGCAACGATGGGAGATTTCTCCGGATGGCCTGACCTATACTTTTCATCTGCGGCCCGATGCGAAATGGTCCAACGGCGACCGCGTGACATCGCACGATTTTTCCTGGTCGTTTCGTCGCATGCTTTCGCCCGGCCTGGGCGCGGAATACGCCTATATGCTGTATCCCATGAAAGGCGCGGAGGATTTCAATAAAGGCCGATCGACCGACACCGCGTCTTTGGGCATGCAAGCGCCGGACGATTCGACGCTGATCATCATCCTTGGAAAGCCGACGCCCTACTTCCTCTCGCTTTTAAGCCATAACGCCTGGATGCCGGTGCACCGCGCGACCATTGAAAAATTCGGGGCCATGGACCAGCGGGGCACCGCCTGGACCAAACCCGGCAATTTTGTGGGCAACGGCCCCTTCATCCTCAAAACCTGGCAGGTGAATTCCGTAGTATCAGTTGCAAAGAGCCCGACCTACTGGGACCGCGCCGCGGTAAAGCTTGACGAAATTAATTTTTATCCCTATGAGAGCGTGCAGACCGAGGAGCGCGCGTTCCGGTCGGGCCAGTTGAGCGTGACCTATTCGGTGCCGTTGAACCTTATTGATTTTTATAAGAAAGAGCACCCGGACCGGATCCACATCGATCCCTACCTTGCAACGTATTTCTATCGTTTCAACACCACCCGCAGGCCGTTTGACGACGTGCGTGTCCGCCGCGCGCTTGCCATGGCCGTCGACCGGCCGGCCATCACCAAAGATATCCTCAAGGGCGGCCAGCTGCCGGCATATTACTTTACACCGCCGGGGACCGCCGGCTATACGGCGCGCTGCCCGTTTGCCGCCGACATCGCGGCCGCGCGAAAGCTGCTGGCCGAGGCGGGATATCCCGGCGGCAAAGGATTTCCCGAAATCGAGCTGTTGTTCAATACGTCGGACCAGCACCTGGTGATCGCGCAGGCGGTGCAGGAGATGTGGAAGAAAAACCTGGGCATCGATGTGCGGCTGGTGAATCAGGAGTGGAAGGTATACCTGGAGACGCAGAAGGAGCTCGCGTACGGCGTCTGCCGGTCGGGATGGACCGGCGATTACAACGACCCGAACACGTTTCTTGACATGTGGGTCACCGGCGGCGGCAACAACCAGACGGGATGGTCCAACGCGGTCTACGATTCGCTCATCCGGCGGGCCTCGATGACCGCGGACGCGGCGCAACGGTTCGAGTGCTTCCAGCGGGCCGAGGCGGTCCTGGTGCGGGAGATGCCGGTCATGCCGATCTATTTCTATACCAGCTTGTCATTACGCGACCCTCGCGTCAAGGGCTTCTGGCCGACGATACTGAACAAGCACCCCTATAAATACATTTACATAGAATAATAAAGCCCGGAGAAAACGGGCCCACAGAACACACAGAATAAAATTGTTTGAAAAGAGAGGAGAACAACATGCAGGAATTTCTGTATAAGGGTCAGACGGAGCGGATCCTCGGGGCGTGTTTTGAGGTCTATAAAAGAATGGGATGCGGTTTTCTGGAATCGGTATACCAGGAATGCCTCGAAATCGAGTTTGAATACTGCAAAATCCCCTTTGTCACTCAGCAGGAGATCGCGCTTCGCTATCGCGACAAACCGCTTAAATCGAAATTCAAGCCGGATTTTCTTTGCTTTGATGCCATTATTCTGGAATTAAAAGCGACATCCGCACTTATTGATGAACATCGCGGCCAACTTTTAAATTATTTGCATGCGACTGAACAGAAAGTCGGCTATCTATTAAATTTTGGTCATTATCCAAAAATGGAATTTGAGCGTTTTATCCTTTAACAGATCCGTCCATAGTCTGCACATCTATTTTTTCATTTTCTGTGTCCTTCTGTGTGTTCTGTGGGCCATGTTTTCTGCTTTATGGTGCGATTCATCTTCAACCGCCTTCTCCAGGCAATACCCACGCTCCTTGCCATAGCCACGCTCACCTTTTTTCTCATCCGGCTGGCGCCGGGCGGGCCGTTTTCAACGGAAAAAAACGTGGCGCCCGAAATCCTCGCCCGGCTGAACGCGCATTATGGTTTAGACAAGCCGATGATCGTCCAATACGGCGGCTATATGCTCAATCTCCTGCGCGGCAACCTTGGTCCGTCGTTTAAATATCCAAACCGCACGGTCAATGAACTGATCGCCGGCGCAGCGCCCGTCTCCTTTGAACTGGGCATGTGGGCGCTGCTGTTCGCCCTGGTCGCCGGATTGACGGCCGGCATCATCGCCGTATCGCGGCCCAATACGCTTTTTGATCACCTGCCCATGGGACTGGCCATGACCGGCATCTGCGTGCCGACCTTCGTATTAGGGCCGCTCCTGGTGCTGGGAATTGCGCTCAAGCTGGGGTGGTTGAGCGTTTCCGGCTGGGTCGTGCCCGGCGACCGCATTCTGCCGGCGCTCACGCTGGGCGCGCCGTATGCGGCGTATATCGCGCGCCTGACGCGCGGCGGTTTAATGGAGATGCTGCCGCAGGATTTTATCCGCACGGCGCGGGCCAAAGGGCTGCCGGAACACATCGTGATTTTCCGCCATGCGCTCAAAGGCGGATTGCTGCCCGTGGTTTCATTTTTAGGGCCCGCCGTGGCGGGACTGGTGACCGGCTCGTTTGTGGTCGAAACGATTTTTCAGGTCCCCGGATTGGGGCGCTTTTTCATCATGGCCGCGTTCAATCGCGATTACACCATGATCATGGGCACGGTGCTGTTTTACGCAACGCTCATCATCGTGCTGAACATGCTGGTTGACATAATGCAAGCCTGGATGGACCCGCGGGTCCGGCTGGGAGAATGAAAAGCCGAATATCGAATGTCGAACAATTGAATGTCGAATGATGAAATTCAGAATGGACCGGGGCGCAGCCGCGCCGGGCGCCGGCGTGAGAGGATACATCGATGGATAGTCACAAGGGAACCGGCGGGGGCCGTTCGCTGTGGACCGACGCCTGGTACCGGCTGCAAAGAAACCGGGCCGCGATCGCAAGCGCATGCTTCCTTGCGGCGCTGATGCTGCTGGCGCTGCTGGCCCCCTGGATCGCGCCCTATTCCTATTCCGCGCAGGACCTTTCGCTGGGAGCGTCCGGGCCCTCGGCAACGCACTGGCTGGGCACCGACATGCTCGGCCGCGATCTGCTCACGCGCATCCTGTACGGCGGCAGGATTTCGCTCATGGTGGGCGTGTGCGCGACCGCGGTGGCGATGATCATCGGAGTGCTCTATGGCGCGGCAGCGGGATATGCCGGCGGGCGGCTCGATGCCGTGATGATGCGCGCCGTCGATATCATCTATGCGTTTCCCTTCGCCATTTTCGTGATAATTCTCATGGTGCTTTTCGGCCGCAATATCGTGCTGCTCTTCTGCGCGATCGGCGCGGTGGAATGGCTTACCATGGCGCGCATCGTGCGCGGCCAGGTGATGGCGCTTAAAAAGCAGGAGTTCATCGAGGCCGCCGTGGCGCTGGGATTGACTAGAAGGAAAATCGTGCTGCGTCACCTGGTCCCCAACGCCATTGGACCGGTGATCGTATACGCCACGCTCACGGTGCCCAACGTCATGCTGCTGGAGGCGTTTTTGAGCTTTTTAGGCCTTGGGGTTCAGCCGCCGGCCAGTTCGTGGGGCCTGTTGATCAAGGAAGGCGCCGAGTCCATGGAGGCTTATCCGTGGTTACTCATGTATCCGGGCCTTCTGCTGTCGGGAACGCTTTTTTCACTCAACTTCATCGGCGACGGGCTGCGCGACGCGCTCGACCCCCGGTCGTCGCGTGAGTAGCCCGACCATGCCGGTCCTATCCGCAAACGACTTGACGGTACGGTTCCTCACCCGCGGCGGAGTTGTGCGGGCGGTGGAGCGCGTTTCGCTCGATGTTGACGAAGGAGAAATAGTCGGCCTGGTGGGCGAATCCGGGTGCGGCAAATCGGTGCTCTGCCTGGCCGTCATGGGGCTTTTAGCGCGGCCGCCGGCGAGCATCGAACGGGGCAGCGTGCTTTTTGACGGCATGGACCTTGTCCGGGCCGATGCCGCAGCGGTGCGCTCTCTGCGCGGACGACGCATGAGCATGATTTTTCAGGACCCGCTGACCGGGCTCAATCCATATATGCGCATCGGCGACCAGGTCACGGAGCCGTTGCGGGCGCGCGGTAAAATTGACAAGAAAGAGGTGCGGGACCGCGGGCGCGCCGCGCTGGCCGAGGCGGGCCTGCCCGATCCGGCCCGGCTGATGGCGCGCTGGCCCCACGAGCTTTCGGGCGGCATGCGGCAGCGCGTCATGATCGCCATGGCGCTCATCGGCCGGCCTGCGCTCCTTTTTGCCGACGAGCCCACCACGGCGCTTGACGTGACCGTACAGGCGCAGATCCTTGCGCTGCTCAAGCGGTTGCAAAGGGATTTGCATACCTCGGTGGTGTTCGTTTCGCATGACCTGGGAGTGGTGGGGGAACTGTGCGACCGCGTCATGGTGATGTACGCGGGCCGCATAGTGGAAACAGCGTCGGCAACGGAGCTTTTCGCCCGCCCGCTGCATCCCTATACGCACGCCCTGGGGCGCGCGAGTCCGGCGCTGGCATCAAAAGGAAGATCGTTGTATGCCATCCCCGGCGCGCCGCCGGATTTGCTGCAGGAGATAGCCGGTTGTCCGTTCATGCCGCGGTGCGAGCGCGCAATGCCGGCGTGCGCGCAGGCGCCGATGGCTCTCGATGAAGTGGCGCCGGGCCACTGGTCGGCCTGTATCCGCGCGCGGGAGACGGCATGAGCGCAGACGCACCCGTCCTCATTCTGAACGACGTGGCGGTCCATTTCCCCATAGTCAAAGGATTCCTCCTGCCGCATGTCGCGGGCCTCGTGCGGGCGGTGGACGGCGTGTCGCTTGCCGCGGCGCCGGGAGAAATCGTGGGCATCGTGGGAGAATCAGGGTGCGGCAAGTCGACGCTGGCGCGCGCGGCCCTGCGGCTGGCGCCGCTGTCGCGCGGGTCTGTATGCGTGGACGGCCGCGACCTTGCGGCAATGGAAAGAGAAGAACTTCGCCGGTTCCGGCCCTCGATACAGATGGTGTTCCAAAACCCGTTCGCCTCGCTTGACCCGCGCATGTCGGTGCATGCCGCCCTGCATGAGGCTATTTCCGTGCGCGCGCCGATGCCGCCGGCCGACCGGCGGCGCCGCATCATCCTGCTTTTGGAGCAGGTGGGCCTTGAGCCCCGCGACGCGGGCAAATACCCGCATGAGTTTTCCGGCGGCCAGCGCCAGCGCATCGCCATTGCGCGCGCCCTGGCGGCCGGGCCGCGCGTGCTGATCGCCGACGAACCGGTGTCGGCGCTTGACGTTTCGATACAGGCGCAGATCCTTAATCTTCTCATGCGGCTGCGCCAGGACCTGCGCCTGGCAATGCTCTTTATTTCCCACGACCTTTTAGTGGTGCACCATATCGCCGACCGTATTGCCGTCATGTATCTGGGCCGCATCGTGGAGATCGGGCCGGCGGACGCCGTATACAGGGAGCCCGCGCATCCGTATACGCGTGCGCTCATGAGCGCCGCGCCGCGCGCCGCGGCCGGCGATGAGCGGCACGAGCGCATCATGCTGACCGGAGAGCCGCCATCGCCGTCGGCGCCGCCCCCGGGGTGTCCGTTCCATCCGCGCTGCCGGTATGCGGTTCCCGCATGCAAAGAAGCGCTGCCGTCGCTTGGGGCGCGCGCGCCGGGATCGCCGCACCAGGCCGCCTGCATCCGCCTGGGGTCGATATGAAGCGCTGCGCATGGGCATGGGCGGCGCTCTGCCTTTCGGCCCTTTCATATGCCGGCGTCGACGTGCAGGGGTTTGCGCCGGTGGGTATTGACAAATGGGTTTTGCAGCGCGAATACGGGCGGATCTGGCGGACCATCGCGTTCGGCGCCGCGCCGCCCGATACGGCCCGCATTATCGTGCGATACTATTTCAAACGCATGGAATCGGCCGAGACCTCATGGCTGCCCGAATGGGGCGGCGGCGGCGCCGTGGGGAAGGATCTGGTGATTGTTCCGGTTGATGCCGACCCGTTTCTGCACCAGAGCTTTTTGCAAATCACCGTGCACGAACTCACGCATATCGTACTTGCCCGCGTTGCCGGCGACGTGGCGATGCCGCGCTGGTTCCACGAGGGGCTGGCTATGACGCTGTCGGGTGAGATCGGGTTCGACGAGCAGGTGGTGCTTTCCCGGGCGCTTCTTACCGGCAGCCTGATGCCGCTTGCTTCCATCGATTCCGTCAACGACTTCCGCCAGTATCGCGCGATGCTTGCGTATTGCGAAAGCCATCAGGCCGTGACCTTGCTGATCAATCGCTACGGGCTGGAGATCATACCGCAGATCATCGCCGCCGCCCGGTCCCGGGGGAATTTCTGGGGCGGGATGGACAGCGTGCTGGTCATGATGCCGGTTGAATTCGAGTCGGC
>Ga0315279_10001150_pt1 | contig 45127 bp, 64 predicted proteins | sample YL17G06_20_MG_FD_203694 | JGI IMG/M metagenome (GOLD analysis project Ga0315279, IMG submission 203694) | Sediment microbial communities from Yellowstone Lake, YNP, Wyoming, USA - YL17G06_20 | ecosystem: Environmental > Aquatic > Freshwater > Lake > Sediment | place: USA: Wyoming | collected...
AGGGTTTTTACTGTTATCGAACAACGCTGCCAACTTATTGAGCGGCTAAAAACAGCATACAACAAACGCATTAAGCGAGGGTCGAAGCTACCACATGCGAAGCGCACGTCTTAATGCGTCAGACGTTATACGAAATTGCGCGGTCTTCGGCATTGAAAGGCCGCGCCAGGGGACACTATGATAACTATTAAACGGGCTCGGCGTGGATGGTGCAACAGTTGTGGCGACGATACCGCTGTTAAGGAACTTTGTATTTCTATGGTATATGCGCAAAATCGTTCGGGGGTGTGTTCTCGATTATGCCCTCGATGTATGGCGCGGCTGAAAACTTTGGTGGACCGCGCAACTTCGCATAACAAATCGAGTGCGCCACTTATAAAGCGCATTGGTAAAGCTGGGCGCGGCGCACGTCGATAGGACGTTGGTGGAAAGTTTTTGGCCTTTTAAATTGTAGGAGCGCAGCAATATGGATTATTTCTCCGTAGCAGATAAGGTTATAAATCAAGCATATCCCGATTTTTATCATAAAGGTGCTATGTGGTGGGGCGCAAAACGTATTCCCAACTTCGGTATATTACGTGGCGCTATTGTGGCTGCGCTCATAAAGGTGGAGGGCCAAAAACCATCCACCAACAAACGCAGCCGTAAAGCAGTCAAGGGTAGCAAGGGGCGTACTGCCATCCGGCGTGCGTCGTGACGTTGGGTGCCATTCGCGCCCGACCATTTGATAGGCGGTTTGCTAATGAAATATCAATTCAATTTTTCTTGTCCGTGTGGTAATTTGCTGCACCGAAACTATTTGACTCATGGATCGGCTATTACGTGCCGCAAGTGCCGTCGCACTGGAGAGGCGTTCAGATTCAACTGTAATTATACGGTGATGTGGCACCCGCCAACCGCAGCAGACAGCGGAGCGGGTGCGAACAGCACCCAACAGGCAAAGGAATGCCATACCGCTGGACAAGGGGAATAGTGTTTATAGGCGGTTACAACATCCGTACCGCAACCGTTGTACGCAATGTCAATTTTCTCTGGAGGTTATAGGCACATGACGGAAACAAAATTTAATGGGTGTATCGTAGAGCAGTGTAAAATACGAACCGAATGTAATTTTTCGTATGGCTGTGAAAATCCGCCATGTGCTAAAGCTGTGGTAGAAAATTGCCACAGCCTACAACAGCTACAAGATGCCATCGCTGTATTAGCTGTGGAGTTAGAGCATGCGGTGTATCCTAACTTTTCTCATTTTGAGACTCGTAGCGTTATCACAAAAATGCTATTGCTGTCTGGTCGTGATAAATATAACACAGCGACGGCATCTATTTAGCGGACGTTGGCTGCAATTTTTCGCGCTCTGAATATAATAGTGTGGCGGCAAACCAGCACCCGTCGTGGGCGCTAAAACAGGAGAAAAAGCAATGGATAGAAGAGACCAAAGATTTGTTAGAATTTTGGAAGAGATGAAAGATTCGTTTTCTGACCAATTCTCGGAAAAATTAAATGAATTAGATAAGGAGTTTTCTGTTAAAGGATATTTTGAAAAATTATCCGTGGGTATGTCTGTACGGGATGATGCGGGTTTAATTGGAATCATACAAAAGATAGACGGCCCTCATTTCGTTGTTGTTAAATATGACCAAAGTACAAAAATTCATTGTTTAGATGACGCTTGTTTTCATTATGAACCCGTTAAACAGGTATGATTATACATAAAGTAATCGAACTGAGGAAAGATAAGCCCATTAAACTCTGTACAAAACGAAGATTAAAAGTAACCCGCGTTTTCTTTAAGAGAGCAAAATGTGCTGCTTATTTTGAGGGTCTTGTGACTTGTAAACTCTGTTTAGCATTACTAAAGAAAGAAAAACAAAAGAGGCACGTCCTGTGCCTAAGAGCCGCCACAAGGACACTATGGTAGCGCGAAAAATAGCAGCCAACAGCCACAGCCCAAAACAGTGGAAGTCGGCTAAAAATTGATTTATTATTTGTCAATAAACATAATTCAAAAGGAGTCTTGTGATGGCTAAAGCTAAAGATGTGGTAGCTGTGAAAAAGACCACGACAGTCAGTCTGCATGTCGGCATACACGGCTCTTCAACTATTGTCCGCAGTGAGGGGCTGCCCATGATCGGGGATCGGACGGATAAAGCTGTGGAGTGGCTCGCGGCACAGGGATTCAAACCAAATGATATCGAGCTGGTCGGTGAGAAACCAGCCAACTGGGATGCCGTGTTCGAAATTGCTCCCCCGGTGGAAAATGACGTACCTGTAGTAAAACCTGTTACTGAAATAACAAGTACAGCTGTTGATCAAAACATTGGTACACAATGAGCCAGGACTGATCAAAAAAATAGGAAAGAAAGAAACGGCACTTACTATACTAGTAGCTTTTAATTTTTATGTCTAATACAATAAAGTCATATTTTACCGATAAAGAGTTTAATGCCTTTTTTATTTATTTTGAAAAAGTGATAAAAGGAGGCTATGAAAAATACAATAATTTGTCCAATTTTTTCGATAGAGAGTATAAAACAGACTGTAGTACAGAAGCACAAGCTGTTAGAAAAAGTTTCAGCATAATAGTGGATCTCTACAAAAACGCGATGATATTTCATGGAACAATAGATATTCTTTCAAACAATGATTATGTAGAGATAATCATGAGAGAAATGGACGAGATAAAAAAAGCTCTACGAGAACAGGCTGATTTTATTATTCGTAACCTCAAAAATATCAAAGGTGGTGATAGGATAGAGACGTTGATAACATAACGGAAAAGAGAGAAACAATGGATCAAGATTTTATAAATAGCCTCACAGTTTATAGTAATCAATTATCCACAGGATTTACAGGTGTTTGTCCTCCTAGTGTAAAAGGGATTTTTGAAATAATAGTCAGAGACGGATCCTATGGTGGTAGAGGAAGTCTTTTGAAGGCATGCCTGTATGTTGGAAAATCGCACGGTAGTGAAGAGGAGTATCGTAGAGCATACTATGAATTTTTAGAAGAGCTATCAAAACTAACATCAGTCCCAGTGTCTGAGGTCGCTTTAAAAATACATAATTGGGATACAATTCCCTACAAAGGCCACGGTAGCTGTTCAGATTGCCTATGGGACGGCGATCCTGAAGGTTGTAACGTGGATCGAGACTCTAAACAGTGCCTGTTGAATAGAAAACCCAAATTTTTATGAATGTCTCTGTACTCGAACTCATTAAAAAAATAGGAGAGAAAGAAACTGCTCTCACTGAGCGTACGTTCATCTCTCCTGTTTTTTCTAATCGTATGGTAGCTACTCGAGTAGAGGGGATCAATTATACGTTCTCCATTCCCAAGACAGAGCCGGGTTGGTATAAAATCCGACCAGTCGACACGAAACGGGCAAAACTGGCAGGAAAAGCTGAGCTCCAGGACATAGAAACCTACCTGAAATATTTTGATAAAATCCGTCTCGTCCTCGTCATGAAAAAAGATGATGTCTACATGGCAGTCCCCGATAAAATCAACAGACTAGGTCTCCCACCTCAGGAGCTAGTCCCGGTTTTCCTGACGGACGATACCGTATTGGATTTTGATAGGGTCCTAGCACGCTACGACGGGGCTAATTTGTGGTTTGAGAGCGTAGACATGGGTAATGACCCCCAGAAGGCGGAGCACCTTCGTACGAGCCTGGAAACGCTCCAGGAGCCCACTAAACTCAAGTGTTCGGGGCTGATGTTCGAAGAGCGGCTGGCATATACCCTACGGCTCACTCTCGATCAGAAGATAGTAGAGGACCATAAGAAGAAGACTATTGAGGGGCATGTGGAGCATGCGGGCGGGAAGTTTTTACGGTTCGCTGAAAAAAAGGACCATATCAGTGTGACCTACAAGGTCGATGGGGAGACTTTTACCAGTCACGTATCCAAAGATCCGGCGCATCAGGTGATCGCCGCGGGTATCTGTCTGGCGGGTAATGATCGTCGATTCGATCTGAAAAGTCTGATCACGGTGGTGCGTGAGGCCCGGAAACGCCGTGTCGTGCATCGGTTCAATATTGAGGATCCGGGATTCAGAGATCCCTACGCTGGTCGTAGGGATGAAGATGACTATGAAGAATGAAGCACCAAAACTCATAAAAGATAAACGTCATCGTTGTCACGACTGTGGTGTTCGTGAGGGAGAGGTCCATCAGTGGGGATGTGACATGGAGCGCTGTCACATATGCGGAGGTCAATTTTTTACATGCGGGTGTGTTTACAGGCTCATAGGGTTTGATTACAAGGATTTTTTTAGCAATGTGCCCTTTAATGGACTACCAGAGAGAGTGTACAATGAAGGGCTCAACGCTGAAGAGACGGCTAAAGCAAAAAAACTTTTAGAGGGAAAACGCGTTCCGTACATCGTATATCCAAACATGTGCGTTCGATGTGGTACGCTGTGGCCTGAGCTGTTCATGGTTCCAACGCCTGAGTGGGAAAAGTATGTCCTGGTTTCAGAGCGAGACAAAATACTCTGTAGACCGTGCTATGATCTTATCAAATCATGGATAGATAAATATGCACGATGAAGGTTTTGTAGAAGAATGCTGGTTCATATATGGGCTGCGTCTGGGCAGTATTTATATGGGTTTTCTCAAATACCACTCCAGCGGTACCGTAGCGTCCGTAGATTTTGATTGGCACAAGGCTCTCTCACCCATGCTCATAGGGTGGTATCACTCACATCCAGGGATCAAGGCGCTGACGCCTAGTGAAATCGATAATAGTACCATGCGCTCGTGGATCAAGGGCCTCGCTAGGCCCCTGCTGTGCGGTATTATATGTGCCTGGGAGCAACAATGCTATTGCTATTACAAAAGTGGGATGAGTGAAAAACGAGAGTCTATTATATGCAGGAGACCGGTCGATGCTCAAGTTTTATGGCCGTTCTTTTTTGGTGTACGTGAGAATAAAAAAATTGCTATACGAGTGTGATACACAAAAGGATTTTATATGATAGAGTTTCTTTATAGAGATAAAATTTTTTGTTACGAAGGATGCGTCGGAGTTAAAGGTGGCATGGTCGCTACATTTGTCGATAATCGAGAAATAGGAATCTGTAGTGATAAAACGAGACCCGTTGGGTTTTTTATACAGGAGCATGAATCCCAAACTAATAATGGCACTATATGTGTACTGGTAGGTCAGGCGGAATTCAGAACGGATATTTTTGAAAAGAACACATATAAAATAAATGATTTTCTTTATTGCAGTCGTCGCGGTAGAATAACGAATGAGTTAAAATACCGGGGCAACATTATAATTGGGATCGTGAATTACGTTACAAAAGATCACATCGGTCTGGTGACTTGTATGGCGCGAGGGCTCGAGAATTAAATGACGTGTATTGATTTTGACGCATGTAAGAGCAAAAAGTGTAAAAAATGCCAGCGTAATGCTCGTATCAGAGTGTGCGCTTCTTGTGAGCGGGTGTATATAAAAAAAGGTCCTACAGGATGCCCGACGTGTGGATTTGCGTCTTATGGAGCATACTTTGTTTTTGAGAACTGGATCAAAATACTCTATAAATTATTGACTAAATCTCATAGGAAAAGTGCATATGAGTCTTAAGCAAGCTTTAAAACGTCCTAAAAATTATCATAAACTCCCTGCGCGTCAACAATGGGATATAGATAAATTTTTAGGTATTTTAGATTGGGAGCCTACTAAAGAAGAAGTCAAAAAATATCGAAAAGTAATGAAACTCTCTAAAAAACGCTAAATTTATGGCCATGTTTTGTTTTAAAATATGCTGTAAAAAAATATATTAAGGAACAGTATGTCAGACGATGATGATTATTGGTCCAGAGGTATGCCCAGCAATAGTGAATATTCGGGTACTTGTAGAGCATGCGGCGGATCTGGCAAAGGATTTTTTGGAAATGACTGTGGTAGATGCGGAGGATCAGGGAACGAAGGACCCTCTGGCTCCTCTTCTTCCAGCTCCGATGAGCACAAATGCTCCTGGGGACCTGAGTCCGATAACACGTAGGAAATCTCAATGGATACGCTCATTCATGAACAAAAGTACCGGGGCGATAAGCTCCTGAAGAAGATCTCAGAATGTGATCTCACGTTCTGCGGGGCGGGAGCTATTGGTTCAAACCTCATGGACAACGTGGTTCGCCAGGGGTTTAAGAAAATTACCGCGATCGACTTCGACCGCGTGGACGATCACAATCGGCATACTCAGCTATGGGGGCGTAGGGACGTAGGTCAGCTCAAAGTAGCAGCCATGAAGACTGCTGTGTTCAATAGTATGGGGGTCACGATCACAGATATCTCCCGTAAGCTGGAGGCTTCAAACGTCGATAAGTACCTCAAAAAGGGCACGCTGGTGATCGACGGGTTCGATAACCCTGAGAGCCGTGCTCTGGTACATGAGCACTGCCAGAAGAACCAGGTAGCCTGCCTGCATGTTGGACTCTACAAAGATGTCGCGGAGATCGCCTGGGACTCCGTATACAGGGTGCCAAAGGCTGTGCAGGGGATGGACGTATGTGAATACCCTCTGGCTAGAAACATCATTCTGCTGGCTATTACGGTGGCTACAGAGTGTATCATACGATATTTGGATACTGGCGTGCAGGAGAGTTTTTTTATTACTCTGGGGGATTTGAAGATCCTGCCCAGATAATCTAGTATTATTTTTGGCTAAATATATCTTATAAAAGGAGTGACGTGATGAAAAAAGTATTTTTAGCTGTTTTTGTGTTATGCTTCGTGATTTTTGCTGCGAAAAAGACTGAGGTCGTTAAGATTGTAAAATCGGATACGACCAAGACAGTGAAATGTGATACAGTGCTGGTAGTGAAAAATGATACCCTTAAAATTACAAAACTATACGAGGACACGAGTTATTTGTTAAAATCAGATACTTTAAAAATTCCAGGCGCTTCAAAAGAGGCTGTCAAGGGAAAAAAGTAATTTATTTTGCTCTTTGAAAATATGGGCCCGTATTGGTTTCGACGTAGTGTATGAAATAATACGTGCATGCCGAGGATGATCGTTGGCCTCGTTAATCATCGATTACATCATTAACTGCCAACAAAACAGTTAATCCCGGCGTTTCCTTTGCTCTGGGCTTCACGGCCCTCTGTGAACTGGCAATGCCGGTCGCAATCGCTGTCTAACTAATAGATAGCGTGAGTTCTAGATGAGTCCGCATAGTTTAGGACCCCATTAATGTGGATAGGGCAACCGAATCGTAGTAGAGAAGGGGACCGAAATGACTTCTACGCCTCTCACCTGTGAAGCTTGCTGATTCTTAGTAATAGGTTGAGAGGAGCTACAGAATCAGATAAGCATGTAGTGCGTATCATGGATTGCTTTACGGACAGGAGTTCGACTCTCCTCGGGTCCACCATTTGTCAATCTGTATCTTCGGCAGGTACATGCGGTCACTGAGCAGACCAAGAAACAAAATGAGCTCAGATTATCTAATGAGATGGACGTCGGATATATAGGGACCCCGCTCTGGGCATGAGCTCCGACGTCCTTTTTTATGTAAGATTTAAAGGTGCTGTGTCATGGATTTTGAAAATTCTGTCCATCTGGATCCCGAGCTGACCTATCGAGACATGGCTTTGATGGTCTATCAAGGTATCAATGAAGGAAAGTTGGATCAGGCGGATATAATAAAACTCATGGATGTCTATGCACAGGAACTCTATGAACCGCGTCCAGTACGCATACTGGCAAAAGCAGTAGGTTTTCTGTTACAGCATAAAAATAATGAAGGCATTTTTGTAGAAGTAGACGGCAAACAATGGATGATATGCATAGAAGGCAAAGAAATAAAAATCAAAGGCCCTACGCACTACGATGCTCCAGATGGCAGTACCGTGACAGCACATGATGATGTAGCTGACGTAAAAATAGAGGCTTTTAAACGCAGTGAAAAATTCTTGGAAGAATTTACCGGCAGCGAACTATAAAAAATAAAATGTTCTCTAAAGGCACTATAAAAGAAGATGGGATAGATATAACCATCAAAAACAATCCTGGCCACTTCCTGTCTCCAGACGACTGGGATATGGTCATGAAAGCTCGTTTTGGTAAAATGTCCCCTGGTGAGTACAAAAAATGGTATCTGAATCTCATACGGGACCGGTGGAATACCCGACAAGATGAATTTAAAGCCCTCGCCCAAGAGGGCATGGCTAAAGATATAAAACTCCTCTGCTACTGCTCCAGTCACTCCCCCTACTGCCACGCTAAAATAGCCGCTGATTTTATGAACGCTCTCGTGAAGAAAATGCAGGCTGCTAAAACAATTGCTTGATAAACTTGTTTTAAAATAGTATATTCATAGCATGGAACAAGAGACCCGATGCCCTCTATGTGAGCGCATTATACCTGATGGGCGATATTTAGAGAAACACCATCTGGTGCCGCGGGCTAAAGGCGGTAAGGAAACAGAATTTCTGTGTATCGATTGCGGTAACCAAGTCCATGAACTTTTCACAAATAATGAATTGAGAGACGTATACAATACTATTGAGGCTCTGAAAAAAGACGAGCGCGTGTGGCGCTGGATAAAGTGGGTGTCTAAAAAAAGAGAGTTTGGGATATGCATGAAAAAAAAGAAAAGAAGACTCTAGAGTGCTGCCCACACTGTGGTAGTACGTACGGATTTTATCGTTGTGTTTCTTTTTCAGGTAATGGCCATTTTTCATATAATTGGGATGGTAGTCATGGAAATGATGAAGATCTACATGATGGAGTGAGATATAAAGAAAGAAAAACGGCACATTGCTATGAATGCCATAAAGTAATAAAATTACCTTTTGAGCTCCCAACAGAATAAATGATATGGAATACTCTTTCGAAAAAAGTGAGTATAATTATTACGCCACGGCCCTGATATTCGGTAGCAGGAGTCCGAAGCTGAAGGATTTCAGCGCGTTTTCTTTAGACATATTCAAAGATAAAAATTTACATTTTTCCGAGCATAGCGGGCTGAATACTGATGATCATATGGAAATAACTCGACATCTGAATATGGGGGATGATAGATATTTTGAGTCCAGTCATTCGGATATGAGAAGCGAGATAAACAGAGTCATAACCTACGTCGATAGTGCGTTCAAATTTCATTTATCAGACTCCGTGTTTTCGGATAGTGAGTTTAAGTATTTTGAAGAAAACTGGGACGCCACCATACAGAATAAAATAAGGACTCTGGGCATACTCATAAAATCCATATATGAGAGAAAAATAAGAGATATCCCCATACTGATAAATGAATATGAGAATATCACCAAAACGTTACTGGATCGAGTCGAATTCTTTTTAGTGGGAAAAAATGTTAAACATAAATAATTTTTTGAATCATCCCTACGTTTTCCATAGCGAATGGGAAGATTTGATCATATTTTGTTATACTAGAGGATGTCAGTATGACCGTGCCTGGGATGACGTCACTCGAGCTGCCCGCGGGATCATTTTTAATAAAGTGACTGGGGAGTTGGTAGCTCGCTCCTGGGAAAAATTCTACAATTTACTCGAGATCCCTGCGACATCTCTCGGCAATTTACCGGACGGTCCATTTACGGTTACTATCAAAATAGATGGATCCATGGGGATAGTCTACCCATATAAAGACCAATACTGGGTAGCTACTAAAGGATCGTTTCAATCCGATCAAGCTAAATGGGCTACGGATTGGCTACGTAAAAATATCATTACATCAGAGTTCAAAAAAGGATGGACGTATCTTTACGAAATGGTATATAAAAGAAACAAAATTGTCGTAGACTACGGGGATTATGAGGGTATGACCCTTTTAGGCTGTATCAACAATGAAACCGGCATAGAAATACCCTATGGAGATCTACTCGAAGAAGGAGCTCGAACGAAATCTACCGTAGTCCAGCAGGTGACCGGTTTCAAGACCCTGGAAGATCTCTACACCTACTGTAAGACTCTCCCAGCGACTCAGGAAGGTTTTGTCGTCACTTTTTCAAATGGGCTGAAAATAAAGATGAAAGGGGATATTTACTGTAAAATTCATAAAATATTATGTAGAATGACTCCTATATCGTTTTGGGAGGCCTGGGATTTAGAGCTGAAAGACATACCCAAAGAGTACCTAGCTCAGATGCCTGAAGAGTTCCGGGAGGCTTGTGATGCGCTACATAAACAAATTTATGATATGCATTGGGAAGCTTTTAAAAAAACTACCCAACTCTATAATGAAGCAAAGGCTTTGTTAGGTAATGAAGATAAAAAAACATGGAGTGAATGGGTAAAAGAGCTCTATCCTGAAGATTGGTGCTCTATCATGGATCTCCACAATAACAAAGAATCCAATGTGTGGTGGAGAATTCATAAAAAAGTCCGTCCTGCTTTTAATCTCTTACCTGTTGATTTGAAAGGCTCCGATCGACTCCAGCGCATCCTGCAGGAAAGCTAATTCTCCTTTAATAATTTTTGCCCCTATAGTATATTGGGGATAGCGAACCTCATTAAAGGAGATACTTATGTCGTGGGCATACGTCGTTTTGGCGCTGATAGTGATAGCGATAGTCCTGCTGATTATCTGCAGAGATCATCCCCTGGTGAAAAAATACTGGAAATATACTCTGGTAGCTATACCGCTGGTAATTTTACTCATTTTAAAAATAATCTCCGATATCAAAAACAAACCAGTACCCGACGAACCGGATCCCCTATCAGAAAAAATACGAGGTCTGAAAGATGACCTGGTGGAAGCACAGATGACCTCTGCGGTGGAAATCGCCGCGGCTAAAGAAAAAAACAGTGAGACACTCGAGAAGCTCGAAGAAATTAAACTGATACCGGACAAAGCTGAGAGGCTCAAAAAGCTCGCGGCGATGATCGGATAGGAACACCAATGAAAAAAATAGCCATCGTCATAGCCCTATTGATAGCAGCGTCCTGCACCAAACAGGTCCTGAATGAGCCTCCACTCGGCTACTCCTTCATGCCTGCCTATTTGGATGTCGATAGTATCCATCCTATCGTCAGTGACGATACTAATAAAGTAGTAAACCCCTCTATGTCTGATTTCGTATCTATGCCGATCGATTCCGGGCTACTCACGACTAAAACTGAAAAAAAGACGCTACCGGAGGGAGTGCTGATCAGTGAGCGAAAAGCCATGCTATACTTGTTTTATAAGAGCTCATGGGAGCGGCAGCAGAAGGAACTTTTTTACACCAAATATCTCATGAAGGAATATTACGATAAATCTAAATCGGCAGAGATACTATACCAGAATGAGATCCAGCGATGGAAGAAGGAAGCTCAGCGGTCGTGGCTCGAAAGAAATATGGGCTACATAGGATTCGGGATAGGGGCCCTCACCGTCATACTCATTGATTTTTCATTATTTTATGGAGCTAGATGACATGAATAAAGCCACGAGAGTTCGAGCCAAAGCATTCAGGGATAAGGCGTTAGCGGACATCAAGAAAGACTTCATTAAAGAAGATCCTAAAAAAGATCCAGGACCTACTCCACCTAAAAAGTATGGCTGCGGCGGCTACGGCAAAAAATAATTTTCTGCTTTAAAAATCCCTGCCCTTATCTTATATTCTTGTGCTGTTTAAAAAACGCACAGGAGCTCTTTTTGTCATCTATTAAAAAAACCAATAGACCGTCTGCGCGTAACTGGAATTATAAGGGATTAGGGATGGTATCCGCCACGTCGGAAATGGCAAAAGAACCTGGATACTCCCCTGATATTTCTTTCGTTAAATTTCTGCTAAGTGAATATGGTAATATCAATTTTGTCATAGACCTGGCAGACAGCCTGATAGATTTCGCCAAGAGATTCAAAAAGAACAATCCAAAATATCAGACCGCTCTCACCATGCTCAAATACGGTATCCCAGCCACTGTTTTTACTACACAGCTCATGTCCAAAATCAATAAATATCGTATGATCAAATCAGGTAAAAACACGGTGTTTAATGAGCGTGAAGAAAAAATAAAACAGGTGATGGATATCAAAGGCAGACCCCCGCAGGATTACAACCTCGGTCAGGATGATTTCAATCTGGGTAAGGACGTAGTCTATTGGCTTTTTCAGAAGCCTAAAACGGATATTTTTAAAATACTGGGTTTTTATACCTACGACGGTCTGAAACCTATCACAGATGTCTGGGCCTCTGATGTTGGTACGATGGTCATATCACTAGAGTATGATGGGGTCCGTTTTGTATGGATCACAAATCATCTCATGTCTATGACAGATGAAATAATAGTCAGGGAATCGACTGTCTATTATGAGACTAAAAGCATGATGAAGAAGATAGAGCTGAAAGGAGTCATCTACAAAGAATTTTTAAATCATTTCGATGTCAAAAATAATATACTCTGTCTGCTCCCCTCGGGTCTACACGCTTTCCCCAGGCAGGTCGTCAAAGAAAATGTACGACAGTTTAATTTAGAGAGATTCACGGATGAGATCCGAAAAGTCCTGAAGAGAAAAAAGAAACGGGGATTCGCGTTCGTGGGGATACCCGGTACAGGTAAATCGACTATCATCAGAAAATTAGAGAACATTATCATGGACTATCCCATTATCTATACGACTGCCACTAATTATAGCAGTCAGTGGATAATACAGGAGACTTTTACGACGATAGCGTTCATGCAGCCCTGTATAGTTATTATGGAGGACCTCGACTCCTATGACCTGAGGGATAAAAAAAGTAATCTCGGTGTTTTTCTAGACCAGATTGATGACGTGAACAATCGTCTGAACGCAGTATTCATATCTACTATAAACGATACCTCACTCGTACACTATACACTAATCAACAGACCAGGAAGGTTCGATCAGGTCATAATGGTGAAGCCTCCCCAGGACCCTCTCGAAGTCTACGAAGTCATGCATACGAGATATGATAAAAATAGAGAGGCGGATGAGAATATCAAAAGTGATTTTATAGGATATGAGGATGTCGATAAAGACCTGTTAAAGGAAGTGATCGCTAATCAATATACTCAGGCGGATATATGTGAAATCATTGAAAAAGCTCTGCTTTTAAATGATGCAGTCACTAACGATTCTTTAAAATATAGCCTGCAGGAATTGAAAGATTCCAAAGATGCTATAAAAAAATGTAATTTTAAAGGTGAGGACCCCAGAAACGGATACGGTGAGGATATGAATGTTCCTACACCAAACAGAATAATAGAAGAGGATGCGAGGCGCTATGCTAATCGAGCCTGAATTTATCAAATGCGCGTGCAGTTTAAAAGAATGTACCGTATATAACAAATGTTGTTTCCTGCCTACGGAGATTCATCCCGGTATAGACGGGACTGTCCGTATTTTATTTGTAGGACAGGGTGGCGGGACGGAAGAACGTCAAAAACATAGACCTTTTATAGGTAGATCAGGTAAAAGATTGCGTCAGCAGATAATTCATGTCAGAAAAAAGCTCCAAAAACACATAGGGGTAGCTTTTTCGAATACCATAAGAGATAATCCGGACAGAAATCGTACTCCTTCTAATGAGGAATTGAGGTTTTGTCTTCCTTTCTTGTATAGAGACATAGCTCTTCTTAAGCAGAGAGGCCTCCGTGTCGTGATGCCCCTAGGCTATGCGGCTAAAATAGCTCTGATTAGGAATGCCATAGGGTCTATAACGGGAGACCGTGGTCATGTTTTCATGGTAGAAAACCCTGTTTTTGGAGAAATGCCGATGATACCGAGTTATCATCCCTCTTATGTCAGCAGGACTACTCCTCTACCTAAAGATGGCCGCCTACCTAGGCTGGATAACATCGTCGTAAATGATATTATATATGCGTATGAGTTCGCCTGTGGTGAGATCTCGGTTTAGTCGCCGTTTTTTGATGAAAACGATATAAAAAAGTATATTGATAGGAAAGAATAGCTATGTACTGATGAAAAAAGAGGAAATCATGCCTGAAGATGAGAGAAAAAGCCCGAGTCTAGGCGACAGAATGAAAATTCACGAGCAAACAGCGGAGAGGTATCTCATTCGACGCGTCCCTGTTGTAATTCGTCTGGATGGAAACTGTTTCCACTCATGGACACACGGTCTGGAGCGCCCTTTTGATAATAATTTGCGCCTCTGCATGGAGTACGCGGCATATTCTGTATGTAAAGAGATCTCCGGAGCTCGTTTTGCCTACACTCAGAGTGATGAAATCTCTATTTTTATCGTAGACTATCAGGATTTTAACACAGAGCCCTGGTTTTCTTATCGTGGGAACAAAATAGAGAGCGTCGCGGCCTCCATGTGTACTGCGGGTTTCAATACGGCGGCTCTAAAGTATCTACCGGAGCATACAAAACGAAAAGGCTTCGCTTTTTTTGATGCTCGAGCGTTTAATGTGCCTAAAGAGGACGTATCTAACTATTTTTTATGGCGTCAGAGGGACTGTGAAAAGAATTCTGTGTCGAGTTTGGCTCAGGCACACTTTTTTCACAAAAAATTGCATGGTAAAAGTTCCAGTGAGATGCAGGATATGCTGATGCTGCAGAAAAACATCAACTGGAACGATGTGCGCACTCGATATAAGAGAGGGACCGCATTATATAAGGTCCAGATAGTGTCCCCAAACCCTATGGACCCTGCCGGACCCGAAGTAATTAGAAATAAATGGGTAGCGGACTATGAGATGCCTATTATTACGCAGGATAGGCTCTATGTGGAGCGATGGTTGGCTGCAGATCCTGTCCCGCAGGTGATGCCTGGAAATTATGTGACTTTTGAAACCATAAAAATTTAGAAGGAGTTTCGTCATGAAGAAAAGAAATATCATTTTGATGATAGTGCTAGCGATAGTGGGAATTTTTTTGGCATTAGCCTATAAAAAATACCAAAAAGAGATAAAAAAGAGCAAAGAAGTGCCTTTGGGTATATGATAGGGATAATAGGAGACGTCCACGGTCGTTTCGATGATCTGAATAGGATTTTCGAAAAGAATCCTCATGTATCTCACTGGTTTCAGGTAGGAGACCTGGGTGCGGAAGATTTACCCTATCCAGAGCTACCTATTAATTTTCGTTTTATTCAAGGCAACCATGAGAATTGGGATGCTATCGCCGCCTACGTTGAAAAGTATAATCCGGTATTTTTAAAAAACGGTAGTATTCGAATGTACTCAGAAAAAGAGAACCTATTTATGGTAGGTGCTCTGGGCGGTAATTATTCCTCCAGATTTTATGCCTATGAGCGTAAAAATCTTTGTCAGGATCGCAGGAGACATTTTGTCGCTCAAGAAGTCGCGTTATTAATGCAATGGGGACCGAAAATAAACATTTTGATCACGCACGAAGCTCCCTCTCCGTTTATTAAAGGTGGACGAGACATGGGGCAGCCTATAATAAATGAAGTGCTTGCTAAAGTCCACCCAGATATCCATTTTTTTGGTCATCACCATTTTTATAAGGAAATGGAAATAGACGGAGTCCTCAGCATAGGGCTGGAGTACGCAGGAAAATCATTTGTCCTATATGATCCCCTGTCAGGTAAGTTTGAGAGAAAAGTACTCTGATAATCTTTTAATTTTTATTGGTTGTATAGATGCAGATACCTATCCAGATTTACATGACCTCGTGGAACAGACGTGAGATGACTGAGCGTGCTATACGTGAGATCCATGAGCGCACGGCTCCTGGGTTTTTTCAGATAAATATCTACGACAACGGCAGTGAAAAGGCTACTCGTGATTATCTTATCTCGCTGTTAGATGCCGGTAAGATAACTACCCTCATGTTGGACTCTCGAAATACTGGGTGCCTTTATAATAAAGGCATTTTCCATATAATGACTGAGGAGCAGTCGGATTTGTATTGCATAACGGATAATGATATCTATCCGCCGAAATTGGAACCTGACTGGCTGTCTCAGATGGTAGCTATTATGGAAGCGCACCCGGAGCTCGGGGTGCTGGCTCCGCAGCTCCCTCCACAGTGGCTGCAGCAGCCGTATGAAATAAAAGATGATATCGTCTATTGTAAAGCAGTAGGAAATACTTTTAAATTGATAAGAAGGAAAGCATTTCCTATAGCGGAATTTAAACAACAAATAGGAGCATACGGGGATGACGGTCTCGTATGTAAACAAATGTCAGAGAAGGGATGGCGTGTAGCATTTTGTCGCAGCATTTTTTGTTTTCATGCTGGACAGTGTGAGAATTGGGGATACACCCCTGAGCAGGTGGCGATGGACCCTCGTAAAGCTGGATATGGGGCACCTTTTAAATATGAAATTAAGAACTGGGATACCTATGAACCTGCAGACAAATTTCGCATGTAGAAGGATGCCACCATGTATGTACCGTTGAGTATCAGTATGGGTAAGGTGCCGAGGTTGCCGAATGGGAGACATATCCTATCCGGCAACGTGCAGATATATATCAAGGACGGGCAGAAACACCGTGAGTACGGACCGGCGGAAATTAACGCTAAAACCGGGTATCAGGCCTGGTTCCGTAATGGTGTAAGACATAGAAAGGGAAAACCTGCCGTCATAGATCCCAAAAACGGCACTGTCGAATACTGGGAAAACGGTACCTTTTTGCGAAGGGAGCGACCTGATGGACGTCCAGCCCACCAGTGAAAATCATGTCGAAAATAAAATTGAAAATTTACATGCGATGCGTAAGAAAGACAGAGGCCTGGTTAAAATACTCATCGTGAGTATATGCCTGGTCACGGTTTTTGGTTCTGCAGTCTATTATCTACTCCTGAAAGAGCTCATATCAATAAAAGTAGTACAGAAAGAACAATACAATGAGCACCTGGTCACGAACCAGTTCCTGCTGTCGACTATAGACTGGTCTACGTTCAGGACTAAAATGACTCTCTACATGAGAGACATGATCGTGATAGAATGGAAACGTATAAAAAACCGTGTCGATTTGGATGAGGCCTATCAAATCGCTGATGCAGTTTTGAAAGAGTGCGAAAATTATCCGTACATAGACCCTTTTGTGGTCCTGGCAATGCAGAATGTAGAGTCCTCATTTAGAAAAGACGTCGTGAGTAACATGGGGGCCCTCGGGCTGAATCAGATCATGCCCTCTACCGGTCGTCTGCTCTGCGGGAACTTTGGATGGTCGTATACGGACTCTATACTCTATGACATTAAAGCGAGCACTCATCTGGCGGTGAAACTCATTGATGTGTGCTGGGCCCAATACAGTAACTGGAACCGTGTGCTGGCAGATTATAACGGCGGACCCTATCAGGCATATTATTTTAGTAAAAACAAGAGTAAGCTGTCTGAGGAGACCGCGGGATACGTCCCCGCGGTACTCGCCAAGAAAAAAGCGTATGTAGAGGGTTTCAAGACGTACAGAATAGATAATAAATTGACATCATATGACACACTAGATAGGAGATAGTATATGAGTTTTATAGTTTTCGAGGGTATTGACAAAAGCGGAAAAAGTTCATTGTCGGTGAATTTCACCCAGTACCTCAATAAGCTCTACCGGGACGAGGATGGACTCCTGAAAGCAGATCCCCATTTCGGAGATTTTATTTGGACCAAGGAGCCTCTGTTCACGAGCGAAGAGGCGGACCTCTTAAACAGCCCTGGATACGTGGAAGAGTATAAAAGAGAACGCCTGTTTTTCGAGTCTCGGATGAAGCATCAGAAGCTGATAGCTGGAAAGAATGTGGTTTGCGATCGGTATATCTGGTCAGGACTCGCCTACGCCAGTAAATACTCCCCAGGGTGTTTTCGGTTCGCTAAAGAGCTGTACCTCAGCGAAACTCTCTTCATACAGCCAGATCTTTATATATTCGTAGATACTCCACCGGAGATATGTGCCTCCAGGGATACCTCTCTGGATTTGGATGTGCTGAGGGAGCTGAGGGCAGCCTACATGAAGACGCGGGACTACATACGAGTGCCCGTGATTATTATGCAGTCGGTGGAGGGGGAGGAGAATGCTCTGCGGGAGCTCATACGGCTTTTTGAAAAGCACATGACCAAAAAATGATATTCAGATCGCAGGCCCTATAACGTCACTTAAAAAATGACGTTGTGGGAGTCTAGGGAGCCTATTCAGTAACATGAATATGCAGACGTTACAACGAGAGTTCAAGAACGTACCTACGGATGCTTCACTAGTCCGTAGCTCTACAACTCTACCATTAAACAGGAACGAAAGCGCCAGTGTGGTAGGGAAAGTACTGAGTTGTAACAATCCCGAAGTGAATCTTCACTGGAAACGGGTATCCGGACTTAAAGTCATTGTACCCGTACTCTCTTTAAAAGGGAGTCCTTTAATGCCTTGCGGTTTGATCAAAGCTCGTCACTTAATTAAAGGAGGTAAAGCAAAAGTAGTTAAGCTGAACCCACTAGTCATTCAGCTTAAATTTGACTGTGAAAACCAGATCCAAAATGTTTCTTTAGGCATTGATTCAGGTTATAAAACTATTGGATTCTCGGCTGTTTCTGAAATAAGAGAAGTTAGTGCCGGTGAGCTGAATTTAGATAATGGAACATCAAAAAAGTTAATAGAAAAGAAAATGTATCGAAGGAGCAGAAGAAATAGACTGAGATACAGAAAGCCAAGATTTAATAACAGGAGAAAATTTTCTGGGTGGCTTCCTCCTTCTATTCAGAGAAAATTTGATACGCACCTCAATATTATAAAACAGGTAAAAGCTATAATTCCGATTAAGAAGTTAACCGTGGAGATAGGGGAATTTGATATTCAAAAAATAATGAATCCTGAGATTTCAGGCAAAGAATATCAGCAAGGTAATTTATTTGGGTATAATAATATGAGGTCTTTTTTGATGGCTCGTGAGAAAGGGAAATGTCAGTTATGTGAAAAAAAGTTCAATAGAGATAATCCCTCTCATATGCATCATATAAAACTAAGATCAGAGGGAGGTACTGATAGGCCTGATGATTTAGCTTTAGTACATAAAAGCTGTCACGATAAAATTCATAAGGAAAAACTTTTTCATAAACTCAAAAAAGCTAAAGAGTATAAAGCTGAGACTTTTATGGCTATTGTAGGGGCTAAATTTAAAAAAGTTTTGGATTGTGATATTACATATGGGTATGAGACTAAGACTAAAAGAGATTTATTGGAGATGGATAAAAGCCATATCAATGATGCATTTGTAATAGCTGGTGGATCTACGCAGAAAAGATGCAAGCCTTATAAATTAGAGCAGAAAAGGATTAATAATCGGATATTGCAGACTAATAGAAAAGGTTTTAGTCCATCTATCAGGAGACAGAGGCATATAATTCAAAATAGGGATTTTGTTTGGATAGAGGGAAAGAAATATTTATGTGGAGGGGTATTTAATAAGGGGACTTGGATTTATTATTTTGAGAGGGCTGAGAAGAAATTGATTTCTTTAAAAAAGATAGAAAAAGTTTATCATACAGGGAGTTTAGTGTGGCTAAATTAAATTCCGCTGTAGGGATAGAGAATAAAATAGATATACTCCTGAATGCTTCTCATATTAATAAGCCTCTGCATCTATGGATCAATGGAATCGGACCTTGTATAGTAGCAAACGGTGATGTGTGTCGGGAGATCGAGCTCGAGCACACTCCTCTGATCAGTGTAGTGACTCCCGTTTTCGCTAGCGACCTGAATTTTCTCAAGGAGACTGTAAAGTCCGTGCTGGATCAGATTTATACTGAGTGGGAGTTATGTATCGTGGATGATGGTACCAATAATACTGAGCTCATCCAGTATCTGCATTCTTTGAAAGATCCCAAAATAAAAATAAAGGTGAATCGAAAGAACAGGGGTATATCGGAGGCTACCAACATAGCCATAGGTATGGCTACGGGGGAGTATGTCTGTTTCTTGGATCATGACGATCTGCTCACTCGGGATGCTCTTTTGGAGGTGGTCACGGTAATAAACAAGAGTCCTGAGGTAAAATTCATATATTCGGATGAGGACAAGGTCACGGGGGAGGGGGAGCTCGTAGAGCCCTTCTACAAGCCCGATTGGTCTTATAATTTATTGCTGTCTCAGAACTACACCTGTCACCTCAGTACTTACAGTACATCGATCCTGAGGCAGCTGGGAGGGGTCAGGAGGGGTTTTGAGGGGTCTCAGGATTATGACCTGGTACTACGCTATATTGAAGTAATCAAGGAGAGTGAGATAGCGCATATACCGCGGGTGTTGTACCATTGGCGTCGGCATGAGCATTCTACTGCCTCGGGTGTCACTATAAAGCCCTATGCTCATATCAATGCCCTGCGTGCTATCTCTGATCATTTAAAAAGGAAAAATGAGATAGGGGCGCTAGTCACTGTAGGCCGGTATCTTGGTACTAATCATGTGGAGTATGTTTTAGATAGGGATATACCCGTCAACATCATTATACCCACTCGGGATAATCCTGTTTATCTGAAAACATGTTGTTTTTCTATTCTACAGTCTACCTACAGAAATTATTCGGTGACTATAGTAGATAACGGTAGTAAAAAGAATGAGACTAAAAAGCTCCTGAAGGAATTGTGTGAAAGACCTAATTTTATGGTTTTATCTTATAATAAGCCTTTTAATTATTCTGCTATCAACAATTATGCCGTGAAAAAAGGATTTCCAGCGAGGCTGCTGCTATTTCTCAATGATGATACGGAGGTCATCACTAAAGATTGGATGGAGCAACTGATACAGCATGTAGGTCGCAATGGGGTGGCTGTGGCTGGGGCGAAGCTGCTCTACAGTAACGGGACTCTGCAGCATGCTGGGGTCATTATAGGGATAGGGGGAGTGGCGGGGCATAGTCATAAGAGGGTGCCGGATGCATTGCCCGGGTATTTTTCCAGGCCACATATTATTCATAATGTGAGTGCGGTGACTGGCGCGTGTATGATGGTGGATACCAAAGTTTTTATGGAAGTGGGTGGATTTGAGGAAAAACTCCCAAAAGCTTTTAACGATATAGATTTGTGTCTCAAAATCCGCGCTAGGGGATATAAAATAGTCTATAATCCATATGCATGCCTTTTTCATCATGAGTCTGTATCTAGGGGATTGGATAATTATGCTGAGGCTGAGTTCGCTAAGGCGATATATTTTATGCAAAAGAAATGGGACTGTAAAAATTTTAAAGATCCATACTACAATTCTAATCTGACACTAGTGGATGAAAATTTTTCCTACAAAATAGGTTGAGATCTTATGAAAACTGGCATAGCCATATCTACTTATTTTTGTGAAAAGACTCCTCCAGAGAGATTGGACATTTTTAAAAAATCTCTGAGTAGTCTTTTAGCCTCTGGTTATGATGGGATTATTTTTTTGGTAGATGACGGGTCTACTACTGAGAGGCATCTTGAGCAGCTGGATAGCAGAGTCAGGGTGATTCATAGGAGTCACGGTGGTGTAGCTCGCACTAAGAATACTTGTATAAAGGTACTGTTTGCTGAGGGTATAGATATAGGGTTTTTAGCGGATGATGATGTGCTCTATAAAAATAATTGGCATGTGAGGTATGCTGAGGCTATTCAGAAAACTGGGATAGATCATTTTTCATATTTTTTAGAGAGCACTCCATGTGAGATTATGGAGATCGGTGGGGTGAGGATCAGGAGGACGCCGTCTGTTAATGGGTGCTTTTTGACTGTCACTAAAAGGTTGATAGATAAAATAGGTTTTTTTAAATTGTTGCCTAATGATTACGGGCATGAGCATTCGAATTTTTCTGTGAGGGCGGCTCGATTGTCGGGTCAGGGAGGGTTTTATGATATTGAGGATTCGTTTAGTTATTTGGAGCTCATATCAGAGTCTATTGGGTGCAAAGCCGTTGGGTCTGTAGATATTGAAAAATTCAAAGAGAATGAGCAGCATGCTATTTTAATGGGTTTCAATTATGAGCCTTTTATTGAGTGAGCATTTATGAAATGGTTTATGTGCATCAACGATAACAGTCAGAATCATAAGGGTATGTCGAAAGTCGCGGTACTTTCTGCCCTGAAAAACACCACTCTGGAGCCCCATCTTGTTTACGATGGGTTTAGGGATGAATATTCAGAGTGGATGCTGTCTAAAGACGTCAAAGTATATCATAAAACATTGACGTATTATGAGGAGCTCAGGAGATGTAACAAAGAGAGGAGATCCATAGGATCTGGAGCTTTTTTGAGGACGGAGATACCTCTATTAGCTAAGTCTCTTGGTTTTAATGATAAATATATTTTATATACAGATTGTGACGTGATGTTTTTAAAGGATCCTCCGACTGATATAAAGACGGAATATTTTGCATGTGGGCCTGAGTTTGATCAGCAGAACAAAACGCATTGTAATACTGGTGTGATGTACATGAATTTACACAGCCTTTATTATACATTTGATAATTTTAAAAAGCATATTATAGAGCGTATTGATAAAGAGATTGGTTTTGATCAGGCGATGTACAATGAGTTTTATCGTTTTATGTGGGATAGTATACCTATAGGATTGAATTGGAAGCCTTATTGGGGCTATAGTGAGAATGCTGTTATTATTCATTGGCATGGTCCTAAACCCATGCATATTTCGATTATGAAATCTATGCCTAATCCTGAGAGTTATGGTTGTTTATATGATCTATGGCAGAGGGATATTGAATCTTATGATAAATATCTGAAGATATGGGAGAATTTTTTATGTTCCGTATAGTTATTGTAGGCTGGAAGGCTGAGCGGTATGTCGAGCGCTGTTTGAACTCAGTTATACATCAAATGGTTCAGGACTGGACTGCTTGTGTTGTGTTGGATCCTGCGGAGGACCGTACTGCTGAGATTGCTAAGAGTTTCGAATTAAAAGATCCGAGATTTAAAGTAATATTAAATAGCACACGTATGTATTCTATCCGGAATATCATTCGTTCTATTATTGAGCAGCATCCTTCAGATGAGGATATTATAGCAATTTTAGATGCAGATGATTGGTTTAGTGATACTGACACTTTAAAAATAGTTAAAAAATATTATGATGCTAATCCTAATTTGTTGGTGACACATGGTAGTTGGGTATCGTATCCAGATCCTTCAGTTTTTACAAATAATTGTTCATACACTGCTGAGGACTGGGCTAAAGGTATTCGGAAAGTTAATTGGAGGGCTTCTCATCTAAGGACTTTTAAATTTAAAATCTGGAAGCATGTTAAGCATGAAGATTTTAAAGGATCGGATGGAGAATATGTTAAAGCAGCAGGAGATTTAGCACTTATGTATCCTATGTTGGAAATTGCAGGTCAGCATAGAATACAATATATACATGAGTTAATCTATACATATAATCAAGAAACTCCAGATAATGACCATAAAGTACATTTGCAAGAACAAATGAGCACAGCGGATTACATAGCTGCTAAAAAGCCGTATGATTACATAGAGAATCTGTAGAATGAATCCAAATGATCTCGACATCCTTTTTCTTACTAAAGAGATACCTGATTATCTTCATGATATGCTATTCTATGGGTTATATGATTTGGGATGTAATATAGAGGATTATCCTAGGAAATCATCTTTACATGGAGTTCCGCATCCATCTGAATTTCATACTGAACAGCTATTACTAAATTTGCCCCCAAAAAGTCTACGTAAAAATCCTGATATTATGGTAGTTACGGCGTTGTCACATGATTATAATCCAAAAGGTATCAATTGGTGGGCTAATTTTGTCATTGAATGTGAGCGAGTGTATAAACCGTCAAAAATTGTGGTTTTGGATGGGATGGATCGGCAGCAATACGGTTATCCGGCTATTGTTGGGTCTTATCAGACTGTTTTTAAAAGGGAACTAATTAAACCATATCCGGGTCCTGATTGGTATCCTATAAATTTCGCGTGTATGCCGGAGCCTTTTGTTTTTATACCCTTTAAAGATAGAATCTATGATTTATGCTATGTGGCTACTACATCATGTGAACAAAGGACGTGGGTGTATAATCATCTAAGAAGTAAGATGAATTCTCTTGGCTTGAAAATTTATATGCACCTAGATAGAGAGCAGATTCCTAGGAGGGACTATTTGGAGATTTTGTCTCAGAGTCGTTGTGCACTATCTGTCAGAGGGATGGGATTTGATTGCTACAGATATTGGGAGATACCTGCTAAAGGAGTTGTCCTTATAGCGGATAGATTGCCAATAGATATACCTAATGATTATATAGAGGATGAGCATTGTTTTAGATACAATATAGATGAAAGCATGGGGGATTTAGATAGAATATTGGATAAAATTAAAAGCATTCCGGAGCAGGATTTGGAATATATGACCATTAAAGCACTATTACATACTAATAAATTCCATACCTATGAAAAACGAGCTGCTTATTTTCTAGGTACTATATACAGATAACATTTTTATATTTTTAATACTCTATTAATATTTTAACTCTTTGTGTCCACATACACAAAGGTTTTTTATGAAACGATATAATTTTTATTTTCCGCAAAGAATGATGAATCGCTTTAGAGAGTTGTCTGTAAAAACGGGTGTACCTATGTCAGAAATGCTACGCAGGATGATCAAAGAATATTTGAGAAAAGAAATTCAAAACAGATCGTCAGTTAATGACGTAGAAAAAATTGTAGATATTCATGAAAAAGTTATAATATGAAAACAGCGCTAGTACTCGGCGGACATGGATTTATAGGGCATCATATGGCTCGCAGGCTGAAGAGTGAAAAGTATTGGGTCAGAACTGTGGATATTAAAGAGTTCCCGTATGGAGATCTTAAATCAGAAATTGATGATTATGTGATTGGAGATCTCCGAGATCCAGAGGTATGTAAAAAAATATTTACTCTTGAGGCTGATGTTTTCGATGAGGTTTATAATTTTGCTGCCTGGATGGGAGGGGCGGGCGTCATTTTTACGGGAGTAAATGATGCTAAAATCATACATGATTCGTTACTCATTAATATCCACGTAGCAGAGGCGGCATATCAGGCGGAGGTAAAGAAACTCTTTTTCAGTAGTTCTGCTTGCTGCTATAATCAGCACAATCAGGAGAACGTCTCTGACCCTAATACTGAAGAAAGTTCCGCGTACCCTGCAGATCCTGATTCCCTTTACGGATGGGAAAAACTTACAGCAGAAAAGATTTATCAGGCATATGCTGACAATTATAATATGAATATTAAAATAGCCCGTTTTCATAATGTGGCAGGTCCTGAGGGTGCTTGGGGTAATGGTCGGGAGAAATCTCCCGCAGCTATGTGTCGTAAAATAGCTGAGACGGTGGATGGTGGGGAAATTGAGGTGTGGGGAGACGGAGAGCAAACCCGGTCTTTCCTGTATATTGATGAATGTCTAGAGGGTGTTCGAAGATTGATGGTTTCTGACTTTTCAGGACCTGTTAACATCGGTAGTGATGAGATGGTGAGTATCAATCAGCTAGTAGAGTATGTAAAAGAATTTGCCGGGAAATCTGGAATTCGTATAAAGCATATTCCAGGTCCTTTAGGGGTCCGAGGTAGGACCTCTGATAACCGGCTTATTAGAGCAAAACTGGGGTGGGCTCCAGATTATCCCTTGAAAAAACTTATTGAGAAGACTTACCCTTGGATAAAAACCCAGGTAGAATCGGGCAAACCAGATTGTCCGTGGTCTGGTTAGTTTAATGAGTAGCCCTTTTGATTTTTTTCAAGAGATTTATTGCATCAATCTAGATCACCGTACCGATCGGTGGGAGCATGCGTGCGGTGAGTTTACTAAGCTGGGTATTCTTGATAGAGTGGTGAGATTTCCGGCGATAGCGGCAGAGGATGGGCGGGTTGGGGTAATAAAATCTCATTTAAGTATTGTTAAGGCAGCTAGGGATATAAAATTGGAAAATGTTTTAGTTTTCGAAGATGATGTAAAGTTTGTAGGAGAAGATCCTATTGGTACCTTGGATAAAGCTCTAAGTCAAATAGGCGACATTGACTATTTTCTGCTTTATCTTGGGGCTAATATCCATAGGGGACTAGAGAAAGTACGAAAAAATTTACTGCTAGCAAAAGTAGCTTATGGAGCGCATGCTATATGTTACCACAAAAGAATCTATGACTTATTTGTGGGGTATTTTGACGGTATGAATAGGATTAATCGTCGAGAGGATATTTTGGACGTGTGTCTTTCTGAAAATTTCCAGACTAACTATGTCTGTTTTTTGGTTAATCCGATGATAGCTACTCAATGCAACAGTTACAGTGATATTGAAAAGAAATTTGTCGATCAGGAGTACATCGAGGAGCGTTTTAGAGAGCATACAAAATAGTGAATTTCAGTATGGTAAAAATTGGACTTATTAATGGCGGTTTTCAGCACGCTTTGTCTTCTACCCTTTGGAAAAGCCCCACATATTTTGAATGGGATAAAGAAGTCTTTCACGATACTTCATTTTTTATAGACCAGGGTGTTTTGGATCATATAAACACACCGTGCCCCAATAAGTACGGTTGGGTTGTAGAATCTCGGGTGATTATCCCTTCGGTTATAGATGGGTTTAAGAGGCATTACAAAGAGATATCGCAGGCATATAAATATGTTTTTACGCATTACCGGGAGCTATATGAGTTGGCGGACAATTTCGTATACTTGCCTCCGCATGGATATTGGATAGAAAAGCCCGGCATCTATCCAAAGACTAAATTGGTTTCTTTGGTGAGTTCTAATAAACTATATGGGCCAGGGCATGTTTTTCGGTTAGCGTGGGTTGATAGGCTCAAGGATAAAGTAGACGTTTTTGGGCGGAACATTAGGACTATGGATAGAAAAGAAGAGGCTCTTCAGGACTATATGTTTTCGGTTACGATCGAGAACGATCAATATGAGACCTACTGGACTGAGAAAATTCTTGATTGTTTTGTATCGGGGACTGTCCCGGTTTACCACGGGGCCCCGGATTTAAAAGACTATTTCAATATGGATGGGGTTATCACTCTCACGGATTCATTTGACCCACGTCAGCTTTCTGCGGAGCTCTACCAGTCTATGATGCCCGCGATAAAGGATAATTATGAGAGGGCTTTGAAGTATAGTATTATAGAAAATATTGTTTGGGAAAGATATCTTAAAAATCTATGAAAACATGCCTTATAAGACAACCCGCAGGTATTGGAGATATCCTTTTCTGCTTAAAAATTGCGCAGGATTTAAAACAGAGGGGTTATGAGATTTTATGGCCTGTTATACAAGAATTCAGTTGGATAAAACAGTATATTAGCGGCATTAATTTCCCAATAATTACCGATTCCTTTTTCAAAAAAGAGATTTATTTGTCACGGAATCCTATAATCATAGAAGATTTTATCTTTTTTCCTTTTCAAGACGCAGACCAGCATTATCCCTTTTTACCTATTATAGACTCAAAATATACTATGGCTGAATTATCTTATGATCATTGGCAAGATTTCATCACCATCAATAGGAATAGCACCAAAGAAAAAGAGCTATACACTCGAATGAATCCTGAAAATGAGTCCTTTATTCTTGTAAATAAAAATTATGGCTCTCCTCCTAATTTTAAATCTATAAACTATATTCCTGAATTTAACGGTATCAAAACTATTAATATTGGATTCTATGATAACTTCAGTCTTTTTGATTGGATGCTATTAATAGAAAAAGCGAAAGAAATTCACATAGTGGATTCTTCTCTTAGTTGTATAATTGAAAGTATGCCCTCAGTAACCTGTCCTTTGTACTCATACTCCCGGTATAATCCGCACTCTTTCCATCAAACAAAACATCTGTATCATAAAAATTGGAATTTTATCATATGAATATCTACATTTATAATGGTAAAAAATTTCCTGAGTATTTAAAAAATGGAAATGCTGGACAATACATTTTTCCAATCGCTCAGAAATGGTGTCAGGGAACAGGATTAGATATTGGAGGTACTCCAACTTGTACTTTCCCAGGAGCACAAGCAGTTAATAGCATCAATACCGATGGGTATGATGCGTTTTCTTTGCCCTTATATCCCATAGGATATGACTACATATTTTCAAGTCACACCCTTGAACATGTATCAAATTACATTTCAGCTCTTGAAACATGGAAAAAAGCATTAAAAACTCCAAACGGAGTTTTGTTTTTATACCTTCCCCATCCTAGAATGGATTATTGGTTACCTATAAACAACAGGAAGCATCTTCATTCATATACCCCTGAGTATATGAATGAAGTCTTCAAAGATATGAAATTCAGATACGTGCTATGTTCTGAAATGGATCTATTCTTCAGTTTCTCGATAGTAGGCATATCATGATTTACAATAGATCCTATTTCAATAAACTCCGGGGGTATGAAAACACCATGATAGGAAAGAGGCTTTTAAATGCCCGAATAAAACTCATCAATCAATACAGTAGTAGCAATTCAGTTCTTCTTGATGTAGGATCAGGATCTGGATATCTGTTAAAAAATATCCAGATAAAGCACAAATATGGCTTTGATGTTAATCCAGAAAGTATCAAATGGTTAGTAGAGAAGAAACTTTGGCTGGATATAGACAAAAAATTACCCCATTTAGATATTGTTTGTTTTTTTGACGTCCTAGAACACATAAAAACCCCCCAGAAGCTCATAAAGAAACTTCTTATTCAAACAACGATCATAATCAGCATTCCTATTTTTGATAACATGCACAATATAAAAACAAGTAAACACTATCGACCGGACGAACACTACCACTATTTTACAAGAAAAGGTCTTATTTCATTCATGAAGCAATGCGGCTGCAAATTAATAACTGAAAATAATGACGAGACCCTCTGCGGTAGAGAAAAGATTATGACTTTTGTTTTTCTTAAAACCCATAACCCTAAAACAAAAATTCATATACCTAAAACTCAGTATCAATATCTACTCATTAAAGAAATATGATGGAAAAAATTTGCCTTATTTACCAGCCGTGTGGATTGGGAGATATCCTTTTTCTCCAGAAAATTCACGCTATATGGAGAGAAAAGGATATAGCATTATTCACCCGATTATTCATGAATATAGTTTTGATGATAAATGGGATGCCACTCATTTACCTGAAGAACAAGTAGACTATATTTTTTCAAGTCATGCGTTGGAACATATTGAAGACCGGGTTAGAGTTTTGGATTATTGGACAAGCATATTAAAAATAGGAGGGGTCCTATTTCTATATTTTCCTCATCCAGAACAACAATATTGGAGACCTTGGGCAGATACAAAACAACAGCACATTCTCTATCCTCAAGATATTATAGATTATTTAAAATATAGCGGTTATAAGAACATCTTTAATGGAGAAAGAGACCTAAACCACAGCTTTTCTGTGATGGGAGAAAAATAATGAAGGATAAACGGCATAGTGATGGCACAAAGCTCTTATGGCATATGTCTAAGGTGATAGCACACTTAGATAATAAGGAAAAAGTTGCACCGATACATCTGGATTGTGGTATAGCTAAATTCTGTAATATTAGTTGCAGTTATTGCTTTGGTAAATTTCAAAAAATGCAAAAAGTGTATATTTCACGGAATTCCCTGTTATGTCTTGTAAGGGATGCCCATTCCATAGGTGTTAAATCCATAGCATTTATTGGGGATGGGGAGCCTACTTGCAACCCCCATTTATACGAAACTTTGACTGTGGCCCGAGATGAGACCGATCTGGATATGGCTATTTCAACAAATGGAATATTAATTAACTCGGTTGATAAATGTGATGTGATTCTTTCATCCTGTAAATGGATGCGTTTTTGCCTTAGTGCTGGCACGCAAGAAGGATACAAAAAAGTTCATGGTAAGGATTATTTTCATATAGTACTCGAAAATATTAAAAAAATGGTTACGGTGAAAAAAGAGAAAGGTTATACTTGCGACATCGGATTACAGTCTGTTTTTGATCCCACAATCATGAAAGAAGAAATGATACTTGAATCAAAATTGGCTGTGGATTTAGGGGTTGATTATTTCGTCATAAAACAATGTTCATTGCCGGATTCTGGAGAAAGTGGAATTTTTACTTTTGATTTAAATGAATACGATTCCGAAGAAACCCAGAATGCTTTGAAATCCTGTGAAGCTTTATCTACAGATAAAACAAAAATTATAGTGAAATGGAATACGATCAAACAAAAGGGTACCAGACCCTATTACGGGTGTTTGTCCGTTCCATTCATCTCAGAAATATCAGGTAATGGAAATTGGTTCCCGTGTGGGTATTTTTTTGAGGATAAACCTGAATATTCCCCCTATAAATTTGGAAATATTCATGAAAAATCTTTAAAAGAGATTTTTCTTAGCGATCATTATTGGGACGTTATTGAACGAATGAAAAAATTTGATGTGCATAAAGATTGTCATGGGGCTTGTCGGCTTGATGCCACAAACAAATTTTGTTATGACTATATGGACAAACCGATAGGTATAAATTTTATATGATGACGATAAAACGCTTGATTAATTTTGAAAATAAGATAGTGGACCTCTTCCATGAAGGGAAAATTCCTTTTCCGCTTCATTTCAGTGGGAGAGGTAATGAAAAATGGCTCATAAATTATTTTGATAAGAAAGTATCAAAGAATGATTGGGTTTTCTCCACCTGGAGGAGCCATTATCATGCCTTACTTAAAGGTATGCCTGAAAAAACCCTTGAGGTTAAAATATTAAATGGGCAAAGCATGCATATTATGGATAAGAATACAAAAGTTTTCTGTTCTTCCATTGTTGCAGGTTGTTGTCCTATAGCAGTAGGTACAGCTTTAGCGATAAAGAGATCAGGGAAAAAACAATATGTTCATTGTTTTATAGGGGATGGTGCTACAGATGAGGGTGTATGCCTAGCCTCAATAAGATATGCCAATTTTCATAAACTTCCAATAACTTTTATTCTTGAGGATAATGGATTATCCGTTGATACTCCTCTAAGTGAAAGATTTGGAAATCTTTCAGATGTTAAAAAATATAAATGCGTTATATCATATACTTATAATAGGAAATGGCCTCATTGCCAAACGGGTCAAATCGTGAAGTCCTATAATGAAAGAACGGTAATGAGGTATTTATGAACTATAGTGATACCCTAAAAATTTGTATGCAGGATCTGGCAAAAAGAAAAGAATCCGTATTTATCGGATATAATATTAAAAATGGGAGCCGTTGTTATGGTACAACGTCTTCTATTCCTGAAAACAAAATTTATGAAATGCCTGTAGCCGAAGATCTGATGACAGGAATGGCAACAGGAATGGCTCTTCAAGGTTATCTCCCGGTTCTTATATTTGAACGTCAGGATTTTATGCTTATAGCTTCGGACCAAATTGTGAATCATCTTTCCAAAATAAATGAACTATCCCACGGACAATTTAATCCAAAAGTAATCATCCGAGCCATAGTGGGGCATGATAAACCTTTCAATCCTGGGCCACAACATCTTCAGGATTTCACGGATTTTTTCAAGAAATTTTGTTCTTTTCCCGTGATAGCTTGTTATACTGCAGATCAAATTAAGAGAGCTTATAAGCAATCTATGAAACTAAAAAATTCAATAATGATCGTTGATTATAGAAAATTATACTGAAAGAAGAAAACTATGATAACAATTCCAGAACGATATAATTACATAGGTGCTTTTTTAACTTTTAGATGTAATTTCAAATGCTCTTATTGTATTAATAGGCACTCAACTTTTAAGGAACGTAAGGAGTTGGATTCTGACTCTTGGGTCAAAATTTTAAATAGTTTGGATATGCCGGAAAATTTAGGTATAACAATAGAGGGTGGAGAGCCTACTTTATTTAATAACTTTTTTGATATCATAAGTAATATCAAAAAACCAGTAGATATGTTAACTAATCTACAATTTGATGTTGATGAATTTATCAAAAAAATAGACCCTAGATTTTTTAATCTTGGTAAAAAAATAGGGTATAAATCAGTACGAGCAAGTTATCATCATCAAGATCAAATTGAATTGTTATCAAAAGCAGTAAAGCTCCAAGATGCTGGGTTTAGTATTGGAATCTTTTCTGTGAACAGTCCTGATAAAATTTATAAAAACATGGAAATGGCCGAGCGGTGTCGAAAAGCTCAAATGTATTTTTATACCAAAGATCTCCTAGGAAATTTTGAGGGTCAGGTCTATGGATATTATAAATATCCTGGTTCGGTTTTGGCAAAATCGACTAAAAACGTGTTATGTCGAATCAAAGAATTACTTATCGCACCAGACGGAAATTGCTTTAGGTGTCATAGGGATCTGTATGCAGATGAAAATAGTATAGGAAACATCCTGGATGAAGATTTTGTCATAAAAGATATTTTTAGAAAGTGCTCCAATTTTGGAGACTGTTCACCCTGTGATGTTAAATTAAAAACAAATAGATTCCTCGAAATGGGTAGTTGTTCAGCAGAAATAAAAGACGAGGAGACCTGAAAATGGATAAAGACAGAGGTGTATCAATAATAGTCCCGACCTTCAACAGACCTGGTTTATTGCGGGAAAGTCTTATCAATCTTAATAAGCATACCCAATATACTCCCAAAGAAATAATTGTAGTCGATGGAGGCAGTGAACCGGTAGAAATATCTAAGTATGAGCAGATAAAAGCGGAGGGTCTATGCGATAAGATGGAGTTTCGACCCTATTTTCCCTTTTTTGAGAAAAGGCACCGTATGGATCCCGGGTGGAGCTTGGAAAAAATGAGGAACTTCAGCAATTCATACTTGACTGGATTAGATATTTCGAATAAGAACTTCCCATATGTACATTTTGGAGCCGATGATTTACTTTACCGAACGGGTTGGGTTGAAGCCCTAATTGAGATGGTTGAGAGTGATTGGGCCAAAAAATACAATGTAAAGTTAGTATCAGGATTCAATCACTGGTGTAATCCTAATGATAGAGTAAAAATGATTCAGCTAGTTCCAGAAACATACAAGAGCAAAGATGGTTTGGTTGAGGGTTATGCGTCCGAATGGGGTGGAACTTATTTCCTCCGGAAGGATGAGTTTGAAGCTATGGGGAGATTTAAAAATAATGTTTCAAGACCAATACCTTGGTATTATGAGGAGAATTGTGAAGTTGTGTTACGTGAACGTTTTTTAGAGAGAGGCTGGCACTGGGGAACTACAGTTGAATCCTACGTACAAACAATGACACAACCATCATTATTAGGCAATTGTAGACGGGACGGTAACGGAAACCCATTGACCGACGAGCATTTTTGTAATGGAGTCGCTATTGGATACGCCTGGAAGGACATCTAAAAGTGGGAGCTTTATACGCTGTTGACGTTGATAAATTAATGAAACAGTACAGACTTTCTACAATGGCTATGAAAAAGCATTCCGTTACAACCACTACCTGCGTTATCTGTGGAGAAACTGCATACTTTCTACAGTCAGTTAATAACCATCGGATATTTCATTGTGGAAAATGCGGGCTTGAATTTTGCAATCCTATGCCCAGTAATCGGGAACGTGAGATGTTTTACCAAAACTATTTTGACGTTCGGGCAAGGAGGAGTGTCGTTAAGCTGAACGCACAAAAAAATCTGGATTTTCTGATCCGATATTACCATCTAAATAAAAACATATATCTGTTGGATTTTGGTTGCGGGCATAACTTTTTTGTTAAAGCATGCCACTTGAGAGGAATCACCGGAAGTTATGGATTTGATCCTTATTTTGCACCTACTCGCCCAGTTTATATGCTTCCGTGGGAACTGTGCCGAGAGCGTACCTGGGATTGTATAACACTGTGGGGGGTCTTGGAACATCTGAGCAATCCTGTAGCGACCATGTCCACGCTTAGATCTCTTTTGTGCGATGAAGCGCTAATTGTTCTAACGACTGTATGCACGCATACGGAGATCCCCTATAATCACAAACCGCCTGAACATACGCTTTATTTTACAAAAAAATCGCTTGAGTTGCTCGCTAAAACAGTCAAGCTTTCATTGGTGGAATTCCGGACTTATACCATGTGGCAGGATAGTGATGTGTATCTGTCGATACTCCTGCGAAGGGTCCCGAAGAATGTCCAGGCAAAAATAACACACAATCTTGATAAATATATTGAAGTGCCCACGAATGAAATCGTGGCGATTTTTAAAAAGCAATAGGATAATAAAATGGACATAAGACTTAAGACAATTTTTTCCGATATAGATGGGGTAATTTTTGAACATTCCGGGGACATCACTCAACAGCATCTCATAAAGCCAAAATTATTACCAGGCATAAAAGAGTAAATAATATGTTTAGAATAGTAATAGTCGGCGGTCCTGTTGAAAAATATATAGATAGATGTCTTGAGTCAGTTCTATCCCAAGATTGTCCAAATTGGACCGCTTGTGTGGTATTAGATCCAGTTGGAGATAATACTTTTGAAAAAACTCTTAATTACGTTTCAGACAATAGGATGAATGTTATCCCTAATAATAAAAAGATGTTTGCGCTACCTAATATTATACGGTCTATTGAAGAGCAGAACCCTAGTCCTGAGGACGTAATTTTAACGCTTGATGCTGACGACTGGTTTTCAGGACCTAATAGTTTATCCATCGTTAAAAGATATTACGATAGGAACCCTATTTTGTTGATGACCCACGGAAGTTGGTTACCCTATCCCCATCTGCCAGTAGATACAAATAACTATCCATATAGTCTAGAGGATTGGGTTAAAGGCATACGGAAAGTTGATTGGAGAGCTTCTCATCTGCGTACTTTTAAATATAAAGTGTGGAAATATGTTAAAGATGAGGATCTTAGAAACTTTGATAAAAAGTATTTTGAAACTGCTTGGGATTTAGCTATAATGATGCCGATGCTAGAAATGTGTGGGCCTAACCGGGTGCAGTATATCTCAGAACGTATATATACGTACAACCAAGAGACGCCATTTAATGATGGAAAAATTAGACTAAAAGAACAGATGGCTACATCTAGGTATATAGCAAATAAACTGATTTATAACTACAAACCTACTTTTTAACATAAGGATAGGATTTTTATATGGTAAATTTTATTATTTTTTCCAAAGACAGAGCTTGTCAACTAGAGCTGCTATTAAGAAGCATGAAAATATTTTTTCCAGAATGGCCCTTAGTTAAAACTAGCATATTATACACATATTCTTCAGAAAAATTTAAAAAAGGGTATGAGCGGACAAAACAGATACATCCAGAATTTTCTTATGTTTTGGAACAGCCCGGTGATTTTAAAAATCATGTGATATCTTTAATCAACCCCACTAATCAGGGAACCATGTTTTTTGTTGATGACTTGGTTTTTAAAAGCGGTTTTTGTTTGAAATCAGAGTCAGTAAGAAGATTTTTGTCTAATCCAAATTTAGCATGTCTGTCTCTAAGAATGTCTCCTAGCATGAATTATTGTTACCCGGAAAAAAGAGACACACCTCCACCCAAATTAACAGAAAATTTAGAATGGTTTTGGCCAGGGCTGCCTGGAGATTGGGGCTATCCGCACTCTATTGATTGCCACTTATTTAGAACAGAAGACATATTCCCTTTGGTTAAAGAGCTTAATTATTCTAATCCTAATACTTTTGAAGGAGCTTTAGCAGGACACCCTCCATATAGCAAACCGTATATGATCTGTTATGAAGAATCAAAAGTAATGAATATACCCGTAAATAAAGTACAAACTGTTAATAGCAATCGTTGCGGGAATATCCCAGCAGATTACCTAAATGATCAATACCTAGATTCGAAAAGAATATCTTTGTCTAATATATCTTCTTTTAAAAATACGGCACCGCATCAAGAAATTACTTATATATTTGAAGATACTATGAAAGAAACTCCCGTAGACATAATTAGCGTGCCTCCTTCTCTAGAAGTATCTTTCGAAAAGCTGGTATCGGTTTGCATTCCGGTTTATGAAATGTATGGATATGGAGTATCTATGCTTACAAAAGCAGTGGAGTCCGTATTATGCCAGAGATATAAAAATTATGAAATAATAGTGTCTGATCATTCCTCCGATAATTATATAGAAAATTATGTGAAGACGATACCTGAAATAAAGTACATCAGGTGTGTTGAGGGACGTGGTACTTCTTCTGTAAATTTGAATAATGCTATACGGCATGCTTCGGGTGAGCTGATTAAGCCCCTGTTTCAAGATGATTTTTTATTTGATGAGAATTCTCTGGGAAATTTTGTTGCTGGTTTAGGTAATTTTATGTGGGGTGCTGGTGTTTCTATACATCATGCAGCAGACGGAATACGGCGATTGCATACGCATATACCTAGGTTTACTTCAGCAGATCAGTTGCTCCGTGGGATAAATGGTGTAGGTTGTCCTTCTGCAATAATTTTTAGAAATAATGGTAATTTTTTTGATAGTAAACTCATATGGCTCATGGATACTGAGTTTTATCATAGACAAATTTTGAAATATGGACAGCTAAAAGTAATAGATCAAGCTTTTGTTGGAATACGGGTGTGGGACAAAAATGTAGGTAATACTCTTGTTACTGAACAAATTAAAAAACAAGAACAAGAATATGTTATTGCTAAGGAAAAAAAAATAGTAACGTTTGTAGTGCCTTCTTTGGGACGTGACTCTTTAGAAAAAACTGTAAAATCATTACAGGATCAGACGTTAGATTCATGGCAATGTATCATAATATTTGATGGAGTAAAATGTCCTGTCTCAGCCACCTGGTGTGGAGATAGCCGTATAATCTACATAGAAACAAGTAAAAAAGGTACTTCTGATAATAGGCACGGTAATGGAGGGCTGGTCCGTAATATGGGGCTGCCACATGTTATAACAAAGTATACGGCATTTTTAGACGATGACGATTATCTGGATCCGATCTATGTTGAAACTATCAACAAAGATATTGGTTCGGATATGGGAATAGTGCTTCGGATGCGTATGCCCTCCGGTAAGATAGTCCCTCCCGTAGAAATGGGTAATCAAATAGTCTTAGGTCACGTAGGTATTAGCTATGTTATTAGAACGGATAGAATACGAGAAAATAATATCTGTTTTGTTAATAGTAATTCTGAAGATTTTGATTTTTTAGATAAAATATTAAAAACCGGCGCTATTATAAAAGTATCTGACAAAGTCCTCTATACTGTAGGGGCAAACGAATGAAATATTTATGGAAAATGTGATTAAAAATTGGGTAGAGCAAGGCAGGCCCATTCCCGCTCCTGTTTTATACAAAACGCAGACAGTGGCAGATTATGCGTTAAAGTATGGGACAAAGATATTTGTCGAGACGGGGACTAATAGAGGTACCACGTTAGGTAGCGTCCATCATTATTTCAAAGACAGTTATAGCATAGAGTTATCCGATATGCTATATGATTATTGTAAAAATATTTTTATAAATTTCGAGAGAATTCATTTATACCATGGTTTGAGTGAAATTGAGTTACCAAAAATATTAGATATCATTAATGAGCCTGCTATTTTCTGGTTAGACTCTCATTATTCTGCGGGAGAGACTGCGAAAGGCCCTACTAGTTCTTCTTTGTACAAAGAGATACCTGCAATTCTGTCTCATAAAGTATCTAGTCATGTTATCCTGATAGATGATACATACTGCTGCGTCGATTCAGACGGGTATCTCAGTCCTGAGACCATAAATAAGATGATTCTAGATAAGTATCCAAGCTACGACATAATTATCGAAGGTTATATTTTAAGAGCTGTACCTAAATAGAAGGACTATACATGACTCCGGAAAAATATGAACAGCAATATGCTGTGTTTAAATCAGAAGCTATGTCTGATAATCGTTTTTGTGTAAATGACAGCGATAAAAGAGCTTATATACACGATGATATTCCAGGGACACCGTATGATGATCACTACTTATACCATACTGCTTGGGCTGCTCATAGAATTTATCAAAACAGGCCGTCTCAGCATGTCGATATTTCATCTTTTACTTATTTTTCAGCTATGATCTCAGCTTTTGTTCCTGTAACTTTTCTCGATTATCGACCTATAAATATTTGTATTGATAATTATAAAACAGGTCAGGCAGATCTTACTAAATTAACTATATCAGATAATAGCGTAGAATCTCTATCTTGTATGCATGTTATTGAGCATATTGGATTGGGTAGATATGGAGATACAATATCTGCTACTGGAGATAAAATAGCTGCAAATGAACTCAAAAGAGTGCTTGCTCCTGGTGGTCGTTTATATATGGTATTACCTATAGCAGGAATGTGTCGAGTATATTTCAACGCACACAGGGTGTATACTTTCGATCATATTCAACAGTTGTTTCAAGGGCTCACACTCAAAAGTAATGCTTTACTCTGTGATCAACCTGGGCCTTTTGTTGTTAATGCAGATAAGAATATTTTTGATAAACAGTCCTATGGATGTGGGTGTTTTGAATTCCAGAAACCAATGTAATTGTGCTGTTACACATACGAGACTCCATTATATTTGGAGAGCATAACCAAACTAGGGTCACTCCGTATATCACGTGGATTTGGGATAGAAGCCCGCTATCCAATGATCTGACTGTTTTTACAGACAGCCATTTGGAAGAAGCCCCCAGTAATCCCTCTAAACGCAAAGTAGCTATACTAATTGAACCTCCGGTCATAAGTGGATATGCTTATGAGTATATTCGTAAACATTATGATATTTTTGAATTCATTTTTACTTTTGACGAAAGTTTGTTGTCTATTTCCAGTAAATTTATACCGTACTTTTGGGGCACACCGTGGATAGGTGCGGGTGGCAGACGTCTGTATACTAAAAATAAAATGGTATCTATCATAGCCAGTAGTAAAAATTTCGCTGAAGGTCATAGGCTAAGGCATGAGGTAGCTGGAGCATATAAAGACTACATAGATGTTATGGGTAACGGCTATCGAGCTATAGCTGATAAACTCACAGGGCTAGCACCCTATAGGTACTCTATAGCTATAGAGAATTGTAAAATAAACAGTTACTTTACAGAGAAGATACTCGATTGTTTTCTCACTGGAACCGTGCCCATTTACTGGGGATGTCCTAAAATAGGTGAATACTTTGATATGAGAGGTATCATATCTTTTGAGCACTCGTCTGATCTGAGTGCTATACTGAATACAATTTCTGAAAAAGAGTATGAGTACCGGCTGCCCTATATCGAGGATAATTTCAAGAGAGTTTTGGAGTATGAGTATTTTGAGAGGTACATTTACGAATTTCTAAAAGGTAAGATATGAGCGATTTTCAAATAGAGTGGGTATCTGAATACCTCAAGAGATATCCTGAGGTGATTTTTGATGTAGGAGCTTTTAACGGTGGTGATGCTCTCAATTTTAAGCAGCATTATCCTTTGGCGGCAGTGTATGCTTTCGAAGCAGATCCCCGTAATTACGAAAAATGTAAAAATGTAGGAGCACACGGTGTATTTACTATACATACGGCTGTAACTGATTATGTAGGAGAAATTTCATTTTATTCCAGTGGAGGACGCACAGAATATGAAGCGTCAGGATCTACTCTACCTCCTACTGAACGGCAAAAACAGGATTTCCCAGAAATGACATTCACTGAAGTAGGTAAAGTACCGTGTACTACTCTATGGGCGTTCACGCAAGCCACCGGTATAAAACATATCGATTTTTTACATATGGATGCCCAAGGCGCTGAAGCAAAAGTACTCCGCGGCATGCAAAATCTCAGACCCACTCTAGTCTATCTTGAAAAATCAGAAGGCCTCCATTATGAAGGAGCCAGCAGTGTAGAAGAACTAAATAAGCTCATGGACGAACTCGGATACAAACTCGTACGAGAATTGCTTTATGATAATTTATATCTATATAAATAACTGAAAATTATATGTAATACGATCCATTTCAATAATTATCTCTTAATATATTCCCTTATTCGATGACAACGATCGAATAGGGGTTTTTTGTTCCCTAAAAAGACTGAACAGGATTTACAAAATGAGCAAAATAACGAGTCGATGGCTGTCCACAGAATTAAATCTGCAACTCACTGGCATGCAGAGCGATATCAAAGGACTCACAGGTAGAACCGCTACCCTAGAGCTGGGGCTGACAGGTGCTCAAAAAGATATCAAAGGGCTCACAGGAGCCGTGACCGCTCTCGAAGCACGCATGACTGGAGCTCAGAGCGATATAGCAGGACTCACAGGCAGAACAGCTACATTGGAATTGGGACTCACTGGAGCACGAAAAGATATAGCAGGCCTCACCGGTGCCGTCAATACACTCCAAATAGGGCTCACAGGTGCTCAAAAGGATATAGCAGGACTCACTGGTGCTGTAGCAGGTCTCCAGACATACGTCGCAGGACTCACAGGCAGAACTGCCACCCTCGAAGCAGGAATGACAGGTGCCCTGAGAGATATCGCGGGACTCACAGGTAGAACCGCCTATCTGGAATCATGCTGCACGGGAGCTCAGGTAACAATAGCAGGACTCACAGGCGCTATGAGCGCTCTCAGATCCTATACGGGTGCATATACAGTCGGTTTCACACCTATACCTGACATAGGCGCTACCAACGTACAAGGAGCAATCCAGAGCCTCAAAGCATACGTCGACAGCGGCATCACAGGTGTCGGTCTGGTAACGGGCCCTCAAGGTCCTACAGGCCTCGGAGAGCTCGGATATACAGGAGCACAAGGAATAACAGGATTACAAGGACCTACGGGCATCCAGGGAGTCACCGGCCCTCAAATTATAATGGATAACATGCTGGTAGAAGAAATAGCTGGCGTGACAGGATCCTCGTTCACGGGCATACCCGCTATCACATTTTCTCCTATCACTGGATTACAAAATATAATCACTATCCCCAATGATGGCAGGATATTGTCATTGCTGAATCTCAAATATAGGCATATGACTTCGGGATCCGTGACTGTAGACTACATGCTCCAAAGAGACGGCATAACAGGTCCTAATTTTAGTGACTATCTATCAGATACACGTGAACGCTACAAAGTTTTATATGATATCTCTCCCTCAGTATCCGCGGGATCACATACCTATGAAGCCTACTGGAAACTAGACGCGGGCAATAAAGTAGTCCTCCTTGAAGATAGCACACTATCAGCTGTTTTCCTTGAGGGAGCTATAGGTGTAACAGGGATAGAGGGCACTACAGGAGTCATCGGTGTACCAGGGGTCACTGGAGACCCCGGAGGCCCTCCTGGAGCGACTGGAGTGTCAGGTGTTACGGGTATCAGTGGTATCCGAGGAGTCACGGGTCCTGGAGTAGCGTCTTTCACGGAGTTCGTGAAGATACTCCCGATGGAAGAATGGAAAACTACGAATCTCGATCAGGATATCCATGGAGAGATACCAGTAATCGAATTCAATAGTGCAGATCCTGTCGAGCGTATGGACCTGACGATACCTGTCCCGCTCGAGTGGGATGGCTACAGCAACATGACTCTCCGTATGGGGTCTATTATAGATTTGCCTGCCTCCACGGGTGATCAGGCGATATTCAAACTCTCCTATAAAGGTTTTCTCAAAACAGACAATGTGACTTCTTTTGCGCCCCTTTATACGGATACTCAAACAGTCACATTAGTTAGTCCCTCTCAGTATGACTTTCATGAGTTTACTTTTACAATAAGCGGGGCTAATATACGGGGCTATGATTATATGCTGCTCCGTATAGATAAGATAACTGGTAGTCCTAATCTTACGAACGTAGGTATATGCTCTACGCAGCTCGAGCATGGAGTATCCGTAGGAGCGGGTCCTACAGGGTACCAGGGTGTGACGGGATTGATAGGAATCACTGGTGCGTATGGCGGACCTCAAGGAGTGACAGGTTTTATTGGATTGACCGGAGCTCAGGGATATACGGGTAGCCAGGGTCTCACTGGGATCACCGGTGTAACGGGACTGCAGGGAGCTACTGGTTTCCAGGGTTTGACTGGAGCTGAGGGATATACAGGTCTCCGAGGTATAACGGGTTTAGATGGTATAACGGGTTTAGATGGTATAACAGGCTTTCAGGGAGTCACTGGAGATCAGGGGCATACTGGCAGCCAAGGTTTTACAGGATTGGATGGTGTCACGGGTCTCATTGGTATAACGGGTTTTATAGGGGTGACTGGATTTCAAGGGCTCACTGGCGCTGAAGGTTATACAGGTGCTCAAGGGATCACCGGCATATTGGGAGTCACAGGACTGACAGGTGAAACCGGATTTCAAGGATTGACTGGCGCTCAGGGTCTGACAGGTGCCGCGGGCTATACTGGTCTACAGGGTATCACTGGTATCCCTGTAGGAGCCACTGGTATCTATAGCGTCAATTTCTATGCAGATGATTTTGCACTAGGTAATATATCTCAGAGTATAATCCTTGAAAAACCCGTACAGATAAATAAATGGAGAGTATTCGCTTATGAGACGGGTGCCGCACAAATGAGGCTCGATGTGGGACAGTATCCCCCATCTTTCCAGATGGATGCCGGAGCTACGGGTCCCTATCTCAATCTCGAAGGAGTACGTACCAGCACGGACTTCACAAATTGGGCGGGTACTACAGGGGCATATGATGAGTTGCTGAAAGTCTCTTTCGTGAGCGTGACTGGTATAAAGTCTTTGGGATTAAACCTGTATTATAGCAAGGCATAGTCGATGCAGATATTTCCTTTGGGCTATAGGTTGATGGATGAGGACCTCAATATCACATTTCAGAGAAAATTGTCATTCGCCTACGGTCCTCTCTCACAATATAATCCTTTTTTTGTGGCCTATGAAATAGGCACTGTGAGTAGTAGCCTGGTATACACCAGACTAGGGCCGCAGTATAGGATACCTTACAACATAAAAGTGGGTACTTATCGGGCTAATTTTATAGTGGGTGATGAGTGGGCGACAGGTAATTACAGAATAATCTGGAGCTATCAGACCTGTGAGGGAGATCCGACCGTAGAGGTATCAGAAGATTTTCAAATAGCTACGAGCTATAGTAGAGGTAGTAGTGAGGGCCTGACAGTCACACTGCCATAAAAGGAAAATCATATGAGTTTAATAGTAGTCGTAGGATGTGGTGGGGGTAGTGGCGCTACCGGGATGCACGGGCTGCAGTATAACAATGTAGTCCGTTATCAGGTTGTGACTACTGTTGGAGAAGAGGTTTGGATGACGTCCAGCTCCAACGTGTACTCATTTCTCACATGGACTCGATCTGGTACCGATCTGACGGTCACCCGTTTTAATCATGGTCTGACTGTGGGGAATTTCGTCATAGTGAAATTCGTCAACATAGATATGGTGACGGGTCCTGTCACTGCCGTGACTGCGAATACTTTTAAGTTAGCTACTCAGAATACGGGGGACTCTGGAGGGTCGACCGCCACGTATAATGTAGGATTTTCTTATACTCATAACAATAATCCTAAAACAGGTGGGACTATATCTCTGCCCTCCGGCAGTAACTCCGATATACAGCTGATATCCATGAGGATTAGAACAGGGCTACGCGCTGGGACGACATACGATCTCATAGTTCCAGTTTCTGTGTTTAATGCGTTTGGTCGGAATACTTATTTAGGAAATACTTACGTTCCTAATTATTCCATTCGACAAGATGTAGACTTTTTGTCTGCCGTGGGTGCGACTATTAGTACAGCGGTATCAGGTTCTTATACAACTTTCAGGTTTGCTAATTTAGGTCTGGGCAATCAATCACGATATATGATATTAGATTTTTAAACTGAGGAATAAATAGTGTCGAGAATAGTCAGTGGTACCCTCTACGTTGAAAGTTTTGTGTCTACCGGGAGTCCCGGGGAATATACTTTCACGGATGCTATCTACGAAAATCAGTCAGATCCTACTGGCGCTGGCTCTTTGGCTATTACTCCTGGCTATATCCTTTTTGTAAACGCCATAGATCCAAGCACTGCAAATCCACTCCCTGGGGTGGTAATCCGGTTTAAGATCACTCAGGTAATCGCCGCGGACGGGCTACATCTCTCCGCTAAAATCTTATGGGATGATGAGTATACCCAGGATGATGAGCCCCAGAACGCCTCTTTTGCTTTAATATCAGAGCCTACAGTATACCATCAATTCGGACTACCTGAATCCGAGATAGTCTATCCTAATCTACAGGGTGGCACATACGAAAATGCTATCGTAAAAGATATCAGGCATATTACGGATAAACTTGGATTTACTGGTGTAGGTGTAACGGGGATGCCTGGGACTTCTGGAACTACGGGATTTCAAGGTTTAACTGGGGTCCAGGGATATACAGGACTCGTTAATTGGCTTACGGAATCATACTATCCCACGGGTGCTCTAGCAATACCATTGCTGCTTTGGAATTTGAATGATAATGCTCTGTTTGCTTACGTGACTGGTATGGATGCATGGGTACAGATTAGTGCAGGATCTCTCCAGGGAGCCACAGGAGCTATAGGATTGACTGGAGATCAGGGTTTGACTGGTATCCAAGGAGTGACAGGAGTAGCTGGTAACACAGGCATCCAAGGCGTAACCGGTATACCTGGGACAGCTGCTGCAGGTATCATTTATTATCTCCATGAAGAACCTCCAGGGATCACCGGATTAGAGAGTTTGAGGAGGATACCAGGGAATGATCCTGAAGTACACTATTCAGCGGCAGTAGATGATTCTTTGGGAGTCACAGGAGCACTTTTAGGTACTACTGGAATTTTAGTGCTACACGGCTATATTACAGAGACGAATGATCCTGGCATAACTCTGATCCCTGCAGGTGTGTGGAATTTTAACACATATCTTAAAACAGATGATATCACTGGAGGGACAATATCTACTTATAGAGTAGAATTATTCAAACGCACTATTTCAGATATTTATACTAGCCTATTTACTTTAAATGGATCTGTTATCACCAATACCGTATCTCCTCAACTTTATTCTGAAAATTATGTTCAACAGACTGATATTCCTTTAGACCTCACAGATAGATTAGAGGTACGATATTGGGCTGTACAAAATGCTAATGCTACCAGCAGGGTCATATCATTGTACTATGAGGGATCGCAGAATGCTTCTCATTTAAAAACTCCTATTTTTGCAGGTCCTGCGGGTCCTGTAGGTCCTATAGGTCCTCAAGGATATACAGGGATACAAGGAGTCACGGGAGATGTAGGATCTCTACTGGGTAATCAGATACCCATGGGGCTA
>Ga0315279_10001151_pt1 | contig 45123 bp, 45 predicted proteins | sample YL17G06_20_MG_FD_203694 | JGI IMG/M metagenome (GOLD analysis project Ga0315279, IMG submission 203694) | Sediment microbial communities from Yellowstone Lake, YNP, Wyoming, USA - YL17G06_20 | ecosystem: Environmental > Aquatic > Freshwater > Lake > Sediment | place: USA: Wyoming | collected...
TAAAGATTATCGAGCCAATTCTTAATCTTTAATCTTCAATTTTCAATCTTAAATCTGTGTGTATCTGTGTTCATCTGTGGTTAATTTTCTGATTAAAAAGTGTTACCTTGATTGTGAACCATGCCGAAAACTCTTTATATATTTCTTAATCGGAAGAACCATTTTTTCTTGTTGGATTTTCTGTGTATCTAACGTCAATCCACGAGCATATCATAGACATGGGAATCATATCAGTATTCATAACAATTAGTGAATCAGGATTCTTTGATTTTGCCTTTAACCATGCGCGCCTTAGCATTTCCCGAACCCATAAGAACGTGGGTCTCATATATCTCTTTTGGCAACCATGTAACGGGTTTCGACATGCAAGCCTATCATGACGCAGATCAAGATAAAATCCATCGAAGCCATATTTCTCTATGATTATGTCTAACTGTTCTTGCCAATATTCTCGCCATCCTTCTGCGCCCGGACACATAATTGCAGTTGAATGCTCATTGTCGCTCATTGGCTCTACCTGCCATTCGATTGCATGGGCATCAAATGCGTCTAGCTCTCGACTCATCTCCATCATTGACATAAGTGGAACTACTTTTATACCACATTCATGACACTTAGATATAATTTGCTTAACTCTGGATTCATCATCTGGTACAAACTTACCGGGTTTATTAATTGCGAGGATCACCAGATTAAAACCTTTGTTTGCTATTTCTTCAATATCTTTATCTGATGGGTACGTACCATTATATTGATGTGGATCATTATAGTATAAACGAAGATCAGACAAAACTGGATCATAGTGCTTTGGAGGCATTACAGAAAGAGCGAAATAACTCGTATGCTCCCACCCTGAATTAACTCTCATCGGGGTATCCTTGAAAGGTAGTATCTCCCACATTACACCATCTGTTCTAGCAATAGCGGACATATTTATTCCAGCTTCAAAAGATTTCCCATCTTGCTTATCTGCAAGAAAATTCGTACCATATCTTTGATACCCAATATCCCACACAGAAATTTCGACTCCAGATGTATCGTTTCCAAACCAGCACCAAGGTATGAGTTGCCCGTCAAATAAGATTGTATCATCCGATTTTTGTGATGGTATATTTTTGAAAACATAATTTCCTGTTGTTTCAGTTGTGTTTTGATCTGCAAGATGCGAATAATTGTTGCAAAGAGAAGGATTCAATAAGCCTCTGGATGTGCAAAGCCAGCTAATAACGCAGGAATCGGTAGTTTTATTATCTACTATTACGAATATAGTGCCATCACTTTCGATCTCATAAGTTATCCTGTATCTAGCCGGAAAAGCCTTACCCAAAAGATTACGATAAATTCCATGTGTCCTTATATGAACCTCGTGAGGATTTGCGGATAGAATATCACATTCCGCTTCATTTTCGTATCTTGCCGCATAAATGGATTCTTCAGGTAATTTGGCATCTGAAACGTATATGTCAGGTATCTCAGAACCAGTTCCTTCAAGAAAGTCATTTTCAAGGACTTTAAGACTGCTGATAAGTCCTGTTTTTTTAGAAAAACCATATCTGAAAGTCTCGCCTTCAACAAATATGAACTTTGCATCCTCAAAAACACTCAATACGCCCCGGTGAATGGAACTGGATTTCTTGTTCATGTCAATCCTCCTTGAAACGTTGGAAATAATGAAAGCGATGAAAAATAGATTTAACATGGAGTATTTTACAGCAAAATCAAACACAAATCAACAGCAACCTTTTGGTGAAAAGCGAAGAATTATACCTTGACAATACCTAATTTTTTGGATATAATTGGATATGCAATCGGGAGTTATTCCATTGCAATTCTGCCGGGTCGTCTAATGGTAGGACGCATGACTCTGGATCATGTTGTTGAGGGTTCGAGTCCTTCCCCGGCAGCCAATCTTTTTTTGTGGCGCTATCGTCTAGGGGCCAGGACGGGTGGTTCTCAGCCATCAAACCAGGGTTCGATTCCCTGTAGCGCTACCAATCCTACAAATTATCCCCAGAATATCTGAATCGTATTAGAAAACGGTGTAATCGGTGTTATCATAAAGCTGACTGTTTGCATATTCTTTGTCCATACATCCTCACGACGATAAATCCTATGCTGAATCTTTCCACCACGAATCGTTATGGAATCATCTCCTGTCTTTATTGTGGTTTCACCTTCGTCAATAGAGATCAGGTTAGCATCAAACTTGTCGTATTCTATACCATTAACTAAAAAATTTCCATTTCTTTGAATGCCGAATTCCAATAAAAATGGAACTCCTTTTTCACCAGTGGTTGACACATCTATAACGAAATGGTCATTCTTGTAAGCGAACTCTGACAATATAGTCAGGTCTGCCTGAGACGGATCAATAAAACCTTGTATAGGCTGTGAGTGAAAAAACCAGTCTCGTAATATGTATGAGTTAGCTGTTGTCTCCAGCTTTTTCGGGACAAAATCATGATAACCATGGTATCTATACCTTATCCTGAAGTAATCAATCACCGTCTGACCGTTTTCCAGTGAGAATATACTATTGCTATTTCCCATGATTGTGGCATTCATCTTTCCATTTTTGACACGAACAATGTTGGATGCTGAAAAAGCTTTCTCGTAATGACTCGGTAGAGGCAACCTATTTATGCTATCGTTATTCAACTCATCCTCTATGTGCAGAAACTCTCCGATATTGGAAGTAAAGAAAAATCTGGAATAATCTCTGCAATAATGGACCATATCAGGATGATCTGTATGATGGTGTGCATAACCATCTTTTATACTATTCAAAAAAGCATCAAGCACCATATCCCCGGCAGTAGCATAATAACCGTTATGGTCTAATATGGACATTTCTTTCCATACTGAATATCCTGAAAGGGAAACTATCTCTGGCTCATTACCCGGAAAACAATCGGTAGAAAGCTCACCATTTGATCGAAGATTATACAATATAAAATTGAGATTCCGTCTTACATAGTCAATCATGTATGGTCTATTCGTCTTTTTGGCAATATTGAGCAACATCGCATTTGATAACATGCTGTAATTAAGGCTTCTATCGCTGTACATACCATCATGATTGATATTAACTCTATCAGTAAGATAGCTATTTGCTTTGTCAAATGCCAGATGATCAATGAAAAGCTTGTCAAAGTCAAATAAAACTGATTGGATTACCAAACTCTGAGTAGAATTAGACGGAGAAATGGATTTGAGTATCTCTACGCATTTTCTAAGGAACGATTCAAGCGTATGCAACAAGTCCCCATTGATGTTGTCTCTAAATAGTAACCTATAAGCTTTCATAAATGTATTTATTACACACGCTAAGTTTGACGTTGTTTTCATCTTACCAGAAAAATACACGTTCATTGTTCCATCGCTATTTTGCGATCTGATGACAAATTGAAGTGCCATCTTCATTCTCTGTAACAGGATTGGGGAGTGATAATATTGAGAATTCTGGCTAAAGAACAATATCATCATCGTAGTGAAAGTATTTACAGCACTCAATGGTTCACACACGAGATGATCAGGGCATCGGAAACCACCGTAATCGGGATTTGATTCGTCTGTAACCTGTACGTTCAGAGCATTTTTCACAAAGCTTTCAACAGCTTCTAAAAGAGCTTGATATTTTATCGTTTGCATTATAAGCACCCGTCTCTCCACTAAATTATGTAATGCAAAAAACACAAGGCAGGTAAATATATTGAGTATACTATATTTCCTTATGCTTTCTGACCAATCAATGCACTAATATTAACACCAGTAAACAAGAAAAAGATTCATTAACTTTGTTCCATAAATGGGCAGTTATCACAATTCTGAACTTCACAGAACCATTTATAGATATGTATAAGCCCTTGCTGACGTGAAGCAGAATTTGCTGTTGAGCGATAAATTTCTATACTGCGAAAAACCCTTTCGGAGAAGAATCTTGTGATCCTGTTATCTTGCAATGCAGTATATCCAGTATATAATCCGATAACGGATTCACGCAATTTCGATTCCTGAGAACAAGCCAGAAGCATTGGTAAAATAACGTTGATGATTATATCGTCTGCCCTGTTCTTTCCGATCAGGAATTTGCTCTGTTTATGTTTTTTGTCTCCAAAAGAGTAATGCCTTGCCCAGTATCCAATAGCTTCAGGCATCAGGATTTTTCGTAATTTGGATGACGTTTTACCTGTTTCAGCAAGGGGATTGAGAAACTTTGTCAGTAATGGCGTATCCCCTGACGAACCATCACAACCGGCAAGCACGTAGCTTATACCGGCTATCCTTCTCGTTGGAAAATTGTCTGCTCTAAGTCTGAAAAATACCCAATCATCAGCAGACATAGGTACATTACAAAACTGAGGCGCAAATCTCTCCCAAAGCGGGATAATTATATTTAGATATTGCTTTGTCTCTTTATTGAGCTTTTTTTCTGATGGCAGAAGTCCCGCAACACCGAAAAGTATCGCTTGTATCGTTTCTGGTGTTTGACCGATTAGCAATTCGACAGGAACTTTCTCTGCCAGTTGACGGAATTGCTCTCTGTTCTTTGAGTATCCAAGAGCATCCATTATGCCTTCGTATAAGATCTGATCTACGCCTTTAATCCCTATCTGCTCATCAAATTTCTTTGACTTGGCGATTAGTCTTTCTGCTCCTGTCTGATTAAGGATTTCACGTAGTAATTCGGGATTAATCGAAGAAATCGTAACCGAGTGAGGACATGGGTTTTCCTCGTTCTCTATAATTCTCCACATTCTGCCTATTGATCTATCAATATAGTCGCACAATATAAGCGTCGGGATATATTCACCGTTTTGTTTTCTTGTGAGAAGGCTGATTCCACCGTCCCAAAAGGCTATGTGGAGTATTGTGCTATTATATTTTGGATTTCTATCGTGATGATGAATACGCCAATCGGAATTTTTTACGTGAATTTCTATATCACCGATAAATGTCTCTCCATCAATTTTAATCCTTGCATTACGGAAATCAGCGCCAGCGTCAGTATTCCATTCGCCGGGGTGCAGGATTTCCAATTCTCGACCATCTTTTGCTCTGAGATTAGTTTTAATAAAATGCCCGCCATCCCAGACTTGACTCACAAACTTTTCACCAATTGGGTCTTTTCGCATATCTTAACCTATCCCCAAACGTGCCTTTCTGGAAATCAATCTTTCTATATACGTTTCTATCTCAGGGAAATTCTGTCGGGTCAATGTTATTATCTTTGTGTCCTGTCGTTCCTTGATTTTCTTTGTAAATGTGATGTCTTTTGCTGTGATTGTTCCAAACACAATCTTAGGTGAGTCAAGGGCTTCTATCGCTGCGTCCTGAAATTTCTTTGAGAACAACTCCATGCGACCAATCTCGTCAATGACTATAAAATCGTTGTGTTTAATGGCTTCCTTAATGGCTGTTACACCAACACAGTCTATGGAGGCAACATCAATTCCGTACCTACTGATCCTGTATTTGCTCACAATCTCAACAGACGCCATTATGCTTTCGTTACCATCAAGTGACGTGATTTTGAATCCCCATCTTTTGCCTTCTTCATCTCGCACTTCGGATGTATAAAACCCACCTGCTGAAATATTAAACTTTGAAATAATGTTTTGTATCAAAGTTGTCTTTCCAACACCGGGATTGCCTGTAATCAGAATATTTTTTGTTATTAAATCATCTTTTTTCATCTCTCGTTTCGGTAAGGATATTCCTGCCTTCAGGCATGGGAGGAATTGCCTTCTCCTTTCTAGTGTTAAAAGTAAGATGGTAGTTTTGATACAAGTTAAAATAAAACTTGCCCTGAACTACCAAACAGGTTAGCAGTCTTCGCCAATGTTATAGGACAGTTTGTTTACGAACAGCACCGTTCCTTCCCCTCAGAACTTTTAACCATTCGTCGCAGAGTTCGGAACTAGACTGAATATCCCGAAGTGCCTATAAAGCTTTCGCTATTTGCCCCTAACGTAGTCGCTTCTCGTTCCGCCAAGTAACGGAAGAACAGAAACGACTTAGGCTAGTCAACAAAGGCTTGTGTCTAAGTTTCACCACAAGCCCCCGCATTTATGCGTGGGGTTATTGACTCTAGCTTTAAGCCTTCTGCAATTAATGCGTTTCTTACTACTTTTTGTTTAATTCTGTCATCAATTTCGCTCATACAAAGTTTTGCCTTCCAACCATGCAGGTCGTGCGATCGTTCCCGGAATCTGACGATCAAGTTCAAATTCTTTTGGAGTTAGGATAATTATATCCGTTGCCAATCTTATTCCTTCAAGAGCATTATACATACCTAAAGTTAATTTTAGACGATTATCACTGACAGGGCATATAACAAGTATATCTACATCACTGCGATCATCAGCGGTTCCACGTGCCTGAGAGCCAAAAAGTATGATCTTGTCGGGATGGAAACCTTCTACTAATCTTCTGGTAACTTCTTTAAGTATCTCCTCACTAACCATATTTACCTCACTTAAAACGACTGAATTTCCTTGTCATCGGGACGAACCTGCAATCTATGGATTCGGTCTTTTTTAACTCACCATCAATTTTCTCCAATATCGTCAATGTCTGGTATCCTACTCCAACAGGGATAACTAATTTCCCGCCTTCTGCTAGTTGATCAACTAATGGTTCTGGAACATTACTTGGTCCGCAGGTGACTATAATTGCATCATAAAGTGCATGTTCTTCCCAGCCAGAATATCCATCTTCGATTTTGAACTTTACGTTATTATAACCAAGATCATCAAGCAATCTTTTCGCTATTATTGAAAGACCCTCGATTATCTCAACAGTGTAGACTTCTCCAGCGAGTTCAGCAAGTATAGCTGTCTGATAGCCCGATCCTGTGCCAATTTCAAGCACCTTTTCATCACCTTTGAGACGCATAAGCTCTGTCATTAGTGCGACCATATATGGCTGAGATATAGTCTGACCCTCGCCTATCTGAATTGGGTAGTCGTTATATGCCTCATGTCTAAGACTTTCACCCACAAAAACGTGTCTTGGCACTTTGAGCATGGCAAAAAGCACTTTCTCGTCGCAGACCCCACGAGTTACTATTTGATTTTCAACCATCTGTTTTCTCAACTGATCGTAATCCGTCATTTTTTGTTCCTTTTAAGCGACTGGATACGCTTGCGAATCTTCGCTTCGACATTTTCTGGCAAAGGCTTTATTTCCCTTACAGTAGTTGTGTTCATCGGTGGATTTTCTTCAGAGATTGATACTGTTCCCTGATGAGCGATAGTCAATGTTTTAGGTACGTACGGTTCTTTTCCTAGCATATCGTGAAGCAGGATCAGCGCCGCCACTTTGTCAGGGATACGCTCCTTTTCTGTATCAGCATCATAATACGACCACGACCTTGTTACCGAGCCAACGCATGATGGACAACCACTTTCACATGGGCAACTGCTGATCAATTCCCAGCAGCTTTCTAATATCTGATCCAGCAACTCATAGCTTTTTTCTGAAAACCCAAGTCCACCGGGGTACTTGTCATATATAAATATAGTCGGAATACCGGTATTAGATGAGTCAACCACAGGTCCGATGTCCATGTAGTCACAGATTACGTAAAGCGGTATCACTCCTGCAAGGGCATTGCCTATACCCATCAATCCCTCGCTTGCGACCCTGTTATATTCTTTGACGTGAGCGAGGGCTTGGGATGGTGGAACTACCCAGAATGCGCTTGTCTCAAGCTCCTGCGGTGGCAGATTGAGATTGCCAAAACCGATACTGTCTGAGCTATCCAGTTTTATCTTACGAAACATTATTGTAATGGACGTGACTGTCACCTGACCAAAGCGTGCTTTGCTCTGGAATACCAATTTTTCTTTTTCAGTCTCATCCACTCTTATTTTCTGTTCCGTCACAGATTGAGTATAATAATCATAATTTACCTTTTTGACTCTTGCAACTTTGTGCGTCAGATCAAGCTGTTCAACAAAGTAAGTCTCTGCTTCCTGCATGTATATCGCCTGATCGTGAACAAGCATGAATGCGCTGAACTCGTCTAACATTCCGATGGTCTTTCCTTTCTCACCATCGGTAAAATCAATAATTTCGTAGTTACTTTCTGACATACTCCTGAGACCAAAATCCGAAGCAGGATAGCCCTTACCAGTCCAGTACCACTTATCGCCAACGAATTTCATCTGCTGATCTTCTTGAAGTAAATCAAGTATAGCAGGCGATTCCTCACCGAATATTTGCTCATCTTGAATAGTCATAGGGAGTTCATATACTGCGCAGCGCAGATGACCAACCATTATGTGCGGATTATCAACGCTTATGACTACGTTCTCTACCGACTGTGAAAAAAAGTATTCAGTATGCTTCATCAAATATTGATCAATCGGGTTATTATGCCCAATAAGTATTACGAGTGATTCGTCTTTACTTCTCCCCGCTCTGCCTGCACGTTGCCACGTACTTGAGATCGTCCCTGGATACCCGACTATTATGCAGGCGTCAAGCCCTCCTATGTCAATTCCAAGTTCCAGAGCACTTGTGCTTATAACTCCAAGCAATTCACCTGAGAATAGTTGACGTTCAATCTCTCTACGATCTTCAGGCAGGTATCCACTGCGATATGCTTTAATTTTAGTCGCAAATCTGGTGTTTTGCAGTTTTTCCTGACAATAGCGATATATTAGTTCAGCAAGAACACGAGTCTGAACAAATGTGATTGTCTGTACGTAATCCTTTATTAACTCGGTCATAAGGCGAGTCGCTTCGGAGTTTGGGCTTCGTCGCTCAGTTTTTCCTTCGTCAAGATAAGGCGGATTCCACAGCACAAACTTTTTTGGACCTTTTGGCGAACCATCATTATTAACAAGCGTCATCTCACGATCTGTTATACTTTCAGCTAACTCTTTTGGATTACTGATCGTTGCGGAACAGCATATAAATTGCGGTGACGATCCATAATGTGCGCATATCCGATTCAGGCGTTTCATAAGATTAGCGACATTAGAGCCGAATATACCCCTATAACTATGTATCTCATCAATCACGATAAATTTCAGATTCATGAAAAAATTGCTCCATCTGCTGTGATTAGGTAATATACTGGCATGAAGCATATCGGGATTGCTGAGAATGATCCGCCCGCTGTCACGGAGTTTCTTTCTAGTATTAGTAGGAGTATCGCCGTCATAAGTGCCTATGTCAAAATCAAAGGACTCATCAAGCTCTTTGAACTGTTTTATTTTCTTGAGTTGATCCTGCGCCAGCGCCTTTGTGGGATAAAGGTATAATGCCCTTGTGTTTTCGTCCTTTATCAGTGACTCTAAGACGGGTATATTGTAGCAGAGAGTTTTTCCACTTGCGGTTGACGTCACGACTACAATGTTTTTTCCCTCACGGATAGACTCTATAGCTGTAACCTGATGAGTGTATAGTTTCTCGATACCTTGAGCTTTAAGAGTCGCTTGCAGGCGTGGTTCTAATGGTGAACCCAATTCACCATATTGAGCTTCTCTAGTGGGTATATCCTGAATGTGGACTATCTGATATTCGTAGCCTCTAGTATTTTCTATTTCTCTGATGAATTCGTCTACTTTCATCTATATTTTTTTGTTCCTTTTTTATAATGAAAACAGGTCTATGGGTCTATAAGTCAATAGGTCTATGAGTTTGAAACCTATAGACTCATTAACCTATAGACTTTTCTCATATTCAAGTCGGAATAACGATATTATCTTTACGTTCAGATTCTACAAAACATTATCAGAAAAGTCAACAGGTTTTTAGTATAACTTTATTTTGTTATGTTTTCGCTTTTATTGCGTCTAATATTTCAGATTATTTAGGAGTATCAAGATGCAAACTATTGACGTTTCGACTATTTATGCGTGCCAGCGCGGAGATCAAGACGCATTCCGACAGATATACGAAGCCTATCATAAGAAGATATACAGGCTTATCTACAGATATTGCCATGATCCAGAGGAAACACTTGATCTCACGCAGGAAGTCTTTGTACGAGTTTATAAAGGTATATCAAACTTCCGAAGTGAGTGTTCGCTTGAGACGTGGATATACCAGATTGCCATTAACACTGTAACCCGCGCAATGCGTAAGTCAAAACCTTATGAATCGCTTAATCATCGTCAGATTGATAAATCGGAACAAGCAGACGTTCATCTTGAAATGCAAGAGTTGGAACAGCATATTGAGCGAGCAATCTCTATACTGCCAGAATCATTGCGGATGACTTTTCTTCTTGCAGTCACAGAGAATTTAACCTACGCAGAAGCGGGTAAAATTCTTGGGATTAGCGTTGAAGCTGTTCGCATGAGAGTATCACGGGCTAGGCAGTTATTGCGTGAATCGCTTCAGCCTTATATAAACGAAGGAAAAAACCAATGAAGTGTAATATTTATCGTGAACTTATATCGGCGTGGATGGATAATGAAATTTCCAGCTTTGAGAAACAGGAACTTCAAGAACATTTAGATCAATGCTCTGATTGCCGTGCAGTTTGGAAATCGTTGTCGTACCTTCAAGAACAGATAAAGCGTTTAGTTGATCCTGATGTGCCAGATGAGCTATGGGATCAGATTACAAAGGAAATCAGTAAAGATAAACAAACAGAGAGAGTAATATTATTGCCAACAGCTTATGGACGAAAACTTTTAGAAGCGAAAGGAGAAAACCATGTCAAAGTATTCGATTCACCCACCAGAAATATCAATAAAAAAACTGGATGAGCCATCATTTGAGGTAGAACACAGAGAATATCACTGGTTCTGGTTTACAAACGTTGAGCTTGTTCAGGGAGGAAATGTTGAGATTGGTCAGGAAAATTACATGACAGCTTATCAATATCCGGGGCCTGAATTCTGGGAGCGCCGAGAGCGTAAGATTATCCGCAAAGCTAAAGTTCATGACGTTGAATGTTTAGAATTACATGGATTTGAATATGATATAGATGGCAATTTGATTGCCGAAAGTATCAACTATGCCAAAATAGATCGAGGATATTTGAGAACCTACGCATTTCAATATGTAGAGAGTGATAATACGTGGCTTACTACGTGGAAGGATAATAATTTTAATTCAGATTGGAATTATGATCCGGGCGTGCCAATAAAGGTAGTTGACACAGGAAAGTGGCGTATTTTAGACGATAAGCATTTTACGGATGGGGATACCATTTCCACTCCACCAGATGTAAATCCCAATGGCGCAGGAGTCTATGAGGTGCGTATTGGTGAAGCGGTGCATCGCTGTCTGCGTGTTCTGGAACCGAGTAATAACAACGAAGGAACTATGGTAGAGGCTTTTGTAAATCAGCATGGGCGCACTATGCTTGCGAGAAGATATAACGGTAGTCGTTGGCATTATGGTTCCGCAAGAACCATCATTGACGGCAAACCAAAGGAATGGACTGAGTTGCTTCCCGATGCTCCAAGGTTGTATTACAATGACATCTGCTTTGTGCTTTGGGATTTCTCTATCCCGGATACTGCAATGTTATCCAGTAATGTCCTTTACGATAAATGAAAAACTTCCATTGATGTCCTGCCAACAAGCCTGACGCTCTCATCGTCGGGCTTAATATCAGAAAGTATTAAGCCCGACGATGCACCATTAAAGAATTTAAAGTGGTTCTTCCGACTAAAGTGTGGGAACAATTCTTGCATATAAGAAATAACCCATAATATACTTTCTTTAGTACGTCAATAAAAAATTTTAAAACTTATTGACTATTAAAAGGATTATGTTAAAATATATGAAAGGCATTATGGTAAGATAAATCATCTCATAGAATTGTTATCTTATTTTTAATCTGTCAAGTAATACTCAAACAACAGAAAGGAAAAGACAATAATGAAGGAACTGCTAAAAAAGCTAACAGAGGCATACGGACCTTCTGGTAATGAAGACAAAGTCGCTGAATTGATAAAACAGGAGATCGCTCCTTTTGTAGATGAAGTTAAGCTCGATAAAATGGGGTCACTGGTAGCTGTAAAAAAAGGTACTGGCGCAAAAGTGATGCTTGCGGCACACGCAGACGAGATCGGATTGATAGTGACTCACATAGACAAGGAAGGATTCCTTCGGTTCGATACAGTTGGTGGGGTTGCGGCGTTCAGGCTTACAGGATTAAGAGTCGTCTTTGCAAGTGGTCTAATTGGTGTTATAAGTGCCGAAAAAGGTGATCCAGCAACAGCAGGTATAGATAAGCTGTTTATTGATATTGGCGCCGTATCCAAAGATGATGCAACATCAAAAGTATCAATAGGTGATTTTGCCGCTTTCAGGCAGGATTTTATAGACCTTGGTTCCAGAGTTGTTGCAAAAGCTTTTGACGACAGGGTTGGATGCGCTGTTCTTATCGAATCCGCTAAACGTATAAAGAACTCACCTAATGAAGTTTATTACGTTTTCACTGTTCAGGAAGAGGTTGGGTTGAGAGGCGCAGTCGCATCTGCTTATTCAGTTGATCCTGACATTGGTATCGCAGTAGACGTCACCCGTACAGGAGATACACCAGAAGCCCCAACAATGGATGTATCTCTGGGAAAGGGACCTGCCATAAAAGTCAAAGACAGCGGGATCATTTCCCACCCGAAAGTGAAAGATTTACTCATACAAACGGCTAAGGATTCTGGCATACCTTATCAGTTAGAAATATTGTTAGGCGGATCCACTGACGCCAGCGCAATCGAAAAAGCTCGCAGTGGAGTTCCATCAGGGGTCATATCAATACCTTCCAGATATGTACATACGCCTTCTGAAATGGTTGACGTGAATGATGTAGAGGATTCTATAAAGCTGTTAGTTGTAGTATTGGAAAAGGATCTGCGCTCACTAGGATTTTAATGCGGGATTTATGGCATGGTTCATTGATTATGAACCATGCCGACGAAAACTTTATTCTTGGATTCAATAGAATTCTCTTGAAAAAGTAAACTTTGCGTAGTAAAATACAGTCGTGAATTACCCACGAGTTTACTGGTGGGCTTCTTGCTTCAACGAAGGGCTGATTGGCGAAACCAATGAACTCCCTTCTCCACAAGCGTCAATTCGGGCTATTCCAGCCCTACTACGCAACGTTTTAGTTTCTTTAGGTCAATGTCGAAACGTTAACCAAATACACTGACTATTTTAGGAACTGGTTTTTCATGTTACCTGTCAAAACCATCAACCAATTGTCAAAGAACGAATGTAAACTTGGTTATCGTTTACAGTAAATATTATATCGTAAAATTGTCAATAGTAACTATATGCGATTTGATATCTTATATCCAGTCCCAAGCGAAAGCTGGGACTAAAGCTCGTTGGTTTTACGATTCGAGGATCATAAGTTTTCAGTTCAGGAAACCTTATGAATAAACGATTCTGAAAACTAAAAACTGATAACTACTTAGTTATTGTGTTATGATATTCTTCTACCATTTTAACGTATACTTAAATTAAGGAGCATAACAATGGGGCGCCGTATTATTATCAATGGTTATTTCTCGCCCGATCTTAGTAAGATCATCTGCTTTACTTTGCTAATACTGATGATTACTTCAGTAAGCAGTGTCTATGCAGAAAATATTCAGGTCGAAAACGTCATACCTGCTTATAGCGCATCCTGTATAGTTATCAGAGATATTCCCAAGATTACAGAAGCAATAAAAGCCTCGCAAACATGGCAGAAGCTTATTGCAGATGCGAAACAGCAGTTACAGAACAACAGCGATATACCAAAGCAGATGCGATTCATGGCAGTAGATATGTGGGACATATTAGCCCTTTCGACTGACCGTGTGGCAATTGCACACTTAGACCCAACAAAACTCGATTCCCCAACTGTAATAGTTGATCTTGGCAATTCTTCGGGTGTGTTTGAAGCCGCTCAGAAGGTTTTACAATTGCTAAAGGCTGGCGAAAAGTTTGATATTGTGCCAAACGCAGGTACTTATCTGGATGTGCCTTATGGCATTGCAAAGCCAGATGCAAGGTTTGCATTCATAGATAATCTGTTTGTCTTTACACCCAACGAAGAAATGTTTAAAGCAGTTGTGGATGTATATAGAGACAAGGCACCATCAATCTCTTTAGACCCCAAGTTTATGACGGCATCAAACAGGATTTTTTCTGATGGTGAAGCTTTTATATACATCAATTCGGAGGTTCTACCATCTCTGACACAAGCTTTAGGCAGTCGGAATGAACTCAAGGCTTTGGGAACTAATGAGGTTAAGGCAATATCGTGGAGGATCAACCTTCTTTCGTCCACAAAAGATCAGGAGTTATATTTCTATTCAGGATATAGTAATAAACTCATGGCACAGTTGATGTCAACTACGGGGACTTTGATTTCTCCAAAAATCGTGCCTGCTTCTTCCGCAGATGTATTCTTCGCTGTGAACGCTGGCGATCTTGCATCAAGTATGGATACGTACTTTGAGCAGATAAGAAGCACGATGAGCGAAGAGGAATATAATAAAATACAAGGCACTATCTCCGGGTTTGAGGCACAAACCGGGTTAAACCTGAGAAACGACGTCCTTACGTCCCTAACAGGAGAATTCGGTTTGGCTATGTCTTTTGGACCCGAAAATGCCGGGATGTCATTACAAAATGGTATCATGGTATTTGTTGGTGTCAAAGACCGTGATAAATGCAAAATGTTGATTGAAAGGCTTCTGGCAAGCCAGCAGGTCGAAAGAACAAATTATAAAGGTGTTGAGATCACCTATATGACCTCAACTACTGGACCCGAAGGACCTATGGGTTATGCTTTTACTGGAGACCTGCTTGTGTTTAGTAGCGTTAAAAAGCTTACGTCTATCATTAACGGTGAAGTTCCTTTGATCGCATCAGAGCGATTTGCCCAAATGGGCAAGAGATTGCCTGAATCTTATAGTACTTTGTTCTATTTTGATCCTAGTAAAACACTGACAAAGTTATCAGCCCCTCTAAGCCAAAACGAGAATACTATGTCCGAGATACAAACTTTTGGCTCGATAGGTGGAGTAATAACTTTTGACGGACAGGGATACAAAATGAAACTTACCGGCGATGAAGGAAAAAGCTGGCTTGATACAATAGGCGATCTTTTGAGTAAATCACAACAGAACTCAAAAGAAAAACAAGTAAATCAAAAAAGAAAGATGGATGAGTGATAGCTGTGAATAGTTTTAATAGACCCTCACGTAACGTTGTTGATATAATTGATATTAAGAGAGATATAGTAAAGACCTACAAGTATAGCAGAACGGTCAAAAAGAGCAGGATCATAGGATTGATAATTGCCTTTGCATGTATTGTGATCTTTTTCCTGTCGGGTTTTGCAATAGCGGGACTATCTATTTCGATGTTTGCAAAAGTGCTGATCTTTGCCTTGATTGCTCTTGTTGGACTTGTGCCGGGTTATATAGTAGCTGTTATGTTCCATTGAGTTTATCACTTTTTTAGGAGGAATTGATATGTCAAAATTTCGTGCAATTCACACAGTTGATCTAAAACCAGACGCAAATAAAGAAGAATTCGAAAAGTTTATGCTTGAGGAGTTTATACCTGAGACGTTGAAGCTTGTTGGATGTCTCGAAGTGCAATTGCTCAAAGGTTATAAAGGTGATCTGCCGGGTGTGGCGACGGCAAAATCCGATTATGCGTGGTTAAGCCTTTGGGAAAGCGTGGAAGCTAATAATAAAGCGTGGACTAAAAGAGGAAAGCACCATACTCCTGACGGCATTGAAAAAGTCATGGCAAAGCTTTATAGTTACGTTGCCGCATATTGGCTGGTTGGTGGTTATACTCTCGTTGGTGAATAATCAGCTAAAGGTTTGAGGATCTTTAAATCCATCTCAAATCCCCCCTGCCCCCTTTGCTAAAGGGGGAGTTAGAGCCATTCCCCCTTTGAAAAAGGGGGTTAGGGGGATTTAAAATCTTTCAGTTTGAATATATTTCCATACTCAAGTCGGAAGAACCTTAAATATTACCGTAACTTATATTTTTGTAATGTTGAATCCTGCCCCATAAATTATCGTTTATCTCTTTCCATTATTATTTTTTCATCTTTAGCAAAAGGAGTCTATCATGAATAACTCGCTTTCTCCAGACGTACAAATGCAATTAATGCGACCGGCACAACTTGAATCTGCACTCAGGAAATTTCCTGTGGTTTACGTGCCTTTTGGTCTGATCGAATGGCATGGTCGTCATCTTCCTTTGGGTAACGACGCACTTAAAGCCCATGCTATTCTAGTAAAGTGTGCCGAAGAATTTGGCGGAGTCGTATATCCACCGCAATGGCTTCATAATGGTTTTAATCAAGAACATCTTGTTCCTATTTACACTGAACTATTCCAACGCCTTAAATCAACTGGTTTTCGAGTCATAATAGGCGTATCTGGTCACAACGTACGTGAACAGATAGATATGATCAACAATGCACTTGAACCTGTTATTGCTGACGGAACAGCAACAGGAATCGGTGTCTGGGAGGTTACTCTAAGCCAATGTGAGATGTCCAACACAGATCATGCCGCAAAGTGGGAAACATCAAACATGCTGTTCTTCTATCCTGACAGGGTTAATATATCGGAATTGGGAAATAACAAGATCACATTCGATATGCGCGCACCATGGGGTATCGGCGGGATTGATCCAAGGCTACATGCTTCCGCTGAGGTAGGCAAAAGAAACGTTGAACTTGCTGTGCAAGCGATTGGCAAAAAGGCGAATGAATTGCTAAATTCCCTGTCACCAGAGAATAGAGTAGCCAATATCAAAGCAATATCTCCAGAATACTGGTGGATGATATGAAAAAGGATGAAGGATTACGGAAACATGCGATTTTAGCCGATCATTTATAACTTTTATGACAAAGAATCGAACTAATAATGCACGAATTCAGGTCGAAGCACGTTGTGAGATGATTGATCTGGAGAATGGGACAAAAGAGAATTACTATCTCGTCGCTTCGTGCAAGGGTGAAGATACTTATGGTAAGGGATGTCTTTTTCTTGTGCCGAATTATGACTTTTGTATGATCTACTCCTCAAAGGACTTCATGATCATTCGCACTCACGGAAACGCAGAATTGAATAACACGACAGTTGGAGATAATCAAGGGCATTTTCTGGACGTGAACTTTCACATAAAGATGGTTGATGCTGAAGTTCTTGAAGAAAACGAGAAGATCGTGCAGGCTACGCTCTCAAATCGCTTGCTCAATGGTCGCACCGAGATTATAGATAAGACGGGCAGGTTCCGTGCAATGATTGAGTTCCCGATCAAGACGATGAATGTCAATGATATAAGCATGATGTATCAAGTTGATACTGGTCCAATTCTATTGCCTGACTTTGCATCAACAAAAGAGCGTATAGTTGAGCGTTTCAACCTCGCTTACGTGGCATACAACCGACCTAATGAGGCATATTTTGTCATTCTGGAACCGACACCGATAAAAGACGGAAGCAAAGATAAGGTCAGCCATTACTCCAGAGTCACGAGATTCGACGCAAAGAACTTAGTCGTAGCATTGTAATTATGCTATTTAGTGATTATGCTTGACATGACAGTTATCTATAAGTAAAATACGGATGAAAAGAGTTATACGGGTAATAAACGAAGAATTAAAGGAAACAAGATATGCAAACTTACCGAACAGAGACAATTATTTCAGAGAATGGTACAATTACTATTCATGGCGTTCCATTCTGCACAGGTGATAGAGTGGAAGTCATTATACTTGGTTATTCTCACAAGAAAAAAGATGGTGAACGTTATCCTTTACGTGGTGAACCAATCCGTTATGATGCGCCTTTTGATAGCGTTACTGAAGATGATTGGGAAGTATTGAAATGATTATTCTTGATATTCATATAATGAATAAGGGAGGCGAATAGGATTGAAATCTAATGCAAACATTTTAGAGAAACATGAACAGCAAGCTAAATTAAACAAGATAGATACTTATGCCCATTTGAGTAATGATGAATTAATGGAAAACTTGCGGCGTCTTATTAAAAAAGCAAATTCTACAAAGGATTTAAATCCAAAACCAGCAAGGGAAATCCTTCTTGAGGATCGAAGATGATGTACTGCATTGATGCTAGTGTTTTGATAGCTGTGTTTGATGAGTCAGATATTTTCCATGAAACCAGCCTTCAAATGTTTGAGTTCATTATTCAAACAGAAATGGACATTATAATGCCAGCGTTTGCTCTTGTTGAAATTGCTGGTGCGCTTGTTCGTAAAGGTTACGAATATGATGATGTCGCACAATATCTTGACTATCTGAGAAACATCAGAAATATTGAATTCATTTTACTGACTAATGAATTATGTGAATTGGCTATTAATATAGCTTTGCAGTTGAAGGTTAAAGGTAGTGATTCTATATACATTGCAGTTTCTAGCTTTTACGATCTTACGCTGATAAGCTATGATAATCAACAAAGAGATCGTGGAAAAAAGATGATTGATACGACTACACCTGAATCAATTATGCTTTCGAGAGAATGATAGAAGATTTTAACAAACCCAACACTATGCTATGGATATTATGTTGGGTCTCGTTCATTGAGCTAACCTATGTGTTCATTTATGCTCTCTGATTATGGTCCATAATCCTTTGCAGCATAATCTGTATTTCCATCCCAGGGCAATTCTTTACCAAGATATGTTCTTAGAACATTATCATTTACATATCCTGGAGAACCTGTAAGAGTAGCATCCTCCCAAAATTTCACAGCCCCCGGATGAAGTGCATCAATTTCTTGAAGAACAGTTCGCAGACGGCTATTTGTTGCAATTTTTGCATCTTCCTTTTCACGAATATCAGATATTAATGCCTCTAATATGCTTGGTTCAAGAATTATGTAATTGACGATAAAAAATACTTGTGTTAGAATAAGTGGTCTTTAGCTTTACATGGCGACGTTTAGCAGGCAGGTTGTCATGATTGCCAAGAAGGGGGTTTATGTTTCACATTGAAAAAAATTTACGATTTATTTTCTTGGTACTACTATTAAATTTCATACTCTTTGGTATAAGCTTAACCATCATTGGGGCAACACTACCCAAGATCATCGCTGATTTCCAATGGAGTTACATTGCCACTGGAATTGTACTTTCTGCTGGGTCTATTGGTTATTTTATCTCATCTTTTGTAGCAGGGATTCTCCTGCATAGACTCGGACCTAAAAAAGTCATAGTCATTGGTATGGGACTTCAGTTTATCGGTCTGTTATTCTTTGCATCTACGCCTATTGTTCTGTTGAATATGCTGTTGAACCTTATGATAGGCTTTGGTGGTGGTGGAACAGAGGTTGTTGTAAATTATAGCATGGTCAAGATGGAGCGTCGTGGACAGAGCAGACTTATGAACTTCATGCACGCCGCTTTTTCTGTTGGTGCTGTCGTTGGTCCATACATGGTCATAATGTTGATGAATGCTGAACTTGGTTGGACGATGATCTATCGAATAATGTCTTTCGTATCTCTGGTGATGGCTGTTATATTCTTGTTTCTCCCATTTTCACGTCTAGGAGGAGAAGATAAATCTGAAGAAAAAGTAAGTAACGTAAGCCTTATTCGTGATCCGGTACTTATACTATCATTTATAATACTGCTCATCTACGTTGGCTCGGAATTGGGTGTATCAAACTGGGTATCTGAGTATTATGTGAAATTCTTTAATTCGTCTGCCAATGTTGGTGCGCTTATGGTTTCCATCTTCTGGATAGGTTTGTTGGCAGGGAGATTGGGTACATCAATCATATATCATGGCTCACGTCCAGAGGCTGTTGCGCTGGTTTTAGCATCTACTTGCACTGTCGCACTGATCTTTGCATTGATGATGAAAACTCCAATTATTGCAGGGATCGGTTTTTGCATTGCCGGATTGGGCTATTCAGCGATCTACCCATTGATTATGGCTTTAGTTGGAAGGCATTTTATATCTGCACAGGGAGCGGCTGTTGGTTTCGCCGCTACAGGTGGAGGGATCGGGTCATTTGTTTTCCCATTCATCATGGCAGCGATTTCAAATGTTCTCGGCATACGCAAAGGCTTTTTCTTTTACATCGCCCTGAATATACTCATGGTAGGTTTTATTTTAATAATTATTAATTACACTGGCAAACTTATAAAACGTGACTCAGAACGCAGTGCTTGATCAAATTTGTGATTCAGGAAATAGAACGCGGATAACGAAGATTACTTGACAGAATCTAGCAATAGATATATATTAAAGATAAGCATAATAATGTAACGACATACGCTGTTGAAATGGAGATACTAAAATGCCAGTTATGAGAGTAAACAAAAAAAATCAGGTAACAATTCCTGCGAGTGTTAGGAAGGAACTTAATATGCAGATAATTTGCTTTCCGATGGCTTCCTTTCTGATAAATTTTGTATTTTGTTGCTTATATCTGGTAGTCCAAACAATGCGGCAAGGCAATGTGTTGTATCAAGAAGGTACATCATATCTCCCTAAAATTCTGCATTTGATCTTGAGTCTTTAATTGCTTTTAAAATAATATCAAATTCTTCTCTCGGTCCATCCCATTTTCCGAGATGCTTCATAATTGATTTAGCCGTTGAAAATTCCTCGTTATCTTTATTTTCATTAATAGAATTTTTTCTAACAAAATCCTGCAAGCTGTCCTCTGCTATTCTAACAGCAGTATTTACTTTGATTGCATGTAGCTTACCTGACTTAATCAATTTACTTACTGTGGTGCGATTAACAGAAAGCGTTTCTGCAACTTCATTTACTGACATAAACCTCATTCAAATCACCTTCTCTAAATTTATATTACCTTAGCAGGCATTATTATCATCTTTACTTCAGTGCCTTTAGGTGGTACAACCTGACTGTTAGATATATAAACAGTGTCATCTCCACCTTCGTGAAGAGGATTGTCAAGTATGGTGTCTGGGTCATGATAGGTTGTGATCAGAGTGCCAGTGGCTTGTGACATAAATACGCCGCTTTTTATTCTGGATCCAGAGAATACCCAATCTGTATATTCCATGGCGGATTGCTTTACACGATTATAAACGAGGTCTTCAGCACGGTGGCGTTTGACTTCGCCACCGGCTGTCCATTCAACCCATATCTGAACCCGATCCCCTTTTGGTGTGAGCGGATCCCCCTGATAACGTAGTCCGCCAACAAATTCTAACCCCAAAAGGATCAATGCTGTTTGTAAATGTATCGGTTCAACATCCATAGTTAGAACGCTTTCGTGTACTTTGCCAATTTTCGTACATGCAAGCAATTCTACAAGCCCGGCGGACATATTGACTTTTCCATATATTGTAACTGTCTTTTTGTTGAGATCAATGTCAACTTTTCCCAGTTTGTAGACTCCATCACCTACCTGAAGTATGCCGGGAATCGCCGGGGTTGACTTTCCCCCGACGAAAACTTGACCAAAAGTTAAATTATTCTCTTTACTCGCTTCTTGTATGGAATTGGTAGGGTCTATAACCACGTAAATTTTATGTTCACCAGCGTTTTTTGCATCCCATGAGACTGAAACGTCTTTTGTTTCTTCACCAGCAAGTGAATTGATGGTTTGAGATATCCCAATCAGAATTCCTGCACTTTTCGGATCACCATCATAGAAATTGACTTTTACATTATCCACAGGAATATAGGTCTTATTCTCTATGGACGCCTTTATGCTTATCTGCTCACCTTCTACCGGATCAGCCTTCGAGAACGTGATTGTTGACTTGCCAAATCCAACATCAGTAGTTGCTGATTGTGGTATCGCTTTTACAAGGAACATCAAAGCAAAGGAGGTTGTCATAACGTCTCCTCTATCTTTTCCCCATTCTATAGTCGTTGGAATTTGTACTCCGGAGCCAGTGGCAAATATCGGTGTATCTGCGATCCAGCTTCCATCGGGTTTTTGCACACTGAGAAGAAAACTAGCCATCTCGGAATACCAGTCGTGATCCCCTAGCTTATCCTGCTTTGGCGGTACGTCCATAGCCCTTTGAACGGATAACATATAATAGTAGTGCCAGTAGTAAGAGCCGGGATTTCGTGTGATTGTATAATGCTTGAGTAACCAATCAATGCCCTTCTTTGTTGCTTCATTGTTCGGTCCAAGCCCACCCGCTTTGAGTCCCAATATTGCGGTAGCTGTCATACTTCCATAGGAATCAACAGCAAAGGGCCCTATTCCTTCACCATTATAGTTCCATCCGCCATCGGGTCTTTGAAGCCTTGTCAACCATGAGATTGCTTTTGTCCACACTTCCGTCGGTATTTTTACACCCCATTGCTGTGCGGCATATAGACCAAATATAACATATTGAAGGTGAGCCGCATCCGCCGCCATACCTCCGTAACCCCAGCCTCCATCATCTGTCTGAAATCCAATCAGTTTCTGGGTTGCATACTCAACGACTTCCATATACTTCTCTTTATCACCTGTTGCAGTCAAGGCAGGTATAAGTACAGCGTAATCATAAGCATCTGACCATTCTTTCCATGGGGCAGGAGTTTTTGTGAATAGATGATCTAAGCCTTTTTGAATAGCAGGATCGGATTCATCTATACCGGCATAAAGGAAAGCAGATACAACGAGTGCAGTCAGACCAGGTCCTATCTCTGCCATCCAACCACCTGGCATTTTTTCGTCCGGTGAGCGCACTGGCTCTATACCTTCCAGACTTGCACCACAAATAACGCATTTGCCATAAGCCATTGTTGCAAATAGAAAGTTATCGTGTCCGTTGGGACAGATGACGTAAAATTCACCCTGTTGAGTTCTAAGCCAATCAACAGCCTTCTTTATAGATTGCTTTATCTGTTCATCAGTGACCTTTGGTCCCGTCCATATTCGACCCTTCGCAGTTTTGATGACAGTATTATTATTCTCATTACCCTCTTTGATCAGGTTGTTAGGATCAGCTATAACGTATATTTTGGCTTCACCAGCCGCCGCTCTCCATTTAACCGAAACTTTACCTGTTGCTCCTGCCTTCAAACCTAGCAGAACAGCATCAGAGGCTATCTGAAGTCCGCCATCTTTCGGATCGCCTTCGATGAAGCGTACCTCAATGTCATCAGTTGCGTCTGTACCTTTATTGGTTAGATTCGCTGATATGATGACAGAATCACCCTCCATTGGATTGACGCTTGAAAATGAAACGCTCTTAGGCTCAATAACCAAATCTGGTAAAGTTGGATTCTGTGCTGTTTTTGCAGGCTTGACAGCAGTTTTGCCTGTTTTTTTTGACGTTTGAGCAGACAATGGCAATACTAAAGCCAAAATCAAAAAAGCCGCAAGTGTTAGGTAGCAGAATTTTCTCATTTTTTTCTCCCTTCTCAATTGCACAATCTCTGGTCACAAGTGAACAAAAAATGGACAGAAATAAAGTATCACTTTGCGATATTTGAATTATTATTTCACGGAATACTTATGAGTCATAACTCGCAAAGCATCTTCACTGGAATATTATACGATTCCTGTTGTAATAATGCAAGTTTCATTCCTATATCATTGATATTGGTTTTAATAGTGAGATTAATTTTTTTGCACCATTATGTGCTATCTGTGTCCGCATTGGTGCAGTTTAATGTATAGCAAAAAATGAATAATATCTAAAGGCGGATATAAATAGGATATTTTTGATTGATTCTGGTTTTTCATTCTGATACGTGATATAATAGCTGAAAGCTCATAGAATTTGCTTATAAAACAAGACTTAAAAAGGAGATAATGATGTATAAAGTCGGTGTTATCGGTCTAGGTCACATAGCTTCAAAGTATTCAAAACCAGAAGACCCATATCCATACTGTCACGTTGGCGGAGTTCGCTTTTGTGAGTCAACAGAATTGGTAGCAGTCGCTGATATGTCTGATGAAGCACAAAAAGAATTCAAGCAAGTCTGGGAACCTGCCTTCCCGGAAGGTTCAATCAACTATTATAAATCATCTACGGAATTGCTTGAAAACGAATCTCTCGACATTATTGCGGTATGTGTCCGTGGTCCCCATCATTATAAGGTGGCTATGGAAGTACTAAAATCTGGCAAGACGAAGTTCATCTTCCTCGAAAAGCCTATGGGTTGCTCTTTAACGGAAGTTGACGAAATGACTAAAGAGTCGGATGCTAAAGGGATACCTATAATGGTAGATTATTCACGCCATTGGGCACCGCATCTGATCCGTCTGCAAGAGCTTGTAAAGAATGGTCTGGTAGGCAACGTTCAGTCTGTTATCGGATACTGTGGAGGGGGAGTCCTTTCGTTTTCCATTCATACTACTGACTTGATCTGCCAGTTTGCAGGATATGATCCTGTCTCAGTTTGTGGTTATACCGATAAACCACAAGGGCAAGTGCCTGATGGATACGAAAACGAACCATCACCCATAGGGGCAACCATACGCTTTTCAAGTGGAACTACTGCGTTTCACGTTGGTCAGCATGGCACCGCTGGTGCATTCTCTGCGGACGTACTAGGCACTGAAGGTAGCTTAAAAGCAGGGATATATATTCCAACCGTTTTGAAGGATAAAAACGGTAAGCTAATAGACAACAGCACATTGAATCTGCCCGAAAACGCCAGTGTTTTCAAAGTGGCTTATGAACAGATTGTTGATTATCTGAACGGCAGACCATTACCGCATTGTACAAAGAATGACTATATGGCTGTCAACGAGATCGGATTTGGCATGATCGAGAGCAGTTTGACCGGAAAGACAATAGATATTCCGTGTCAAAACCGAAACAGGCTTATATTTGCTAACGGTTGATACTGTTTTTATGAGATTTAAGGAAAAAAATAACACGGATGAAACAAGGATTTTCAAGGATAATGGGAATAAGATACAGTATACAAAATTCAAGATATTTGATTAGAAAACACCATCTTGCATACTGCATCTTTTATCTTGTATCAATATTTATCTATGTTAATCCTTGTGAATCCGTAACTAGATACCTGAAGGGAGAGGCTATGTCTGGCATATTTACCCGTATCAGTGATCAGTTTTTCGTTTATCATGGTTCCATCAACGTTGGAATATTATGCAGTGATCATAAGACTTTGTTAATTGACTTAGGAGATGGATCGGTCATTTCGTTTCTTGATAAAGTTGGAATAAAGGCTGTTGATACGGTATTATTTACACATCATCATCAAGATCAGGCATCTGGATTTTCTATGTTAACGGATAAGGTGCGTGTCGGAGTTCCGGAAAAGGAATACAAATGGTTCGCAGAGGTAGAATCTTATTGGAATGACCCATCTTATCGTTGGCACATATACAACGTCCATCCCCATAATCTGATGCTTACAGAATCAATCCCTGTGACTGAAAGCTACAAAGAAGGTGATACCATAAAATGGGGAGATGCAACAATAACTGTCATTGATACGCCCGGTCATACTGATGGTAGTGTGTCTTATGTGATTGATATTGATGGCTCCAGATTCATATTCAGTGGTGACGTGATTTATAGCAAAGGTAAAATTTGGGAATTATACAGTATGCAAAAAGGCGGAGATTTCGTTGGTGACTATCACGGTTTTCTTGGAAGCAGGAAGCAATTGAAGGATAGCCTTTTGAAGATACTGACTCAATCCCCAACGACTATAATTCCATCTCATGGTGAAATTATCAATGAACCCGAAGATGCAATTAAGTCTTTGATTGAGCGATTAGACTTATGCTATGACAGATACGTTGCTATCTCTGCGCTAAGATATTACTTCCCGCCGATGTTCGAGGAGTTCAATGGGCGAGAGGGTCACATGCCCATCCGTAGCGATAAGGCTGTGCCTGAGTGCCTTCGTCATTATGGTACGTCGTGGTTCATCATATCGAAAAATAAAGAGGTATTCGTCATTGATTGCGGTAGTCGTGACGTTATCAATAAGATTCACGAACTTGAGAAAAATGGAGAAGTGAGTAAAATCAATGGTCTATGGGTAACTCATTACCATGATGATCATGTAGATGCAATCCCTGAGTTTCAGCAGACGTTTGATTGTCCAACTTATGTTGATGCAAGAATGTCTGATATACTCGAAAATCCTCGTGCTTATCGCTTACCCTGTATTTCGCCTTCTATTATAAAAGTCACTAATCGCACAGAAGATGGTGAATCGTGGACTTGGAACGAGTTTAAGATGACCGCATACCATTTTCCGGGGCAGACTTATTATCATGGCGGTCTTTTAGTTGAAGGACAAGGCGTGAAGATGTTCTTCGCTGGCGATTCATTTACCATGTCAGGGATAGATGACTACTGTTCTGGAAATCGCAACTGGCTAGGTGAAGGCGTGGGATTTGATCGCTGTCTTGCGCTGATGCAGGAACTCAAGCCGACGCACATATTCAACTGCCACGTTGATCCTGCGTTTGACTTCACGGATGATGAGATCAGTTTCATGCGTGCCAATCTTGCGGAAAGGGAAAAAATTTACGGTGAGCTATTCCCGTGGGATTCACCGAATTACGGCATGGATGAATATTGGGTGCGCTGTTATCCCTACGAGCAGGATGTAATACCGGGAAAGTCAGTGGAGATGAGGGTTGAGATAACCAACCATTCTGGTGTTGAGCGTCAGGCGATTTGCCGACCGATATTGCCGAAGTCATGGGGAATTGAAGTTGAGTCAAAGTCAGCGATTATTCCTGCAAAGAGTGATGGATACATAGCATTTTCGTTTGTGATTCCTGAGAACGTCTCATCAGGTTTGGTAGTTGTTCCCATTGAATTAACTTACGGAGATCGCTCACTCGGTCAGTTCAGAGAGGCGATGCTGGTTGTCAAAGCGAGGTGAAAATCCGTGAAAAAGATTGAAGAAATAAAGTCCATCTTAGAAAATCATAGGCAAGATATTAGCGAAAAATATAAAGTTGCAGATAACCTTCCAGCTTTTAATTGATTCTATTTGACAAAACCCAATAACAGTGTTAAAATTATATATGTATCTTAAGTATTTACGGGAGGTATGTATGGTTAATACAATACGAGTTACTCTAGTTTTCCCAAAAGAATCCTGGGAAGAGGTTAAACGAATTGTTCCATCAGGTGATCGCTCCGGGTTTATCGTTGAAGCCACAAAGCGTGAGATACGAAGACGTCAAAGGCTGGAGAGTATAAAACAGCTTCAGGTAATTCAGAAAGAATTGAGGGAAAAATATGGTGAGATGCCACATTGCGCTGAGGAAATTCAAAATATGAGGGAGGAACGTGATGCAGAGATCACTGGTCTGTGTTGATGCCATGTTGATGCCAGCATTATCATCTCCCTTATTACCTCAGAAGCCCAAAGCCAGAAAGCATTGAATCTTTGGACTAAGTGGATGCAAGAAGATATACATGTAGTATCACCTTCGTTACTTAGTTATGAGGTAACCTCAGCATTACGTAGGAAAGTTGTACGCGGAATAATGTCATACGAAGATGCAAGACGTTCTCTGGAAGCGGTTTCATCTTTAGATATTGAGTTTTTTGACCCACCTGAACTTTCCATTCGCGCTTATGATATAGCTTTCCGTTTTAACCTTTCCACCACCTATGATGCACATTATCTAGCTGTGGCTGAAATATTGGAATGCGAATTCTGGACATCCGATGAGAGGCTTTATAACACCATTAGTGGAAGTTTTCATAACCTTTGCTGGATTGGGTGAAAAGAAAAAGCCGATAAATGACTTGATGGTTTTGCCTGACTTGTTTCTATAAACATAACGCTCCTCTGGAACTTAGAACTTGTGCAGTAATGCAAATAGTAATTGCAAGTAGCATTTTTTTACAAGCACGTTAAATGGAGGTGAGTAATGATGCAGGAAGAAATTGAAATTAATCTTAAAGGATTAGTTGATTCAGGGCTTTATGAGTCTGAAGAGAAAGTGATTCAAGAAGCCCTGAAATCGTTACTAAATGATAATCCAGAAATTAGAATAAAACTTGCAATTTACAGATACAAAAATGATGAAATCAGTCTTGCTAGAGCGGCAGAGATTGCTGGAGTTAGTTTTGAAGATATGAAATTGATACTTGTGGAGAATGGGATCAAATTAAGGTTGGGTCCTAAGAATCGTGAAGATGCTAGAAAAGAGCATTTAAGTGCAAGGGAAATATTAAAAAATGAGCGTAATCGTATCACCTTATCTTAATATTTATGCCTATCGCAGGTTAAATTTAAGCTAAAGTCTATGATATCAATGTGAAATGTCGTTTCCTAAACCCCAGCGGGGTGAAATATTTATAGAAACGATGGTCCCCAAAAAACAAAGCTCCAGAGGAGCGATATATACCTTTTAGCTTTTTATTCTCTAAAGGCATCAACTATATTCTCGATCTGATCTTCGCTAATTCCTTTTTCTTTTGCCTTCATTCTACCGTATCTTTTAATTTCTCTCCATCGCTTAATTGCTCTATATATTTATCCCATTCACTTCTGGAATTGCAGAATTCCTCTATTACTTCATCAATCCAATCCTCGAAATCATCATAATTATCAGAGTCTGTTGGATCAGCTTTTGGAGGATTTTTTCCATTTAATATTGCTTTACCAAATTCAATCCAGTTCCTTTGCCAATCTGCTAATGGATCGTCAACTGAACCAATAACACTATGGTAAAACATATATCTAAAAACCTCTCTCAAAGCATACGGATAAACATAAATAATAAATTGAGGATCTGTTCTTGAAATACTTTCAATATTAGGGATTCGACTATTAAAAACAATTAATGGAGCTCCTTCATATCTTTCATTATACTTAATTTGCCAGATAAGTCTCCCAATATCACCAAACGAAACGGGAAGAATTGATCCAAGAATTGATTCTTTCATATTTTCGTCATCCTATTCTGGTTTGATTCTAATGACATTAATTAGAATAAGCCTGTATGTTTCCTATTTGATTAACACATAACTATTATATCAAAGAGACGAGTTAAAGAAAAGGTTATAGAAAAAAAACTAACATTATGATAAAATACTTGTTAATTGACTATCAACAGTTTATTTTATTAAGGTTAAGCAAAATTTGATTTACAGAGGTAACAAATAAATGAAATCTCACGAAGAGATATTGAAACTTTTTTGTGATAAAGATATAGATAAAGAATGGTCTTTTATCGAATACAAGCCATCAGATACTAGCAAATGGACTCATGGTTATCATCGCTATCCAGCCAAGTTTATTCCACAATTAGTTGAGAGATTATGTGATGAATATATACATAGTGATGACGCCCATATTAATGATCCATTTTGCGGTTGTGGAACAACGATTGTTACTGGAATATCAAGGGGTTTTAGGGCAAGCGGAACTGATATTAATAAGATAGCCTATTTAATTACTAAAGTAAAATCTACTCCCATAAATCCATTATACCTTGCCGAAAAAATAAGTAAATTTCTAAGTATAATAAAAAATATGGATAATATCAAAACTACATTATTTGACATAGGAATTGAGCCAATAATTCCACAAAAAAATATTGATCGACTTGACTACTGGTTTTCAGAAGATAATAAAATCGAACTTGGGAAAATCCTAAGAGTTATTAGAGAGGAAAAAGACGAAATAATAAGAGATTTTTTTACTGTTGGTTTTAGTCATATACTCAAAAACTGTTCTATATGGCTTCAAGGTAGTACGAAACCAACCAGGGATCTTAGAAAAAAGCCTTCTAAACCTTATGAGGTTTTAAACAAACATTTAAAGAAGATGCAACGAGGAAATGAGATTTTTTATAATGTAATTCCACAAAAGCTAAAAAATAATATGAATGGTTATTTTAATATTCAAGAAGCAGATGCTCGGTTTCAACCAGTACCAGATAATAGTATTGATTTAATTGTGAGTTCAAGTCCTTATGTTACAAGTTATGAATATGCAGATTTACACCAATTATCAACTATTTGGCTTGATTTAGCAGACGATTTGGTTGAATATAGAAAAGAATTTATCGGTACATCCTACAAAAGATATGATGATAAAAAACCATTGAGCAAGATCGCTATTGAAATAATCAATAAAATGTATGAAAAAGAGTCAAAAATGGCAAAAGAAATTGAGGCATTTTTTATTGACATGCAAGAGGTTTTTAATGAAAGTTTCAGGATTTTAAAGCAAGGTAGTAGATGCTGTTACGTAATAGGCAATACAAAACTGAGAGGAGTGGATATATTTAACGCTGAAGTTTTTGCTGAAAGTTTACAGTATTCTGGATTCAAATTTGATAGAATAATAAAGAGGGAGATTCCTTCAAAAATTCTGCCACAAAAAAGAGATGAAAAAACTGGTAGATTTGCGAGTAGTGATGAGGCTGATACAGAAGCTTATCCAATTGAATATATTGTCATAGGATTAAAGGAATAAAATAGGAGACATTGCATGAATTATAATGATTTAGAACGCTTATATGATGAAATGAAGAAAGAATTTGGAGTAGAAGCATACAAGCATATTTCGGAACTACTAATAAGAGCAAAAGAAATCCATAAAAGTGATTGGGAGAAGCATCCTACCCCCAAAAATGATCATGAGCAATCATGGAAGCCTTTTAAGGGAAACGCTTTAGAAAGATTGATATTATACATAATAGAAGATGCAGTTGAATCATTGGGACTAAAAGTTGTTAGGGGTATAAAATTTGTGAAAACCAAGCCTGAGAATTTATCTTTGGAACTAAAACGAGTGAAAAAGAATATATCAATAGATTATGGTGAATTTGGATTTCATCATCCTGATGTGGATTTGGTAATTTATAATCCCAATAATTATGAGGTTTTAGCTGTTCTGTCTAGCAAATCATCATTAAGAGAAAGAATTGCACAAACTGGTTATTGGAAAATAAAAATCAAAAATGATGAACTTACAAAGCATATTAAAGTATTTTTCTTTACTCTTGATGAAGATGGTGAATTTATTAGACAATTTCCTATTAGTAAACCAAGAGTAATTGCAGAAGTGGATACAGATGGTAGTTATGTTATGACAGAGGGAAGAGTTGAAGAAAGCAGTAAAGTTAAATTGTTTGAGTATTTTATAGATGATTTGAGGAAACTATTAGAAAATGGGAGATAAAGAACCCGAATTCAAGACAACAACATTGTGGGATTTTCCAACTCAAAATTATGGTGACATTACGCATGGAAATAATAAATTCAATGGCGTTACACCTGCATTTGTTATATGGAATCTACTACAAAGGTATACCAACGAAGGTGATCTTGTAGTGGATCCAATGTGTGGTAGTGGAACAACGATTGATGTTGCAAAAGAGTTGAGCCGAAATGTTATAGGCTACGACATTAATCCAGTAAGACCTGACATTATCAAAAACGATTCCCGAAAAATTCCTTTACCTGATAATAGTGTGGACTTTGTTTTCATTGATTCACCATACTCGGATAATATCAAATACTCAGATGAACCCGAATGTATTGGAAAGCTTTCATGTGAGGAATTTTTGTTTTATGACGAATTGCAAAAGGTAGCTAAAGAAATATATAGGATTTTAAAGCCTGACAAAATAATGGCTTGGTTAATAGGTGATCAATGGAAAAAGAAAAAATTTACACCAACAGGTTTTTTGCTTTATCAGCGTTTATGGAAATATTTTGATCCAGTAGATATAATATGTGTAACAAGACATAATCAAACATCAAATACAGGATTATGGCATGGTAGAGCAAGGAAATATAACTTTTACCTGAGAGGCTTTAAGCATCTATTTATAATGAAAAAAGGAGTTTTCTGAAAGTGATATTGAAATACCTATAGATGAAAATCTTGTCGAGTATCAAGTATCTAGAATCCTCTATTATATGTGTCAAAATGGCATAAACAAATCGTTTCGATCAAAATTTGTGCCATAATGACATTGTAACAAAATCCTTATAACGTTTTTAAATACCTGCCAACCATTGTGAACTTTACTTCTATCTACCATTTTTACATTCCTCGTTTATTGGCATAAGTTTTGCTAAATATAATCATAATAAAGTTTTGTTATTTGGATTGTACGACCAAGAGTGATCTATTGGAATAAATAGCAGGTTATATGTGTTAGAGTAAAGGTACTTGGGGGTGTTAGAAATGACCCAGCGTGTCTACAAAATATTATTGGTTGATGACGATCAGAGTTGTCTGGATGCCATTGACCAGATTTTGCAGCGCGATGGGTACTCTACTATTAAGGCAACAGAAGGTAGACCTGCATTAAAGCTAATCTCAGAAAATATCATTGATCTGGCAATAATTGACTTCAATTTACCAGACATGGATGGTATACACGTAATTCATGAGATCAGGCGTATTCATAGAAATATACCAATAATTATAATGACTTCTGAACATTCAAGAGAAGTCAGAATAGCATCTCTCGAAGCTGGAGCGTATAGCTTCATAACTAAGCCCGTTAATATACCAATTTTTAGAAGCATTGTCGCAAAAGCACTGCAATCTTTAAGCACAAAAACCATAGAAGTAAGGCATGAATTTATAGTCATTAAATGGTTCAGAGGATTTACTCGTAAATAATGCTGATTAGTGGATTATGATTTATATAATTTAATCAAGGCTCTACAAAACCAATAAATAAAAGGAGAGATACAAATATGTCGAAAGTAATAGGAATTGACTTAGGAACAACAAACTCATGCGTCGCAATACTCGAAGGCGGAGACCCGCAGGTTATAGCTAATGCTGAAGGTATGCGAACCACCCCTTCTGTTGTTGCTTTCACAAAAGATGGTGAAAAACTCGTTGGTCAGGTAGCCAAAAGGCAAGCTATCACTAACCCGGAAAATACCATCTTTTCTATCAAGCGCTTCATGGGAAGAAAGTACCACGAAGTAACCGAAGAAATAAAGAAGGTTCCATACAAGGTAATACAGGGTGATAGTGGAGATGCCGAAGTAGACATTCAGGGCAAAGATTACATGCCACAGCAAATATCTGCTATGATACTCCAGAAGATGAAAGAAACTGCTGAAGCATACCTTGGAGAGAAGGTGACTCAGGCTATCATAACTGTTCCTGCATACTTTAATGATAGCCAAAGACAGGCAACCAAGGATGCCGGTAAGATAGCAGGATTAGAGGTACTCAGAATCATCAACGAACCGACAGCCGCATCTCTCGCTTATGGTCTTGGCAAAGAAAGGAAGGATGAGAAGATAGCAGTATATGATCTCGGAGGAGGAACGTTTGATATTTCCATACTTGAGCTTGGCGAGGGAGTTTTTGAGGTAAAGTCAACCAACGGCGACACACACCTCGGTGGAGATGACTTCGATCAGAAAGTTATAGATTACCTTGCGGATGAGTTCAAGAAGGAGTATGGTATAGACCTTCGACAGGATAGGATGGCACTTCAGAGACTAAAAGAATCCTCAGAAAAGGCTAAGTGCGAGCTATCCACTACAATGCAGACGGAGATCAATCTTCCGTTCATTACCGCAGATGCAAATGGTCCCAAACACATGAACATCAAGCTGACAAGGGCAAAACTTGAGCAGTTAGTTGATGATCTTGTTCAGCGTACAGTAGGTCCATGCAAGCAAGCATTAACAGATGCTGGTTTGTCTGCAAGTCAGATAGACGAGGTTATCCTTGTTGGCGGTCAGACTCGTATGCCGAAGGTTCAAGAGATAGTTAAACAGCTATTCGGCAAAGAACCACACAAGGGCGTTAATCCTGATGAAGTTGTAGCAATGGGTGCAGGGATACAGGGTGGTATTCTTTCAGGAGATAAGGGTGTTAAGGACGTTCTTCTGTTGGACGTGATACCGCTTTCTCTTGGTATTGAGACACTCGGTGGCGTATGCACAAAACTTATCGAGCGCAATACGACTATCCCAACAAAAAAGAGTCAAACATTCACTACCGCCGCCGATAGTCAGCCATCAGTGGAGATTCACGTTCTTCAAGGTGAGCGTGAGATGGCTGTATATAACAAAACTATAGGCAGATTCAGTTTGGATGGTATTCCACCTGCGCCTAGAGGTGTTCCACAGATCGAAGTTTCATTTGACATAGACGCAAACGGAATCTTGAGTGTTTCTGCCAAAGATCATGGCACTGGCAAAGAGCAGAGTATAAGAATAGAGGCTTCTGGCAAGCTGAGTGACGCTGAGATCAAGCAAATGGTCAAAGACGCTGAGGTTCACGTTGCCGAAGATAAAAAGAAACGTGAGGAAGTTGATGCTCGCAATGCCGGTGATGCTCTGGTTTATGAGACAGAAAAGAATCTGAAGGAGTTCGGTGACAAAGTAGACCCGGATACCAGAAGCCAACTTGACCTTGCCATAGGCAGACTCAAGGAAGCCATCAAAGGATCAGACGCAAACGAAATAAAATCTGCCACTGAGACTTTGAATCAGGTATGGCATCAGGCATCTGCGAAGATGTATCAGCAGGCAGGCGGACCAGAAGGTCAACAGGCTGGTCAGCAACCACCACCTCCGCCAAGAGATGATAACGTTGTTGATGCTGATTACGAAGTTGTTGATGATAAAAAGTAGAGGCAATCAAAATACATCCCCCTGCCCCCTTGCAAGGGGGTTGGGGGTTTTGGAATTGATTTTGCACAGCACCCAATGACGTGCTGAAACCTTATACCAATTGTCAAAGAGCAAATGTAAACTTGGTTATCGTTTACAATAAATATTATATCATGAAATAATGAGGAGTTGTAAATGCAGGAGAAACTACAGGCAATAGAAACCGAAGCATTAGAAGAATTACGTTCTGCCAAGAGTCTCGCAGAAGTTGATGGTATCCGTGTGAAATATCTTGGAAAAAAAGGCTCACTGACAGAGATTCTAAAAGGAATGAAGGACGTATCACCCGAAGAAAAACCGATCATAGGTCAATTAGCTAACAAAGTTAAGGAAAATATAAACAACGAATTAGACATCGCAATAGAAGCGATGAAGGTTAAAGAATACGAAGCCAAACTAGCATCTGAATTTATAGACGTTACTTTACCAGGTCGCAAACCGATACTTGGTAAAAAGCACCCTCTTACTCAGATAACTGATGAAATGGTGAGCATATTTAGAGGCATGGGATTTCAGGTCGCTGAAGGTCCCGAAGTAGAGATTGACTACTACAATTTTGATGCGCTCAATATGCCAGAGCATCATCCAGCAAGAGATGAGCGTGACTCGATGTATATAACTGATGGGATGTTACTCCGAACAGAGACGTCAGCAGTACAGATCAGAGTTATGGAACGTCAAAAACCTCCTGTTAGAGTCATTGTACCCGGAAAAGTATACCGCAGGGATGACGATCTCAGGCACTCACCAATGTTTCAGCAAGTGGAAGGATTGATAGTTGACGAAAATATTAGATTCAGTGACCTGAAGGGCGTTCTGGTGAGTTTTATACAGCAGATGTTTGGCAAGAATACAAAATATCGCTTTATGCCCGACTTCTTTCCGTTTACAGAACCCAGCGCACAGGTACATATTGGTTGTGCGGTCTGCAACGGTAATGGATGCAAGACTTGTTCAGGTACTGGTTGGCTAGAGATACTTGGTTCAGGCTCCGTTGATCCAGAAGTGTTTAAGGCAGTCGGTTATGATCCCGAAAAATACACAGGATTCGCTTTTGGAATGGGGATCGAGCGTGTCGCTATGCTGAGATATGGTATAGACAACATAAGGTTATTTTATGATAACGATCTACGATTCTTACAACAATTCTGATAATCCATAGGTAAGGTGTTGAAAATGAACGCAAATCCGAATTTAACGTCAATAACAATCCGTGGTTATAAGCCTTTTGGTGATTTCTTGGCAAAAATAGGCTCTTTAGAGGTTATAGCAGGATCAAATGGTTCTGGAAAAACAAGCCTATTCGAGTTTCTTAAGTTCCTGCGTAACAGTCTGATTTACAACGTTCCACCTGAAATTATCAGAGGTTCCATTGGACAGCAGATTTTTCACTATCCACGAGAGGAAAAACTGATGTGGAACATTGGGGTTAATTTTTCACAAAAAAACCAGATCGAATATGAAGGAAATCTTTTCGGTCCGTTAGGCAATCCCCGTATAATATCCGAAAAGGTCATGACTTCACCACCTGAAGATATGGAACCATATTTTTTCATGATGGTCAAGAACCAGAATGGATATATACAGGATCCTGAATTAGAAAAACAGCAAGATATTGCTCTTATAAGTTCAAATCAACTTGCTCTCAGCATTGCAACTAACCCGGCAATGTCTACTCTTTATAATTTGCGGGAATATATACGATGGTGGCGTTTCTACAGTACATTAAATATCGCAGATGAAAAAATCCGCAGATCTGTGGTAGTAGAACAAGATCCAATTCTGCATGAGGATGCTGGAAATCTAAGTTCAATACTTCACTTCCTGATGACTCAGCATCATTCTGCTTTTGATGATCTTCAACACATTTTACGGCTATCTATACCCGGATTTAAGGGTTTGACAGTGAGGGCTTACGGTGGTCTTGGAGAAGTTTTGGCTTTTTGGCAAGAGGAAGGTGTAGATAATCTACTCAGCCTCGCTGACCTTTCAGATGGGATACTCAGGTTTTTATGTTGGGCAGTGTTATGTTTACAACCCAATCCACCTTCACTTATATGTATTGATGAACCAGATGCAGGACTTCATCCAAGAACGCTACCGATTCTAGCCGGATTGTTTGAAAAGGCTTGTGAACGCACTCAAATATTACTTGCAACTCACTCGTCATATTTTCTCAAGCAATTTGACATCTCTCGAATTGCTGTTATGCGTAAGGAAAATGGCGAGGCAAAATTCCTTAAACCAGTCAATTCTAAAGTGTTGGTAGAAAACCTTAAAGATTTCGGTCAAGAGGAGATTGAACTAATGCACCGAAGTGATGAATTGGAGCTTCTCGCATGAAGATTAAGAAAGTCTATATTTGAGGAAATGAAAGAAGGCATAATCAATATATTCAAATCTGCTATGCAAAGTAAGTATATTAGTCAAGATAGTACGTTGATAGAACGTTTTAAAGTCTTTTGCTTCAAGCATGATCTTGAAGCACTGATTTTAGCATCAAAAGAATCCTTGAAAAGATACCTTCATACTGATCAAATATGTGTTACATGGTATATTCCAGTTGAGGATCAAAATCATGAAAAACCACCTAAATACATTGTAGAAGATTTGTTTAGAAAATACGGAATGAACTATAATGCAAAACATGATGCCCCTTATATATGTTGGATGAATGAGTATCAGGATATTGCAAATGAATGCAAACAATGTTTTAAACCATTTGTAGATTTTTTGATTAATTTGCCTGAAAATGATTGATCCGATTAAACGGTTAATTTTGAGGAGAATATAAATGTTAGTTAGTTTAGAATGGTTAAAGGAATATGTTGATTTTGACCTTACCCCTGAACAGTTGGCAGATAAACTGACGATGGTAGGTCTTGAAGTTAAGGAAATAACCTCTACGTCCACAAAAGGGCTGGAAAAAGTTGTGGTTGGAAAGATCGTTGAACTCAGTCAGCATCCTAATGCGGATAAATTATCACTGTGCGAAGTGGACATCGGAACTGGAGAGAACCTTTTCGTAGTCTGCGGAGCGCCAAACGCAAGGGAAGGTATGTTGTCACCTCTTGCTGTCATTGGTGCAGAGCTACCCAACGGTATGACCATATCGCCTGTTACTCTAAGGGGCGTTAAATCCTACGGTATGCTATGCTCAGAGAAAGAGCTTAATCTTGGAAATGATGCAAGCGGGATAATGGATTTATCACCAGAGCTTAAACCGGGAACTCCATTAACAGAAGCACTTGGACTTGATGATATAGTAATGGATATAGAGCTTACGCCTAACCGCTCTGATTGCCTTAGTATAATAGGTATTGCCCGTGAAGTATCAGCGATCACTGGTAAACCTCTAAAGAAACCGTTGATTAGTTTTAAAGAGGGAAATACAGAGGCATCAAGTCTGACTTCTGTAACCATAAATGACCCTGATCTTTGTCCACGATATTCCGCAAGGCTGGTTCTTGGCGTAAAAATTGGACCTTCACCTTACTGGATGCGCAGAAGACTCGAAAGCATCGGGCTTCGTTCTATCAGCAATGTAGTTGACGTGACTAACTACGTGCTTATAGAAATCGGACATCCTTTACACGCCTTTGACTTTGATAAACTCACGGAAAAAAGGATCGTAGTACGCAGACCAGACTTAGATGAAAATATCACGACACTGGATGAGCAGGAGCGTAAGCTTGATAAAGACATGCTGGTAATCGCTGATGCTAAACGTCCTGTTGCAGTAGCAGGTGTAATGGGTGGTTCCGGCTCAGACGTGACTGAAAGCACAGTGAACGTGCTTATCGAAAGCGCGTACTTCAATCCAGTAAGCATCAGCAAGACATCAAAAGCTCTGGGAATGCACACTGAGGCGTCTCATAGATTTGAAAGAGGCACTGATATTGAAGGGCTTATTATTGCTCTCAACAGAACAGCGCAACTGATTCAACAACTTGGTGGTGGTGAAATTTGCTCTGGAATAGTTGACACTTATCCATCGCCAAAAGAAAAGGCAGTTGTAAATCTCAGACCGCAAAGGGTCAACTCAGTTCTCGGAACGGATTTGAAAGCTGAGGAGATTCAAAAATACCTGCAAAGCATCGAGTTTCAGGTGGATAGTGATGGCAATAACCTTAAAGTGACGATTCCAACGTTCAGACCTGACGTGTATCGTGAGATTGACTTAATCGAGGAAATTGCAAGACTTTATGGTTACGATAATATTCCTGTTACAATGCCCGCAAGCGAAGTTCCTACTGTATCTGAACCAGAACACCTGACAATGAGTAAGAGGGATTTCAGAAATAGACTTAGAAATACGTTAAACGCCTGTGGTCTAATGGAAGTAATGAATTATTCTTTCCACGGTTCAGATGCCTTTGATAAACTCAGATTAGAGGAAGATAGCAAGTATCAAAATGCACTGAGACTGAGAAATCCACTTAGCGAAAATCAGTCTGTTATACGAACTACACTTTTATCTGTTCTTCTTGAGAATATCGCTTATAATATAAATAGGCGAACCACTGATATACGCATATTCGAGATAGGTCGTGTATTTCATCCAAAAGCTGAGAATAAGCAACCGGATGAACCAGAATTCGTAAGCGGTGCGATAACAGGTCTGTTAAATGCTCAAGCATGGAATCAACCAACCAGAACAGTTGATTTCTTTGACGTCAAGGGTATTGTGGAATCCATGTTAGAGGAATTAGTGATATGCGATTATCAATTGAATCCAACATCTTTCCCGCCTTTCCAGTCTGGTCGGAGCGCTGAACTGATAATCAATGGCGTTTCAATAGGTATTTTTGGAGAAATTCGCCGTGACGTGCTGGAAAGCTACGATATAGATCAGGATGTCTATATGTTTGAGTTGAACTTCAACGAATTGATGAGTCACTCAATGATGATGACGTTCCAATCATTACCAATATTCCCATCTGTTTACAGGGATATGGCGTTAGTATTGCCGTATGATATACCTGTTTCTCAGGTGAATGAATTGATAAAAACAGGTGATCTTGTAAAGAACGTGAATCTATTTGATGTATACAAAGGCAAGCAGATACCTGACAATATGAAAAGCCTTGCATTTTCTATCGAATATTATTCACCTGATCGTACCCTCACGGATGAGGAAGTTGATGCTGTTAATCAAAAAATTGTTTCGATGCTTGCCGAAAAATTCGGTGCAGAACTCAGGAAGTAAATAAGGAGACTTCTATATGTTAGACGAAAGTATGGAAATCTTAAAGAAAAGAATTCAGCAAATAGTAGGATTGTTGGAGAAATTAAAAGAGGAAAACGAAAATCTCAAAAGCCTTATGATAAAAATGGAGGATGAGAACCACAGCTTGAAAGAGGAGATAAATTCTCTGCGGGAAGAAAGAGAGCAGATCAAGAATAAGATAGACTCTGCAACGTCAATGCTGGATAGTCTAGCTATCGAAGAAGAGCAGGAAGATAATAAGCAGTGTTAAAACAGGAGAAGGATTATGGAAAGAAAATCTGACGTGCCAGAACTTCCATTTCGGGCATTTCTCAATTATCAGGAACTTACGGATTTCGTTGTATCTCTGGCATCCGCACACCCTGATCTCTGCCAATTGGGGTCATTAGGAGAATCAAGGGAAGGTCGTAAAATTCATCTGCTGACTATAACTGATTTCGCATCGGGTGCGCCAGAGGATAAGCCTGCCTATTTGATACATGGCAATATACACGCTACGGAATTAGCGGGAACACACGCCGCACTATATACCGCAAGACAGTTGCTTGTGGATGACAGTGTTTCAGAATTGCTGAAAGACGTAGTTTTCTACATAGTTCCCCGATTGAATCCTGATGGCGCCGAGTTTGTTGTCACAACGTCAGGTCCAATTCGTAGCCGTACCGATTGGTCGAATCCAGAAGCAAATACGCTCTATCCAAAAGATATGAATGGTGATGGTCTGATTCTAACCATGCGTCAGGAACATCCTGATGGGGCATTTGTTGTTGATCCAAAAGACACTCGTTTAATTATCCGCCGTAAAGCAGATTCAAAGGGACCATTTTATCGTCTCATGCCCGAAGGTGAAATCTACAACTGGGATGGCAGTGACAACATATCCATTGATGGCAGACGATTCGACTGGAATAGGAACTGGTCTTATGATTGGCGCCCTGAGTATGAACAGTATGGTGCAGGTGATTTCCCATTTAGCGAAAAAGAAATGCGTCACATTGCAGAATTCATACACAGCAAATCAAACCTTTTTGGTGTTTTAGGCTATCACACAGGACCAGCCGCAGTGTTAAGACCACCCTCAACAGGCTCAGATAGTGATCTCGATGAACATGATGTCATTGTGATGGAAGATTTGGCACAGATAGGCTCAAAGTATACAGAATTTCCTGTTATACCTGTCGTGAAGTATCATGGTAAGCGAAACAGAGATATTAATTTACGTGGTCACTTCCACAACTTTGGGTATCATCATCTTGGTCTATTTGTATTTGAATTTGAACTGGGTGTGATAGAAAACAGCGCCGGGATAAGCACTGAAGATCAACTTGGAGTTCAAAACGAAATAGAAGAAGAGGAACAAAAGCGAAAAGTGATTCGATGGTGGGATAGTCAGACGGAAAAAGACCCGATCTTCAAAATATGGGAAACATTTCAGCACCCACAACTAGGTAAAGTTGAGATCGGTGGATTCTTGAATCGTCACGTTGGTAATCCTACACTTCCTGACCTTAAAAGAATCTCAGAGGGAACTTACAAATTCACGATTGACCATGCGCTCAAGCATCCCAAGATTGTATTAGATAATATACAGGTGGATGATGTTGGCGGACAGGTATATCGCATACGTTTACGTGTAGCAAATCGAGGTGAATTCCCGACTTATGTATCTAATAAGGGTAGAAACCTGCGACGACTTAAACCTGTCCGTATAGAATTTAATCCAGCAGAAGGTGTTCAGTTACTTTCTGCACAGGGACACCAAAATTTAGGACATTTTGGAGGCATCACAGACAGCAGGTTTTTGGAATGGTTCGTTTCCAATCCCGGTGGACGTCAAGATTTATGCGAGATCAGGATTTTCGGCGGGACAGGTGGGAATATACGGTATAAAATACATAAGTATCTATAATTAAATAACTTATTTGACGGAATAGCATGGCTTTAGCCTGCATTAAACACCGAGTCCATGCTAATCGCAAGCTAAAGCTTTTCATTTTCAGTATCTGGCAAATGTGAAAGTTATTTAATCACGGATCCTAAGTAAATTTGAAATGATTTTTGTGAATTAAAAAGGGCGGCACCATAAAGATAACCGCCCTTCTCTGTAATTGCTGGCACTGCAAACCAACCTTAACAGATTTTTTTTCAATCGTGCCTACTGCACTTAATAATGTTTCGTCTTTCTCTGAAATATCGGAATAAGAGAAGCACTAACACGACTATCCCCAACGGTAACATATCCATCATAGACGAAAAACCGTAGTATACGATCCCCTTGAACTCTTTATTATCAGGTGCAGGAACGATCTCAATATCAGAGTCCATTTCCATTATTGAGAAAGTACGCTTTATCTTAGTAAGATAACGGTTCTGCCCGATCAGCCCACCGATTATGGGATAAGAGTCATCTATCTCCTTTAACTCTTTATCGTCTATCCTGTTTGCGTATTCTATTTTTCCACCCGTAAACGTCATCTTGCTGTCAGAGAGTGTATAGACTACCAGATCAGTGCGATCATCAGTGTTTATGGATGCTAATCGCATGGGATACACGAGCGAACTTGCTGAATACCTGAATATTACAGGATTAATATTATATTTGTAATAATCGGACATTCCAGAAAAAGACGACGCATCAATCTTCATGGCGGTGAAGACCCAGCTTTTCTGAATGTAATAATCCAAAATTTCCTTGTCTTGAACTGAATATTGATAACCGTTATCTTTAAGCCATTTTGTAAGAGCATCGGGATCAGATGCAGAAAGCGTGACAGTGTCAAAAATACCAACTGACTGCTCTTGTATGACGTTAACAGAATCACCACTACTGGTAGGTTTTACGTCCTGAACAATGACATCGCTAGAAAGACAACCAGAACCTCTTTCAATCCACGTTGGAGAAGTTAAGCTCTCCACTTCGTAAAATACGTCCTTTGATACAGTATTTAGCTTTGGTACAGTCGGAGTCGGAACTACAGCGCAAAAATCCTGTGGTCTGCCTCTGAAGCTGATCTGTGGTATTAGTCCTACTTTCTGGTTTTCTCTATCATAGATGGCAATAGAGCGTTGTGATATCTCATAGATAGATGGTTCCTGTTTGTAAAAAACGACCATACAAGCGTAAATATTGACAGGCAATATAAGTGATAGTAGAAAAATTAGACCGATTAATTTCCGCATAACAAGCCTCCAGATATTAATAATACCACGATAATCCAGCTTTAATAATCAGACCAGATAATGTGACAGGATACCTTAAACTACCGTCCTTCATGTCTACTTCGTTTATCAACAACTTTACTTCACCTTCAAAAGCAATCCCGTCTCGCAGGAATATTTGAGGTCCGATAAATAGGTGCATCCCAAAATCTCCACCGCTAGATGAGACAATATCAGGTACTTTCTCTGTCACCCTGATATAATTCATTCCTAAGCCAACAAATAACCCTCTAGCCGGCTCTTTCATGAAAACAAACCGATTTCTTATGCTCACTTCAATAGGGATTATATTAATCGTTGAATTTTCCCCTGACGTAAATGTTAGTTCTCTATAATATGGATTGCCTACTTTATGGGTGTATCCTATGGAGCCTAAAAGATCAATTGTTCGGCTCATGTTTAAGCAATACTGCCCGTTTAGAGTAAATGCGCCGCCGTAAATACCTTTCATCTCGCTATGAAATGGGCTATAAGTTCCCATCATTATGGCAACACCGTCAGTTGGGTGTTTAATATTAATATATTCCTTTGATGTTTCTTGTTCTGATGTAGCAGGAGCATTACCTTCTAGCGACCAGGCAAAATTATTGCTGATGACTAGAATGACACAGCATAGTAAACATAAGTTGATTGTTGACTTCATATTTCACTCCGTTTTAATTCACGTTCATAATCCTCTGGATAATCCATATCTCTTATCACATCATCTGATGGAACGTTCACACAGACTAAATCATCTTCATGTTCATAAACAAGCTGTCTTAGACCCACATTAGGATCTAGATGTGATATTTCTTCTCTGTATTTTGCGCTGATTATGATAGGATGTCCTCGTTTTCCATTATAACGTGGTATAACTATGCCTTTTCCACTTAAATGCTCTAAGAGCATACTGATAACAGATGCGTGTATGAAAGGCTGATCCCCAAGACCAATCAAGAAGGCTTCAGTGTTTTCATCTGTTGCTTTTATTCCGCATTGTATTGAAGACAGCATTCCATCCTTATATCTCTCGTTAATAATTAACTTCGCTTTTTTACCAATCACTTTTGAAATCTGTTCAGCTTGATGCCCCAATACGACGATAATCTCATCGAGATTAGCTTGTAGGAAATTATCTAACACCGTTTCTATGACTGTCTTGTGTCCGAATGGTAATAGCTGTTTGAGTGACCCCATCCGTCTTGATTCGCCTGCCGAAAGAACTATCACAGATACTTTCATTTCACTAAACTAGCTTTAAGTTGGTCTGCTTTATCAAGGCTTTCAAGGGCTTCTTTGTGCCTGCCAAGTGATACAAGCACAAGACCACGATTGTGCCAGACGTCTGCATCATCTGGTTGAAGTTTTGCTGACTTATCAAAGCTTTCAAAAGCTTCCTTATACATTCCAAGCGTGTCAAGTGTATATCCACGATCCTTCCATGCCTTTGCGTATTCAGGGTTAAGCTCAACAGCTTTATCATAGCTCTTTAAAGCCTCGTTATGCCTTTCGAGCATATCAAAAGTCCATCCACGGTCTCGCCATGCTTTATCAAAGTCAGGATCAATCTCGATTGATTTTTCGAGACTTTTAAGTGCTTCATCGTATTTACCCATTATAATCAAAGCACTTCCTTTATCCCGCCACGCTTTGGCATCATCGGGACGAATCTCGATAGCTTTTTCATAGCTTTGTAAGGCTTTCTCGTGCCTGCCGAGAGACTCAAGCACTCCGCCATGATCCCGCCATGCGTTGGGATCATCAGGACGTAGTTGAATGACTTTCTCATAAGCATAAAGAGCATCCTCATATTTGTTTAATATAATCAGTGCCACTGCGCGCATAGACCAAGCTTCAGCAAAGTCTGACTGAAGCTGGACTGCCTTGACAAAGTTTTCAAGTGCTTCATCGTATTTATCAAGTATTGCTAATGCAACTCCACGAGTATAACAACGCATCGCTTCTTTTTTCATAAACTGCCCCCTTTTGAAATCAAGGATGAGGGTGGAAGGATGAGGGATGAAAATTGATTAGAAGATTATGTGAGTGTGGAAATATAAGATTTTAAATCCCCCTAACCCCCTTTTTCAAAGGGGGAATGGCTCTAACTCCCCCTTTAGCAAAGGGGGGAAGGGGGGATTTGA
>Ga0315279_10001152_pt1 | contig 45101 bp, 33 predicted proteins | sample YL17G06_20_MG_FD_203694 | JGI IMG/M metagenome (GOLD analysis project Ga0315279, IMG submission 203694) | Sediment microbial communities from Yellowstone Lake, YNP, Wyoming, USA - YL17G06_20 | ecosystem: Environmental > Aquatic > Freshwater > Lake > Sediment | place: USA: Wyoming | collected...
CTCCATTGTGACCTTTCTGAAAACGCTCACTGGCGAGATTCCGGCCGAGTACATCAAGCCGCCCGAACTCCCCAAGAGCACGGCGAAGACACCCAAGCCGAGCAGTACCTGACAGCAGAGTGCGCGCAGACCGCGCAAGATGAGAGGCCGCAGCGATGACGAGCCGAGCCGCGTTCCCGATTTGCCGGGAATTGACGCACGCGGGGTCCCGGTTGTACAATGAGTAACCGAAATGAGAGCCCCACTAAACGTCGTAGCCGCTGTGGGCCTTGCTCTGGGTGCGGTGTTTGGCCTGGCCGGGACCCTCGTCGCACAGCCCAATCTTCGAAACATTTCATGAGGAATCGATAGCCTAGGTCTTGTGATGGCTGCCACTTTGCTGACCTTGAAATTCTTCAGAAAGGGAAATGACTTGGTCGCTGCGGGGTTTCTGGTGTTTGCGATTGGAGAGGCCGTAATGCTTTCGGGGACCGCTGCTGGTCTCGTCGGAAGTGTCCCGGCATTTGCCGCGGGCACGGCCTTATGGGCTACTTCCCTTTTGTTGATTAGTATTCCTAGCGAATTCTCCCTTCTGGTTCGCCTCGTGGGCATCGCCAGTTCGATTCTGTTTGCCTTTACGGCTACTAGAATTTTTTGGGGTGAACAGTTGTTGCCAACCTCATCGCCGCTGCCGTTCTTCGCATACCCTTTCCTCGTCATTACCTTCATCGGCTGGATTTGGACGTTGTTAAAAGAGGCCTGACTCGGCTGGCGCCTACATCGCCTTTGATGTATGCGCCCATCAGCAACGGAGACTAAACTGCTCGCGTGTCCCACACCGCCCCGCTCGAGCGGTAGTCTGTGGCGCAGACCTACTCTGCTGCGGCTTTTTTTGCTGCAAGAACCGCGGACCTACAATTCAGGTCCGCGCTACCTGCTTTCCGGGAAGGTTTTCGTTCCGAATGCACCGGTCCAGCTTCCACAACCTTCCGTACCGGACTCCAGGCGTGCTGCACCCGCTTCGGGCAAGCGCGAACTGAGAACCTCCCTGGTCGTGCGCGCGATCACGGTAGAGAGATATTCGGTAGCGATTGGTGTTGGCATGAGCTGCAAAGCCCCGCTCACAAACTGCCCTTGAACGCGTCAAAAGAGTGACTATCAAACGGAATCGCGCCGGGCTGCCAGCCTGCGGTAACGGGGTTCGATCTTATCGGAACCCGCAGCAGCTCACGGTCGTAATGGAATCAGGAGGCCTGTAATGCAAAACCTGGTCGGCAATCTTCGTTACGCAGCGCGCCAGTTCCGGCGGTCGCCTGTATTTACTGCTGCGGCCGCACTCACGTTGGCTCTGGGAATTGGCGGAACCACGGCAATATTTACGTTGATTCATGCCGTGATGCTGCGCTCCCTGCCGGTGTCTGATCCCGCGAGCCTCTACCGTGTCGGGGAGGGTGACAATTGCTGCGTCATAGGCGGGCCTCAGGACCGCTGGGGCATGTATTCGTTCCCTCTGTACGAGCGCTTGAAGGCAGAAGCGCCGGAGTTTGAAGAAGTAGCCGCTTTCCAGGCCGGCCACGCGCTCCAGAGCGTGCGGCGCGAGCGTGAATCGGCTGCCAGGCCTCTGCGCTCCGAGTACGTCACCGGGAGTTATTTCTCAATGCTTGGAGTGCGTGCCTTCGGCGGGCGGCTATTGACCCCTGATGACGACCGGCCGTCCGCTCCGCCGGTTGCCGTGCTCAGCCATCGTGTCTGGCAAACCAGCTATGGCGGCGATCCGTCAGTCGTGGGTTCAACTTTCATGATCGAGGGCCATCCGTTTACCGTAATCGGAGTGGCTCCGCCCGGATTTTTCGGCGAAACGTTGCGCAGCGACCCTCCCGACATTTGGATCCCCGTGCAGCAGGAGCCTTTGATTGATGGCGAGGGCAACCTGCTGCACCAGTCCGTCGCTGCCTGGTTGCGCATGATGGGCCGCCTGCGGCCAGGAGCTTCGATTAAAGGGATGTCTCCGCGCCTCACTGGAGTGCTGCGGCAATGGATGCAGCATGATTCCGGGTATCCAGCCAACTGGATGGCGGACGTCATCCGAATGCTTCCCAAGCAGGTGATCAACGTCGTCCCCGCAGGCGCCGGCGTGGCCGAGATGAAAGAGGAGTACGGCCGGAGCCTCCAGATCCTGCTCTCCGTTTGCGGCCTGGTGCTGCTGATTGCGTGTGCCAATGTCGCGAACCTACTGCTGGCCCGCGCGGTGGCACGCCGCGGGCAAACCGCAATACGCCTGGCGATCGGCGCCACGCGGCGGCAGATTATTGGGCAGGCTCTTACGGAGAGTGTCCTGCTTGCGATCGGAGGCGGCATTGCCGGACTTGTAGTGGCCGTAGCAGCCGCGCGCCTGCTGCTCACGCTGGCATTTCACAGCGCACACTTCCTTCCGATCAGCCCCATGCCATCGTTCATGGTCTTGGCGTTCGCCTTCGGATTGGCCCTGATCACGGGCGTGATCTTCGGTGCGGCTCCGGCGTGGTTTGCCACGCGTACCGATCCCGCGGAAGCGTTGCGCGGGTCAGGCCGCAGCACGAGCGATCATTCCCACTTCACCCGCACAGGGCTGGTGATCGTGCAGGCTACTTTGTCGGTGGTGCTGGTTGCCGGTGCGACCATGCTGGCGCGAAGCCTCAACAAACTTGAGCATCAGAATTTGGGATATCAGGTTCAAGGGCGCGTGCTGGTGGGGCTGCACAATCCGCCGGCCAGCTACACCGAGCCCAAGTTGGCCGCACTCTACCGTGAGCTTGAGGCACGCCTCGATCGTCTGCCCGGAGTGCAGGGGAGCGGACTGGCGCTTTATAACCCGCTCACCGACGACTGGAGCTGGGGCATTTTGGTGGCCGGCCATCCTGCTCCCCATAATATGGGCGCAGAAGCGGACGCATCGTTGGACCGGGTGAGCGCCAACTATCTCCAGAACTTTGGCATACCCATCTTGCGCGGACGGGCTTTTACCGCAGCGGACAATGAGATGACAGAGCCGGTAGCTATCGTGAACCAAGGCTTCGTGAAGCGCTTCTTCAAGAGCGGCGAAGACCCGTTGGATCAACATTTCGGCCTGGACTTTCCCGAGAATGCCGGCACCTTTCGCATCGTGGGCGTTGTGCGGGACGCGAAGTTTGCGGGCTGGGGCCTGGACCGGCCGGCGTTCCCCATGTTCTTCGTGCCGCTCGCTCAGAATGTCAACTACAAGCAGGATCTCATGCAGAACTTCGAGCTGCGCTCACATTTCATCGGCGGAATCATGCTGGTGACCAATTCCCCTACCGGCGCGCTTGAGCCGATGCTGACGCGCACGCTGGCGGAGGTGGATCCCAACCTGACCATGACCAGCGTCCGAACGATGCAGGAGCAAGTCGACCTCTCATTCGATCAGGAGCGCGCTGTGGCCAGTCTCGCGGGCCTCTTCGGGGTTGTCGCTCTGCTGCTGGCCGCAGTTGGACTCTACGGCGTCACGGCTTACACGGTCGCGCAGCGAACGAACGAAATCGGCATTCGCATGGCGCTTGGCGCCGATCGCGCGAAGGTGGTCCAACTGGTCATACGCGGGGCTTTTAAGCCCGTGGTGGTGGGCCTAATACTTGGGTTGCCACTGGCTATCGGGGCGGGACGCCTGATCTCATCACAGCTATACGGTGTTTCCCGTTGGGATCCATTCGCATTGGCTGTGGCTGGGAGTGCGCTCGCCATCTGCGCATTTCTTGCCGCCATAATACCTGCCATCCGCGCAGCCTGCATTTCACCCATGGACGCGCTTCGGATCGAGTAGCGCGCCCCCGGAAATCCCAATCGACCGGTGATTCTCGGACGTTAGCGGGTAGCGCGGACCTGTCTTGTAGGTCCGCGGCTTTTTGTTGTCTCGCCGCGGCGAGGGGACGAACCGCAGACCTCCAAAACAGGTCTGCGCTACTCGCTTTCCAGCACCTTCGCCGGCGATTCAAGCGCGATGAATTCCCCATTTTGGTACACCCAACGGCGGGGGGAGCCGTGGGGCGGCAATCAGTCGGACCGACTATTCAGAAGGAAGTTATCGACATGGCTACACCTTGCGGTATTATGAGGTCGCAAGCGCACGGGGTGGTTTGATGTCCTCAGCAATGAACATGCTCCTGCTGAATCCGCCGAGCTTTGACAACTTCGACGGCAGCGACGGCGAGGCTAACCGAGCTGGCCGCCAACTTTTTTTGGTTGACCAGAAACACTTGGTACGCGCGGATCTCTTTAGGACCCAGTGCTTCGGGCGACCTGTGGAAGTCGCGTGCGAATAGCGAGACCTGCAGGATGTGGGTGGCCTGCGTGCGCGGTGACAGGTTCCGCACTTGCATGTCCTCGGCCATGCGTTGGCGAAGGCGTGTCATGGGCAAAGCTCCTTTGCGAAACGGAATTGGCTGCAAGCAGCCTTTCCATACTTTCGCAACGGAGCTCACATAGGAAGAGACATCAGGTTGGCTGAGGTCAATGACCCCTTGCGTGCTCAGATCGAAAGGTCGGGCCAGCACATGCCGCGCAGCGGTTCAGTCCAAGAAAGAGTTAGGCCGGACGGAGTGGTAGTCAATGCCAGAAAAGATGATCAACAAACACGAAGCACTTGAAGCTGAGGAAAGGCTGGTCATTAAAGCGACGGAGAAGTCCCTCGAACGCGTCGCCCGAGAGGTCACTAGGGCCGCCGCTGCTAAGGGAACTCTTAGCGGAGGGACCGTCAGAGCGCTCTTGAGTACCCTGGTTGAGCAACTGGAAAGCGCTGCCAATAGGTTGATTGCGGCCCACGTAAAAGCGGGCGCGTTCGATGCTAAAGAAATCGCCACACACGTATTGAGCAAACTCGATCCCATCTCGAATGACTTTCTTAAATCGCATGCGACGGGAATTGCAGGTGCGTTGCAAATTCCGTTCGAATCATTGCGGGCTGAGGTCACACAGTTCTTCGACTCGCTTACTGATCGCGCAACTGTTGCGCTCGCCGAAAATCCCAGGGGTACAGAGCGGTTAGCCACGCTCAATCGTCTTATGATTGACCGCGGCTACCAGCTGAGGGCTATCGAGCTAGCGCGGAAATGCAGGAGCGAACACGGCAAGATATCCCCGAAGGTCGGAGCAGTGGTCGCCCGCGATGGACGTGTAATTGGGGAGGCTTTCCGTGGGGAACTTATTCCGGGCGAGCATGCTGAATTTTCGCTCCTTGAAAAGAAGCTCTCCGATGAGACGCTCGCGGGCGCGACGCTCTTTGTTACGTTGGAGCCCTGTACTTCTCGAAGCAATCCCAAGATCGCCTGTGCCGAAAGAATAATCGAGAGGCGAATCGGGAAAGTCTTTATTGGAGTTCTCGACCCAAACGAAACAATACGCGGCAAGGGCGAGTTGCGCTTGCGTGAGGCGGGTATCCAGATTGCCCGCTTTGATCCAGACCTCATGGCGATTATTGAGGAGTTAAACCGCGAGTTTTCGCGCCAGCAGCGTTCACGAACGATGCGCCGACGCACTACTGCCCAGACCACTGATCCTGTTGAGCCGGGCCAGGTCGGCCCGAATGGCCACAGAATCGGCTACACGAAGAATGGCGACAAGGTGGAGTGGTTACCCGATGAAGAAAACCCCGGAAAAGAGTGGCCCCTGATATTGAGGCGCAGCGATAAAGATATCCTGGGGGCTTACAACGAATTTTGGGACAAGGTCTGGTGGAATAGGCACCAAGTCTGGCTGCAGCGGATCAAGAGCGGGGAGGAGGCACTCACCAAAGAACAGAAGCCCATCCTGGAACGGGCGAAGAAGGCAGCCAAACGGATCGAAAGAAAATACGGCAAGAAGAATCTGGGATGGGACGACTTCGACTGGGGTCTTCTGAGCGGCAGAATGTCTGCGCTTGCCTGGGTCATGGGGGCCGGTTGGAATGAATCCCTGGACACCTGACCGTCGCGGGTGGCGCCGACATCCCGCCTTGCGGGACCGTTAAGAAGCCAGGACAGGCCATGGATAGGACGCAGTGGCAGAGATGTTGCGCGTGTTCGTGCGGCGCGTACATGAAAGACAATGTATGCGCCACCCGCGAAGGTCTGTACGACACGTTCAGACTACCTCGGTCCTGTGGTAATATTTGAAAGATGATTTATCGACCGCGGTTCTCTTACTGAAATGCCCATTCTCCCTTGCACTCACGACGCAACGGCATTAGCACAAATCGCCCCGACCATCGATCTGTTGAGAAACATGGATAGGAATCACCCCGAAGTTCTGCGCGCCGAGGGTATTCAGCCGGAGGACTACCACCCCAAGCGGGTATTCAGGTCTGCGGTAGAAATAATTCGGGGCAGCTTCATAGCGTCGTCGGTCACCCAGCGTCAGGGAATGGTTAATGCCGTGCTTGCAAGGCTTCAGGCGGAACGCAGAATTGCAGGATTTGAGAGAACGGGACGTGGAGTTCGCCACGATTTCACTGTTGTACTGACGGAAACGCCGCGTGTCTGCGCAGCATTGGAGGTCAAGGGGGGCGAGGGGATCAGTGTGACGGTCACTGAGCGTCCACCTTGGGCTCAGGAGTTTCTGCTATGGTGTCATTTGGACGGGTCGGTGTCGAATCAACCGTCGCAAGGCGTGCGTTCAATCATCGTGAATCGCTTGGCGAACAACCTATTCAAGCGGGGCAAGATAGTTGACGCAGTTCTCTTCAAGGACCAATTATGTGGGTCGGCTCTTCGAAGGTGCCCGAAATACGCGGATGCGGTCGAAAACGACGAGATCGCCCCTGACATATTTCTCATGCCACGGGAGCAGCCCACGCCGCAGCAACCGTTTCCTCAGACCCATACCGTCGAGTCCCTCTACTTACCCGGGATGATTCTCGACAGTTTCGGAGTCAGGGCAGAAGATCGTGAAAAGCACATTTGGTTTGTACAGATCCACTTGGCTTCTGTAACTAAGCGACAAACGCAGGTTTATCAAAGGCGCACTCGCATCCTGCACTTGGGAAACGTGATGGAGGAGAGCCTAACCAATGCCTAGCCAACCGACATCATTCGAGGCGACAGCCGTTCGGAGTCAAGCCGGAATCGCCGGGTCGCTTTGGGAGGGGTGCTTCAACGCGAAGGAGAGTTCCATCCACCAACTGTCTCCGTATGTTGGAAAGCTGAAGTCCGGCATGGCTGGAGCATTGGTCAGGGAGTTCAGCCGCGAGGGAGACGTGGTCCTTGATCCTTTTTGTGGCTCAGGAGTCGTACCCTATGAAGCTCTCTTGGCTGGTCGTCATGCGATCGGGAACGACCTGAACCCCTATGCGTATGTATTGACGAGGGGAAAGCTATTCGCTCCGCGCACGCACGCCGAAGCGACGACCGCAGCTCTTAAGGCGCTCGATCAAGCAGGCGATGAGACGGTTTCGCTCGGTGAAATACCCGACTGGGTTAAGGCTTTTTTCCACCCCAAGACTCTGGAGGAGGCAGTAGCCCTAAGCAGGGTTCTTAGGCGGCGGGGAGACTATTTCGTACTCGCCTGCCTCCTCGGAATTCTGCACCATGTCCGCCCAGGATTCCTTTCATATCCCGCCAGTCACCTCGTACCCTACCTGAGAGTCAAGAAGTACCCACCAAGAACTTTTCCAGATATGTATCGATACCGCCCAGTCCGCCCGCGCTTACTCGCCAAGATAGCTCGTGCTTATCGGAGGTTCGAGCCACCTAGGCCCGATCTCACGCGAGTTGTTCTCCGGGAGAACGCCATGTCCTTGCCTTGTGAGGACAATTCGGTAGATGCCATAATTTCGAGCCCGCCGTATTATGGTGCACTAGATTATGGTCGAGACAATAGGCTCAGGCTCTGGTTCTTGGGCGTTGATGATTATCGTAAGATTGATGACAAACTGACGTCAAACGAAAGAGTGTACGTTCCACAAATGACGCGGGCAGCAGGAGAGATGCTGAGGCTACTAAAGCCCGGTAAGTCCGCCGTCCTGGTCTTGGGGGACTACAACAGGAACGGACGGAAGCAAGACTCGGCTGCCACTCTCGCACAGATTGTCCGGGAGAATTACTCTTCTCGCGCTTCCGTTCAGAACCTGCTGGTAGACGAAATCCCGGATGAGCGGCGCGCTCGAAGAAGGACGCAAACCACAAAACGGGAGACCATCCTCGTGATCAGAAAGACGTCCCACCTTAACTGACTGTCTCAAATACCCCGGGTGGCGCGGGTGGCGCCGACATCCCGCCTTGCGGGACCGTTAAGAAGCCAGGACAGGCCATGGATAGGACGCGGTGACAGAGATGTTGCGCGTGGTCGTGGGGCGCATACATCAAAGACAATGTATTCGCCACCCGCGGTGAAGCTCCTTTGGAAATGGAATGTGCTGCAAGCAGCCACTCCATACTTCCAAAACCGGAGCCTCCCCGAGAAGCGAAAAGGTCAGAAACGTCGGCGAACGCAGGCGCCCCGAGCGACGACCTGGCAGGTCGTGCTACCCTCTTACCGCGTAGCGGTTTAGTCCAAACAAAAGTTATAGCGCCCGAGGAAAAGCAGGAGCAAGGGGTCGGCAAGCTACAAAGCGGCTCGGCATTATGGCCAAACGGCTCTCCGATAGGTTGAATCGCAGCCAAGCATTTCACCAATTCCATCTGCACATTCCCCCTGCCGATAATTGGCTTGCTCATGATAAGATGGCATCCGAAGAATTTCATCGGCGGTCGACAGGGTGTCGCATCGGGCAAGGCGCGTTAAATCAATCTCCAGCAGAGTGGCCTTGCCGCAATGGGAATAATCAGCAGCAGCTCGGAACCGACCCTCTGACCCCAGGCTCCACCCGACCCCGGCCAGCCGTTGTTTTTGGAAAGCAAGTTCTAATTCACAGCTGGTTCTCCGTCTCCCGCCAGTTCCCCTGGCCGGGGCGGGTGAGCCTGAACGTTATGAACACAGGAATCGAGACGTGAACAGGCCCGAAACTGCATATAGTACGCATGTTAAGGTTTGGCAGTTACCCTTTCAGAAGACGCGGCCACAGAGAAGGAGTATTGACAGATGACTCCCACCACGGTAGAGACCATTGACATAAGGCGATTCGTCTTAGCTCTTTTATCAGACGTCGCTGCCGACAGGAACTTCGAACGCCGGTTCAAGTCCGGCCATCGGGATCTTCATAGGTTCTTCTGGCGGTTGGCGCAGGACGAGCCGACGAAAGCATTTGTCGCTCAACTTCTCTTTGACGTTAACGGGAACTACCCGTACTCATCTCAGATCGATGAATTACTTCAGGAATTCCAACTCGCGGGCTTGCTGGCCAGGCCAAACCCGACCTATAGGTACAACGACATCTCTTTCACGACGCCGACGTACGCCGACGAGTTCCGGAAGGGACTGTCTCCGGAGGAGCAGTCGGATTACTCGAAGATACTCGAAAGGTTCAAGGCGGAACTCTGTGTTCCTCGCAGATAGCAGAGCGCTCGAGACGGGCGACTCCTATGGATTCAGACAATGTGGTTGACGACTTCCTTCAGCGGGTCAATGCTTTCGTTGCGGAAAGCCTCGAGGGGTACAAACCTGAACGTCACGCACGCGAGAAGTCCATCCGGGATGCCATTTGGGGCACCAACAGACTCTACCCTTGGGAGATGGCTATCATTGACAGCCCACTCCTCCAAAGGCTTCGGGACATTCGGCAGACTGGTCTGGCTTACCTCGTCTACCCAACTGCCGAGCATTCCCGCTTCGATCATACCCTTGGCATGGTAGCCGTAGCCAGCAAGATCGTAAGGAGCATCAACGACAGATACTACGGGGTGCAGAAGGACCCCCGGATCAACTACAAAGATCACATGTTGGTACGTTTCTCCGCTATCCTCCACGACGTGGGCCACTCGTGTTTGTCTCACGTTTCAGAAAACGTCTACGGAGGGATGCCGGAATTCCGGACACTGAGGGCGCAGTTGAACCGCCTGTTCGGCGTCACCCCAAGACCCCACGAGATCATGTCATGGCTTGTGGTCCGGTCCCAATCCTTCAAGGACTTCGTCCAAGGGCTCAGAGAGAAGTCCATTCTGACGGGATGGGAATGCACACCGGAGGACCTGGACGCCATCGCTGGCAATATCATCGGGTACAGGAAGAATCCAGCGGAGAAGTTCATCGCAGACATAATCAATGGGCCAATGGACGCTGACAAACTGGACTACCTTGTTCGGGATGCTTACTTCGCCGGCCCGACTGTCGTGTACGATTTGGAGCGTTTCCTTCAGACAGTAGACGTGATCACCTATCCCCGTGATGCGGAGATTGGAGACGAAACCGGAAAGGTGACAAGGCTGTCAATCCGAATGGAAGGGGTCACGGCACTTGAACAGATCATCATAAGCAAACTCATGTTGTTCTCATACGTCTATCACCATCACAAGATCCGGTGTGTCGAAGCAATGTGCCACGAGGCACTTCGTGGCTTGGTGGAACTCAGTCGGCAGAAGCCGGAAGACAAAGTTTCTCTATGGCTCGGACACCCAAGTGCTTTCTTGCGCGTGTCTGATCGAACTCTTCTGCCGCTGCAATGGCCCCTGGAAATTAGGATTGCAGGCGCGAAGACGACAGGCGAAATCCTGACAATGCTGGCAAAAAGGGAACTCTACAAGCGTGCGCTAATAATATCCCGGCTGTTCATCGTTGACATAGACGAGAAAGAAGAGGTTAGGAAGGGGTTCGAGGAGCTTCTCAAGTGCGGCGAAGACACCACGGCTGGAGATTCGCTTCGTCATCACGTGTTCGAGAGAGCCCGGCAGTTGATGGGCGCAAGAACCCACAAATCACAGACTGACTCCTTGCGCAGAACGTTCGATACCCACCACGTCTTCCTGGATGTCCCTAAGGCCCCCACCATCGAGGAAACCGTAGGGGTGATGGTGCCCGTGACTCACAACAGGCATGGAGCGGAGGACACTTTCGTACCTCTACTTGATGTCTTCCCCATTGAGAAGTGGGTTGACGCGTACAATGCCATAAAGTGGCGCGGTCATATCTTCTGCCTTGACGAGGCGGTCCCGTATGTGAACTTTGCGGCTCGACAGGTACTTGCAGGGAGTCCTTACTACCTCCGGTTCACACCTCCCGCAACTACGCTCTGCAAGGTGTCCCCGGACCTGGCCCAGAGCGAACTTGTGTTCTAGGGGAAGCATCCGGATGTGGGCAACGCAGGATGATGCAAGTCCATAACCAGTTGGTACAGCCGACCCTCCCGCCTCCGCCTCGCTACGGAGGGCCGGCGGCTGAAGCATGGCGTTAGGCGTAGCGTCTCCTACACCGCCCCGCTGGAGTCCTGGTAGCGCATCCTGTCGATAGGGCCAGACCGCCATTCGATCGGGGCCGGTGGCCAACTGCCCACATCCCGCATAGCGGGATCGCCGACTCGGAAACTATCCCAGCGCCTTGCGGCTCCTCCTCTGACGTCGGCGGTCACTTGGCCGTGAAGTCGGCTGCCCGGAAATTAGCACTGATCAATTCCGTTCTGCCAAGATTGTCGCGAGCAATGAAATCCCCCGAGGTTTGTGCCGGTTCCACACAAGCGCGCCGTGCGGAAATCGTGTATTTTCGGCTCATGCGCGGCTGCGGATTCATCCTCGTGCTTTCCAGCTATTTCGCCGGCGATTCAAACGCGATGAATTGGGCACGTTTGTAAAACCGATGGCGGGCGGAGCTGTAGTGAGGCTATCGGTCAGCTCGAGGCGGGTAGGAACGAGTTTCCGCTCAGATCTTATTCGGGAGCCGGGGTCATGGTTGGTTCGTGTTCAGTCGCCTCTTGATGTGCCAGGAGCAGCCCGCAAGAGCCCGCCAAGGCATAGAACAAGGCCGCCACAAGCAGAAGGATCTTCATCCCCCCAATAAACGAGAGGTTTTGCGCCAGTCCGCCGGCCACAGCACCCACGATATTAGCGCCGAAGGCGCTGGATTTCCGCTCGCAACGACGGAACGCCTCAGTAAAAACCACGCCCGCGAAGAAGACGGGAACCGCATAGGCAAAGCTCAGCAAAATGCCAACGGCCCGCGCCCCGTAAGGCAGCCGGTGCCAAGGGAAAAGGTAGATGGCCAACAAGCCCGCGAGGAGCAGAACAAAATAAGGACCCAAGCGGCGCGGCCGCCAACGGGCCACATAAAGATTCGCCGCCATCAGCATCAGAAGAAGTGCGGTCAGCGCCACACAGTTGACCAGCCAGGTGGTCCCGAAATACAGCGCGAGGCGCGAAATCATCTGCGTCTCAAGCAACAAGAACCCGGCGCCCAGGAAGAAGAAATGCCAACTGGAAACCCGTCCAGGGTCGAGTACTCCGCGCACCAGCATGGTGGCCATGGCCAGCAGGATCAGCGAGACGGTGAGGAAGGTTCGCGGGATGGCTTGGGTATGTTGATAAACATAAGGCCAGTCGTCCGTCGTCGCCGGAGGCGCTCCGTTCGATGTGAGCGGAAAGTTGGGTGGGTTTTGGGTGATCAGTCGAGCCAGCTCAGGCTGCGCCGCGCGGGCCCACAAATTGGGATCGTCCGAGGTCATAAACACCGTGGCGGAAAACAAAAAACCAGACCGGGACGGGTAGAACACAATCGGCGGGCGGCCGAAGATTCGCTCGAGCATCACGTAGAAACGCTGCCCCATCCATGTCCAAGGGGGGCGCACTTCAAATTTCATCACCAGCAGGCCGTGCGGCTTCAACAACCTTCTGGCTTCACGAAAGGCCTCCTCGGTGTACACGTAGTTGTCAATACGCATGTTGCTGTAGTCAGAGAACTGCGTATGCGAATCGAGTAACCCGAACACAATGACATCGTATTTCTCGCTCGTCTGGGATAGGAAGGCCCGGGCGTCGTTCAGGATCTTATGGACCTTGGGCGAGCTGTAGGGTTGCTCCGGGTGGAGCATCTCCCCGAGAGAATAGATGACGGGGTCAATCTCGACAGTTTCCACCTGGGCGGCGCCGTTTCGCAAGGCTGCCGCCGCGTCATTGCCCGCCCCGGCACCGGCAATCAGGACGCGGTCCGGGGTTTGCGCAAACCGATACGGCGCGTCGTAAGAGCTTTCATCGCGGTAGTGCTGGGCAAGTTGGGGATGGCGGGCCAGAAAGTCCGGCGTCATGTTGGCGATGGACATATAACCAGTGTTGTTGACAAAAATCATGTACTGCCCGTCGCCCCAGCTAACCAAGTCAAGTTTCTGGTACGGAGACCAGTAAGTGTTTATGGAACTTACCCGACCGCTATGCAGAAGAACCAGACTACCGGCCAGGAGTAGCACGCCCGCTGCAGCCATCCGCGGGGAGGGCGGTCGGACCAGCAAAAGGATCGAGAACGCCACGGCGAACCAGTATTCTGGCGGAAGCCAGAGGAAAGCCATGCCCGCGAAAGCCCAAACGCCCGCCACGCTGCCAAGGAGATTGACCGAATAAGCGCGAATCGGATTCCGCGCACCGTCGAGGTAGAACCCAACCCACTGCCCCATGGGAACCATTACGGCTACCAACAAGAACAGGAAAAGGCCCACCACCCCGACCGACCCCGCGAACAGCAGGAGGTAGCGCACGCCTGACGGGTTCTGCCCCATGCCCCAAAGGACGGTATCCGATGAAAGTGAAAGGAGTGAGGAAAGCATCCACAACAATTGTTTCCATCGAGCAAACGGAGCCTGCACGAGCGCGATGAGCGAGGCCATGGAAACCAAACTGAGCAGTAGATTCTTCCGTCGGCCGGACCAGTAGCAACCTACACCAAAACCCAGAAAACAAGCGATCAGTGCCAGGTTCTGGAAATAAGCAAAGATGCGGACCTCAGTGCCAATCCACCGGATCAGCATGACCTCGATGAAAAGGGCGGCAAAACTCACCAGGAACAGCGGCCAAAGTCTATTGTCGGTCGGAGGCTCCTCGCCGACGAAGTCGAGTGTCACTTTACCCAGCCACAGCTTCATTCGAGCCCGCCGGCGATAAATGATCGCACCCGCCAGGGCAGCCGCCACCACGGAAATTAAACAGACTATTGGGAAGACGAAGCTACGGGTTGAAAGCATCGTGGCCAATGTCCTTGGTAATCCCTCCGACTCGCACCCCCCGGGATCGGGCGCATTCTAATCCCTGGTTTCTTTCCCTTCAAGGGTGGAGGGTCTTCGGTTAGAGCTGCCTGCTGGCGCTGGAAGGCCGCCGCGCCATTCTCGAAAAACACCTTCAGCCCACGGTAAAAGACCGTGGGATGAATTTGCTATTCCTCACACAGGCTGGAGACGTTTTCCTTTTCGACCAGGTGGCGGCGCAGAACAGCCACCTTTTCCTCCGGGGTATACTTCCGACGACCGTTTCCCCTGGTGCGCTCCCCCCACTATTGTAACCACGGAGCACTCCATTTCCGGCCGAGGCAGGACCGAAGCACATAAGTACTCGCAGAGGATATTAGAGGATTTCTATGATGATCGGGCTACCGTCGAGGCTCGCCTGTCTGCGAAGGGTCGTCCGTTCTTGAAGTGAGCAACAGCAGTGTCGAGTGGCTGAGGAAAGTCGCGGCTGGTGCATACATTGTCTTTTGTGTATGCGCCCATCAGCAAAGGGCACTAAACTGCGCGCGTGTCCCACACCGCCCCGGCTGAAGTCCTGCTAGCGCCGCGTTGATCTTTCTGCCCGGTACTGCCGGACATTGGACAAACGCGGGGGATGAACGCGGGTGGCCCCGACGTCCTGCCTTGTGGGACCGTTAAGAACCCTGGACAGGCCATGGATAGGACGGGGTGACAGAGATGTTGCGCGTGTTCGTGGGGCGCATACATCGAACACAATGTATACGGCACCCGCCCGCGTGGCCACCCGATCCGCTATCTCCTGGAGGGTCGGTTCCCTCCGTCCGAGGGCCGGCTGACTTGCAAAAGCCTCTCTTTGAGTTTCGAGACAGCGTCGGCGGTTGTTTCTCCCCTCAGAATCTCGCACTGTTGCTGCGACGTGACGTCGCGCGACAGGTGCCGAAGGCCTTTGCCGGCGTACAACATGCATCTGTAAGCCTTCACGCGTTCCTTGAGCTCTTGATTGAGGTTCGAGTTTTGGCCGGGGCTCACGATCATTTCGGAGAAGTACCTGTCATACGAGCCGGGCGGGAAGCTCGCGCGTTCCAAAGCCGTCTTGAATGACGTCTGAAACCCTGCTCTCACGCAGAGGATTTTACGCCCTGCCAAATAACCGATTAGCGCGGTCTCCTGAACTTCATCATATCGGATTTTGACGCCGAATTTCTCCAGCAGGAGGCTTACGGTGGTAGAGTCCAGCGCATTCGCTACCGTTTCCAGCCGGATCCTCTCAGACGCCGCTGGCCCACAGGCGAGCACGATGCCGCGCACAGCTCGCGTCACCCACTGTTGCTGTTCGGTCCGGAGTTGATCACGGTTGATCGAAGGGTCCAGCGGCAGTGAAGTTGTTTCTGAATGGCGAATTGGCTCGGCCAGGACAACGAGAACTTCATCGTCACCTGGGTGCGTCACGGCAAGATCAAGCCGCTTCCTGAACTCGCGGATGTCAAACGGGCGATTCCAGCCCTGCGACCCCATCCAGAGCAGCACGCCCTGCTGGAACGCCTCACCGAATTTGGCGCGCAGCTCAGTTTCGACAGCATTGTGGAATCCCAACACAAACGCAAGCTTCACTCTCTGGGCTCCGACTAGTCGCTTTCGATTTCATCGATAATGTACCCCAACGGCAAGGAGATCTTGCGAAGCTCGCTCACCGGAAGCCGTCTGACGGCCCCCATAGCTACTCTGCGAATCAGACTGTCGTCCTGACGCTTCGCTGACTGTCGCATCCGGCTGAACTCCGGCACGATAACGTTCGGCGGCGACAGTGGCGTCGTCGTCGCTCCGACAGCCTCTATTGCGCGCTTGAACTCTTGCCACAAGCGCTGGCGCCTGTAGGAGACCCACTGTGAGTCCATACCCATGTTCCGGGTTGTGGCGAAAAAGGCAGTCCACCACGTCGGGTAATCCAAGGCGTGCAGGAGGGTCTGCTTGGTTGCCTCGTGAGATAGCCCCCCGATAAACTCCTTCGCAATCTGTAAGTGAGTTTCCGGTGAGCAAGGAGGTACCTGAACCCAAGGCGCCACTGGGGAAGCCTGGTAGGCGCTTAAGACCTGAAACTCGCCTGTCTGCGGATTCAGGAAGAGCCGGTAAGGACCGCTCGGGCTTACGAACGTTTTCCAGACATGCGAGTCGACCGGGAAACCAGCCTGCGGGTCAGTTGCGGCCGCTACCGGGAAACTGGTGCTAGCTTGTTGCGGAAGGGTCGATGTTGTAGGCGGCTGCGCGGGAAGCAATGAGTACATCACGTCGCCTCCGCTTCGGCCTGCCTCGAAAACCTCCTTGACATTCGTTCGGATGAACTGCCGCAGATTCGTGCATCCGTACGCGAAAGGATTGAAGTCGGGCTCCCGCTGCTTGAGGAGCAGGCTCAACTCCGCACCCAGCAATTTTCGTGTCGGGGAATTCTGAAGGATAGAAACAAGCGCGGATGTCACTCGACCAGTATCGCCCATGTGTCCCTCGCAACTAGATGTAAAAAGGCGGAAGTAGGAACATATTACTTCCGCCTTAACATCTTGTGAAATTTAACGAGTCAATTCGTCTTGTGAAATTTAACGACTCAATTCGTCAGTCGCGAGAGTATCGGAAGCAGCGCCACAAAGTTCCCAGCGCTTGTTGCTGGCAGCGACTTATTTTGCCAGCGCCAGCGATACCAGCCCGGCATTGTCCGATGGCCGGATCCTGCGTGAGGCACTTACATACCGGACGACTCCCCCACGCATCACAGATAACTTATACCCAAAGCATACGCCGTGTCAACAAGAATTTTCGCTTCCGTCCCACGAGGGTAGTGACTAGCCCAAGCCCTTTGAATGCAATGAGTTGCCGTTCGATTTCTCGGTCGCCCTTCTTCGCGATGCCCTTCTGAAGCGCTCTCGCAAGTATCCCCTTTGAAACACCCGATCTACCTCCGCGCGGAGGACGGAATATGCATGGAAGCAGTACGAGGCGGTCGCAGGTGTGGACGCCTCGCGGCTTTTTCTGAATCAAGGCCCGCTGACCTGCCCCCCCTTTGTGTACCAATCATGATGGGAGTTCCAGGGTAGTCTCTTGCTTTTGTTCTTTTCTCTGGGGCGGCTCGGGGGGGAGCCTCCCCGCTGGAGTCCTGGTAGCGCGTCAGTGTTGATCTCTCTGCCCGGTACTGCCCTGATCCCTCGGCTTCGCTCGGGATTTCGGCAGCGGGCTCAGACGCCCGCTAAACGCCTCAACTTCGGGTGGACGCGCATCCCGGCGATAGGGCCAGGCCGCCATTCGATCTGGGCCCGTTGCCAACTACCCACACGATTCCCGCCGTACGGTCGCCCAATGGGAAGGAATGCTTCGCGCCAGGGGCCGGCATCGTTTAACCTGGGGCCGGTTCTGTAACCGAACGGTGCGGTGCTGCCCACTGCTCCTCAATTGCCGGCGCGCATACGTTAGCGCACTTATGAAACCCCGTACCGGTGTCACTTCGCGAGCCTTACGGCCGCAACTCCGAATCCGCCCAGCTTGAAGGTTGAACCCACAATCGAGCCTGAGGCCGGCGGATTCGAGCCGGTCGTCAGGTCAATCATTTGTATGTTCGCTCCCCCGGCCTCCGGCATGCTGATCTCGAATTCTCGATCGCGCTTGTTTACCAGCAGGAGCTTTCGTTCTCCACGGGGACTCACAAACGCCTGCGTCATCACGTACCCCGAGTCGCTGGAAGTCTCCACAATCTTGTCGCCGGGCCGGAAGTTGTCGCGGATCAACTTGAGAACCCAGTATCGCGCGTTGGGTTGAGCTGTTTCCCAATCGAGCATGGCGATGCTCGGCCACAATCCGGGAGCAGAGGGTATTGACGATTCGCCGGCCGCATCAATGCCGAGCCGCGCCAGACCCGCGAAAACATAAGCATATGTCGCCGCCGAGAGATTCCAATAGGAAGGCCTTATGGGTTTGAAGACGTAATCGGGGCTCGACTGTGACCAGTCGTCCGGAAGCATCGTTCCGATCTCATTCACCATGGTGCCCGTCTTAGGGGAAAGCATCTGCCGAATGGTTTCGATGTAACCGACGACTTCAAGGAACTTGTCAGCTTGGTTGAAAAACGTGAACTGTTGAGCTTCCGGGGGTTCGTCCGCGTTCGGCACGGCGTAGAAGTGGTAAGAGATCATATCGAGTGGAATCCCAGGTTTGTGATGCTGGGGATTGAGGAAGTAGGTAAGGTACTCCGGATGTCCGACGAGATAGGAATGTGAGATGCCCACAAACTTTGTCTGCGGTGAGACTTTATGAATCGCTTCCACCACAGCGTCGTAAAGCTTCGTGTAGGTTTCTGCACTAAAGCCGTGTTCGAGGTCCGGTTCATTAAACACTTCCCAATAGTCCACCTTGTAGTGATGTCCTGATTCGTGCCATTTCCCGAGCTCATCCGTAAAGCCGCCGTTGACATGCCAGGCGACGACGCGCGCAAAGTAATCGGCAACCTCGCGGAAAGTGGGATCGCGGAGCTCCGTACCCTCCGCGTAATGCCATGCTTCTTTCGTCGGATCCGCCGGGTAGCGGACCGGTTCCGCCGTCTTGAACATCCATGCCGGGATGGTGGTGAAGTTCATCACCACCGGATGCCCCTGTAGCGCCTTCATGATGTCCTCGGTCACCGGATCGACGAGAGAGAAGTCCCATGACGTTGTCGTGGCAGTGGGTGGTTCCAGTTCTGCGACGCCGAGGTGGGGATAAACGTACCCACCCCCTGCGTACCGCACATCGTCAGCACCGAGATCCTTGACCTTCTGAAGAATTTGATCGTGAAGCGGGGCGCCGCGCATTAAAGCTGGCGATGCACCCAACAGCAGAGTCGGCTTTGTTTGCGAAACACAGATCACCCGGTCCCAGTGAACCTGAACCTTGACGGGTTGTTCTCCCGCCCGAATGCTGGAGATACCGAAGAACCCAGCGAGTGCGAAAGCTGAACACACAGCGCACGTATGACGGAACATTGTCCAATCTCCATAAGGGCCTGATATTTACAATTGACGTTCTTACCGGGGAACTCAGGTGGCGGATTATATGTATGCAGATGAATGGCGTCAACAAACTGGAGCGGCAGGTAATGTCCTGATTTGCGACTCAGCACTCGTTCTGTCATGGTGAGTCCGTTCTGCGGGCGAAGGATCGGCAGTTCGCATTTCGACCTGAAGGAACTGCGGGTTCCTCGTCGTCCGCGCGGGACGCCTAAGAATGAAAAGATGAAAGCGCGACTCCTGCCGTCGGCGGGAGGAACCGTAGGATGGCTATCCGTCAGATCGAATATGGAGAGGGAAGTTATCGACATGGCTCCATCTTGGGGTATTATGAAGTCGAAAGCGCACGGGGTGGTTTCATGTCCTCAGCGATGAAAACGCTCTTGCTAAATCCGCCGAGCTTTGACAACTTCGACGGCGGCGCCGGTTCGCGTTGGCCGGCAACCCGCGAGATCGAATCCTTTTGGTATCCGGTGTGGCTCAGCTACCCGGCGGGGATGCTGCCCGGCAGCAGGCTACTGGATGCACCGCCGCACAAAGTCACTGCCGCTGAGACCATCCAACTCGCGCACGAGTATGAGTTCGTGGTGCTTTTCACCTCCACTGTCGGGTTCGAAAGCGATCTCCGCCTGATACGTTGCATGAAAGACGTCAGGCCGGACCTCAAGGTGGCCTTCGTGGGCCCTCCCGTTCAAGTGCGCCCGACGGAAAGCCTCATGGCGAGCGCCGACATGGATTTTGTGGTGCGTGGCGAGTTTGATCATGCGGTGGTGGAATTCGCGCAGGGTAAGCCCCTCCAGGAGATCGGCGGCGTCAGCTATCGGCGAGACGGCCAAGTAGTCCACAACCCGCCGCGCCCTCTGCTGCAAACTGAAGAACTGGACCGGCTCCCTTTCGCCACCGAGGCCTACAAGCGCGATCTGGTGATTGAGAACTATAACGTGCCGTTTCTATTGCACCCCTTCGTTGCTTTTTACACCAGCCGCGGCTGTCCGGCATTGTGCACGTTTTGCCTGTGGCCGCAGACCCTTTCCGGCCATGCCTGGCGCGTCCGCTCCGCCGAAAATGTTGCCCGGGAGATTCGCCAGGCCTCGAAGATGTTTCCGCAGGCGAAAGAGTTTTTCTTTGACGACGACACCTTCAACATTCGCAAGGAGCGGGTGCTGGAACTCTGCGCGAAATTCCGGCCGCTGGGGTTCCGCTGGTCGTGCACGGCGCGCACGCACAGCGATTATGAGACGCTGAAGGCCATGGCCGACGCCGGCGCCCGCTTACTGATCGTCGGGTTCGAATCCGGCGATCCGCAGATCCTCAAGAACATCAAGAAAGGGGCCACCGTGGAAATGGCGCGCACCTTCGCGAGGAATTGCAGGAAGCTGGGGATTGCCATCCACGGTGACTTCATCATCGGCCTGCCTGGTGAGACGAAAGAGTCCATTCAGCGCACGATCGACTTCGCGAAGGAACTCGATACGGAAACCATTCAGGTTTCGATCGCGCACGCTTATCCGGGAACCGAGTTGTATGATTACGCAGTGCGGAACAATTTCCTGGCGAGCGAGGCGCTTGCCGACACGCAGGGCCACCAACTCCCGCACCTTGAGTATCCGGGGCTCCGGCGGGAGGAAATGATGGCGGCGGTCAACCGCTTTTACGACTCCTACTACTTCCGCCCGCGCGTGGTGTGGCGCATCGTACGCAAGGCGTTGTGGGATGCGCATGAACGCCAGCGCCTGTACCACGAAGCCGTCGAGTTCCTCCGCCTGCGTGCAGAGCGCTGGAAGTACGCACGGAAGGCTCCCCCCAAGAAAGGTTTGGCTTTGGCGCCCTCGACCGAGTCGCTGCCGGGCCCAGAGCTCCACACCTAGTGCCGTTCCAACTACTCGGCACTATTTCGCGTGGACCGGCCGGACCGTTACGCGAGACGCCGTTCACCAGATTCTTAGGGGCAGCAAGTTGGAACGGCACTAGGCCCGCATCTATGACGTCGCACAGAATCCTGGTCGTAAAAACCTCCATCTTGGTGATCCTGATCGTGCTCTTCAACTCCCTGGGGAACGTGCTGCTCGGCAAAGGGATGAAGCAGATCGGTGAAGTGAAGGACTGGTCCGCTTCGGCACTGGGCGCATTTTTCGTCAAGACATTCACCAGTGGCTGGATCTGGCTGGGAATCGGCAGCCTCTTGCTCTTTTTCGTTGCCTACCTGCTGGTCCTTTCCTGGGCGGACATCAGCTACGTCTTACCCGCAACCGCCACGGGGTATGCGGTGGTGCCATTGCTGAGCCATTTTTTCCTCCGAGAAGCAGTGACCACATTACGGTGGACGGGAGTGGCGTTGATTTGCGTGGGTGTGGCGTTCGTAAGCCGGACCTCGCCACGCACGACAGGGCAGGGTTAAGCATGCGCACTGCATTGTGCCTCGCCATTCTGGTGCTCGCGGGCACGGGGGGAGACATTGCCGTTGCCCACGTCATGAAGCAGGTTGGGGAGGTGAAGAATTTCACCCCGCGAGCCTTGCTGAGAGTCCTAAGCCGCGCTTTCCGGTTGCGATGGATGTGGCTTGCCCTTGGGCTGATGACGCTGGCGTTTTTGTCGCTGCTGGCCTTGCTCTCCTGGGAAGCTGTCAGCCTCGTGGTTCCGGCCACCGCGCTCAGCTATGTGATTGGCGCGCTGGGTGGGAAATTTCTCCTGGGCGAGCAGTTGAGTCGTGTGCGCTGGGGAGGCATTGTGCTGGTGTCCGTTGGTGTGGCGTTAGTGTGCGCAGGATAAAGGAAACCAGAGGTGTTCGCCACGCTACTGAGATACATCGTTCTGGTGGGAGCGGCCCTGCCTTTCGCGTACTTCCTGGTAGCCATCTATTCTGCGTGGAGCTTTTCCCGCAGGCCTCGCAAGGACCCAGCCGGCCCCACGCCGCCAGTCAGCATTCTGAAGCCAGTGGCGGGGTTGGAGCGCGAAGCTTACGAAAACTTCGCCAGTTTCTGCCGACAGGACTACCCGGAGTACGAGATCCTCTTTGGCGTTGCCGACGAAGAAGACCCCGCAATTCCCACCATCCAGAAGCTGATCCAAGACTTCCCTCACCTGCCCATCCGCTTGCTGATCTGTAAAGGGAAGAAGGGATCGAACCCCAAAGTAAGCAAGCTCTGCCACCTGGTGCGGGAGGCGCGGCATGACCTGCTGGTGATCTCCGACAGCGACGTCCGCGTCGCCCCCGACTACTTGCGCGCGATAGTTTCACCCCTCCGCGAGACACATGTGGGCGCCGTCACCTGCCTGTACTCAGGGATAGCGGAAGGCCGCCTGTGGTCCGAGATGGAGGCGCTATACCTGACTTCTGATTTCCTTGCCGGGGTCCTGGTGGCACGGCAGTTGGAAGGCGTGAAGTTCGCTCTGGGCGCCACGATGGCCATTACCCGTGAGCGCTTGGCCGAGATTGGCGGTTTCGAAGCGCTGGCCGACTCGGCCGCTGATGACTTTGAATTGGGAAATCGCATTGCCGCACGTGGGTATCGGGTTGAGTTGCTTGCTTGCTCGGTGAAGACGGTGTGTGCCTCCCGCACGGCACGGGATTTCTTTGAGCACCATATACGCTGGACGCTGATTATCCGCCATTCCCGTCCTGGGGGATATTGGGGGCTTCTGTTCACGCAGGGCCTGCCCTGGTCAGTCGCTGCCGCCATAGCAGCCCCTACGCGAACCGTAGCAGTTGCCTACCTGGGGACATATTTGCTGCTGCGTCTAGCTGTGGTTTTCGCCGTGGGTGTGTGGGGACTGAGAGATCAAGTTGCGCGACGAAAGTGGTGGTTAGTTCCGCTCCGCGACGCGCTCGCCTTCCTAATTTGGCTTGCCGGCTTCTTCCAGAACCGCATTCATTGGCGTGGAGTGGAATACTACATTCACGAAGGCCGCCTGATCCCGACCGCCTCACGCGGGGGCACCGTTGAGGAGTGAAGCCCCGCCCTTCTTGGGATCCATCTCTCAGCAGGGTGCTGAAAGATGCCCGTAGAGGCGACCTTTCCTGTAGCGGGTCGCTGTCAGAGTAATGTGCAGCGTTCACTAGCGTGGGAGGAGCTGGCTTGAGCCTGTCCCGCCGATTCCTTCGCCCCATGACTCCCGTGGGGACTGAGGAGGCATCCCATCGTCATGGCGCTGGAGGCGGTGTAGCGGCAGTGGTCGCCGCTTCGGGCTTATTCTTCTCGATCGTCTCGATCATCGCCTTTTCCGACTTCTCGCTCGCGTCGTATCCCCACCCCTTCAAGCGCACGACGCCTTTGGCATCCACCACCCAGTTCTGCGGAACGCCAACCCCATGGAGTGTATCCTGGACATACGAGGACGCCAGGAGGACGGGGAACGTCAATTTGTGCTCTTTCATGAAGGCTTCGGCGAGCCCGGGATTCTCGTCGATGTTCAAGGTCAGCAGTTGGATCTCGGACCGATTCTTGTACTGGTCGTAAAGCTTTTGGAAGCGAGGCAACTCCTCGCGGCATCCCCCTCACCACGTAGCCCAGAAGTTGAGGAGGATTTCCTTGCCTTTCAAGTCGGCGAGGCGCCAGGTCTTGCCCTGTAGGTCGGTGAGCTCGAAGGTAGCCAGAGGTTCATTCGCTTTCTCCCAGATAAGCTGGGATTTCGCCGCGAGCTCCGCTGCCGGCCGCGCATACCAGGTCTTCCACCCTTCTTCGGTCCCTCCCAGGCTGTTCCAAAGCTTTAGCGCATTATCGGCCAGCTCGTCCTTCTCGCCCGTCTCGGGTTTAGTGCCGGCCTGAAGGCGTGTCAGCAGGGCATTCTCGTAGTAGGCCATGGCATCGAGCTTGCGATTCTGGAGTTCCGCCAGGCGGGCCATCAACCCCCAATAGGAGGCTTCTTGGGAAGAGCACTCCTTCTTGCGACCTTCCTTGTCGCCCGCCAGCGACTTCATCTCTTGCAGGCGCATGTCGAGCCAGGCAAGTTCCGCCTGCGCCTTCTCGGCCTGCCCCAATCTCAGGTACCCGTCGATCTCGAACCCCAGCCCTTGCAGGCGCTGGGGGGCGCGGTAAAAATTCATGCGGTCGACATTCTGCTTGTTGGCGTAGAGGTCGGACTGGGGCTCCTTGGCTTCGACCTCCAACTGTTCCAGCCCCTTCCGCGCCATTTCCACCAGGCGTTCCGGTTGAATCCCTTTCTTCGAGAGGACTTCTGCAATGCCGAAGAAGACACGGGACTCGGGACCTTGAGGGTCGGCGTTGGCCTCTGCGACCTGGAACGCCTTATCGAGGGTGGCCACAACTTCGCTGATCGGCACGTCATCCAGATTCTTAACCGCGTTCAAGCAGTCCCACCACATCACGGTGGCTTGGGGACGCTGCTTCACCCATTCCGCGCTCTCCTTGAGAAGATCGCGGTAATAAGCCTTCTTCTTCTCAGGGGGGTCATCCACCTTCGGAGAGGGGTGGTCCTTGAACCACTTCTGCCGCTCAGCCAACTCCCGCCGCGTCGAGAAGCGGCGCTGGCGCTCCTCTCGCGCCCAGTCAGACTGTTTTTGATCGTTCACGAGCCTGTAGCCTTCTTCCAGTGCTTCGTACCATTGCCGCTTGTCCTGGAGGTTGAGCGCGCGGATGCGCAGTAAGTCCTCGCCGACCTGCTTGCGAAGCCGATCGTATTCGGTAGGAGGTCGCCCCTTGAACTCCAGTGACCACAGGGTCTTGTAGGCGCTCACGGCGTCGGGGTCGGACCGCGTTCGCAGCAGCTCACGCAGCTTTTGCGCGTTCTGCCGGATAGATTCCCGGTCGTCAAGGCGCGAGAGCCGTCCGTAGCCTTCCAGCGCCGCCGGGCAGAGACCCAGGAAGGTCTTGATGTGAGAAACGGCTTGGTCCTTATTCGTGAAGTTCGGGGAAGTGTAAACCTCCACCAGCGACAGGTGTGGCCACGCAAACTTCGCATCCTTCTCGATGGCGCTTTCAAACAGCTTGATCGCTTCCGGCGTTCGACGGCCGACGAGCTTCAGGCCGTACAGATACGCCGACGCCACGTTTTCCGGGTGCTGCTCGTGACGAGCCTTGTACTCCTCGATCATTCTGTCTCGGTCGGGCATCTCGGACTGGAAGCTGATGTACACCCGCTGCACGAACAGGTCGTCAGGAAATTGACGTAACAGCGCCTCAATTTTGGCGAGCTTTTGTTCGCGAAACTGCTTCTCGGTCTGATCGGGCCTGGCATAGGAAGGCAGTTCATCCAGGGCTGCCTTCACAACCGGCGAAGGCCCGCACGCGTCCACGGCCTGTGCCCGCAGCCCTTGTGGAGCGAAACCAATTACCAACGCCGTCAGGATGCACCACAACGCCCCGCCCCTTCGCGTGCAAGCTTTATTCGCTGCCATGTCGTCCTCCGAGGGGAAAGCTCCAAATAGCAACCCAGTCGAAATCGTACACCTGAAATTGCGGGAACCAAGCCGGGACTTGGGTAGTGACGCATTTTGGTTTTGTAGCGCCGGGCTTTAGCCCGGCATCTGCCGCCCTCCCGACGATGTCGGGACAGGTTCCGGGCGGCGCTACATCAAAATGAGTCACTACCGGGACTTCCATCGCTTTAGACGAAGAGGCCGCCAAAAGGTAAGCCGAACACCTCGCGACGGCGCAAGGGAAACGAAAGGCGTCAAGAATCATGTGGCCGCGCCAACCGCCGCGCAGAGCAAACGCACAATAAAGCGTGGGAAACCCTCTACCTCCAGGCAGGGTAACCGCAAAGCTAGCCAGACATGACTCAGGAGGAGTATCCTTTCAGGCTCTAGACAGCCGGAGATGGTAGCCTCGGTAAGGAGGGAGTGTGAAAATGCGCGTGCGCGTAACTACGTTGATCGCCATGGTCGCCGGGCTAGGGCTGGCCCTCTGGGCTCAAGTATCGTACCGCGTCTGGCCTTCGACTCCCCCGGCGGGCTGTCCTTTCAAACTCTCGCGGTCGATCGTGGGTATCGCCTTCACTGGTAGGCACACACACTACGCCAACGCAGACACTTGGTATCCGTCGTGGGCCACCGACGGCAACATGTATTCACCCTGGACCGACGGCAAAGTCGGCGATGTCAGCTCAAGCTCCGGGGGCCCAAAAGCGACGACAGGTAATGCCACCATCGTCGGTGATGATCCGCTCAGCCTGAAGATCATTGACGTTGCCGTGTTTCCCGGTGACCCGACGCCGTACGGAGGGCGTTATCCTTGCGGCAGCCTTGTGTACGACGGTGTGTGGTATTACGGCACCTACTGCCTTATGGACACGGATGGCGACCCCGGCAAGGGGCTCAACTGGGATGTGTTGGGGCCTTTTGTAGGTTTCCGCTACTCAACTGACTTTGGCAAGACTTGGCACGACGCCCCTCATACTCCGGCTCACCCGCTGTTTGGAGAGCCAGACAAACCCGGCGGCAAAGTGAAAATGGGTTCGCCGCATTTTGTGGATTTTGGCCGGAACATGCAATACTCGCCGGACGGCAAGGCCTATCTGGTCGGGCACGGGGCCGTCGATCCCGACCCCAAACCGCGTGAGGCGAATCTCAGTTGGATCACCGGAGACCAGATCTACTTGGCTCGCGTCATGCCAAGCGTCCAGAATATGAACGACCGCGCGAAGTACGAATTCTTCGCCGGCCAGGATGTTGCCGGGCGGCCGATCTGGAGCCACGACTTCTCCAGGATAAAGCCCCTGGTGGATTGGAACAACAACGCCGGCTGCGTCACCATGACCTACAACGCGCCGCTGAAGAAGTACTTGATGGCAATCACCGACGGCGGCAACACAATCTCAAAGTTCAACACCTACATCCTCGAGTCGGATCAAATTACGGGGCCGTGGAAACTGGTGGTCTACATGCGGCATTTCGGCGAGCAAGCTTACTTCGTCAACATTCCCTCGAAGTTCATCAGCAGCGACGGCCGCACTGCCTGGCTCTGCTACGCTGCCAATTTCACCAACGGCTATTTGCACACCAATTACCGCTCGGATCCACCCGGCGGCGGATACGGGATGACCCTTCAGGAAATCCGCCTGCTGGCGCCATCGGAGGCCCGTGCCACCGGTTACCGCTAAAGGAGGAGCATCTATCGTGCAACCAACCCATCGACGAGACTTTCTCAAGCGGCTCGCGGCAGCCATCCCTGCTTCGGCGATCCTTTCCAACCATTATGCAATGGCAGCTCCCCTGCGCAAGAAGGTCAAGATCACCGACGTGAAATGTATCGTGGTCAAGGGTACTGCTCCCTGGAACATGATCAAGATCGAGACCGATAGCGGGCTCGTGGGCATTGGTGAGTCCTACTGGGGGCGCGGGGTCAAGGACATAGTGCTGGGTTACCTCCGCGAGCAGGTCATTGGGGCAGATCCCCTCGATGTCGAGCCACTCTACACCAAGATGATGAAGTACTCCGGGGGGGCAGGCGCCATTGCCGGAGTGACGGTGACCGCCATCAGCGGGGTCGAAATTGCTCTGTGGGATTTAGCCGGGAAGATTCTCAATGCCCCTGTCTGTAAGCTCTTGGGTGGCCAATACCGGGAGGGCGTCCGGGCCTACTGGACGAATCAGCCGGCGGATGCGCTCGACCCGGCCTCCTGCCGCGAGTTTGCGGCGATGATTAAGAGTCATCCTTACCACATCACCGCCATCAAGTCCCAAGCGGACTCCTTTCCCCAACAGTACGATCCCCAGTTTCGCGAGCCCGGCCACGAACCCAATAGCCGCCACTTGACTCGCAAAGACCTCTCCCGGATTGCCCAGGGGTTTGCGAATCTGCGCGAGGCGGTGGGCGAAGACATCGATATCGCCGTGCATTGCCATTGGGAGTTCGATTGGATCGACGCTTTGGAACTGGCTCGCACCGTGGCGCCCATCAAGCCCATGTGGCTGGAAGACCCGATGCCGCCCGAGTTCTCCGAATCCTGGGTCAAGTTAACTCAGGCCTCTCCAGTGCCGATCCTGATGGGAGAAAACCTCTATAAACGACAAGGGTTTCAGCCGTTTATTGTGAACCAGGGGTGTCACCTCATCCAGATTGACATCCCCAAGGCTGGTGGCTTGCTGGAATCGAAGAAAATTGCTGACTTGGCCGACCTCTATTACATCCCCGTCTGCGCGCACAATGCGGCCAGCCCGGTGGGCACACTGGCATCGGCCCATTGCGCGGCGTCTATCCGCGACTTCCGGTGCCACGAGCTTGCGCTCGGACTCCAACCTGCCAGCGAAAACTGGGAGAAATTCGTGGTCTACGATGGACCTATCGTCAAAGACGGAAAGATTCGGATCCTGGATAAGCCCGGTCTGGGCGTCGAGCTCAACGAAGACCACGTCCGCGCCCACCTGGCTCCCGGCGAACAATGGTGGGGATAGGTCGGCCGTTCGTATCTGGGGCGCCGGCTCAGGAACGTATTCCACCGATCAACGCAGCAGAAAGCCATGGCGGAGTTCGTCCGTCGGGTCGATCAAGAACTCGTGGCGTCCTGTGATGTGTGCAGTGCCTTCTACCTCCGGGATGATGGCGTTGTAGGGACCAAACCTCGTCGTCTTCACCACACGTCCAATGAACGTGCTGCCGATGATGCTTTCGATGACGACGGGTTCATTGATGCGGACTTGGCCGCGCGCGTGATGGATCGCCAGCCGACCACTTACACCTGTGCCGGTGGGCGACCGGTCTACCTCCCCCTCGGCGAAGACGCACACATTGCGGCTGTGGCTGCCGGGAGTTTGAGCGGGCCCGATAAAGATTGTGCCGTAGAGGAAACTCAAGTCTTGCTCAAATGGGTGGAGGACGGGTCTCGCGGCCATTATGGCGCGCTTGATCGCCATTCCTTTTTCAATTAGCGCGCGAAAAACCCCCGGGGTGCAGGTAAGTCCCACATGCTCGGCCTGAACGTAAGCGTAGAACGCGCCCCCAAAGGCCAAGTCGAAGCGCACGCAGCCCACACCCGCCACGTCCACTGATTCATCCAACCCCAGAACAAAAGACGGTACGTTGTGGAAGTAGACGCTCTTCACTTTCCCCTCGCTCACCCTGGCGTGGGCAGTTACAAGTCCCGCAGGCGTGTCAATTCTCAGAGTCGTTTCCGGAGAGGTCATAGGGAACATGCCTCCCTCCAGAACCACTTTGGTGAGCCCGATAATCCCGTGACCGCACATGGTGCTGAAGCCCTCGTTATGGATAAAGAGAACCCCCAGGTCGGCTTCCTGCGAAACGGGTGGGAGGATAATGCCGCCATACATGTCCGCGTGACCGCGCGGTTCCCACATCAGCGCGCTCCGCAGGTGGTCGAGCTTCTCTTTCGCGTACCGCCGTTTTGCCAGGATGGTGCGGCCGGGCAAATCAGGAAAGCCGGACGTAATCACCCGAAACGGCTCACCTTCCGTGTGGGCGTCGATCGTGGTGATTCTTTGCCAGTGAGCAGGAGGATTCCAATCGGATATTTCCATCGTACTATCACCCCCACTGAACACTCAGAACTAACTACCCAGGGAGCATGCAACAGCCCCTTGCCAATGCAGACCGAAGCAAAAGGCAGTGGTCCCAAGGTTATGGTCTTTTTCGTGCAAAAGCGTGTGCCCGCATTACTCGCGCAGAAGGCGAAGGAAGAAGAGGCGGCAGGAAGAACCGTTGGCCGTGGAACAATGTAGAACGCTGGACTTTAACTTTTCAACTTCTTCGACTCTTCGACGGTCGAAAAAGTTGAAGAAGTCCAAGAGTTGAAAGATGAACGGTCAAACCCCCTTGCGCAACGCCCCTTCGACCGCCGAACAGAAGGTGTCGATCTCTCCCAGGGTTGTATACACATTGGGGGTAATGCGAATGCCGGTAAACTCGGCGTGCCCCAAAGGGGTAACGAGAATGCGGTACTTGTCCCAGAGGTACGCGCCGAGCTTCCCCGGGTCGAGTCCCTCCACGTTGAAATGCCCCATTCCGCAGGACTGCTGGGGGTCGAAGCTGGTCAGAATCTTCACGCGCGGGTTCTCGGCAAGTCGGCGGGCCCAGCGATCTTTGAGGAAGCGCAGCCGCGCGGCCTTCCTCTCTATTCCGATCGCCTCATGGAAAGTCAGAGCCTCCCCGATGGCATTGTGGATGGCCACCGGGTGCGTGCCAATCATCTCAAACTTGCGAATATTGTTCCGCATTTCTTCCGGGGACCCCATCAAGGACCAAAGTCGCGGTATCTTCTCTTTCCTGACGTAAAGGAATCCCGTGCCTTGAGGAGCGAGAAGCCATTTATGCAGACTCGTGCCGTAATAATCACAGTCCAGGTCGGTGACGTGGAAAGGAAAGTGCGCGAAGGCGTGTGCGCCATCCACAATCGTTTCAATGCCGCGGCTGCGGGCCATCTGGCAGATCTTCTTGACGGGGAAAATCTGCCCTGTAAAGAAGGTCATATGACAAAAATGAATCACCCGCGTGCGCGGCGTGATCGCCTTCTCGAACCGGTCACAGAGGTCATCCAGGGACGGGGGAGGAATAGGGAATGAGATCAGCTTGAGGACAATCCCGTCCCGCCTTGCCCGCTGGCGCCAGCTGGTCAACATGCTCCCGTAGTCCTGATTGGTGGTAAGGACCTCGTCGCCAGGCTTCATCTCGAGGCCGAATTGACAGATTTCTAGCGACTCGCTGGTATTGCGCGTGATGGCCATCTCTTCGGGGTCGCAACCGAAGTTCTCGGCCAAGCGTCGCCGAATCGTCTCCACCTGGCCCTCCAGCATGCCCGAGTTCATGGCCGGATTCAGATTGATGAACTCGAGATACCGTCGCAGGGCATCCTCGACAACCCGAGGAGAAGGAGAGACCGTGCCATTATTGAGGTTGATAATCGTGCGATCGACGGTGAAGGCATTTTGAATTTGGCCCCAGAAGTCCTCGTCCGCCGCCAAGCTGGCTGCGGGCTGGCCGGCGGCTTCCTTCCCGGCCGCGAGGATCCGGGCCACCCCATCGTCGCGGAAAGCGGGAAGAACTGCAACACTCACGCCTCCGGCGGTTCGCAAGAATGTTCGCCGATTCATAGAAGCACACCTCCTTGTGCCACCGGGGACCTTCGTTCGGGCAAGCCGGATACGCCCGCCTCTGTCAAAGTCGCGGGTCCGTGAGTCTCTCCCCGCTCGTGCCGTTCCAACTTACTCAGGCTATAAATCAGCCCCCTCTGCCGCGCCCCGGCTGCAACTGCGTCGGCCAAGGTGAGTACGCGGAAATAGTTGGAACGGCACTCGTCGATCGCCCGGGGTCTTCATTGGCCCGGCGATTATACCCCCGCAGGCTTGCACCTCGGTTGCCGAATCTTGTGTGCAATCGAGACCTGCCTTGGATGGACATTCCGGTTGAAACCTCTTGCCTGCTGGCATAGCATAGGCTCCCTACTTGGCGGACAAATGCTTCAGCCACGGGGAGGACTTATGAAAAAGTTTTTCTTGATGGCCCTCATCCTTCTGGGCCTGCTGTCTGCGAGTTACGCACAGGCGCCGTCGCAGCCCAAAGATTACACTGTGCACATCGTTGGTTACGCGCACATCGACATGGCGTGGTTGTGGCGTTGGGAAGAGTCCACCTACGATATTATGTACAACACCTTCCGCAACCAGCTTCGCCTGATGGACCAGTATCCTGACTTCACTTACGCCCAGGACCAAGCGCTTGTCTACGAGATGATGGAGCGCTACTATCCCGACATCTTCAAAGGCATCGTGGAAAAAGTCAGGACTCGCAACTGGATTCCGGTGAGTTCCTCCTGGACGCAGCTCGACGAAAACATGCCCGACGGTGAGTCCATTGCCCGCCAGTTCCTTTACGGCCAGAAATACACGAAGGAGAAGTTCGGCCACTATGTGCGCGTGGCCTGGCAGCCGGATGTTTTTGGCCATCCGTATTCGATGCCCCAGATCGCCCGGAAAGCCGGCGTGGAATTCTACCTCTTCGGCCGTCCCAGCAATCCGCAGCGGCCCCCGATCTTCTGGTGGCAGGGATTGGACGGGACGCGCGTCATCGGCTACAACCCGCCCGGCTGGTACACGCAGCCCGTGGACCACGAGCACATGACTGTGCTCGCCATGCGCGACGCCCAGAGAATGGGTGTGAAGAACATCCTGGTACTGTTTGGCGAGGGAGACCACGGGGGCGGTCCGAATCCTAACGACGTGGCAGGCATCGCCAAGCTGAATGCCTCTCCCAATGATGTCCGCGTAAAGCCCACCGACGTCGATGAGTACCTCGACCTGCTGCTGACCGAGAAGAAAGATCTCCCCGTTTGGGACGGTGAGCACAACCCGGCGTTCGAGGGCTGCTATACGTCGCAGGTCGAGATGAAACGGAACAATCGGCTTGCCGAACGGCTTTTGATGGCCGCTGAGACCATGTCCGAATTGGCTGTCTTTAACCGCTACAGGGATTTCTACCCCATTCGGGATGTCACAGAGGCCTGGAAGCTGACGCTCCTGAACGAAACTCATGACCTGCTGCCGGGTTCCGGCATTGGGCCCATTTACAAGGACGCGGCGAGACAATATCAGGAGATTTTCGAGCGCGGCCGCCGTGCCCTGGACTTTTCGCTGCAAAGTATCGGTCTCCAGGTTGACACGCGCGGCGAGGGCATTCCCGTGGTGGTTTACAACCCGCAATCTTGGGACCGCACGGATCTGGTGACGGCTGAAGTCTCAGCCTTCACGCTGCCGGCGTCGCTGGTGGCAACCCACGGCGCGGAGACCGTGCCGGTCCAAATCCTCAAGCCTCCTGTCCGCGAAGGGAGCCGCGAGCGGGCCACGATTGGCTTCGTCGCGCAGAAGGTCCCTCAGATGGGGCTGAAGCTTTACCGCATTTTGCCTGCCAACGCCAAACGTTCTGCGCCCGCAAGCACGCTCGCAGCCGGCACGCGCCCGCGGCCATTCCTCGAGAACGAGTTCCTGCGCGTCGAATTCAATCCCAATACGGGCAACATCGCCCACCTCTACGACAAGCAGGCCAAGCGAGAGGCTTTCCGCGGGGAGGGTAACTTCCTGGTGGCGCTCGAGGATACGGCCGAACAAGCCCGGAAGATTTCTCCCGAGTATGCCGGCCCAGCCTGGAATATCGGACTGACCGGGACCAAGTGGGACGTAGACAGAGCCGAAAAGGTTGAATTGATCGAGCAAGGGCCGGTGCGGGCGACGATCCGCGTAGTGCATCGGTTTCGCAACTCGGAATTCGTTCAGGACGTTAGCCTGCTCGCTGGTGTGCCCCGGGTCGATGTCCAGATGACTATGGACTGGAACGAACGCACCACCTTCCTGAAGGCGGGCTTCCCTATCCCGCTTCGCGGGACTGCAGTCGCCGCCGAGATACCTTACGGCGCCATCGAGCGCGAGCAGACGGGCAAGGAAATGGTCATGGGCAAGTGGGTTGACATTTCCGATGCGAATTATGGCGTGGCAGTCCTCAACAACGGCCGCCACGGCTTCGATGCTCAAGACAACGTGATCCGCCTCTCGGTGATTCGTGGCCCCTGGGGCCCTGATCCCCGCGCGGACGAAGGCCAGCACAGCTTTGGCTACTCGATATACCCGCATCGAGGCGGGTGGCGTGAGGGCAAGGTAGAGCTCCAGGCGCTGGCGTTCAACTCTCCGCTGCTTGCCCTCCAAGAGCCCATCCACACGAGTCCGCAGGAGCAGTGGGCCGGGAAGAAGGGCGGATTGCCCGATGAATATTCATTTGTCAAAACTGCCAGCGACCACGTCCTTCTCTACACACTGAAGCAAATGGAAGGCTTTTTCGATACGGACCCCATCCTGCGGTTCTTCGAGTACGAGGGGCGCGAGGGAGACGTCTCTGTGCAGTTGCCGTTCAAAGTCCGTGCCGTCGAAACTAACTTGCTGGAGGAAACCACGGGACCTATCGGCGAGGGCGAGACAATTCAGTTCCACATGAAACCGTGGGAAATCAAGTCGATTCGGCTGACCCCGATCCGTCAATAACAGGAGGCACCTCGCAGGCAGCATAGGCTGGCGCAGAGGGTTCGCTCTGCGGGAATTTGTGAGTGGTGATTTGTGATTGGTGAATTAGGAGGCCGCGAACGACCCGCAGCGCGAGGAAGGCCGTTGCCACGCGCAAATTACAGATCACCAATCACCAATCGCAAATGCGGAGGGTGCCAGGAGGGAATCTTATGACCGCAAGTGTAGGCTGGGGCATCGCCGGCGTTTTGTTGGGTGGTTTGTTGAACGGCACTTGGGTTCTGCCCATGAAGCGCCAGCGCGCCTGGCATTGGGAGAATAGTTGGCTCGTCTATTCCGTGGCGGGCCTGACAGTTCTGCCCTGGGCGGCGGCGCTGGCGGCGGTGCCACAACTGAACGACGTCTTCCATCGTACCTCGGGGCTGACGCTGATCAAGGTACTGGTTTTCGGATTCGGCTGGGGAATCGGCTCCGTTCTTTTCGGTCTGGGCGTCAGTCGCCTGGGGTTGGCTGTGGGATACGGCATCATCTTAGGCCTTATCGCGCCCATTGGCACGTTCCTCCCCTTGGTCGTTTTGCATCCGGAGCGCCTGTGGACGCGGCAAGGCCAAGCCTTGATAGCGGGAACGCTGCTGGTGATCGTGGGTATCGTTTTCCTGGCCGTTGCCGGGCGACGGCGTGAGCGGGAAGCGCAGACTCTAGCTCCTATGATCCAGTCCGGGTTTCTGGCCGGGTTGGTGATCTGCCTCCTCTCGGGAATTTTCTCGCCCATGCTGAACTTCAGCTTCGTCTTCGGCCAGGAGTTGCAGCAGCAGGCGCTTGCCTCGGGCGCGCGCCCCAGCATGGCCCCCAATGCGATTTGGTCGTTGGCGCTGGCCGCCGGCTTTGTGGCCAACGCAGGCTACTGCGTTTACCTGCTGCAAAAAAACCGGACTTGGCGCCTCTTCTCCCCGTCCAACACGCCCGGCAGCTACTGGATCGGCGGAAGCCTGATGGGGGTGGTTTGTTTCGGGAGCTTTCTAGCCTACGGCATCGGTGCGACCACCCTGGGCCCCCTCGGGGGCATCGTCGGCTGGCCCCTGTTTATGTCGATGAGCCTCATCACCTCCAATTTTTGGGGAGCTCTGACCGGTGAATGGGTGGGAGCGAGCCGGCGTTCGTATGGCTATTCCCTCGTTGGCATCGCTTTTCTGATCGTGGCCATCACTGTCATCTCCCGGGGAGGCAGTTTCTAGTGACGCCTGCATTTCATCCTGACGGCAGTGGATGTCAGGGGACGGCTTGGGCCGTGCCAGAAAGAGGTCGACGCTCGCCCGGATTGCGTCTGCGACAAACCACTCGAGACACTCAGCGCTGTCGCCGCAGTAGCGGCCTTCTTCCAGGTGGTGATCGCCCGCATGAGCTACACGTAGTGATATAAGCTTTCCCGTCAAGACAGAGATTCATTTTTCTGTTAAAATGGCACCGTGAAACGGAAAACCACTGTCTACTTGGAGGATGGCCTTCTGCGCGCCCTGAAGGTTGCCGCGGCTCGCTCCGGCCAGCGCGAATACCAAGTGGTCGAGCAAGCGTTGCGCGCTTACCTGGGCATGCAGCTCCTAGAAAAGGTGGGATCGCGGTCTGCCCTGGGTGAAAAAGAGGCACTGGCTCTGGCCTACGGCGAATTACACCGGAGTCGAACGGCTTAAGTGTACCGCGTGGTTCTGAACCCTGGCGTGCTCATCGCCGCCTTGATCTCCGCCAAAGGTGCCCCGCGGGCACTCGTGCGGGCCTGGATGGACGGCGCCTTTGAACTCCTTCTATCCCCCAACCTTCTGGCTGAACTCGCCCGAGTCCTCGCGCGCCCAAAGTTTCGCCGTTACGTTGGCGAGCGCGAGGTGCAAGCTTACGTTGCCCTTCTTCAGCGCTTTGCGACACTGTGCGCCGACGTGGAGTCTCCAGCCCGACTCTGTCCCGATCCTGGGGACCACTATCTCCTTGCCCTTGCGCGCTCCTACGCCGCCGACTTCCTGGTTTCAGGCGACCCGGACCTTTGTCAGCTGAAGGACACTGCCCCACCCGTTTTGACCCCCCGAGCGCTCTTGAACCGATTGCGGTAGAAAGATGTCCTCGTCGGCTGGACTGCGTGTAGGAGTGGACCGAATAAGCACTGACCTAGGCCGGTCGCCGGCTACATGAGGAGCTGGGAGATTATTCGTGCAAAGGACTCTCGCCAATATCTATGACGCGGCAGGCCCGATCCCGCGCAGGGGACTCTCAAGCAGGCCGAGGCACAACGAGCCATTCCTGAATCGGCTAATTGGGGCAAACGCCAGACCTACAAAGCGACGCGTTTGAAAATGAGGCCGCCGAGCATGGCCATCAGTGCCCCGACGTCCAGCCAGGCAAACCAATCGCCGTACCGCGTATAAAGCGTGGCATCGTGGCGGACAGGAACTGCCGCAGTGACAAGAGCAAAGGGACAGGACAGCGAAGCAATCCCGAAAGCGGCGAGGCCTGAGATGCGAGGAGCGCGCAGCAGGACGGGAAGCGCTGCCAGCCAGATAAGCCACCACACCGGATGCAGGCCGGTGCCGAAGAACAACATTCCGGAGGACGCAAGCAGCGCGCAGATAGCCCCCATGGCCATCTTTGTCCGGTCAATGTATGAGGCCATTAAGAAGCCTCCCTAGGGGACAGCGGCACCCACCCCAGCCCTTTGCAGGAACGTGCGTCGCCTGATTGCCCTGAGCCTTTTTGCCATCTCCAGTCACTCCGGATGCCAATTTGCCCAGCTACGGGCTCGGAGGCGAAGCGATGATTCGTACGGTCAGAATTTCGTGCGGCCGCAGCTTCACTGCGAGCGAATGCTCCGACACCGGGACCTCTACTTGGTTTTCCTCAACGGCGTTGGTCAGCCACGCGCGTTTGAGCTCGAACAGAGGGAAATTCAAACGCGCCGTCGCCGAACGTCCTCCAACCTCCAGCAAGCGGAGGATTGAGCCTTGGCCGTCCTCAGCGGCTTTCCAGTTCTCGACGACTACGTTGGGCGCATCCAACGCGAGGAAGCTGCTTGGCGCCGGTGAGAGCGGCCTTTGAGGATTCCCGAACTTGTCCGTGTCGAGGAGGTGTCCGATCTCGAGTGGCGTCATCGCCTCACGGCCGACGCGCGCCAGAGATTCCGGCGAGAGTTCCTCGCCGCTGGTCAGAACATATCGGAACGTATAGTCGCCACTTTGGACTCGCCGGAAATCCGTGTGCCAGTAATTGTTCATTACGTAGGAAAAGACCGTCGCGGTCCTGGGTTCAAACTGCTCCGGCCAGAGGCCACGGTTGATGTCACCCAGAGTCACCAACGGCGCATCTATGGGAACCAATCCCACCGCAAACCCAGGCCCAGCGACCTTAACCCAGTGCTGCACGCTGAACCACTCGCGGCCTGCTCCCTTCAGTAAGTCGCGCTGGGGGTCAACCCAGCCGTTCTGGATCTCGTAACTGAAAGCCGGCTGCGGCGCGGCAAACGCAAAAGCGAAATAAACGGCTTCCTTGTTCCGCACTGGCTCCTTGTGCAGCCGATTAATGAACTCGATCTTCTTCTCGTCATCAAACAGGATGACGTCGGTCTCGATGGAGGGCGCCTGCGGGCCGCTGCTCTGGTAGCTCAGAATCTGACCGAAGGAAGTCTTGCGGAGGCTGGTGACCCGGGCAGCGCCCGACGTGCCAACCGTCAACTTGGCAAGCGGCAGCGCCTTGCGAAGGTAAACGATCTGCGTGAGCGTTTCATCGCCTCCGGCGACGTAGAGATACTGATTCAAGCGGTAGAGGCCGGCTCCATCCACCAGCTCCCGATTGAGTTGCTTATCAAAAAGACTTCTCACACCTCCGGTGGCTGTGTCTATCTCGATTCGATAAAACGTGTTTTCGATCGTGGTGTTAAGGGGCAGCGGGATTTCCCCCGCCGGCGCAGGCGCTCGTCCGGGTGCGCTCACAATCGGATAGCACTTGTACCCCAAAGAGGGAACGCCGCGGGCGAAAAACCGCACGTGGTCGTATTCCGGTTGATGCCTCAGCACTTCCACCGGAACCGGGGTCATCTCCGGGAACTCAGTTATGACCCGGTTGGCGTCGAGGTCTGTCTCCACCAGCCCGCTGCGAGTCCAGCTCAAGGGGTTGAACACGATGAGGGCTGGTGCCGGCACGTAAATCTGGTCGGCAAGCTGGCTAAGGGATTGATCCACGATGGCGTTCACCATCTCGCGACCCTCCACCGCAAACTGGTCTTTGGTGGCCAGTTGCCGAACTGACTCCTCACTTTCGGGGCGGGAGTAGCCGCCCCACGACGTGAAAGTGTGTTCGGCATAGAGAATCAGGTCTCGCCACATCCGCCGGATCTGCTCCTTAGGACCCGCGACGGCCTTCTGCACATACGCGCCAATGGTCGCAAGCTTTTCCGCCGAAGGTGCGCGCTGCTGGCTCGACCGATTGATGGCGCCGTACCACGCATCGGTACCGAGACCGTCTTCCCAATAGGGTCCGCCATCTCCCACCACCGTCTCCAGCGCCGGGCCAAAGTGCTGTTCGATGTATTGGAAGTACTCCGGGAAGGTCGCAAAGATCATCTTCGGATATGCGTATTGCGAGTTCCATTTCCTCAGAAAGTCCGGCTCTCCTGGAATGAGATCGGTGTTCTCAACCTGGCTGCCAAATATCAGAATTGCGTCCGGCTTGTAGGAGGGAGAATCGAAAGCTTGAAGAAACGTCGGCAAAGATTGACGACAAGCTGGCTCCTGCGCGGGTAATCCGCAGATAAAAGAGAGCTGAAGGTATGTCCGCGAGTAAGCTATGAGGATTTTGCTTCCATCCGGCCCTTGCCACCAGAAAGGCGATTGCTCGTTCCATCGCCCATAAAGCAGGATCGGAGCACGGTCACTGTTGGCAGCCGCGGCAAAATACCTTATGCCCAGGGCATTCAGGATGGAGGCGTAGGACCAAGTGTAGCTGGGGATGTCCGTAATGTTGGCGTAATCAAAGGGGATACCGTTTTCGCGGTGCAACCGGTAGGCGTATCCGGCCGAGCGGATCGCCTCTTCGAGAGTCAAGTAGCCAGTCAATAAGCTGGCGTATTGGACGGGCACTGCTATCTTGTGCTCGCGAACCAGTTTGAGGAATTCCTCCTGGGCGGACGTAGTGCGCGTGGAAAGGTATTGGTCCACGATCCAGGACCCATCCAGGCTAAACCGCATCTCCGGATGCTGTCGGATCTCCTCCAGCAGCTTGTCGATGTTGCGGTTGTGAACCTCGGCAACCTTGGCCTGATAATCCGTATAGCCAATATCCAGATGGGCGTGCGGAACCACGTACAAGGTCCACTTCCGCTTGGGTTCCAGGGCAATTTGCGACTTGTAGGTCCTGCCCTTGACGCGGAGTGTGACCTGACCCAGAGTCTTGCCTGGCAGTTCTGGGATGGCAAACTCAAACCTCTGCTGGCCAAAGTCCCACGTGCTCGACAGCTCCCTTTGGAACTTTTCTCCACCCACCGTAAGTGCGATTGCTCCTCCACGAACTTTCTCGGCCAGCGTTACGGTAAGGTAAGTTAACTCGCAACGCTGGTTTTCTTTCTGGATATAAAAAATCGTTGGCTCGGCTATGACTGGCGGCGGACTCGCTGGCTTGCCACCAGGCTCTTGGGTCAAACGCAGTGCGTCGTAAGCCAGCCACGAGTCGCCGGTTCCATCGTTCGGATCATCCATGGCACTCAGAACCAATCGGTTCTCGCCAGCGCGTAGGTGCGCAGTGGGTAGGACAATTTCGAGCTGGTCTCCGCCATAGATGGGAGAATCGCAGCCGGGGTCGCCAGGGTAGTAACTCAACTTGCGGTGGAAATAGAAAAGGCCGGATTTCCCGTTGATTTCCACCAAGAGATTGGGAACCCGCGAGCCGCGCAGCAAAGCGGAAATCGTCAATCGGTAAGTCCCCTTCGGCCCCGCAAGGTTAAAGACGATGGTATAGGGGTGGGACCTGCCACCCATGGCTTTGTTTTCCGAGCCGGGTTGCCAAGACGGCCAGTCTTTGGCCGGGTCGCTCCGCCCCACAACGAAGGTAGGGTTATAGGCCGGGTCCGAAAGATTTGCTTGGGCATTGAACTCGGCCGACGATTGATCGAACTTGCCGATTTCCCAAAGGATCGCCTCCGCAGCGGCGACGGACCGTGCTGCTACCAGAAGATTGACGGCTAGTCCGAGGATGACAATCAGAGATCTCCGATGGTTGCACATGGTGAAAGCCTCGATGAATATTGCCGGCAATGAAAAACGCTTGACCGGCGAAAGTTGTCAGCATAAGCCGCCGCGAACAACGCTCGCGAAGCTGGAAATCCAGATTCGCGGCGGGGTCCTGGCTGGAGCACGAGCCCTAAGTCGTAGCGAGCTTGGCTCCTGTCGCGCTCAAGGCCCAAACCTGTCCGGCACTTGCGCAGGGCACGCTTAGCGCTACCTATTCCGGTATTAACCCAGCTCGGATTGCCAGCCCCACAGGCGAGAGCCTGTCAAGAAGCGTATCGAACTCCGACCGTTTCATCGGCCCACTGATGAGAAGTGCCTTCCCGGCTTGTTGAACCATCAAAAAGTTGGGCAGCAGCTCCAGCGGCGGCGGGCCGTACGGGGCGGGGTCGAGGGTCACTTCGATGGCTGTCAGGGCCGGTTCGTCCGACAGCACGGGTAGGATATGGGCCGAACCTGAGTGGGTATGGATGAGCGAGTATTCGAACTGGCTGGCAATGCGGCGGTCAAACTCGAACATGAACTCGCGGTATGTCTGGGGCGAAAGGTTGAGCATCGCGTCCGCCTGAAACTGGACGACGGATCCCGGCGCCCAGAGCCCATATTCAAACCGGACCCCATAGCCACTGTGGAAGGGCGGTGTCTCAGCCAGTCGTCGCTTCGCAACGGTGATGAAGATGTCGGTGCAGAGCTCAAGAAGCCGCCGCAGCGGGTCGGCATTATCATAGAAACCCGAATATAACGCCTCAGTCGGGACTGCGGCTTCCACCATATCGAGTGGACCCCGCATCAACGGCTGGCATACGGGAAAGGCCCCCTGGGTCTCCTGCACCAGCACGCGATTGACTTCCAAGAGTTCCCCCAGCCAGGGGTTCGGCTCGTCCCACGATAGGTTGTCGACCTCATCCCAAGTCTGCACTAGCTGATCGGCCCACACACTGGGCCCCACGCGTCGCACGCAGCAGCCGAGAATCGCCTCGGTCCAGCAGCAATCATAAGGTCCCCAACCGTTGATAAAATCGCCTTCCACAAGCGTGCGGGGCCGGATCACTTCCAGGTTGGCCAGCCGATCCAGCATGCCTGGCCTGATCTCAGCCGCTTCTTTCATGATCGTGCCATCTCGAAGGACAAGACTCGGAAACGGTCGCCAATCCTGCCACGGCGCGATCCGCACAAGGGGGCGATCCGTACTTGTGCGGAGCCAGAAGGCCCGGTGGCGTTCCAGGATTTCAGCGATTAGGCTCTCTGGTTCTCCAGGTTTCCCTTGCGATGGGTGACCCCTGCTGATACCGCTTGGCATGTTACCTTTGCCTCCTCAGATAACGGCACGGATTGTCGCACGGCGCGGCGGCCATTACCACGGGATAACAAGCCGCAAGGGGTTCTTCAGATATGCCTAGGAAATTTGCTTGGGGATTGACGTTCCATCGCAGCCTGGTACAACTTGGCGAAGTTCAACCAGGAATCCGACCAGGGATCGAGTGTCGAGGAGCGCCCAGCGCGTGCCCGGACGGATTCCGGTTCCACACTGGTAAACCTCCACTCCCTCCTCGGCCAGCGCGCCTATGGCAGCGTCCATGTCCGCCACCTCAAAGAGAACATGATGGATGCCGCCTCCCTGCTGGTGGAGGAATTCCCAGTAGGCATTGCGTTCGCCCTCGAGCGGCTGAACGAGTTCCAGTTCCACAGCACCGACCTGAGCAAACGCCTGCCGGATCTTTATCCGCTCTTCCCCACCCCGGTAGTAGTATTTGGACTCCGGCCGATTCGGCCATTCGATGAAATGGAACGGCCCAATGCCGAAGAGTGAGGCCAGCATCTTCGTGGCCCGCTCAAGGTCATCAACGACGATGCCGATTTGGACCAGTTTGCTCAGCTTCACTTTAGGAACTAATTCCGCAAGCATGCTCGAGTTCATTCGCAGCCTCCCGGCAGCAGGCTCAGCGCAAGCCGCGCGTTAAGTAAGGTCCGCAGGATCGCACGGCATCGCCCCTTTGCGCGTCCCCGAACCCTCGCTGGCCGTCATCAGCATCTGGATTACGAAACCCACGGCCTTCCGCTCCGTGCTGCCAACGCAAAAAGCGGGCAGCGTCCGCCGATCTTAATGGCGGGCCGGCCCTCCAATCCGTCAACTGACGGACTGCGCTACACGCTGCCCCAAGTCTTGCTTCGCGGCAGTACATAACACGGCGCGCAGCCGGCTGAGCGAGCCTACTCCAGGTGAAAAACCTCTTCCAGCCGCAGGAAGCTCTCGTCAGGCCGCCGGCCTTCCAGGCTCTCGAAGTACTCTGCCATCTCGGCCTGCCAGCGCCGGTTGACGTCGCGCGTGGCCATTCCCGCCAAGGCCTGCGCATAGTCCGGCGTCTCGAAATAGCCGACGAGCAAGCCATCGTCGCGGAGAAACAGCGAGTAATTCTTCCAGCCGGTTTCGCGTAAGGCCTGCAACATCTCGGGCCAGACCGCCTTATGGCGCTCTTTGTATTCCTCCAGCCGGTCCCGTTTCACTCTGACCAAGAAACAGACGCGTTCCATCCCAGCCTCCTATTGAGTTCTGCTTTCCTACGCAATCTTTTCCAACACCATCACCCAGTCCTTAAAAGTTGGCGTAAGGGGAGCTTGCCAGGTGCCCGTCGCGTCTGGCTCGACTTTGCCCAGGTCGCGCTGCTTTCCCGTCGAGGGGTCGAAATAAAACGCCCGGTAGGCAACACCTGACTCGAGGCTTTTCACCCGGGGAGGATCAAACAGCAGGGGAATGAAAATCACCCGCACTTCACCAGGGATACCGGCAGCGTAAAGCAACTCATAATTCTCCTGGCTCCAGTGCGGCTCCGCCCACTCCGGGTGAGGCTCGAACCGCCACCACGCGTAGCGCAGGAGCAGCCCCTTCGCAATGCCGAGCTGCCGCGAGCCCGGGAGTTGGTACGCGGTGTCCCAAGGCGTGTCGCCCCAACAACCCCCATAGGGCGAGGGCCCGTAAGGATGTTCTGCGGTGTTGACTTGCCAGATACCGTTGGCCCCGTAAGTGTGTCCTCCGGCCCCATTCAGGATGGAACTCCAGAACATAAACCTCTCAACGTCTTCCCAGATGGACCCCATCAGTCCCTCGTAGGAAACTTCCCCTACAAGAACAGGCATGCGCGGGCTTCTGGAGAGCGATCCCGTGACCTGTTTCACTGTGCCAGGAATACTCTTCCGGCCCCCGTGCCCGGTTTGCAGCATGTCGAAATCGAGGAGGGAGGGATCCTCGACTTGGTCTCGGGCGTTGTCCGTAGGATGGATTGTCATGCAGCGATGGAAGGCATCGATGCGACGCACGTATCTGCCCACCTCGGTCCAGCCATGCTTCTGAGCCGCCACATCCTCGTTTTTTGTCTTCGAGAGGTAATACGGCATAGCGCCTTCGCCAGCCAGGCACCAGATGACAGGGTAGGCTCCCCAGCGGGCGACAATATTCCGCCAATGCTGCTTCAATTTCGGGACGCCCATCCACGGCAGGTGATAGCCCCAAGCACCGACAATGCACGGCGCCAATCCATGCTCAACTAGATACTGGATCCGCAGATCCGCCATGTCGAAGTAGCGGGGATTAATGCGCGCGTAGTCCGATTCCCAGGGAAACCCCGCCTCGTTCGCTCCGCGCGGATCAAAAGCCGGCATGTCGGGATATAAGCCCGCGATGATCTGGATAACCGTGAAGCCCTTCTCCACACGGTCGGCTGTCAACGTCTGAAAGTCCTCCGGCCAGCGGAGGCGGCGGCACAAGCCCATCCACCAAGTGTCACCCAGCCAGAAAAAGGGCGTGCCATCCTCGTGCTCAAAGTGCCGGCGATCGCTCGCCACCCGCATTGCACCATGTTTCCGGAGCGGGTTGTCGCCCGTGTAGGCTGAAGCCTCCAGGACACCACTCTGGCCGTGCAAGTCCGGATTGGCAGGATCATTCGAAACGGTGCGATAGGTGTACCGACCCGCGACCGGGGGAGCGTACCGGACCCGCCATGTTTGCTCACCCGCCCAAAATGCCGGCACGCGCTGTTCGCGTCCTTGCGGGTCCGTAAACACCACATCCAACTCGACGTCGTTGAAGGGGTCGGCGTAAGCTTTGCCCGAGGTGTATGCCCACTCCGTGACACACCGTGCGACAGCGTAGCGAAGCGGCCCCGCTGTCGAAGAGCCTTTGGCGCCCCCCTCGCCAGGAGGAACAGCACCTCTTGATTCCTGGTTCTCCGCGAGCGGCGCCAAAGTCAATGAGGCGATACCGGCTTTCTCGAAGAATGATCGGCGGGTAATCGAATCCATAGCTTCCTCCTGATGCAGTGGCACCCGGAACCTATTTCGAAAATAGCCTCGCCACTGCGAATGTAGGGCCGGGGCTTGCCCCGGCCTGTACCAGACGGTACAGGCCCCCGGCCTGAGGCCGACCCAAGGGTCGGCCCTACTACGACGGGGCATCCCCATAGTATCCGTCGCCGAGTGGTCGCGTGCTCTCCTCCCACCATTGCTTTACCACCCAAGCCTCTACTTCCGCTTCGACCCCCTCTGGAACGTAAGCATGCACAGCGAATTGGAGTCTTTTCTGTGACCACTGGGGGTTGAGCCGTACTTTGTAAACGACCCAGGAGCAGCCCGCTTTCTGAGTATTGCCGTACTGGCGGGCATCTGGAACCGGAATGAGTTGGACCTTTTGCTCGCCGACGTGGCATACCACCTGCACAATCTCCGCCACGACCGGCGAATAGCGCCACTCGACTTTGCCCTCGCGCAGGCGTACCGCGATGGCCAGGATGGGCTGTTCGCCTTCTAAACATAGCGTCATAAGTAATTGCGCATGACGCTCGAATGTGGTTTCATAAGGGCATGAGACCTCTTAGTGT